>Ga0307515_10000133_pt1 | contig 176091 bp, 142 predicted proteins | sample 17_EM_MG_FD_194513 | JGI IMG/M metagenome (GOLD analysis project Ga0307515, IMG submission 194513) | Populus trichocarpa ectomycorrhiza microbial communities from riparian zone in the Pacific Northwest, United States - 17_EM | ecosystem: Host-associated > Plants > Roots > Unclassified... | reverse complement strand
AGAGAAATCAATACCGCAGTTGAAAAAATTTATGGAAGAGGGCGGGCGGATTGTAACAATCGGTACAAGCACCAACCTGGCTTATCATCTTGGCTTGCCAGTAAAAAATGCGCTGACTGAAATCGGATCCAATGGAACCGAACGCAATCTATCAGGTGAGAAATATTATGTGCCGGGAAGCATTCTTCAAATGAAGCTGGACTCAACACAAAGCGCTACCTGGGGATTGGGCAATGCAACCGATGTGTATTTTGAAAACAGTCCTGTATTTAAGCTTGCACCGGAAGCCGTGATACAAGGTAAAGTAAAACCTTTGGCCTGGTTTGGTGAAGAGAACCCTTTGCGAAGCGGATGGGCCTGGGGAGCATCGTACTTGAAAGGTGGGGTGGTTGCTTTTGAAGCCCCCATTGGAAAAGGAAAGCTGTATGCCTTCAGTCCGGAGATTACCTTTCGTGCACAGGCACAGGGAACATTCAAACTTTTGTTCAATGAACTGATCAATGTAGATGAAGTTCCTAAAAAGATAAAGCTTGATCCGAAGAAGTAATAGTTAGATGGCGATCAATAAAAAATCCCGGATGATGAGTCCGGGATTTTTTTATGGATATATATCAGTTCGTGCAGGGTTGTCAACCTTTTAAAGGTTGACAACCCTCTATATTAAATCAATTTAGCCAATGTACTAATGTAACGCTCCGGCACTTCGCCTTTGGTTGCAGTTTGATAATCACTGTAGCTGCAGGGTACAATGCTGTTGCGCGAGTAGCGATTGTTATGCTGCGGAGTTACTTCCATCCACCATTTTTCGGTGAACTTGCTTTTATAGAAAGTCATGACCTCTGGCTCTACCGGCATGGATACAGCGTATTTCATGAAGTCGTTGCTTTTAAAATCTCTTTCATTTTTACGATGGTAAAATCCTTCAATGAAATACCAGATCATGGTAGAGATAACAGCCGCTGTTTTTTTATGCGCATCGTCAAACTCAGGATTGTATTCATAGAAGCCGATGGAGCTAAGCTTTTCGCTTTGTCCCGCGTACCAGCAGAGCTGACATGCTTCTTCGCCTGTTAACCCGAAAGGTTGTGCGTTGGCATTGCCGGGTGCATCCGATGAGCGAATGGAGGTAATATCAAAGGAAATCATGTCGGCATTGCGAACAGCAGGTTCCATTTCTTTCATGTTACTACGAATATCTCCTAAGCGGTAAGCCTCAAAATATAATTTTTCCAGGATCGATACCGACAATGGATCAATTAAATACATCTGATGAGCAAGATGCGTATAGCTGAAAAGATAATTAGGTTCGTGTAAAAGTATTTTGTGAATGTGCTGCCTGCTGGAAGAGGCCTCCCGGTTGTCATCCAGATCCAGAAAAGCATCTACATTGAGCAGGCTTACCAGCTTGCTCATGTCTTCATATCCCCGGTACTGACCATAATCCAGATCGTGCGTGCCGCCCAGCAAAATGGGCAGCACATTATTTTCAAGAAGAATGCGGCATACTTCGCTGATGCGTACATACGTTTCATCCAGATCGATGCCTGGGTTGAGGTTACCTAAGTCAACGATGTTATATAATCCCGTTCCCTTTTTTAGCTGATAGAGTTTTTTACGGATTTCGTCTGGCCCATTGGAAGCTCCGGTGTTACTGGTTGTTCCACGGTTTTCCTTAATGCCGAAGAAAGCAATGTGAGCGCCTTTGTAATCAGGCATCTTCTCTCCATATATTTTTATGCTTTTATAAAAAGAAGTGTTGTGGGTGATCTTTTCATAGATCGATTCATCGATGGGAGAGAAGAGAATAGTTAAGTCCATGCACTACTTAGTAACTTGTTGTATTAATTTTTTAATAGTCGGCTTCAATTCAGGGATATCTTTTATGGCAACTTGCCAAATCAGTTCCGGAGAAACACCAAAATAATGATGGATGGCAATATCGCGCATGCCTGTTATTTGCTTCCATGGAACATCAGGGTGATTCTGTCTGATTTCTAATGGTATGTTTTTGGTAGCTTCACCAATGATTTCGATTCTTCTGATGACGGCATCTTGCTTTTCCTGATTAGCAAAGAAATCGTTTGCCTCAACATTCCGGACATACTCTTCAATCTTTTCAATTGATTCCAAAATATCGTTAATGTAGAGTAAAACAGATCTCTGATCAGCCATAGATCCTTACTTCACTTTGTAATATCTCTTCCTTTATAATTGGCTTGATGGCTTTATATTCAACAAGATCAATTGATCGGCCTAAAATGTCTTCTAACTCAAGTTTCAATCCTACGAAGTCAAGCAGGCTCATGGGATAAGTTAGCTCTACAAGAATATCAATATCGCTTTTGGGTGTGGCTTTATTGCTTGCAAAAGAGCCGAAAATACCCGCCTTAGTGACATTGTGTTTTAATAACACAGGAAGTATGACGGATTTTATCTGCTCAAGTGAAATCATATTGCGAATTTAATAAAAAAGCCTCTGAATAAATGCAGAGGCTTTAATAGTCTTGATGTATAGGCGATGCTCAAGCCAAAGCCAGCGCCTCTTTATCAATAATTTTTAGCGGGGTGATCTTGCTTGTCGGTGTCAGGATCACGTTTACTTCCGGGTTGGCCGACCACTCATGGATCTTTTCCAGTTTCACGGTGCCTCTCAGAAACTGGTAGCCGTTACCACGATAGCCGCCTTCGAATTTTTCAAATTCCTGCGAGGTAACAAGGTTGTCGCCTTTAAAGCTGGCAATCACATCAACCGATGCCTCATTGGAGAAAATTACCTGGCGCTCCTGCGATATTTTTTTGTATTCGTAGCTGTAATCATACGTCAGTGCAGAGATGTCGGACAATACTGCTGAGCCGGTGGGATAGCTGCCTGCTCCTTTGCCTACGAACAATTGCTTTTCAGCGAAAGCGCCCTCCAGTTGCACGGCATTGTACTCATTACGTACAGAAGCCAGTGGATTGGTCGCTTCAATGTATTGAGGGGCCACAAATCCATACACACGATCGCCAACCTTACGCGCCTGGGCGATCAGCTTGATGGTATAGCCATTTTCGCGTGCATATTTTAGATCTACTTCAGTTATTTTATCAATGCCGATGTTGATCACGTTTTCCGGTTTTACAAAAACTCCAAAAGTATGGAGGATGGCAATCGTCAGTTTATATTTTGGATCAAATGCTTTTACATCGAGGCTTGGATCGCTTTCTGCAAAGCCCAGCTCCTGCGCCTGCTTCAACGCTTCATCGTAGTTCTTTCTTTCTTCAAAAACCTTGGTGAGTATATAATTGGTAGAGCCGTTGAAAATACCTTCGATGCTTTGAAGCAAATCGTTGTCATAATATTCTTCCAGGTTGCGGAGGATCGGAATACTTCCGCATACGGAACCTTCATACAATACAGGACGGCCATGTTTTTTCTGCAGGTTGTAAATCTCTTCGAGGTGCTCGGCCAGCATTTTCTTATTGGCAGTGACTACTGCTTTGCCGTGCTCTAATGAAGTCTTTACGATTTCAAAGGCCGCATTGGCATCATCAATTAACTCTACAACGATATCAATATCCGGATCGTTAAGTATTTCTTCTTTCTGGTAAGTGAAGAAGCTTTCATCGATAGGTCGCGACTTGCTTTTTGTCTTCACACATATTTTTTTGATCTCGGCTTTCACCCCATGCGTCTCATGCAGCACGTGATATAATCCTTGCCCCACACATCCGAAACCAAAGAGTCCTAATTTTAATTTCTTCTTCATTCTGCCTGGTGTAATTTTAAAATTATATTATTATATAGAGAGATAGCTGGAACTATCGTGTTATTTTAATCTCTTCTTCCTGCTTAAAAAAACTTCGTACTGCTTTTTTAAGCAGATCCGATTCTACTAAAAACCCATCGTGGCCATAAAGCGAAGCAAACACGTTTAGCTTTGCGTCAGGTATAGATTGAGCTATAAACTTTTGTTCTTCCAATGGAAACAAAATGTCGCTGTCAATACCAATGACTAATGTTTTTGCCCGGATACGCTGCAGTGCTTCTTTAGCACTTCCTCTTCCGCGTCCAATGTTATGATTGTCCATCATCTTGGTGAGTGTCCAATACGAAAAAGCGTTGAACCGATTGGCGAGTTTCTCTCCCTGGTAGCGCTGATAGGAAGCGGCACGAAAATCGTCCAGCTTGTCTTCATTCTTTTCGGCTTGCGTATGGCCGAAGGTTTTGTACGTGCGAAATGAAATCATTCCTATAGCGCGGGCTACCTTCATTCCTTCCATACCCGCACGCTCATCTTCTTCTTTCCATGTAGGATCGGCAGCAATTGCCATGCGTTGTGCTTCGTTAAAAGCAACACCCCATGGGGAGTGCGATGCATTACATGCGATAGGAATTACGTTTTCAAAAACAGTGGGTTGTGATACTGCCCATTCTACGGTTTGCATTCCTCCCAATGAACCTCCAATCAATGTATGAATGCGTTCTATTCTTAACTCCTGCCGCAGCAGATCGAATGCATTGATTACATCCCTGTTGGTAAGCAGGGGGAAACTGTGATAGAATGGTTTTGATGTGGCCGGGTTAATGGATAAAGGCCCTGTTGAACCATAGCAACTTCCCAACGCATTGGCGCAGATGATAAAATAATCGTGTGGATTGAAAGGACTGTCATCCGTAAATAATTCGGGCCACCAGGAGGTGAAGTCCGAACTACCCGTTAGTGCATGACAAATCCAGATCACATTGTTGCGTTCGTGATTGAGTTGACCAAGAGTGGTGTATTTGAGTTGAAAGCCAGGAAGTTTCCCTCCGGACTCTAACTCGAATTCTTCCTGGTGATGATATAAATGATCTACTTTCAGCATTCTTTATTTAACCAGTGAGCCTGCAAATACTTTTTCAAAAGCCAGTTCGAAATCGGCTTTGATATCGTCAATGTGTTCGATACCTAATGAAACCCGGAGCAAGTTAGGAAGAACACCGGATGTAATTTGTTCTTCATCCGACAATTGCTGATGTGTGGTGGCCGAGGGCTGAATGATCAGCGTTTTTGCATCACCCACGTTGGCCAGGTGGCTCACCAGTTTCAGATTATCCACTAACTGTTTCGCATTGTCTTTTGTTCCTTTCACCGTGAAGGAAAGAACGGCCCCGAATCCATTTCGCAGGTATTTCTTTGCCAGCTTATGGTAGGTGCTGCTCTGCAAGCCAGGGTAGTTTACGCTTTCTACCTGTGGATGTTGCTCCAGCCATTGTGCCAGTGTAAGTGCATTATCCACCGAGCGTTGTACCCGAAGGGATAATGTTTCTACACCTTGTAAGAAAAGAAATGAATTGAAAGGGCTGATGGCAGGACCGAAATCACGAAGGCCTTCCACGCGTGCGCGGATAATGAAGGCAATGTTAGGTAGCCCTAATGGATTACCTTCACCAAACACATCCCAGAATTTCAATCCATGATATCCTTCGGATGGTTCCGTGAATTGAGAAAACTTGCCGTTGCCCCAATTGTAATTTCCCCCATCGACAATCACACCACCGATGGAAGTGCCATGGCCACCAATCCATTTAGTGGCAGACTCTACCACTACGTTGGCACCATGTTCCAATGGACGGAATAAATATCCGGCAGCACCGAACGTGTTGTCGACAATCAAAGGCAGATCATGTTTTTTTGCTAAAGCAGCGAACGCTTCAAAGTCGGGAATATTAAAACCCGGGTTACCAATGGTTTCAAGGTAAAGTGCTTTTGTTTTTTTATCGATCAGCTTTTCGAAAGCTTCCACGGTATCGCCTTCTGCAAAGCGGGCTTCCACACCCAATCTTTTAAAAGCAACTTTGAATTGATTGTATGTACCTCCGTAAAGAAAAGAAGTAGATACAAAATTATCACCTGCTTGTAAGATGTTATTAAGTGCGATAAACTGTGAAGCCTGGCCCGAGCCAACTGCTAATGCGGCAACACCACCTTCCAATGCGGCAATCCGTTTTTCGAATACATCGGTAGTGGGGTTCATGATGCGCGTATAGATGTTGCCAAATTCTTTTAAGGCAAACAGGTTGGCACCATGGTCAGAATTTTTGAAAACGAACGAAGTGGTTTGATAGATGGGAACAGCGCGTGATCCGGTTGTCGGGTCAGGTTCTTGTCCGGCATGAAGCTGGAGGGTTTCGAAACGTAAATTTGACATGGCAATAATTAGTTAAATGATTTAGAAAATTATTTTTTTTGGTATATAACAGGCAGAGCTAAAACCTGAAGCGGTCAAAGCTTATTGCTGTAGCGATGGATTACTTTCGCTTAACAGCAACAACGACAAATACACATACAACACGCGGGTGCGGGCATGCATAATTGTTCAACAAAAGGGAAGATTGGATGTAGGGAATCAGCGATCGAAGTGATGAAGCTCCTGGAGCTTTCTTTCGGGTTGGTTTGAAAAGTCTTTTTCATTTGATAATCGGTTTATCGTTCCCTATCCCGATAACTATCGGGACTTCCGGGCAGGCTTTAGCACCTCTTGTTCTGTTTTTTCGAGGTTGCTAGCGCATCTTAGAGCCTGTTCTCTCAGCGCTTCTTTATAAATCGATTAGGCGAAGTGCTTTATCGATCTGATTTCACAAACGTATAGTGGAATGGTAGAGTTTCCAAATGAAATGTTAAATTTTTTTACAGCACTAACAATCGTTAGAGTTATCCGCTCCTCACCATATTCTTTTCTCCGGAAGACATTTTAGATAGCTTGATCGAAAATAGTATCGAGCAGTTTTATGGATAGTTCAAACAAAGTTTCCCGTAGAGAAGTATTAAAGAAAGGAAGTATGGCTTTGGGCATGAGTGTTTTCTCGCCCGCATTGAGTGGTGAAAAGAGCTTGCCCTTTTTAAAGTCATCTTCAAAAAAGGACAAAGTTGTAGTAATCGGAGCAGGGGCTTTTGGCGGATGGACAGCATTGTCACTTCTTCATAAAGGGTATGAGGTTACTTTGATTGATCAGTTTGGAGCGGGAAACAATCAATCCAGTTCCGGAGGAGAAACGCGATTGATTCGTGCTTTTTATGATAAGCAGATTTACTTTGATCTTACTGTGCGCTCTATGAAACTATGGAAAGAGCATGAAGCAAAAGTAGGAAGAACGTTTTTTTATCAGAATGGTCTGATGTTATTCAATTATAAGTCCACTACTCCGGAATTAGAGAAAGCCTGGCCAATGTACAAGAAGGCCAATCTTCCTTTAGAGAAAGTAAATCTTTCGGATGCAGAGAAGCGATGGCCTCAATTAAATACAGAAGGTTTGGATCATATCATTTTTGATCCGATGGCGGGTTATCTGGAAGCCCGGAATGGGTGTATGTCAGTTGCTGAGCGATTCATTAGTGAGGGAGGAAAGATTATTCAACAGAAGGTAATGAAAGACAACAGAGCATCCGGGAAAATTTCTTCCATTACACTTGGCGATGGCCAAGCCATTGAAGGCGACATTTTTATTTTTGCATGTGGGCCATGGCTCACTCGCCTTTTTCCTGAGCTCACTCAAAAATTGAAAGTAACCCGCGCCTTGTGTTTCTTCTTTGCCTCACCTTCCGGTGAATCGGATTTGATGGAGAACAAATTGCCAACGTGGATGGATCGCGACTTCGATGGACCATTTCGTTCGTTTGGTGTACCGGGCAGCGCTCATCGTGGATTTAAAATCGGACTTACTCCTCCAACAAATAATAATGTAACGGATCGGTTTGATAGCTACGACAGAACAAATACAGTTGAAGAACTGGAATTGGCAAAGCAGGTGATTTCAAGACGATTTAAGAAAATGAAAAATCAGCCATTGATTGAACATCGCGTTTGTCAATACACGATGACGCCTGACAGTGATTTTATTTTAGATACACATCCTGAAGCTTCAAACCTTTGGCTCCTGGGTGGTGATTCAGGTCACGGTTATAAACTTGGCCCGGCTTTAGGTGAACTGGCAGCTGATATAGTTACCGGTACAAAACCAAAAATAAGCGACTTTGAATGGAAACGATTATTTTGATTTTTTCACTTTTAGGTAAATGATTTTTTCAGCAAGGCAATTTGTCCTAAATGATAAATGTCATGCTGAATGATGCCGTGCAATAAAGTGTAGTAGGTGTATTTGTATTCTTTGCTTGGGCAAACCTCACCAAGTCTTTCTTCCGGAAACGCTTTTACGGCTTCTACAAGTCGCTCCTGGCTATGATGAAGCTTGCTCAGTGCTTCCTCCCATGTACCCGGTAACGGAAAGTTAGTGTCTTCGGTCACCTGGAAATCTACGTCACCCTTCAACCGTTTAGTAGCAAACAATCTCCAGGAGGCCATGTGAAGCACCAGTTCATTAATGCTATGCGTTTGGCCTATTCGCTGATTGACGATGTCAGGAGATATGTTGTTCAGGACTTCCATAACGGATGATCCATACCAGGGTTGTTTCTCGAATGTGCTCTGCAGCAGTCGGGAAATGCGTTCTGTTTCTAAAGTCATCTGTTTAAATTAATTACTTCTATCGGATAAAAATAGATGCCGGGTAATATTGAGGAACGAAGTTCGCAGCCTAATGGAGATTAGTAAATAAGGTGATCGATCACACCTGGCCTTGCCGTACGGACGAAGCCTTATTTAAGGATATTGAACGGAAGAAGACTGGACGAGGACTGGAGGAAGACCGGATGAAAGTCGCTATAAGGTCCCTATAATGTCAGTATAGAGTAGAATGAAAAAGCTCCTCTTTTCGAAGATTTCGCATCGGGATGAGCTCCAATTCCCCTTTCAGTGAAGATAATGATCTCCGTTTTGGCAGCCAAGCTGTATGAACAATAAAATCAAGGTATCAAATAAAAGACCTCATGTTGATTATCCATCAGCATGAGGTCTTTTTATCTTTTTTGAAGTAAGTGCTTAGGTAAGCATGCCACCATCTACCTGGATAACTTGTCCTGTGATGTACGTAGACATATTGGAACCAAGGAACACACATGCATCCGCTACGTCTTCCGGTTTGCCACCGCGCTTCAGAGGAATAGCATCGCGCCATGTTTGTACTACTTTTTCATCCAGCTTACCTGTCATTTCTGTTTCAATAAAACCGGGAGCTACTGCGTTGGAACGGATACCACGTGAGCCCAGCTCTAATGCAATTGATTTGGTAAATCCGATGATACCTGCTTTTGATGCCGCATAGTTCGCTTGTCCGGCATTTCCTTTCAGGCCCACTACCGAAGTCATATTAATAATAGAGCCGCCTTTCTGTTTCATCATCGGCTTGGCTACCGCTTTCACGGTATTGAAAACCGATTTCAGGTTAACGGCAATAATTTTATCCCATGCTTCTTCCGTCATGCGCAGCAGCAGGTTGTCCATGGTGATGCCTGCGTTGTTGACCAGTATATCCAGTGAGCCAAACTCAGCCACTACATCATTGATCAGTTTATCCGCTTGCGCAAAATCAGAAGCATCGGAGCGATAGCCTTTTGCTTTTATCCCTTTGGCAGCAAGTTCAGCTTCCAGCGCCTGGCCTTGCTCTACACTGGATAAATAAGTGAAAGCTACATTCGCGCCTTCTTCCGCATAGCGGATGGCAATGGCTCTTCCGATTCCTTTTGATGCGCCTGTAACGAGCGCTGTTTTTCCTTGAAGTAAATTCATTCGTTAAATTATAATTAATGCACTTTGTTTCTGAGGATGTAATTTATGGAGTGATCGGTTTTTGGGTTGCCTTCTTTTCCTTCCATTCTGAAAAGATGTTCAACAAGGCACCAATCAATGCGCCAGATCCTACTCCTTGTAGGAAGCCGCCACCATCTGCATGCTGGGTATCCATAAAACTACCTGCAATGATCAACGCAAAGGCAGCAATGAAAAGGATAACCGTTCTTGTTTTCATTCTTCAAAATTGGCAAATTAATCCAGAATCGAAAAACTCATTTGACCTGCTTTGTGTCGTGAACGGGGTCTGAAAAATCAACTTGGTAGCTTTGAAAATCTCCTTTTTGAAAGAGCAGGAGGAGGTGTATCTTTGAGCGCATTTTAAAAACAATCTTTTCTTTATGGCAAACTATGATCTTATCGTTATAGGCAGTGGACCAGGCGGTTATGTGGCTGCTATCCGTGCTTCACAATTAGGGCTGAAAGTAGGTGTGGTGGAAAAAGCGGAGTTGGGTGGTATTTGTCTTAACTGGGGATGTATCCCTACTAAGGCATTGCTCAAAAGCGCTCAGGTATTTGAATATATACAGCATGCTGCTGATTATGGAATAACGGTGAAGGGTGCCGAGCCGGATATAAAAGGTATTGTAAAACGCAGTCGTGATGTAGCAGCTGGTATGAGCAAAGGAATCCAGTTCCTGTTTAAGAAAAACAAGATTGATCATATTGCCGGTATAGGTAAACTGAAAAAAGGTGGTAAAGTGGAAGTAACAGATGCTGCCGGTAAAAAAGTGGATTACGATGCCAAGCACATTATCGTAGCAACCGGTGCGCGTTCGCGCGAACTGCCAGCATTGAAGATCGATGGCAAAAAGATTATAGGCTATCGCGAAGCAATGGTATTGGAACAAAAACCGCAGAAAATGCTGGTAGTAGGTTCCGGTGCTATTGGCGTGGAGTTCGCCTACTATTATAATACGATAGGTGTTGAAGTAACCATTGTTGAGTTCCTTCCGCGTATTGTGCCGGTAGAAGATGAAGAAGTCTCCAAACAATTAGACAAGTCATTCAAGAAATCAGGAATAAAGATCTACACCAATTCCGAAGTAACTAAAGTAGATACTTCCAGCAAAGGGTGTATCGCTACCGTGAAAACTCCGGATGGTGAAATTAAAATCGAAACCGATATTGTCCTTTCTGCGGTAGGTGTTGCTACCAACATCGAAGGCATTGGCCTGGAAGAGGTGGGAGTGAAGACCGATAAAGGAAGAGTGCTGGTGGATGATTTTTATAAGACTAACGTAGCTGGCGTATATGCGATCGGTGATATTGTAAAAGGTCCTGCACTGGCACACGTTGCCTCTGCAGAAGGAATTATTTGCGTAGAGAAGATTGCAGGTCAGAACCCACATCCGTTAAATTATAATAACCTTCCGGGATGTACCTATTGCTCCCCGGAGATTGCTTCCGTGGGAATGACAGAAGAAGCAGCAAAGAAGGCAGGCTATGAGATCAAAGTAGGTAAGTTTCCGTTTACAGCATCAGGAAAAGCGAAAGCAGCCGGTGCTGCCGATGGATTTGTGAAAGTAATCTTTGATGCCAAGTATGGCGAATGGTTGGGCGCTCACTTTATCGGAGCCAATGTAACTGAAATGATTGCTGAAGTGGTGGTCGCCCGTAACCTGGAAACGACAGGTCATGAAATCATTAAGTCCGTTCATCCTCATCCTACAATGAGTGAAGCCATTATGGAAGCTGCCGCTGCAGCCTATGGTGAAGTAATCCATTTGTAAAACAAGATTTTCGTTAATAAATAAGAGAGGCTCGTTATATGCGGGCCTCTCTTATTTAAAAAACACTCCTAACTATTTTCCTTACCGGTTCATTGATTATTGATATTGATTGATTGCCTGGGAAGCGATACCGCGTTCGCTACGTGGATCATACCGTTGAATTGATTTACACGAAGATGGTGATCTTTGCTTTGCCACCCTGTTTGTGTAACTGCGCAGTAAGTACATCGTTCAGATTTTCGACCATTGATAAATTTGTTATTTGTCCGGTTAAGTATCTTTTCAATATCTTAGGAGCACTATTTAATTGTCCAAGCAATCGCTACCCGAATATTCATAGCAGAAAGTGATTTAATTGCAGGCCTGAGATCCAAAAGTCAGACTTCGCTCGATTATCTCTACGATCACTACTCCGCAGCGATCTATGGTATTATTACCCGCGTGGTGAAAAATGAAGATATAGCAGAAGAAGTTCTCCAGGATGTGTTCCTTAAAATCTGGGATAAGATAGATGTCTATGATGCTTCGAAAGGAAAGCTCTTCACCTGGATGCTGAATATTGCACGTAACCAGGCCATCGATAAAACACGTTCTAAAGAAATAAGCAAGGGCAGAAAAACCGATGACATTGATAACCTCGTAGTTAGAATTGACAGGGCAGAATATTCCGAGCAGCAGGTAGAAGCCATTGGGCTGAAAGAAGTACTGATAAAGCTGAATGACGATCAACGCTTTGTAATAGAGAAATTATATCTGGAAGGCTATACACAATCGGAAGTGGCCAGGGAGTTTGATATTCCTTTAGGCACCGTGAAAACACGTACACGTATGGCGATGATAGAATTACGTATGATTTTGAACGTAACTTGAATATAGAAGAATACATATCGACCGGAATACTTGAAGCTTATGTGCTGGGAGAGCTATCACAAGCCGAACGCGCACAGGTGGAAAAGGACCTCTCCATGTCTCCCGAGCTAAAAGCCGAATTGCTGAAAGTAGAGGAAACCCTGGAAGCTTTCGCTAGGAAGGCTGCGGTGAAACCACGTGCTGAGCTCAAGGCAAAACTAATGGCGAAAATAGCACAGCCTGAAATCAACCCTGATAGTGATAAGCATCTCGTAGCTGAGCCTCCAGTCGAAAAAGAAAGAAAAGTAATTGCTCTTTCTTCTTATACTACTTATTGGAAGTATGCAGCAGCAGCTTCGGTAGCATTTGCTTTACTCACTTCTTATCTTGCTTTTGATTACCGCCAGCTGTGGGTGCAAACTCAGGCTAACCTCGACCACCTGCTTGCACAAAACGAGCAGATGGCGAAAGATTACAATACCGTGAATTACAGGCTGGATAAAATTCAGCAGGACTTCTCCATTATTGAAAGTACAGCCTTTAAAAAGGTAGTGCTGAATGGAACAGCCAATGAGCCCGAAGCGCTTGCTTCTGTTTATTGGAATGCTTCCACAGAAGAAGTTTTCATCAGTATCCAGCATCTCAAACAGATATCCAGGGATAATCAATTTCAGCTCTGGGCAATTGTGGATGGCAAACCGGTGGATGCCGGAGTTTTTGATGCTGGCTTTGAGGGATTGTTTAAAATGAAAAACATTAAAGGGGCAGCCGCTTTCGCGGTCACTGTAGAACCTCGTGGCGGCAAGCCAGGTCCTTCCCTTGAAACCATGCGCGTGATGGGCCCGGTGCAAGGCTAAATCCAATCTCTCTTTATTATTCGTAAATCTTTGTAAGTGGCCGGATCACTTATTAAAAGAAAAATGTATTCAACCCGCCAATTTGACTTTTGAAAGCCATGAAAAGGCTATTCATCCTACAGCAGCTTGTTTTTAAACTGCTTGTTAAATACATTACGTTTAATGATTGAATATCATGTAGTTATGAAACATTTTCCGATTCGTGCTTACTATCAGCGAGCAAGGCATCTGGGCATTTTGCTGGCCATTTGCATGATTGCTTATTTAGTAATGCGATTATTTTTTGATACATCGCATTGAGCACACTTATCTAAAAAGCAAAAGGCATTATGCACATTAAAGGTTACTACACCCGGGCAAAAATATTCGGCTACCTGGTAATAGCCATAGTGGTCTTTATCGTGCTTTATTATTTTTTCCAGGATTACCTCAATTAGCCATTTCCCTTTCCATTTCTTGAGTTGATGTGAGAAATCAATTGATTTCGTACGATTTTGGCGTGCCTGTTTTGGTACTTTTGTTCTTCCTCTTAGTTAATTTAAGGTATGAAGATCACTTTTCGTATTTGCCTTTTTGCATTGTGGCTTATCAGCTACCACGCCCATTCTCAAAACCAGGTTCAAAATCAGGATTCACTGCAGCAAGTGATGTATGATAACGCCTTGCAAAAATTAAAAGGGAATGATCTGGCCACTGCAGGGCTTCAGTTCACGCAGCTGATCAATTCCAGTTTCAAGAATAAAGAAGTATACGTGAAGAGAGGTCTTGTCTTTTTTCAACAAGGGGAATTTGAAAAAGCGCGTATCGATTTTGATGAAGCGGTAAAATCCCGCATCAACAGCAGCGAACTTTTTGATTATCGTGGCAATGCCAGGTATAAGCTGGACGACTACCAGGGTGCAGCTGCAGATCTTGAAAAAGCCGTGAGCATGGGAGCAAACGGTTTTGAAACACTGGTGAATCTTGGTAATGCCAAATTCCGGTTGAATAATTATAAGGAAGCCATCACCAGCTACGACAAAGCGTTTGCGGCTGGCAAGCCCGATGCTACACTTTATAATAATCGCGGAAAAGCAAAGTTTAACCTCAACGACTTTAAAGCAGCGCTTCCCGACTTTGATAAAGCGCTGGAGCTGAAACCCGATTACGACAAAGCATTAGAGAACCGCGCGGAGACGCGCTTTAAGCTCCAGGACTGGAAAGGAGCTGCTGCTGATCTTGATAAGATCGTTTCCAGCGGCAGAAGCGATACCGAGTTGTATCAAAAATTGGGCACAGCTAAATTCAACCTGAATGATAATAAAGGCACGGCAGAAGCTTTGAATAAAGTGGTAAGCAAAAGTGTAAAGGATAAAGACGTCTTTCGTATGCTCGGCCTTGCCCTTGCGCGGGAAAAGGATTACAAAAACGCAGCGACTGCCCTGGCAGCAGGAATCTCGTTGGGCTTATCAGATAAAGAAGTATTTGAGCAGTTGGGTATCTGTCACTATCAGAATAAAGAATATGCTCCGGCTATTGAATCGCTTAGCCGTGCAGTGAACGCGGGCGCAACTTCAAAAGAAGTTTTTCTATACAAGGGCAATGCAGAGTTCTACCAAAAAGAAAATGATAAGGCCGAGGCCGATCTTGAAAAAGCAGTTGCTGCAGGAGCTTCGGATTACGAAGCATTTAAAAACCTGGGCGACATCAAGTTTATTAAAAATGATTTTGCGAACGCGATCAAAAATTATGATAAAGCCGTAGCGCTGTCACAAACTGATGCAGTGGTATTCAATAATCGGGGTAAAGCAAAGATGAGCACCAAAGACATGACGGGAGCCGTTGCCGATTTTGATAAAGCAATAGCCATTAAACCCGATTATGTAAAAGCATATAGCAACCGCGGAACCATCCGGTTCAATGCAGCCAATTATGCAGGTGCAATTGAAGATCTTGATCGTGTACGGAAAGTGGAAGGCGACTCACCGGAACTGATGCGGATGTTGGGTGTAAGTAAATACCAGGTAAAGGACAATGAAGCCGCAAGAACATTGCTGGAGGGTGCCGTAAAAGGCGGAGCCAAAGACGGCAAGACGTATTTATACACCGGCTACCTGCGCTATGAGGCAAAAGATTATAAAGGTGCGGTAGAAATGCTGCGACAGGCGGAGAATGCCGGTGAAAAGGAACTGGCATTATTTGAGAAAAGAGGCAAGGCTGCTTACCAGTCGAAAGATTATGTTTTGGCTATCGGTGATCTTGAAAAAGTAGTTCAGGCAGGCCCGGTGGACCTTTCTGTTTCTGAAGCCATCGGGTTGTCGTATATCCAGCAGCAAAAAAATAAGGAAGCACTTACTTACCTGGAGAAAGCATCGGCAGCAGGTAGCAAGGAAAAGGATGTTTACTTTCAATTGGGCAATGGTCGCTTTAAAGAAAATAACTTTAAAGGCGCTATTGAGTCGTACGACAAAGCCATGACGTTAGGCGTGAATGATGAAGTGATTTTTAACAATCGTGGTAAAGCAAAATTGAATTCCGGACTGGTGAAAGAATCCATTGAAGATTTTACCAGGGCTATTCAGTTGAAGAACGACTATCCGCAGGCAATGAAAAACCGTGCGGCCGCCTATTATCAAACCAGCGAATGGCAGAAGGTAGTTAATGATGTTGCTATTGTTTCTTCTAAAGGAGCATCGGGGCCTGAAGAGTACACGTACTCCGGTGTGGCAAAGAATAACCTGAAGGATTACAAAGGAGCTGTTGAAGAACTGACCAAAGCCATTGATGGAGGTGCGAAAGACAAAACCGCTTTTGCGGCAAGAGGCAATGCGCTGTATGAATCAAAAGAATACGAGAAATCAATTGCCGATTTCAGCAAAGCGATTGAACTGGGCGAAACCAATGCCGAAGTATTTTATAAGCGAGGCAGTGCAAAGTTTAGCCTGCCCGATTATAAAGGTGCATTGCTCGACCTCGATAAAGCGATCAACTCCGGCTATGCAGAAGCAAGTGCGTATGACATGCGCGGTTATTGCAAACTGGAGAATAAAGATTATGACGGAGCCATTACCGATTTTAATTCAGCGATAGAGAAAAATCCCAAGCTGGCCGTTGCCTTTTTTCATCGTGGCGATGCCAAATTCAGGAACAGCAATTTGCCCGGAGCCATTGAAGATTATTCTCAAGCCGTTACTCTGGGTTTGAAAGACCCGGTATTATTTAACAATCGCGGTAAAGCTTATTTCAATCAGGATCAGCTGAAGGAAGCGATTGCCGATTTCTCCGTTGCAGTAGCTTCGAAGCCGGATTATATCAAAGCATTTGATAATCGTGCACAGGCATATTATAAGCAGAAAAAATTTGAAGAAGGAGTAAAAGATTATCGTCAGATAGAGAAGCTGATGGAAAAACCCGATGCGGGATTATATCAGCAGATGGCGGAAGGCTACTACGAGCAAAAAGATTATACCCTGGCCCGCGATTATTACGATAAGACTATAGCCGGTGGCGTTAAAGACAAGTCCATTTTATTTAAGCGTGGCAAGTCGTTAGTAGAAGAAGGAGAGTTTCAGCTTGCCATAAGAGATTTTGATGAAGCGGCCAAAGCAGGTGAAAATACCGTTCAGATTTACCTTGAGCGAGCACGGGCTAACCTGGGCCTTGAAAATAAAAAGGGTGCTATTGATGATCTTGCCAAAGCAATTGCATTGGATCCCAATAATGCCGATGTCTACTATAACAGTGCTTTGATTAAAGAAGAAAGTGAGCAGTATGAAGGAGCGGTATTGGATTATAACAAAGTGCTGCGCATTAATCCCAAAGACGCTGTTGCCTTCTACGGGCGGGCTAATTGTAAGGCGGCTTTGGATGATTTTGGTGCTGCTGTTTCAGATATGGACGAAGCGATCACGCTGGATGCAAAGAATGCACCTTATTATAAACAGCGCGGTAATTTTTATTACCAGATGCAGAACAAGGAAAAAGCGTGTTTTGACTGGCGCAAAGCCGTGGAACTGGGTGATCCTAAAGCCCGATTCTCACTCGATCAATACTGTAAGAAATAATTACCAACCCGGTTAACATTTTTCGCTATACAAAACGTTCTTAAATAGTACATCTGTCAATCAATCATCGATTTGGTAAGTCAGTTGATGCTTACTTGATCTTACTTTGAAGTATTGATTGCAAAGTATTGGATATGCGAAGGAGTTTGTTGATTATATCGGGAATATTGATTTCGGCTTTTCTTTTTGCAAACGAAGAGATTACAGGAAAAGTAGTAACTGTGATTGACGGCAACACGATTGAGATGGTGACAGCAGAAAATGAGAAGTATAAAATTGTGCTGCATGGAATAGACAGTCCTGAACTGGAACAGGAGTATGGAGACAAGGCAAAAAAATATTTAGAGAAGCTGTTGCTTGAAAAAGTGGTGCTGGTAAAAATTCAGGGTAAAGACAGGTGGGGTACGCGCCTGGGTGTGGTTGAGATAAAAGGCAAAGAAGATCCACGCTTTGAATTATTAGAAGAAGGACTGGCATGGACATCAGAAAAAAATCCTGCTGCTGAATTGGAAACCATCAAAGAAAAGGCACGAGAAAAAGGTAAGGGGCTATGGAAAGCAGAAAGCCCGACCCCACCCTGGATTTTCAGAAGGCAGCAAACCATGATGCTGCCGAAGAGCAGTTAACAGTTAATAGAAGAAAGAACGATCTGCGTGCTGCTACTAATTGGAAGATCTATCCAATAAATAATATAGAACAGCGTTAGAGCCTTAGCTATGCAAAATCTAAGGCTTTTTCTTTTTTGTCTGTTGATCGTGGTTTGTGCTTCGGTAAAAGCACAGGAGAATTCATCACCCAACTCTTTAAACCCTGGCTATTCGCAGTCTTCTACGGCTACAGTAAAGCATACCAGGAAAAAGAAGAGAGGTTTTTTTGCACCCAGGCGTCCCAATGCCTACAAAAGACCTAATGTAAAGCACACTGCCCGCTATGAGTTTTATGAACGCGTAGAAAAGGCAGCCAAAGAAAAACAACGAATGTTGAAAGAACTCTCCAAACCACAGTATTCCGACTTTCGGTATTTCGGCCACAAGAAGATACCGAAACGCAGAAAACCCAATAAAATGCGGTATTGCACGGAATGTCAAATAAGGCATTGATACGTGTTGACATTGGTATATAGTTTTCAGTCTCAGGTGTAAACCATTTTCTGATGACTGATTATTTCTCTCAATTTGAGAGCCATTTTTCTCCTTTACTCTGGAATATTAGTGTAGTGGTGGGAGCACTCGTAATAGGTTTGCTTGTTCGTCTTATTCTTCATTGGATAGTTGGTTTCTATACACGAAGATCAGAGTACTTTTTTTTCAAATCCATTGTTAAAAACCTGAGTGGCCCGGCTAATTTCTTTGTGCCGTTTTTCACACTCAATCTATTCACACCCCTCATGAAACTTAATCCCGTGGAGGCGAGCCGTGTAGATAAAGCCGTGGAGATCGGACTGATCCTTTCGTTTGCGGCTGTATTGATTGGCGGAGTGCGGATTTTTGAGGATGTGATGTATCAGCGCTATGATCTTAACAAAACGGATAATCTGAAAGAAAGAAAAATAAGAACTCAGTTGCAGTTTATCCGCCAGATCATTGTGGTTGTTATCGTGATGGTAACCATTGCTGCCATTTTATTAAGTTTTGAAAACCTGAGAAAAATAGGAGCGGGACTTTTAACCGGTGTAGGAATTGGTGGTATTATTATTGGTTTTGCAGCACAATCTTCATTGAGTAATCTGCTGGCAGGTTTTCAAATCGCATTCACACAACCGCTTCGCATCGATGATGTGTTAATTGTAGAAGGTGAGTGGGGCAATGTGGAGGAGATTACGCTCACGTACGTGGTGTTGCGTATCTGGGATGAGCGCAGGCTGATCTTACCCATCCGGTACTTTATAGAAAAACCCTTTCAGAACTGGACTCGTTCTTCATCTGAATTAATAGGTACTGTATTTCTCCAGCTGGATTATACTTTGCCTGTAGATGAATTAAGAAAAGAGTTTTATCGGTTGGTGGAACTCTCTCCGCTGTGGGATAAAAGAGTGAAGGCGCTACAGGTTACTGATTTTAAGGAACGCACGATGGAAGTAAGAGCGTTGATGAGCGCCAGCAACTCCGCACAGGCATTTGATCTGCGTTGCTATATCAGAGAAAACCTGATTGCCTATGTAAACAAAAATTATCCTACGGCTTTTCCTAAAAACCGGAGTGAAGTAGTGGGCAGTAATAATGTGGCTGTGAATATTGAAAATCATCCGGAAGAGTTTACTAAAAGGCCTGAGCAAAAATAAAGTGCGATCCTACTGGTGGTTGCCACACGTTCAGTGTTGCGATTAATTTTTTTATCTTTGGACTATGAATAGCGTGAAATGGGCGGGTGTTATTTTGCTTTGTATGCTTGCTTTTAATCTGAGCGCACAGAGAAAAAAGAAAACCCAATCGCCTAATTCGGTAGATCCATACTCTCCTTCTGAAGTTTATTCGCCTAAAGCTTCCAGGAAGAAAAAATCAAAGACTACGCATAACGCACGCGACAAATATTATGATCGTGTAGAGTTACTGGAAAAGAAACAAAGGAAAAATGAAAAGAATGCAGATCAGCCACGGTATTCTGACTTCCAGTATTTCGGTCATAAAAAACCACCTAGGAGGCGCCCGCCAGAAAAAATGAAGTATTGCAAAATCTGTGGCATTCGCCATTGAGTAGGTGATTAATAATGCGTGCTATCTTTTTATACTTGCTTAACCTCTGTTCTGCATTTTTAATCTTGTCAAGAAGACTTATTTTCGTCCTTTAATAAGTAGTACAAGTTGAAATGAATATTGCTTCTTATATAGAGCACACGAACCTGAGCCCGGTACTGACTATCCATGATATTGATCAGTTGGTGGAGGAAGCTAAGCAATATCTTTTTTTAGGAATATGCGTGCCTCCTTTTTGGGTGAAGCGTGCACAACGGGAAATAGGAACCGCTAACATTAAATTAGTTACCGTTGCCGGTTTCCCATTAGGTTATCAGATGACGGAAACGAAGCTGGACGAGATCAGGCGGGGCATGGATAATGGGGCGGATGAAATTGATGTGGTATGGAATATCACTTCTTTTAAAACAGGAATACCCTGGACCAAGATTGAAATAGCAAAGTGCAGCAAGCTCGCCCACGATCATAATAAACTTCTGAAAGTAATTATAGAAACCGCTTATCTTTCAGATAGTGAAATTGCAGAAGCATGTAAACTATGTGCCGATGCAGGGGCAGATTTTGTTAAAACTTCTACCGGCTTTGCACCTAATGGCGCAAAAGTGGAGAACATACGTTTGATGCGTGAATCACTTCCTGCCCAGGTAGGAATAAAAGCATCCGGTGGGATCAAAACGTACGAACAAATTGTTGCTATGATCGAAGCAGGAGCAGACCGGATTGGTACTTCATCGGCAGTAAAAATTATTGAATCAAAAAATAACCCTAAAAAATAAACATTAACTACATGAGTGATTTTCTCACTAACGTTTTTCCGGAGGAAGCTGCTATCCCTGCTTCTGTCAGTTTGCCACAATTCATGGAACAGCGTGAATACCTGATTGATGGAAAACTGAAACGCTGGGAAGGCGAACTAAACCCGGTAGCAAGCCCTGTTTTTATAAAGAAAGGTAACGGCTACGAACAAAAAATTATTGGAAGCACACCTTTGCTTACCAGTAAAGAAGCTTTGGAAGCATTAGATGCTGCCGTAAAGGCGTATGATCAGGGGCATGGCGAGTGGCCTTCGATGAGCGTTGCCGTGCGCATTGAACATATTGAGAAATTTCTGGTGAAGATGCGTGAGCAACGCACGCTGGTAGTCAATTTGTTGATGTGGGAGATAGGCAAATCGCAAAAAGATTCAGAAAAGGAGTTTGATCGTACCTGCGATTACATTGTTGACACAATCGATAAGTTAAAAGAACTCGATCGTAACTCTGCACGCTTTGTACAGGAACAGGGTATTATGGCGCAGATTCGCAGAGTTCCGTTAGGCGTAGCGCTTTGTATGGGGCCATTCAATTACCCGTTGAATGAAACCTTTAGCACACTGTTCCCGGCATTGATCATGGGAAACACAGTAGTATTTAAGCCAGCGAAGTATGGTGTGTTGTTAGTGAAGCCCTTGCTGGAGGCTTTCCGTGATTGTTTTCCTGCCGGAGTAATTAATATTATTTACGGTCGTGGCCGCGAGACGGTAGGGGCATTGATGGAAACCGGCAAGATTGATGTGTTTGCATTTATCGGCACGAACAAAGGCGCCAATGATTTGAAAAGACTTCATCCCAAGCCACATCGTCTCAAGGCAATTTTAGGATTGGATGCAAAGAACCCTGCTATCGTTTTGCCGGATGCAGATATTGACAACGCAGTGAATGAATGCATCACCGGATCTCTTTCTTTTAACGGGCAGCGATGCACTGCATTAAAGATCTTATTTGTGCATAAGAGTATTGTCGATGAATTTATTAAAAAATTCAACACAGCCGTTGCCAGGATAAAACCAGGTATGCCGTGGGATGCCGGGGTGGGATTGACCCCATTGCCCGAGCCGGGTAAGACTGACTATCTGAAAGGCCTGGTAGAAGATGCCAAACAGTACGGTGCGAAGGTGATGAATGAACACGGTGGAGAAGTAGTGAATACTTTTTTCTATCCTGCTGTGTTATATCCTGTCAGTGATAAGATGAAAGTATATTCGGAAGAACAGTTTGGTCCGATCGTACCCATTGTTCCTTTCGAAAATGAAGATGAGCCGATCCGTTATGTGATGAACTCACACTTTGGGCAACAGCTAAGTATTTTTGGTAAAGACTCTAAAAAGATCAGTCAGCTGATCGATGCCTTTGTAAGCCAGGTGGGTCGCATCAATTTAAATACACAATGCCAGCGTGGACCTGATACATTTCCGTTCAGCGGAAGAAAAGATTCGGCAGAAGGAACATTGTCAGTGGCCGATGCCTTGCGCGTGTTCTCCATCCGCACATTGGTAGCAGCGAAAACGAACTCAGAAAACAAAGAGATCATCAGCTCCATCCTTAATAACAGAGAGTCATCGTTCTTAAGCACCGATTATATTTTTTAGTAGTGAAGCCGCAGAGGTGCGGAGAACGCGAAGAGCTGTTCTAAAAATTTATCTGTTCTATCACCGTGGCCTGTGTCTTCACAGGCCATTTTTTTATTGCAGTAATCATTTCTGTTGTGAGGACATCGATATGGCATAATTGTACCTGTTTCAGAAGATGATATTCCCGGTCTATCCTGTTATTTAAGCAGAGTCGACAACTATTAAGAAGCTTTTTGCATCTTAAAGACTATAAACGAAAACGCAAAACTTAATCTGATTCAACAAGAATGAAATCTATCATTATCACACTTATTGCCTTCAGTACATTTACTTTTTTTAATGATGACCCGCTATCATTGCTTCAGAAAGCGCAGTCAAAAATAAATGGCAGTGGTTATTTTCGTTATGACTATACCATTCTCTGGCCGAATCCAGTGGGCGAGGTAGACACCGTCTCGGGGACGGGTACTTTTTCGCGTCAGTCAAATCAATACTATGGATACAACTATATAAAAATCGGAAAGGATGGTTCGGACTTGGTTTATATCGATAATGAGTTTAAGCTAACCCAGCATGAAGAGCGCACGGTTGTTCTCTATACGGAGGAGGATATTCAGAAAAACAAGAATTTTATCACTGATAACAGTTTTGCTAAAAACACACCCGTTGTCTTTCTCAATCGAAAGAATTGGCGATTTATGAAGGACACCACGTTGCTGGGTAACGAATACTCTGCCTATCGCATACTTGATAAAGATACCGTGGTGGAGAATAATAAAATCTATGTTGAGCTGTACGCTTTCATCAATAAAACTACTGCCCAGCTTGATCGATATGAACGTAGGGCCTTCTTGAATAACAAGAAATCGCAAACTATTATTTATTCTTTCTCTGGCTATGAATTCAGCAAGGATAAAAAACAGTTAAACTATACACTTCCTGAAAACTACCGGACACAGGTAGGTATGAAAAAAGAGAAATTGACCTTATTAAAAGAAGGTCAGCCTGCGCCTTTGTTTTTATTGTCTGATCTGAAGGGCAATCCGGTCAATTTACAAGCTATGCGAGGTAAAAAGACATTGCTCGTTTTCTCTACCATCAATTGTGGTTACTGTAAACTTGCGCTTGATCATTTCAATAAGAAAGGCTATCAATTACCGGCCAGCCTGACTGGCGCGTACCTTTTTCCGGAAGATAAAATTGAAAAGATGTCGGGTTACGCTCAGAAAATAAAAATACCTTTCAGTACAGTGGCCAATGCAAAAAATACTGGTAAAGACTACGGGGTTTCTGGTTATCCTACCTTCTTTTTGATTAACGAACAAGGCATTATCGAAAAAGTAGTGGTTGGCTACGAGGAGAAATTTATGGAGAGTCTTCAAAAGTAATTTTTCGTTCTTAATTTAAGAGGAATGCACTCAATCGATAATTGCTAAGTGATTGCGTGGTGCAGGCGAGGGACCTCCCCTCCACGTGCTGAAGTAGCTAATGTAGAAGTAATGGAATCAATAGTAGTTGCCTTTGAAATGATTGAGATCAGAAGATTATCAGATTCTTGCCTCTGTAGGATCATGGCGCGTGTCAAAAATTGTTTCTATATAAACTATCTGAACTTCTCGCTGATAGCTATAAATGATTTTATATTTTCCTTCTACGAGATAGCGATATTCTCTTATCGTACTTCTTGCAAACAGTGCTTTAGATCCTGATTCAGGAAAAGACTCGATTTGTCCAACTCTTTTAAGAGCGGCTGAAGAAGATTTCTGTGCTATAAAATCATGAATGATTTCTAAATCCACGATTGCTTCGTTGGTCCATATTACCTGAACTGTCTTCAACCCATCCTGTTTTTGAAATGAGTTTCAACTTCTGATTGGGTATAAACTCTACCTGCTTTAATATCCTCTTCTGAGCGATCAAGTTTTGTTTGCAAATCCTTTATAGATTTAGGAGCACGTTCGTCATAGATGTCTTTTACTGAGCCTTTTTTAAGAGCATCTATTCGTTGAAGAATAGCTTCGTCCTGAAGTCGGGTAAGCCACTCAATTAATTCTATTTTCTTAACAGCAATATTCATAATCAAAGATAATAAATATCAATTTATTCTTACTTACACACCTTCATCTTCGATTCATCCAACTCTTCGCCAAACCATACTACTCCGTACTGCCCATAGATGCCAATGCCGATGGCTTGCCATTTTACTTTGCTCCAGGTGCCTAGGTTCACTAATAGTGGATTGTGCCCCTGGCTTTTTTTCCAGCCTTCGAGGCCTTCGGTGGCATTGGCTCCGGCTGAGCTGTAATAGGCAATCTCATAGCCGTAACCTTCGTAGCCGGCAACTTCTTTTGGCTTTGCCCACATGCAACTGGCTTTTTTATGATCGGAGGTATAGCAGCACGATGTCCAGGTGCCTTTGCCGGACCAGCTGTGTGGATTGCAGTTGTCGCTGTTTCCATAATCATAATTTTCTTCGAGGTCGCGCACGTGGGTTTGGGCTACTTTACTCAACCTGGCGGAATAAGGTATGGCCGGAAGTCGCTTGCTTTTACGATAGGCCATGATGAGGTCATATAGCTTTTTCTCTTCGGAGCTCAGGCAGATTTCATCAGCTGACAGGATGGTGGTATCTGTAGCGATGGCTTTGGGTTCTGTTTCGGTCTGTGGGGACACAGACCGAGGGGACAGAGGTAACGGGGATGACACTGAAAGTAATAAAACACTGTCGGCTGGTGACGCGATGAACCAGGGTGATGTAACGAAGGAGTCAGTCCGGCCAGGGATAGCAGCGGAAAGCCCGAAGTGTGCCGGGTCTGGTGCGTGGACGGACTTGTAGCGGATAGCCCGGTGCTGATCGCGCCTCGCGAAAGCAGGACGCCCACTGTTTTGGGTAAAGCGTGTGTGTGTTTCTTCCGCTGGTGGAGGGTAATTGCCGAAAGACCCGAACAGAACGCAGAAAAGAGCAAATGCAATGATTTTCATAGGATGGCAACTTAATTAAAGTGAACGCGAAGTCCTTAAATTTCTTTCAATCGGCTCTATATTTTATTTAATTTCGCCCCTCACTTGCTGGTGTCCCGATAAATTTAAAAAATCGTCTGCAAGGCTAACCATTAAAAAAACATTTCACATGAGCGATCAGAAAATCAGCATTAGCGCGGGCAAATTAACGGTACCCGACAATCCTACTATTCCATTCATCGAAGGTGACGGAACCGGCATTGATATTTGGCCAGCTTCCAAACATGTTTTTGATGCGGCAGTAGAGAAAGCATACAAAGGCAAGCGTAAGATCAACTGGAAAGAAGTATTGGCCGGAGAGAAAGCATTTAACAAGACCGGTAACTGGATGCCTGATGAAACGCTGACTGCTTTCAAAGAATATTTAGTTGGTATAAAAGGTCCGTTAACTACGCCTGTGGGCGGTGGTATTCGTTCGCTGAACGTTGCGCTTCGCCAGGATCTGGACTTGTATGCATGTGTGCGCCCCGTGCGTTGGTTCAAAGGAGTTCCTTCTCCGGTGAAGGAACCGCATAAAACTGACATGGTGATCTTCCGCGAGAACACGGAAGATATCTATGCCGGTATTGAATTCCAGGAAGGATCGGAAGAGAACAAAAAATTCCTTACTTATTTTAAAGAGGCTTTCCCTAAGGCATTCAAGAAAATCCGTTTTCCTGAAACTTCCGGTATCGGTATCAAGCCGGTATCGAAAGAAGGTACGGAACGTTTGGTAAGAGCTGCAATTAAGTTTGCGATCGAACAAAAGAAGCCAAGTGTAACGCTGGTTCATAAAGGTAACATTATGAAATTCACAGAAGGTGGTTTCCGCGATTGGGGATATGCGCTGGCGAAAAGTGAATTTGGTGCTAAAGACCTGGATGGCGGTCCATGGCAGGTGATTGAGAAAGATGGTCATAAGATTGTGATCAAGGACTCGATCGCAGATGCATTCCTTCAGCAGATTTTGTTGCGCCCTGATGAATATTCGGTAGTGGCTACGTTGAATTTGAATGGTGATTATATCTCTGACGCATTAGCTGCTATTGTAGGTGGTATTGGTATCGCTCCGGGTGGTAACATTAACTACACTACGGGCTTTGCGATCTTCGAAGCTACGCATGGTACTGCACCTAAGTATGCAGGTCAAGATAAAGTAAATCCAGGATCGGTAATTCTTTCCGGTGTGATGATGCTGGAATACATGGGCTGGCAGGAAGCGGCTGACCTGATCATGAAAGGACTGGAAGGCGCGATCAATTCCAAGCGAGTGACGTACGATTTCCACCGCCAGATGGAAGGAGCTACTTTGCTGAAGTGCTCTGAGTTTGGTGAAGAAGTGGTGAAGAATATGTGATTCGAATTACGAATTTCGAGGTACGAATTAATAAGTGCACAATTAGTATTAGAAAGTCTGCGATGAATTTATCGCAGACTTTTTTTATGGAATAATGAATCTGTTTGTTGCAGCTGAGTAAGTGAATCTGTTTTTGAATTAGTACTTCATCATTTGTAACTCGTACCTGATCTTACTTTTTTATCTGAAGGTTTACCATTACCGGTAAATGATCGGAAGGATAATATTTACCATCGTGATCGGTGATGACTTTATAGTCTTTGGCGGTCCATTGTCTGGAGTGAAAAATATAATCGATAGGCTTGCATTCTATGGCGTTTACTTCAAAGCCGCAGAACGTGCCTGGCGCAGGGGTGGTGGCAGGATCGTTTAACGGAATGCCTGAATCATCCATCATGGTTGCATAAGGTGACTCTTCGCGGGTGCAGTTGAAATCACCACTTACAATTAAAGGAAGTTTTTGTGCCAGTTGTTCCGCCTTTAATTTTATCAGCTCAGCACTTTTTCTTCTTGCTTCTTTGCCTATATGGTCAAAGTGCGTGTTGACGACCACAAATTCTTTTCTGGTTTTTTTGTCTTTGAATTTCCCCCAGGTGGCTACGCGTGTAATGGCCGCATCCCAGCTTTTGCTTCCCGGTATCTCGGGAGTCTCCGAAAGCCAGAAAGTGTTTTGATCGATGAGTTCCAGTTTGTCTTTTTTGAAGAAGATGGCAGAGAATTCTCCTTTTGCTTTACCATCATCGCGGCCTACGCCAATGTGTGAATAGGAGGAAAGACTTTTCACAAGATCTTCCATTTGTTGGGGCAAAGCTTCCTGCACACCAAAGACATCCGGATCGTATTTTTTGATAAGATCTGTCACTCTTGTTTTTCGGTGGCCCCATTGATTTACACCGTCTGAGGCCAGATCGAGCCGGATGTTATAAGTCATGACCCTGACCGACTGGGCGAAACAAGGCAGGCCCGCAATGCAGATGAAAGCGAACAGAATTTTTTTTATGGATTTCGATTTCATGGAAAAAATGATGGTTATGAATCCGTTGCGTTTTTACCCTGCTCAGATACTACAATCGATTGAAAAAATGAAGGTAGGTGAAATAAAGCCCCGCTCTGAAATCTTTGCCCTGATTTGTGGGGTATACGCTTGAAAATAAATCGACTATGTTGAAAAAATGTATGTCAATCCCATCTGGTTATTGTATTAAAGTTTCATATTTGTCAACAATCTTTTTTATACTAATTGGGGCATTTTTGAGGGCATCATGAGCGGTGCGTATTATCAAATTGTTAAATGCTTTTTCCAAATGGTCTAAAAAGGGTAAAACTAAAACCTAAACCATACACATGCTCCGCAATACTTTTGCGGGGTGAATTAACAAACTAAAACCAATCCTATGAGAAAAATTTTACAACTAACACTGGCACTTATGCTGGCGGTAACCGGAGGGCTGATGGCGCAGGTGACGTCCGCGAGTATCATCGGTAAGGTGGTCGATCAAAAAGGAGGAGGGCTACCCGGTGCATCCGTTCAGGCTGTGCATACTCCATCAGGAACACAATACGGAATTATAACACGTGCTGACGGACGATTCAGCTTACCCAGTGTACGCGTTGGAGGACCTTACAAAATCACTGTATCATTTGTCGGATACACCACACAAGAAAAAAACGATATTTTTCTGAGTCTTGGAAATGAGGCAGACATCACTTTTCAATTAGCTGAATCGGGTGTTGAATTGGGAGAAATTGTAGTATCGGGCGTTGTTGACCCTATATTAAGTGCAGACCGTACCGGAGCTGCCACTAACGTTACCAGAGCTCAGCTTACCCAGTTGCCTACATTAAGCAGAAGCTTTGCTGACTTTACACGCCTTACCCCACAAAGCAATGGATTGAGTTTTGGTGGACGCAGCAGCAGTTTTAACAACATTACTATTGACGGAGCTTTGTTTAATAACTCCTTCGGACTTTCGTCTACAGTTGGTGGACAGACAAGTGCCCAACCTATCAGCTTGGACTCTTTCGAAGAAATCCAGGTAAGCGTGGCTCCTTTTGATGTGCGTCAGGGCTCATTTACGGGTGCAAGTATTAATGCTGTGACACGCAGTGGAACAAATGAAATCAGTGGATCTGTTTACACCTACTTAAGGAATCAAAACACAATTGGATATGAAGTAGGTCCTACGAAAGTGCCCAAAAGTGATTTTAATAATAAGCAAACTGGTTTCCGTATAGGTGGGCCAATTATCAAAAATAAATTATTCTTCTTTCTTAATGGAGAAATTGAAAGAGGAGAGAAACCATCCTCCTCATTCTCAGCATTACGTCCAGGGCTTACTGCAGACGGAACATCCGTATCACGAGCACAGGCATCACAGCTGGATGCTTTGAGTACATTACTGGCAAGCAAATATGGTTACAACACAGGTCCTTATGAGAACTTCCCGCTGAAGAACACTAGCGATAAGTTTACTGTGAAACTGGACTATAACATCAATTCCAATCACCGTGTGAATATCAAATACAATTATTTGAAATCGTATGCTGATATTACTCCAAGCAGCAGTGGTGCCGGTTTAACCGGGGCAAGAAATCCTTCTGCCAGTGGTATGCCATTTTACTCTGCATACTATGGCATCAACAACAATTTGAATTCTGTTATTGCCGAATTGAACAGCACATTTGGAGTAAAATTCTCTAATACACTGAACGTAGGATACTCGGCATTCAGAGATTTCCGTAGCAGCCCGGGTGGTATTTTCCCTCTGGTTGATATCGGAGACGGATCTGTTGCTCAAACTACAGCCAACTCTACTAATGGCGTGAGCGCGAGCTCTTATTTTACCAGCTTTGGCTACGAGCCTTTTACTGCTTTCAACTTGTTAAATACGGATGTTATTCAGGCAACTGATAATTTCACTGCTTATATGGGCGCACATACCATTACTGCAGGAGCTGCTATTGAGAGTTATAAGTTCAAGAACGGATTTGCTCAACAGTATTATGGACAATATAAGTACAACAGCTTACAGGATTTCTTAAACGATATTGACCCTGCAACAACCAACTTACCAGGAGCATCGGCAGTAAACTTCCTGCAACGTTATTCAGCATTACCGGGAGGAGAATTCCCCTATGCAAAATTGAATACTCAGCAGGTCAGCGTTTATGCGCAGGATCAGTGGTCATTGTTAGGCGATAAATTGAAACTTACCTATGGATTGCGCGCTGATTTACCTATTTACGGATCACCTGCGGCAGCCAAGAACCCAACTGTTGAAGGATTAACTTTCCGTGATGGCGAAAAAATTGATGTGAGTGTCTTACCAAAATCACAGGTGCTGTGGTCTCCGAGAATAGGTTTTAATTTTGATGTATTTGGAGATCGTAAGACAACCATTCGTGGAGGAACAGGTATTTTTACAGGTCGTGTTCCTTTTGTGTGGCTGTCCAACCAGCTTAGCAACAATGGTGTAATATTCGGAACGCTTAACGTAAATCAGATAGGAGCAGTTAATACCTCTGCTTACCCATTCAACTCGGATGTTACCGCATATATTCCTTCTACGGCTACTTTGCCAACTCAATATGCACTCAATTCATCAGTGCCAAATTACAAGATTGCACAGGTGTATCGTTCTAATTTAGGTGTTGATCAGGTATTGCCTGGTGGAGTTATACTGACTTTAGAAGGAATGTTCTCCAAAGAACTTAATAACGCTTACCTGCGTGATGTTAACTTGAAGAACCCCACAGGTACCCTGAGCGATGGTCGCCCTTATTTCGGAACGCTTGGAGCAACAGGTGGATATGTTTCCCTGAGTAACCGCGTTAACCCATCGTTGGGAAATAATCAGGCGCTTGTACAAACCAATACCTCAAACGGATATAGCTATACATTAACTGCTCAAGTCAGAAAGAGATTTAAGAATCTGGATGCGACACTGGCTTACAATTATGGAAAGGCTAAAGATGTAAACAGTGGTGGTTCAACAGCCGGAGGTATTTTCTCAGGTCGCCCTATTGTAGATGATCCGAATGGCAGCGCTGCTTCTCTATCTGATTTTAATTTAACGCATAGATTTATTGGATCGGTGAATTATTCGGTTGATTATGCCAAACATTTCCGTACCACGTTAGGTGCGTTCTTAACGGCTCAATCAGGATTTCATTATTCATACACCTATTCCAGTGATGTGAATAACGATGGTGTTGTTAACGATTTGATATTTATCCCTAAAACACAATCAGACATCAGTCTGGTAGCAGCTACCGGTGACACCAGAACGGTTAGCCAGATCTGGTCACAGCTGGATGCATTTATTTCTCAGGATCCTTATCTAAGCAAGCACAGAGGAGCATTTGCGGAACGCAATGGGGCGAGAACCCCTGGTAATATGAAGATTGACGCACGTATCCTGCAGGATTTTTATGTTAACGTTAAAGGCAAACGAAATACAATTCAGTTGTCTTTTGATATCTTCAACCTGACCAATTTGATTAGTTCCAATTGGGGGATTACAAAAGCAATCAATAACAGCCGTAATCAGTTGTTAGCTCTTTCTTCTGTTTCTGCAGCAGGTGTTCCAAGCTTTACTTTCCCTTATGCGGTACCCGCATCAGCAACTCCGTTGGTGACTTCGTTTTCCAATAACACGGGCTTGACTTCACGCTGGCAGATGCAATTTGGTGTTCGTTATATCTTTAATTAATACTGAAACTTATCTATTATTTCAAAGGAGGCCTTCGGGCCTCTTTTGTTTTATGCGAGTTGATTTTTGTATGCGCTCATGATGTAATTTTATTGACCGATTGAAAGAATAGTAAAGGATGATGGAAGCACTACGATAATGATTTTTATGTGCAATGCGATGCACAGGCCGAGATAAGCATGTAAGATTAAGGTCAAATTCGAATCATATTGTTAAAGGGGTAATGGTAGATTTGTAATACCCATAAACCTTAACCTGATTTTGATCAATGTCCTTGTGCTATAACAATACGTATGTAAAATGCGGATGGATAGTTCTGATCGTTTTGGCCAGCCAAGTTGCCAGAAGCCAAAATATCGAAAGCATCGGAAAGAAAAATGCCTTTAAGGTGGGAGGTGGCGTTTCGCTCAGCCAGATTTTTTATGCTTCCAAAGGAATAGAAAACAGGCGTAATCCTTACAGCTACTTTGCTTCGGGTAATCTCAACTTTAGTTTATACGGCTGGAGTATTCCACTCAGCTTCAGTCTTTCCAATCGTAACGTCACCTATCAGCAGCCTTTTAATCAATATAGCGTTCATCCAACCTACAAATGGATAACGGGTCATTTTGGGTATACCAGTATGACGTTCTCTCCGTACACCGTCAATGGTCATATCTTTTTAGGAGGGGGCATCGATCTGGCGCCTGAAGGAAAATTCAAACTCAGCGCCCTTTACGGAAGGTTTTTAAAAGCCGTTCAACCCGACTCAATAAATACGAATTCTCCCACTGCTGCCTATCAACGCATGGGCTATGGGTTAAAGGCAACTTATGGAGATGCTTCCCAGTCAGTCGATGTGATCATGTTTCATGCAGCCGATGATATTAACTCCATCCGGTATGTACCCGAAGCAGAAGGAATTCTGCCCGAAGAGAACCTGGTTGTTAGTGTTGGTGCAGGCAAAACCCTTTTCGAGCATTTCCTGGTGAAAGCCGAGCTGGCAGCAAGTGCCTTATCGCGCGATACCCGCGCAGATGAATCAGATCAGGATCATCCGCTGGCAAAAGCAAAGTTTCTCTATGCGCCACGGTTGTCGTCATCCTACTATAAAGCATTTAAGAGTTCATTCAACTATCAACAGAGTGGTTACTCCATCGGTGCGGCCTATGAGCGCATCGACCCGCAATACAGAACATTGGGATCTTATTACTTCAATAACGATCTTGAAAACATAACTGTGAACGGAGCTATGGCAGCCCTGCATGGCAAAGTTAACCTCGCAGCCAATGTGGGTACACAACGCGATAACCTGGACAACTCCAAAGTCAGTACCATGCGCAGACTGGTGGGCTCTCTGAATGTGGGGTATGCACCGTCACAAAAAATAAACCTTTCGGCATCGTATTCAAATTTCCAAACCTATACCAACATACGATCCCAGTTTCAGAACATTAACCAGTTAACACCTTATGATAACCTGGATACACTGAACTATACCCAGATCTCACAAAATGCTACCGTCACGGCACTCTATATGTTTGGCAAGAATGAAAATAAAAGGCAGACCCTGAATGTGAACCTTACCCTTCAGGATGCTGCTGATAAGCAAGGGCAGGTGCAACAGAATTCCGGTGTGCGATTTTATAATATGAATACGGCTTATGCCCTCAATATAGTACCTCAGAATATGATGGTGTCCGTTTCGGTCAATGCTACCATCAATGAAGGAGCAAGTACAAATGTGAAAACACTTGGACCTACTGCGGCCGTGAGCCGTTCGTTCTTTGAAAAGAAATTTCGGACCACGCTATCGGCATCGTATAATGATACCTATAGTGAAGGGAAACGAATTAACACCATTGTGAACGGTCGTTTAAATGGAAGCGTATCGGTACAAAAAAAACATAATATAAACCTGAGTATGGTTCTTGTAAACCGCAACAGTAACGTGGAAGGAGCCGCTAAGGCCTTTACAGAATTTACCGGTACCCTGGGATATAGCTATTCTTTTGGAAGATGATTTCGGATTTAAGACACCAATTAAACGGATAACGATTAACGGATAACGTACGTGAGAAGAAGTTTTATACTATTGCTATTTATAGTTTCTGCTGCGAGCCAATTGCTGGCACAGGTATATCCTGTTCAGGCAACAGTTCAGCTTACCCCACCGTATTCGTTATACCTGTCAGATTATACGCAGTCTGGTACTGAGCGGTTAGCGGTCAATGTATTTCTGGCCGACATTGCACGCCCGAGTCTGGATGTACGGTTCCGGCTTAAAATTATTGGTCAGGGAATTTCCATTGAAACAAAGGCAGAATACATCGCTGCTCCGGTTACCATACACGGAGGCATTCCCCTGCGCCTGATCAGCACCGACTTAACCGAATACTTCAATGCCAACAACTTAAACTTTAGCGGCATATCCAGACGTGAGTATGAGCAACGCGGTAAACTTCCGGAAGGGGTATACCAATTTTGCTTTGAAGTACTGGAGTATAACCGTGGATTAAAAATTTCAAATACAGCATGTGCAACGGCCTGGATGATCCTGAACGATCCGCCCATGATCAACCTGCCGCAGCAAAATGAAAAACTGAAAGCGCAAAGTCCGCAAAACGTTGTATTGCAATGGACACCACGACATACCGGTTCACCCAATTCTGCTTTCACCACGCAATATGATGTAACCATGGTAGAAGTATGGCCCTCTACCCGCAACCCGAACGATGCCATTCTTACCTCACCGCCCATCTTCGAAACCACCACCAGCAGTACCACTGTTGTTTATGGCCCTTCGGAAACACCGCTTGAACCTGGAAGGCGGTACGCGTTTCGTGTACGTGCCAAAAGTATTGCGGGCATAGATGAGCTTGATCTTTTCAAGAACAATGGTTACAGTGAAGTATTCACCTTTGTCTATGGTGATGCATGTGATCTTCCTACCGGGATAACAGCTGGCACAGTTAACGCAACACGGTTTAATTTAGCCTGGGATGGCACAGCCAACCAAACCGCCTACAGAGTGCGCTACCGTGAAGCCGGCACCGTTAACTGGTATGAAAACAGTGCATCTATAACATCGGCAGACATCATTTCCCTGAAGCCAGCAACAGTATATGAATATCAGGTAGCAGCCACCTGTGGTTTCTTTGATGGCCAGTATTCACCCGTGGCTCGTGTAACTACCCAGCCCACGCCCGAAACAAGTTACAGCTGTGGTGTACCCATGGGCACCTTTACCATCGATCCTGCTCAGTTGGTTGGTTCACTGAAGGTCGGGGATATCATTAATGCCGGAGACTTCGATGTAGTCTTAACCAGCGTGAGCGGAAGCAATGGCGTGTTTACAGGCGAAGGCGTTATCGAAGTTCCTTACTTTAACAAAGCCAAGGTCAAGGCATCGTTCAGCAGCATCAGTGTCAATAAAGATCTACGCATGGTAAACGGCTTTATGAACGTTACCGGTGCGGCAGTAGATGTCATTCCATCGGGTGTACTGAACGCTATGGATGGTCTTACAGAAGCATTGAATGGCATAGACTCAGCACTTACCACCATTGAAGAAAACCTTCCCGAACAATTTGATCCGAATTCATTTGTAGCCGATACATTAATCAATGTAAAGGATGGTATCCGGTCAGTTTATAAAGATGATGGCTCTGTTGTTGTCGTGGATAAAAATGGTGTCCGGCAAACCATACCTGCCGGAACCAGCGCGGCCGTTGTTGATAGCTCGGGTAAGGGCTACCTCGTTGACTCAAAAGGAAATATTCATGAAACCACGTCAGCGATAGCTGCCAAAGCCGGTAACCGGGAATTAAACCTGCTGCTCAACTTTACTGCTGCGGCCAACATGAAGTATGGCTTCGACACAAACCGTTATCCCCCGCTGGCCAACGACTATGAAAAGCTGAAAGGTAACTATAACGTAGCGTGGAAGTCCGTTGCTTCCGGTGAGCAGGATGCTGTTACCGCCACACTGGCCAATAGCAGTGGTATTGATAAAAGCAAAATCCGTTTTGAAAAAGGAGGCCTTGCAATTGAGGCCGCTCCTATGGGAAGCAGTCAATCCACAACCGTACCGGTTACAGGTACTACAGATGGTATTGAAGAAGGTCTGCTGGCTGTATACACACCTTCCGACACAAGTAAGGAACAGGTGCTTGGTAAGCTTAACGTAGTTACCTATAGCAAGATCTCTCACTCCGTAGTAATTGTACCTGTTAATGATGTTGCTCTGCCATCTGGTCTTACCGATCAGGACATTCAAAAGTCACTTAATGATATCTATGGTCAGGCCGTAGCAGACTGGACAGTAAGCATAGCACAACCGATCACGGTGCCGGGGTTAGGCGATCCATTCGATGAGGGAGATAGTGGCTTGTTATCAAACTATACCGGAGACATGAAGGAGGTCATCAAAGCGTATGGCAGCCTGCAAGACGAAAAGCTATACCTCTTCCTGGTGAAACATCCAAAGAACATTACCACGCTGGGGTATATGCCCCGTGGCAAGCAGGCCGGCTTTATTTTCGTAGACAAACATGGCAGCGATACGGAAGCATTGAAACGCACTATGGCGCATGAGTTAGGCCATGGAGCCTTTAGTCTGCATCATACATTCAAGGAACCAAACTTTACACTGAACACAGGTGATACTGATAACCTGATGGATTATCCGAATGGTAATAAACTATATAAATACCAGTGGGATAAGATGCGTTATCCGGATATAGTGGTGGGATTGTTTGAGGAGGATGAGGAGGGAGAAAATGCTACGGTTATTAATTTGGAAGGGTTAAGTGAGTTTGCCAATAAAGACGCAAATGGACGTATTGTGTCATATACCTTCCTGGCACGCTCAGGAAAACCGATATCCTTACCTGTTACTTTGAGTTCTGTCACATTTAGTACAGGGGATGCGGCCTCTTGTAGTGATAACAAATTCAGAGTTTCTCCCTTCGGAACTATATCTAAGTTTAAAATTAAAAATGAAAAAGGGGAGGAGAAAGAGTTTGCTGCGTACTGGGTTTGTGGCACAAGTCAATTCACGAGCTATCAATCAGGAAGCGAAATATACTATGATATTTTAACGAATTCGTCTATAAAGAAGGCAATTATAGGTCTTCCAGCCGTTTCAGGTAATAAATTAACTTTCAAAGTTGGGCAAATCGATATAGGAGCAGTTACACCAACTGATAAGTATACTGCAGCAGGACCGTACCAGCCATATGATTTTCTTGTCGAGAAAGTAAAGACAATCTCTAAGTATAATGAAGTATTTGCTTCATTTAGTCCTGATTATGATACAGACGTAAGACAATTTATCATTGATAATATAGGTAAAGATGGATTTGATGGTACTAAATTCTATGATAATGATATCTATGTCTTTACGCACGCAACGCAATTACAAACCTATAATATTCTGGAAGGCTGCTTTAGGACAGGTGTTCCTGGAGAGTTATTGAAATTTATCACTCAGCATGTAACGTATTACAATACAACGATGTATGGTATTACTACATCTACGAGTACTGATGCAATGGTTTTTTCAAGTAGCTACGAGGAAAATCCTGCTAAGAAAGATGCTAAAAGCCTTATTAACCATTGGCAGAAATATGATCTCAATTACTATCCCACAATTGCCAAGGCGGTTGCAAACTTTTCAATACCGAAAAAAACTACAGCAAACGAAGTATACGAAATACTTAAACCAGTGTCAGGAAGTATTAATTCCGATAATTGGAATTGCTTCTGGGAGAAAATAGGAGTAGAAAAACGGATAGAATTAATAAGAGAATTGATTCCTCAAAACTCCGCGGGAGATATGACGGAAGAGATGGTTTTATTATTAATTACTACTGCACATGGATCACAAAATCAGCTTGCATTAATAGACAGTCTTCAAGCTTCTAATTATTCATTATTTCGGACAGTTTGGGATGTTCTTGATAACAATGAACGACTGAAATTATCATACGTTCTTACCGATTGGCTTAGAAAGTATAAATCACCTGGTGCTAACTATGCAGATGCTGAGTTTACAAATTTTGTAAATGCGCCAGAATCTAATTCAGATGGAACAAACGACAATTTCTTTATCCTTTTCAGGCAAAATTGGTTAGATGACATCTTTACCCCATTTGAAGTCAACTTTACTAAATCAAATAACCTATATATTAAATATAGTTTTGATCCAAACTCCTCTCCTTCCAAACCAGATTATTTTGATTGGACTGGAGCACCATTCGATTGGGTGGCACTCAGGGTAATGAATGACTTTCCGAACTATGGATTGAAAGAAGGTGACCTGATGGCCGTTCCTGCAGTGTTCTTATTTGGATTAGATAATGATATAGATCACGCTCAGAACCTGGCAACATTAAGAGTCCTGGGCGATGCTGTAGCGATTGCACTTGCCCCAGTCACTGCCGGAGGATCAACCGTAATATTTGCCATAGAGGTCACAGCTGCTTCTGTTGATATTATAGTAACTACGAACAGAGCCGAGCTTGATAGCTATCTCGGAGAGGAAGCAGGTGTTATATGGGATGTAATGTATGGAGGATGGAACCTGTTTACATTAGGTAGAAGCTTCTTTGTTCCGACTACAAAAATAGTGGATGGGGTTGAGCGAGTTTCTCGTTTTAGTATAATGATGCAAAGGGCTGATGAGGTTGCCAATACTATAGCCACGTATGGAAATACAACCGAGAAGTTAGCATATATAGCACGGTTGGAAGAATTGCTAAATGTTCTAAAAACACAAAAATTCAACAACGTTGCGAAAGCGGCAGAGATGTTCTCAAAAGTATTGGAGCTTAAGTTGAAAATTGAGAGAACACTAAAAGTCACGGAGACAATTATAGATATAACAGTAAAAGATGGAAACCTTGTTGTTAAAGGTACTCTGTCACTAGGAAAAATTGATTTTGTAGGTGATGTTCCAACACTTACTCAAAATATACGTTGGCTTCCGGAGTCAATAAAAAATGTTAAGCTAGTTGATCAATTCAATAATGTAGCAACCGTAGTTAATGGGAATACATCTATCGGATTAATTAGTGTAGTAGAAGATGTCGCAAACGCTGGGCAATTTTATTTGACAACCAAAATGCCCCTGGCGTTAGGTAGTGGTGGTACAGGTACTTTTGCTAATTATCCCAAAATTACGAGTTGGCTTAATACACTAACCAATGTTACGTCTAAGACTGGTATTGAGACTGTAATCAAGAATTGGGATAGCAAATTGCTGATTGCTCTTAATCAAGCGCTTGGTAAGTATTCAGGATTAGGGGCCGAACTAGCGGTAGATACTAAACTTTTGAATTACTTTGAAGGAGTAAACCAGAACTGGTGGTGTAAGTATGGTTTACTTAGGGATCATTACCGCACAGGAAAGGGCTCAATCACATTACCGAATAACTTTAAGAATATTGTTGAAAGCTTGTTTAATCGAACAGGGACAACAACGATAGGTAGCAGATTGGCTGGTGTCACAAAGCCTATAGATCATCTCGGTGATATGCTGGAAGAAGATGTGGTTCCTTTAATTTTAGAAGGCTTCAGGACGGGTAACTTTGTTGATATGCCTCAAGGTCTCATACAAGATTTGACAATGCTGAGAAATGAGGGTTATAAGATAATAATTACACAACCTAAAATACGTTCGGTGAATTTTATAGGAGAGCCTGAACTGGATATGCTATTATTTAAGTATGATGATATCGCCAATACCATCGAATTTGGAGATGCTCTTTACTTGGATTGTAAACTTTATGCTGGAGCCGAATTTGATGGGCCTCAATTAGCATTTGCAAAAACTGGTAGGGGTAAGGCATCAGAAGTGTTTAAATTCGTAACACATCAGAATATATCTCCTCAATTGATTGTTCCGAGCGGAGTTAATTTGCCTTTTACAAGTATTGATCAAATAATTGGTCAGACTTTTACACTTACTAAGACTGCTAAAATTGGTACTGATCTTAAAGATCAGACTTATATTATCATGTTTAAAAACTATAACCCGAAATGATAACCGATCCTTCACTTATATATATACAAAGTAGTATTTCTGCTTATTTGCAAGACCGATTTTTTGTAAGAGAAACAGGGAATATTCCTGATTATATAGTGAACTATACTAAAGAAGAAGGAGGTAATAAGAACTTGGTGATGTTTGATTTGCAGGTTAATAAAGAGAGGACCAGAATATCCTTAACTATATCAACGAGAAAAAGATACGACCTTATTGAATCTTTTCTGACAGATGAAGACCTTAAAAAGATGCAAGATGCGCGTTCTGAAAGATATACCCTTCATTTAGCAAGTCTGTATCTGGATGGTGCTATGTTTATAGAAGAAAATACACTTGTTGAAGTAGATGCTTTTGTGAAGCGATTAATATCTTTTTTGGAAGAGAAAGTTTTACCCACTCTTCAGGAATACGATGATGTAAGAAAAATGGACTTAGTGGTAAATGAACAATTAGAGGGTGTAAAATTGATATGGGCAACCAATTATTGGTATTACAAAATGATAATTGCCAAGCTTGCTGGTAATCCGATGTACGAGGAACTTGCAAGAATGGTATTGTTGAGATTTAAAAATGGCATGGAGAAATATCCTCAAGTGCAGAAGTATAAGGATTATTTTCTTATTGCTGAGAAGCTATACGAGAAGCTTAAAAAGATTGAACCATTAAAGAATCCTGTGCTGACTTAATAATTAGATGGTGATTGAATGATAGAAAAAATTATCAGTGAGAGAATTTAATTAGGAATGAGATGAATTCAACGGTGATTAAACTTAAATATTATTTTTTGGGATTGATTATTTTATTTCCGTTGCTCTCAATGGGGCAAGACACCAAGAAAACACTAACCGCCTACTTCACCGAAGTACGCTCCGGCAAGTATCAGGCTATACCAAAACATTTATTTCAACCTGAAAATACCAAGGCAACACTGGCCTTGCTAGCACCTTATTTAAGTGATACCTCAGTTATTGTTCGGGCAAAAGCCTATGCCATTGTACAACTGGCTGGCAACACAGCACGTCAGGATAATCTTCGTGAAGAGGCTGTAACCAAATTAGCAGATGCAGTGAAAGACCATGACTCAGGCAACGTAGGTCTGGCGCTGGGCTATCTGCAAGGGTTCCGAAAAGCAGACTTCACTACAGCAACAAAAGATACGTTGCTTACTATTTTCAAACGCAGGTCCGCACATTTAAGTGATCTCATCCGGTTGCTCGGTTTCCTGGAGTTAACATCGGCACGTGATCAGCTTCGTGACCTGGCACAACAAAGCACCGGGTCACGCAACGACCGCTGGGCTGCATTATTGGCGCTAAGCCGAATGGGGGACCGATACGCTATAGAAGATGTAATGAAGCGCGTGCGCAAACTTCCTGTAAACGATGATGTGGTCTACCAGATTTATCCCGACCTGGTATACACACGGCAACCCGAAGCGATAGCCTCCTTGCTAACCGTGCTGTACGATGATGCTAAAAATTGTGAGTCGGCCGATGCTGAGCGGGCTGCAAAAATACCATGTGCTTATCGCGTCATGGAAATGCTGACACCTGCTATTGACGGCTACCCGCTAAAGCTTGATGAAAGCGGAGATATAGACACAAAAGATTATGTAGCGGCACTTCAAATCGTTCGCGACTGGTTCAGGAATCATACAAACTATGTGATTATAAAAGATAAATTTTAAAGGAAGAAACTCAGCCTGCCTGCTGGTACGCGGAGTAACATAAAATGAGAAAGTTTTCGGAACAGGTAGAGCAATAAAAAGTGGATGTAAATGAAGCATAAGTTTTATATTTTCCTGGTACTGCTAACGCTGCATGGTTTTACACTTCTGGCAAAAAGTGAAACAGATAGCGTATCGGTAATAAAACGTGACTCCGTTTTTACGATACCCACCAATACGATCTATGCAGATGGACCGGTTGATGTACTCGAAGAAGGGCTGTTACCATCGGCCAGCAATGATTCCATTCAGCGTTATATTGACCTTGCGCGTACCCTTGTTGAAAAAGTAAGAGCCACTCAGAATTATATTCTCAACATCGACAAAGCCACCAAGGTTAATCTTCCGGTCGGTATTGTTAATTCCATCGGTGGAATTGATTATAACATAGTCATTGAAGCGATCCGCTTAAAGCCAGCGTATGCCGAACTGGACATATTCCTGCAGTTTACTCTACCTAACAATGGAAAGGAGCTTACCTTCATGGCCCGCGGTATCAAGTTCAGTAAAGAGGGCGGCATAGTAGGCGATGCTAAGCTACAATTGCTGGGCAGCAATGCGATCAATTTTTCAGGAGACAAAGTACAATTGGTGTTAAAGGGATCATCGTCACCTGATGAGGGCACATATGCCGTTATGGATTGTGATGGGTTTAAAGAACTCTCCATCGATGCCGATATCATTTTCTCACGCGATATGCTGGTGCCGGAGAATGCCGATGGTTCCGTGGCCGATGGCAAACTCAAGACAAGTTTTAAAACAGTACTCACCGGTTGGAATGATTTAGTTGTTCAAGTCAGTCTGCCCGCGTTCCAGGTAAACAACCTTAAAGGCGTAAGCTTTGCAGTAGACCAGGCCGTCTTTGATTTCAGCGATCTGCGTAATGCACCAGCAGTAGTTTTCCCTCCGGATTACCAATCGCCTGATTTCCTGCCGGGCAACCAGAATTTATGGCGTGGCTTTTACCTGCGGCAGTTAACGGTAAGCCTGCCCCCAGAATTAAAATCAAAAGGCACAACAAGCCGCAAAACGTTTCGTGGTGAAAATGTGATCATTGATAATCTTGGTCTCACCGGTAAATTCAGTGGCTCCAATATTATACCACTCGATCAGGGTGATATGAACGGCTGGGCGTTTTCACTGGATGGTGTCTTCATAGAATTACAGGCGAATCAATTAATTCAAGCGGGCTTTAATGGAAACATTGTTATACCCGTTGCCAAGGAAGACCGGCCCTTTGAATACAAAGCGATCATTAATACAGGTGGCAACTATCTTTTTAATGTTTCGCCTGCCAAGGATATGACCTTTCCATTATGGGGAGCAGGTCAGGTAGAAATCTTTGAGGCTTCATACCTGGACATCCGTATTGAGAATGGAAAGTTTTTGCCCAAAGCAAACCTTCATGGCCGCATGAACATTGGTGCGCAATTAAGTGAAGGTGGAAAGGGCGTGGAGTTTGCAAACATCTCCTTTGAAAACCTGGAGCTACAATCCGTTAAACCTTATTTAAAAGTAGGCAGCTTTTCGTTTGGCTCAGAAATGCTTCAGCAAAAGATGGCAGGCTTCCCCATCAGTATTTCAGAGATTGGCTTGCGCAGCATGAGCGACACTGAAGTAGGTCTTGATTTCAGACTTAAGCTTAACCTCGTTGGCGAGAGCTCCGGTTCTTTTGCTGCCGATGCAGGGCTTACGCTGGTAGGCAAGATTGACCCTGATAAAGGAACACAAAGCTGGAAGTATAAAACTGTTGAAGTGCGTGACATTGCCGTAGACATTGACGGTGGCGCGTTTAAGATTAACGGCAAACTCATTTTCTACCGACATGATGCTGTCTATGGTGATGGTTTTAATGGTGTTGTTAAAGCAGAATTTACACCCGGCATAAAAGTGGCCGCCACCGCTATTTTCGGAAATGTTGGAGGCATGCGTTACTGGTATGCCGATGCTATGGTCAACTTCCCACAAGGCATACCCATCTTTAGTGGTGTCGGTATCTATGGCTTTGGTGGCGGTGCATACTTCGCCATGAAATTGGATAACCAGGGACTGGGAAGCGACTTGGGAAAAACAGCATCAGGTGCAATTTACATTCCGGATGAGAAAGCAGGACTCGGACTTAAAGCCATTGTTAGTCTTGGCTCCATGCCATCGGGCGCTTTTGATGCAGAGGTTACTTTCGAGATAGCCTTCTTCCAGGGTGGCGGTGTCCGCTACATCTCTTTCGGAGGTAATGGTTCGGTTGCTACCAAAGGTGTAAACATGAACATGGATAAGATGAAAGGTTCAGTTGGCAAAATGGTAAGTGTAGTAAAGGAACAAACCAGTAAGCTGGGTGCAGCAAAGGGACTTCTTGATACCGGAAGTGATGATAATTCAATTACAAAAATATTTGGTTCGATAGAAGATAAAGCCGGACAGGATGGATCCATTTCGGCACGCATGCTCATCAGCTATGACTTTGAAAACCATATACTACATGGCAACTTTGAGGTATATGTAAATGTAGCAGGTGGTATAATTGCCGGTGTTGGGCCAGGTGGGCGTGCAGGGTGGGCGGTATTACACTTTGCACCACATGAATGGTATATCTATGCTGGCACACCAGATGACAGAGTTGGTGTGAAAGTAGGAATAGGATCAATCAGTGTTGCCGCCACCAGTTATTTTATGGTCGGCACCAAAATTCTGAACAGCCCACCACCCCCCCCTGAAGTATCAAAAATACTGGGTGGTGTTGATCTTGATTACATGAAAGACCTGAACGCCCTGGGTACAGGTGCTGGCTTTGCCTTTGGTGCCGCGCTCAGTATAAACACGGGCGAATTAACATTCCTTATGTTCTACTCCAGCTTCAGTGCTGGCCTGGGCTTTGATATCATGCTGAAAAATTATGGTGACACCTATTGCAAAGGAAGTAATAAGCGAATAGGGATTAATGGCTGGTATGCCAATGGCCAGTCCTACGGCTACTTTGAAGGCGCTATTGGTATAAAAGTAAAAGTATTCGGTAGGAAGAAGAAGATTGAAATATTGAGTATAGGTGCTGCCACCGTCATGCAAGCCATGCTTCCCAACCCTATATGGATGCGCGGTATAGTAGGCGGCCACTTTAGTGTATTGGGAGGTCTGGTGAAGGGTAATTGCAAGTTTGAAGTAACCTTGGGTACGAAGTGCGAGATTGAAAAAAGTGCAGCAGATATGCTGGCTGACATACAGGTGATATCAGAGATCACCCCGGGTCAGGACGAAAAAGGTATAAGTGTATTCAATACACCGCAAGCAGTCTTTAACATGCAGGTCAATAAAGAATTTGAAATTGTAGATATGGAAAGCGATTCGCGCAGAAGCTTCCGAATCAAACTGGATCATTTTAAACTGGTAAGCGAAGGAAAAGAAATGGCAGGCACGTTGAAGTGGAATGATGGCCAGGACGTGTTGGCCTTTAATTCGTATGAAATACTTCCTTCTGAAAAAAACGTAACGGCTTCAGCGCAAGTAAGCTTTGAAGAGTATAGCAATGGCCGTTGGGCAACCGTAGTAGACGGGGGCCAAAAGGTGGTGCAGAAAATGGAGAATACATTTGTTACGAGTAAAGCTCCTGATTTCATTCCGTTAAGTAATGTTGAATACAGTTATCCTCTCATAGGCCAGGCAAACTTCTATAAAGATGAAATACGAGAAGGCTATATTAAACTGAAACAGGCACAACCTAATCTGTTTGGCCTTGGCCCGGAGTGGAAACAAAAAGGAAGGTTTACCGGTGAAGATGGCAGTGCATTATTGTTTGATTACACATATACCTATTCCACCAACCTGGTTTCCTTTACTACGCCCACCACGTTGAAGGCAGGTCAAACCTATTTGTTTGAACTGGTAAACCTGCCGGCACAAGCTGCGGGTGCTGTAGATCGTAACGTAAGCACCAACTCAAACAAAGTTCAGAGTGACGAATCAACGTCAATGGATGTTGAAATGACAACGCGCAATGCTACGGGAACAATTGAAAGTTTGCAGGAAAAATCAATCTTTTCAACCGGCTTTCGCGCAAGCCAGTTTGCCCGTCTGCAGGATAAATTATTGAATCAGCAAGTCGATGGTGTGTTGCGTTTCTTGCGCATTCCGTGGTACACCCATTCCATGAGTGTATTCCTCACCCAGGATGAGCCCTTTGATAAAGCAGAGATCATGGGCAATGAGTATACGGGAAACAAACCTCTGATTACTCTGCAGGCAGATCTTACGGATAACGATTATTATACGAACCATATCTATCCCCTGATCTATGAAGGCTATCCGCTTGACGGCAACATCAAAACGTCCCGAGACATTTCTATTATGGGCTTACCGCCTGTAAATGCCGTAAGTATCTATCAAAATCCGGCTGACATAGAACTCGTTAATGGTACGCTGAACTATACTTCTTACCAGATTCTTCGCTATAGCTACGATCTGCCTATGTATATGATTGAAGACTTTGGCGATATACAGCGGCAGGTGGTGTCGCGCTATATATCAAAGCCTGCAGTATCAGATCGCATCGCTAAAATTATCAGTAACACCTTTCCTGTTTTAAGGGAAGGAAGCTACAAGGTAAATGTAAACTACCGTCTGCCAGGTAGCACTACACCGCAGTATACCAAACCGATGACATTCAATTTAAAGCTTACGAATTAACGGCCTGAAATGAACATAAAGAGCACGACACCCGATAGTATGATATATCAACATGTGAATTCTAAGTGACGTTAAAAAAATAGTACTGACACATGAAATACCTCGCTTGTTTATATACCCTTCTTGTAATGAACACCGTTAGCTTTTCACAATCGGGCGATTCAGCGCGTGCAGTTAAAGTATTGGGGCGGGCACAGCAGGACCGCATTCTCTTACGGTGGGCGGTTACCGATCCTGTAAGCTGGCAGTATGCCAATAAGTACGGCTATAAAGTGGAGCGATTCACCATACTCCGCGATGGAAAGTTGCTGAAAGTGCCCGTGAGAAAAGTATTGACAGAGACACCGTTGAGGCCTGCCGCACAACAAGCCTGGGAAAGTGCCATAGATCGTAATGATTACGCAGCCGTAGCAGCACAATCTATTTTTGGCGATTCGTTTGAAGTGAGTCCTGCAAAGAAATCAGCAAAGCAAGACATGAACCTGATGGACATTGTAAACAAGTCTAACGAAATGGAACAACGCTTTTCCTTTGCCTTATTTGCTGCTGATCATTCGTATGAGGCTGCCGTACTTTCCGGACTTGCTCTCACAGACTCTTCTGTACTGAAAAACGAAAAATACTTTTATAAAATATATACCCTGGTTCCCGCCAATCTGGTAAAAATTGATACAGGAGCTTTTTATGTGGGGCTGGCCGACTACGCAGACCTTCCGCAGCCTGCTGATCTGATGGCAGCGTTTTCAAATCGCCAGGTAAAATTACAGTGGCCTGTCAACTATCTGCAAAACGTTTATGTGAGCTATGTCGTAGAGCGGTCAGAAGATCACGGTAAGTCCTATACTCCAATAAACGATAAACCTTTTTTGAATACACAAAATAGCCGTGAAGCGGCAGGCAATTTTATGAAACTGGATTCAATTGATAATAATAAAGAATATTATTATCGCGTACGCGGAACCACACCTTTCGGTGAAGCAGGACCGCCCTCTGATGCGGTAAAGGGTATGGGTGTTGATCCTTTAACGTGCGACCTGGCCATTCATCAGCACCAGGTAGATGAGAAGAACAAAACAATCCTTCTGCGCTGGACACTGGATTGTAAAAGTGATGTGAAGGTACAAGGGTATGAAGTGCAACGATCGTCCGCTGCCGATGGTGTATTCAAAATGCTTAACAACACCCTGCTACCCCCGGTTGTACACGAGTTCAAAGATAATAGTCCGCTACCCACGAATTATTATAAAATAATTGTCAAAGGAAATAATGGGCAGCAGCGAAGTTCCTTTCCGGTGCTCATTCAATTAGCGGACAGCATCCCACCAGGTGCGCCAATAAATTTGAAAATAGCGATTGATACCACCGGTATCGTAAAGTTAAGCTGGCAGTCCAATACAGAACCCGATCTGTTAGGCTATAGAGTATTCCGTTCCAACTTTGCCAATGATGAATATGCACAGATTACCGTATCTGCGCTTAAAGCAAATGCTTTTAAAGATTCCATCAATTTAAAAACACTGACAAAAAAGATTTACTACAAAGTAGCGGCAGTCGATACCCGCTTCAACATGTCAGCTTATTCAATACCGGTGGATATTGTAAAGCCGGATATTGTGCCGCCCGTGCCACCGGTATTCCGTTCTGTAAAATCGATCACGCAAGGCGTTGAGCTTACATGGATTGCCAGCAGCAGCGAAGATGTGCAGTATACTGTTCTGCTACGCAGACACAAGCACTCCGTAGAATGGAATGAGCTGGTGAGGGTAAACAAAGATTCGGTGACCTATACCGATAAGATCCCGGACGCCCGGAATGAATATCAATACAAATTGATTGCGGTAGACGATGCCGGTAATGAATCTGTTTCTTCAAAGGCACTTTGGGGCAAACGACTTGATAATGGAACCCGGCCGGTTATAAAAGATTTAAAAGCAGAGATAGACAGAGTCCAAAAACAGGTAAAGCTGAAGTGGGTATATGAGCAGGAACGGATAGCCAAGTATAGCATTTACCGGGCGTCAAACAACGAACCTCTGACACTTTATAAAAGTATACCAGCCGATAGCCGGGGCTTCATCGACACAGGTTTAACTATGACCACTGTCTATCACTATCGGGTAAAAGCTGTTTTTAAAGATGGTGCGGAAAGCTCTTTTTCGGATGAATTGAAAGTGGAGTATTGATAAAGAAACCAGTTATGAAACCATTTCTTTTTCTTAAGGAAAAACTTCAGGATACATTGCTATTGAGAATCTTTTTAATAGCAATGTTTTTAATTGTTGCTTACAGTGAAGGGTATGCTCAACGAAAGTATAAGGTAAGTTATACGATATACAGTAGTGATAATGTTTATTACCAGTATCCAAATCTTAACTTATATGTAAATGATAACCAAAATGGTGGTTCTATACTTCCTCAGAGTCCTGATGATAATGGAATTGCAGGTACTATAACTGGTTCTTATGAGGCAAGTAATAAGCCAGACCTGAGTATTCAGGGCAGCGCTTCAACGGATTTATGCTTTCAGCAGTATGATGAACAATTGGTGTCGTACGATGGCGGATGTACTTATTACAAATCGGCATCGGCTTGCGGAATATCCTTTACCTTAAGTTTTACCATTCAGCCGATTGCATCAATTACAGGTTCCCCGGCTCCTGATCCAAACACTAATTATTGTCCAGGTAGTATAATATCATTACTTGGGACAAGTGGATTTAATAGTTATACCTGGCAATATAAAGCAGGTACTGGTTCCTGGATTACAATTAGAAATACGACTTCAAGTTCCACCACAGTAAGTGATGCAGATATCGGTGGTAATTATATGGCGAATATTTATTTTCGGGTATTGCCGGAAGGTTGTTCTCCTCTAAGTGGAAATGAAACAGGTTCCTACATTTTTTCACCTGGCGCTGTAAGTGTTAATGCCTCTACACCCTCGAAGCCCAGTTGTCATAATGGTGCCGATGGTAAAATAGAAGTTACCTCACTGAGCCGTGCGCTTAAAGCAGGCGAAGTTGCTCAGATCACGTTATATAATGCGTCAAGTATCCCAATCGGTAATACGGTTCAAGCCTCTGCTTTACCCATTGTACTTGACGGAGCGGATCATACGCGCTTTCCTAATGGTATCGCCCCGGGTAGTTATACGATGTTGGTAGAGACTTTTTTTAGTGGAACACAACCTTCAAATTGTGGTGATGCTGTGTATGCTCCGGTCACTGTAGAGAATAGAGATGTTGTTGCGGGTTCAGCATCCGTAAGTTCTCCCATTAGTTGTACCGGTTTGGTAGACGGTGCCATTACGCTTACAGCCACGGGAGGAGATGGTAATTTTGAATATAGCAAAAATGGCACTACCTATCAGGCATCCAATGTTTTTACAGGTCTTGGTGTCGGGTCTTATACATTTATTGTAAGGGATGGTAATCAATGTGTGGGGAGTGCGTCCAATGATCTTGTTGATCCGCTACCTGTAAGCGTGATTGATGCTTATGTGACCACTAACTATGATGGCCAGGGCTCCGGAGTAAGTTGTCACCCCAATAGCACAAGTGGTACGAAGAATGACGGTACAATAAAAATAGAAGCTTCCGGTGGCACGGGTACGTTTCAATATAGTTTAATCGGAGTAACCTATTCAAAAGCTTATCAAACGGGGTCAGCTATCACAAACCTTTATCCGGATAGCTATACAGTATCAGTAAAAGATCAGAATGGTTGTATCAGCACCGATCATCCTGTTGTTCCGCTGACACCACCTGCGGAAATAGTTTACACCGGTGTTAGCAAGACAGACCTCACCTGTAACGGTACGCTCAGCGGTTCCTTGCAAGTTCAGGGCGCAACGGGTGGCACAGGAGCGCTGCAGTATTCCCTTGACGGCAGCACCTACCAGTCAAGCAATCAGTTTACAAACCTGTCAGCCAGCACTTTTTCCGTTACGGTTAAAGACACCAAAGGATGTACCAAGGTTACTACTCCGGTTATCCTTGCACAGCCTTCTGCCATTTCGCTTTCAGGGGTAAGCAGCACAGCGCAAAGTTGTGCGGCCATCGTAGATGGATCGATCAGCTTACCGCCAGCATCCGGAGGGACGGGTGTGAAGCAATACTCCATCAATGATACAGATTACATTACTGAATCCACCACCATTCAATTTACAGGTCTTGCTTCCGGTAGCTATACGGTGTACGCAAAAGATACCCAAGGTTGTAAGGGTACTACCACGCAATTTGTTACGCTAAAGCCCGTGATCACCGGTCCGATCACCGTTAGTCAGTCTATTAGTTGTTATGGTAAACAGGATGGCGCACTGAACCTGACCCCTGGCGGAGGTACTTCACCATATACCTTCAAATGGTCGACCAATGAAACTACGGAAGATATAGCGGGTCTCGCAGATAATCTTTATTCTGTAGAGATCAAAGATTCGAAAGGTTGCTCAAAGAGTTTCAATTATGATCTTCAGGAGCCTGCAATATTGATTTTACAACCCGCTGTTCAGAATCACTCTGGTTTTGGGGTGTCGTGTTTTGGTTCATCAGATGGTGCGATAGACCTGACAGTTCAAGGTGGTACAGCTCCATTCGCCTATGCATGGTCTACAACAAGTACACAGGAAGATATAGCCAATCTGGCACCGGGTCAGTATGATATTCATGTAACGGATGCGCATGGTTGCCAGGCTTCTTCTTTGAATATTACGGTGAGCCAACCAACTGCGGTTGCTTTATCGCTGGATAGGTTTAAGAATATATCATGTAAAGCCGGTTCAGACGGAGAACTCGAAGGATTGGCAAGCGGAGGTGTTGGTTACTATGAATATTCATTGAATGGTACCACCTGGCAAAACGAAGCATTATTCACCGGCCTTAAAGCGCAGCCCTATACACTATACTTGCGTGATGGTAATGGTTGCGCCAGCAGCACAGTAGATCACACCCTCACCGAGCCTCCGTTACTGGTACTGGCCCTTACAAAGAAAATAGACACCTCATGTGGAACTGCCAATGGCAGTGCAGAAGTGGAGGCGAGTGGTGGTGCAGGCAATTATCAATACAACTGGCACGATGCCACGAATGTTGAAATTGGTGCCGCCAGCACGATAGCTGATTTGTCGAATGGCGATTATCAGGCCATTGCCCAGGATGGCAATGGATGTGTAACGAATATAGCTGTGATCATTAATGATTCAGACGGTCCAAAGATATCACAGCAGTTGCTGAAAGGCCTGACCTGTTTTCAAAGTAATGATGGTGAGATCGGTATAGCGGTAAGCGAGGGGCTTCCTCCGTATACAATCAAGTGGGATACGCAGGAATCAGCCACCAACATCAGTAATGTAACAGGGGGTGAGCATTGGGTAGAAGTTCTGGATATGAAAGGATGCAAAGCCAAAGAAACTTTCATCGTTGATTTTCCGGTACAGCTGGGTGTTACTTACACCATTAACCAGCCATTATGCACGGGCAATCATGATGGCAGTGTTGATGTTACAGCAACAGGTGGCAATGCAGGTGGCTATAGGTATACTTGGGCAACGGGAGAAACGCAACCTCAGCTGCTGAACATAGGTGCAGGTACTTATATGCTGATTGTAAAAGATAGCAAGCAATGTACAACGGTAAAAAATATTATAGTAACAGACCCACCGGTATTTGCCGTAGACGCTGGGGGAAACCGTACCATCTGTGTAGGGCAAAAACTTACTCTGTCTGCACAGGAAGACAACGCTACTTACAGTTGGACATCAGACAAAGGGTTTGAAAGCATAAGCCGTGAAGTAACGCTACAGGAGCCGGCAGTATATACTCTTCATGTTACCAGCAGTAAAGGTTGTCGGGCAGAAGACAGCTTTGTATTGCAGACTTCAACTGACCTGTTGAAATCAGATTTCCTGATGAGTGCCGAAGCCCACGCAGGCGATACGGTGGTTATGGTTGACATCAGCTGGCCAATGCCGGATAAGATCAGTTGGGTGTTTCCTGCTGAAGGAAAAATAATCAGCAGTGAAGAAGCGTATGCAGAAGTATTGTTTAACGAAGCCGGAGAGTTCGCGATCACGCTGACAGCACACCTGGGCGAGTGTGTTGATTCCTATGTCAAAACCATTACCATACTTGAAGGCAAGCCTAATGCGGGAGGCCGGCAGGCATCCGACTTGATGACCCGTTTTGAGATCTATCCGAATCCCAACGATGGTGAATTCGCGGTATTACTTGAATTCAGTGAGCCGGTAGATGGAAGGATGCGAATGTTTCCATTGTCCGGGAATAGCATATTGCTGAATAGGTCATTGGAGGATAATCATTCATTCAGGTTCCAGGAATCCTTACAGAACGTATCATCAGGTATATACCTCATCATCGTAGAAGCCAATGGCCGGACGTTTAGTAAACGAGTGATCATTAAGTAGGATGTTGAAGTGGTTTTGATTGATCTGGAAAATGAAATACTGAACTGATCATTTATTGAAATGGTAAAACCTGTTTTTAAAGATGGTGCGGAAAGCTCTTTTTTGGATGAGTTGAAAGTGGAGTATTGATTTATAGTTATTGGAAACACAAATTTTGGAAGATGGGATACATATATTCTTTTTTTAAAAGGACTTATTTGTTGAAGACATTTCTCATTGTAGTCTGTTTGTTTATTTGTTATGGCAGTGTGCTCGGACAAAAAAAATATAAGGTAACCTATACAGTTTACAGTAGTCTTGTAGGACCAGATTATGGTAATGGGGTTCTATGTCTACATGGAACTGGTTTTTCAGTAGATGCGACATTGCCATGCCCTGCATTTGGAACCACCACAGATTCTTATGAGGTCTCTACTAAACCTACTTCGTTTTCTATAACGGCCGATGCATATAATTCTGGAAGCTCCTGTGGTACAAATACTATATCAATGACAACAGCGCTTGACGGGTCAAATTGCGGATATGGAATGGTATCTAACACCTTATGCGGCATTACCTATAAAGTAACGGTGAAGGTTGAACCGATATTAAATGTGAGTGGACCCACATCAGATTCAAACAAAAACTATTGCCCCAGTGAAACAATTTCATTGACTGCTACCACTGGTTACAGTAGTTACGTATGGCAGTACCGAACAGATATAAGTCCATGGATAACCATTAATACGAGTACATCAAATACCAATACAGTAAGCGGTGGGGATATTGGAGATAATTACGTGAAGAATATTTATTTTAGAGCTTATAGCGATTGTAACACAGTAATAGGCGCTGTTGCTGGCCCCTACGTTTTTTCACCAGGTGCTGTAAGTGTTAGTAATTTTACACCGCCTACACCACCCAGTTGCCATGACAGTACCGATAGTAAAATAGAAGTTACCTCATTGAGCCGTACGCTTAAGACAGGTGAAGTTGCGGAGATATCTTTATACAATGCGTCAACTATTTTTATGGGTAGTACAATCCAATCCGCATCATTGCCGATCGTACTTGACGGAGCGGATCATACGCGCTTTCCTAATGGTATCGCCCCGGGTAGTTATACGATGTTGGTAGAGACTTTTTTCAGTGGACAACAACCTTCAAACTGTGGTATACCTTTCTACACTCTTGTCACTATTGACAATAGAGATATTGTTGCCGGTTCAGCATCCGTAAGTTCTCCCATTAGTTGTACCGGTTTGGTAGACGGTGCCATTACGCTCACAGCCACCGGAGGAAATGGTAATTTTGAGTATAGCAAAAATGGCACTACCTATCAGGCGTCCAATGTTTTTACAGGTCTTGGTGCCGGGCCTTATACATTTATTGTAAGGGATGGTAATCAATGTGTGGGGAGTATACCAAAAGAACTTGTTGATCCGCTAACGGTAAGTGTAAGCAATGCCTATGTAACTACTAACTATGATGGCCAGGGCTCCGGAGTAAGCTGTCACCCTAATAGCACAAGTGGTCCGAAGAATGACGGTACAATAAAAATAGAAGCTTCCGGTGGCACGGGTACGTTTCAATATAGTTTAACGGGAATAACGTATTCGAAAGCTTATCAGACGGGGTCAGCTATCACAAACCTTTATCCGGATAGCTATACGGTATCGGTAAAAGATCAGAATGGTTGTATCAGCACCGATCATCCTGTTGTTCCACTGACACCACCTGCGGAAATAGTTTACACCGGTGTTAGCAAAACAGACCTCACCTGTAACGGCACGCTCAGCGGTTCCTTGCAAGTTCAGGGCGCAACGGGTGGCACAGGAGCGCTGCAGTATTCCCTTGACGGCAGCACCTACCAGTCAAGCAATCAGTTTGCAAACCTGTCAGCCAGCACTTTTTCTGTTACGCTTAAAGACACCAAAGGTTGTACCAAGGTTACTACTCCGGTTACCCTTGCACAACCTTCTGCAATCACTGTTTCAGCAACCACAACCAAAGTAAGCTGCCTGGCCGGTAGTGATGGAACGATAACTGCTACCGCCTTAAACACCGTTGGCATAGTACAATACTCACTGGATGGCGGTACTACGTTTCAGCCTGCCAATCTGTTCACCGATAAAACCATTAGTAGTATATACAAGGTCACCGTTAAAGATGGGAATAACTGTATTGGCCAATCCGGACTCATCACAATTGACCAGATTCCTACATTAACCGGATCGGTAACTCAGACAGCGGCTATCTTTTGCCATGGCGATACCGGAGTAAAAGGAGCCACTCTGGATTTGACTCCATCCGGAGGTACGCCAGATGTAGGTACTTATGTTTATGAGTGGACCAAAGGAGGATCAACAGTAGCGACCACACAGGATGTATCCGGTATCCCTGCGGGAACGTATTCCGTGAATATAAAAGACAAAAATCTTTGTTCTACCACTTTGCCTAATATTGTCGTGAGTGAGCCGGCATTGCTCACTTCTTCCTTATTGGTAACCAACGTAAGCTGTAACCAGGTACATGGTGCTGCATTGTCCTCCAATGGTGCTATTAATTTAATGCCTACAGGAGGAACAGCACCTTATACCTTTGCGTGGTCAACTAACAGTACCTCTGAAGATCTCTCTAATCTTGTGGTCGGCACATACGATGTTATTATCACCGACAACAACGGATGTGTCGCCAATAATTCGACTGCATTAATCCAACCCAATGCAGTTGTTTCAAGCGTGGGTTCCTTCACTGATGTAACCTGTAAAGGGTTGAATAACGGTTCAATTACTATTGCAGCAAGCGGAGGAACTTCTGTGTTCAGTTATTCAGCAGATGGTGTCACCTGGCAACCTTCTTCTGTTTTTACAAACCTCACCCCAACAGATCATACAATTATCACTAAAGATCAGAACGGATGTCTCTCCCAAGTTATAAAAACAATCACCGAACCCGATCTTTTGGTAGCAACCGTAATTAATATTGAGAGCACCACTTGTGGTAATAGCAATGGTGCAGCTGAGGTTAGTGTTACCGGTGGTAATGGTGGGTATCACTACTCATGGAAGAATACAGCAAACCAATCAGTTGGCTCGGGTAGCGTATTGTCAAATGTAAGTGGAGATGCATATACCGTCACTGTAGTTGATTCAAAGAATTGCAGCGATTCGAAATCAGCATTAGTTCCTAACTCAGACGGGGCACAAATCCGGATTGATTCCGTTGATCCCACCACCTGCTATGATACGCACGATGGTAAAGCCGTCATCACGGTATCCTCAGGTCTTGCTCCTTATAACATTACCTGGAGTGATAATGAAACTGGCCTTGCGCCTACCGCACTTCTTCCCGGAGATAATATTGTACGGGTAAATGATGCCAATAATTGTGTTGCTGTTAAGTTGGTGCAAATTCCCTTCCCGGATGTCATAGCGATTGCTACAAAAGTAATTACCCCGCCTACCTGCTCTGGTTCAACTGATGCCGGCATCGCCTTGACAATGAAAGGCGGCAACGGAAGTTATACCTATGCATGGGCCAATGGACAAACGGTCTCTTCGATATCGAATGTACCAGCAGGTGATTATGGCATTACGGTAAAAGATGTAAAGAACTGCACCTATGCTTCCTCAATCAAGATAGATGCTATTCCGGAATTGATAATTAGCGTAACGAATGAACAGAAGCCCACGTGCTTTGATGGCAGCGATGGTGCACTTACTGTTGGCACGACCGGTGGTAACGGGACTTATAACTATCAATGGACCGATGGTCCTGCATTAGCGAAGTTCGGAAACATTAAAGCCGGTTCTTATACCGTAAAGGTAACGGATGTGAAAGGCTGTAACCTTTCCTCTTCATTTATTTTAAACAATCCCATGCCTTTTACGATAATCATTGAAGATAAAACCATTTGCGTAGGCCAGAAATTTAAGATTGTCTCCGATGTTGCCAATGGTACTTACCTGTGGACATCAGCTAATGGTTTTGCCAGCAAAGAACAGGAGGTAACGCTTACCGAGCCGGGTACTTATACATTGAAGGTGGTGAATGCACAAGGATGTACTGCACAGGACAACTTTGAGTTAAAGACGAGTACGGATTTGTTACATGCCGATTTGCTGATGATCTCGGAAGCCTACCAGGCAGACACTGTTGTGGTGATTGACCTGAGCTGGCCGCTGCCGGATGCCACCACGTGGATCTTCCCCAGCCAGGCTTCAGTAGTGGAGCAGAATAATGATTTAGGGTATGCCTTTCTGAAATTTAATAAATCAGGGCAGTACGATGTAGCGATCCGAGCCTCTCTTGGAGAATGCATTGACATGTATAGCCAGACGATCCTGATCAAAGAAGGCGGGGTCACGAATTCCGGAGGCAGACAAAGTACAGTCAATGTGATTCAGTATTTCGAAGTGTATCCTAATCCGAACAAAGGAGACTTTCAGATTGTAACCGAACTATCAGAAGCACAACCGGTGCAGCTCATGCTGGTAAGCACGGAAGGAAATAAAGTACTGATCAATCAATACGATGAAGGAAAGGATACATATAACTGGGATGTTTCACTTCCCGACCTTACGCAGGGAACTTACTTCCTGGTATTGAAAGCAGGAAAAGAAACCAAAGCGATACGGATGATGAAGCTGTAGGTATCCGGAGCCACAGCGTAGCGCTCACTTTTCTTGTTTAGTTATTATACCTTCCATTTAATAGTTGAGGGATTAAAAACTAAATCTTCTTAACTTTCATCACTACATAAATAACCCTGTAAAAACCAATGAAAAAAAATACTCTTTATGCAATTGCCTTTTTGCTGACGTTGCATTATGGATCGAATGCTCAAACCAGGCTGCAGGAAAAAATAACACAGAAAGGGAAGGAAATCGTTATTCCTTATGAAAAGTATGTGTTACCCAACGGACTCACGCTCATCATACATGAAGACCACAGCGACCCTGTAGTCCACGTGGATGTTACGTACCACGTAGGTTCCGCCCGCGAGGAGATCGGGAAATCCGGATTTGCCCATTTCTTTGAACACATGATGTTCCAGGGAAGTGACAATGTAGGAGACGAGCAGCATTTTAAAATTGTAACCGAAGCGGGCGGAACGCTGAATGGAACTACCAATACCGACCGTACCAATTATTTTGAAACAGTACCAAGCAATCAGCTGGAGAAAATGATCTGGCTGGAAGCGGATCGTATGGGCTTTTTGCTGGATGCCGTCACCCAAAAGAAATTTGAAATTCAGCGCGAGACGGTGAAGAACGAGCGTGGCCAGAATTATGACAACCGCCCTTATGGCCTGGTGAATGAGATGATTAACAAAAATCTATATCCTTACGGTCATCCGTATTCATGGCTCACTATCGGGTACATCGAAGATCTTAATCGTGTTAGTGCCAACGACCTCAAGAATTTTTTCCTGCGCTGGTATGGACCCAACAATGCGACATTGACTGTAGGCGGAGACTTGAAACCTGCCGATGTAGTGAGGCTGGCGGAGAAATATTTTGGAAGTATTCCGAAAGGACCGGATGTACAGAATATGAAATTGCCTGCACCGGTGTTGGAAGGAAACCGGTATGTTACGCTGGTCGACAACTACGCGCGCCTGCCCCAACTTTCATTTACATTCCCTACCGTAGAAGCCTATCATCCTGATGAGCCTGCGCTGGATTGCCTTGCAGAGATAATGGGACAGGGAAAGAACTCCGTTTTCTATCAGGAGATAGTGAAAACACAAAAAGCACTAAATGCATCCGCCTTTGGCAACAATAGCGAACTGGCAGGTATTTTTAGAATCAGTCTTACCCCATCACCAGGTACTTCACTGGCTGATTCAGAAAAACTAATTGCCGCTGCGATTAAAACATTTGAGGCACGTGGCGTGACCGATGCTGATATTGAAAAATTCAAAGGTTCTTTCGAATCGGATTACATCAATGGATTACAGAGTGTGGCCGGTAAAGTATCGCAGCTTGCCTATTTCCAAACTTTTACGGGCAATCCCAATCAGATTGTAAAAGAACTGGACCGCTACTCCAAGGTGACGAAGGAAGATGTAATGCGCGTATATGAAAAATACATCAAAGGAAAACCAGCAGTTATTTTAAGTGTAGTTCCCAAGGGACAGGAAACAAATATTGTTGCTGCGGAGAATTATAAAATCAACACGGCTGCTTACAAGGCTCCGGACTATGGCTATGCCGGACTATTGTATACCAAGCCGCAAGATAATTTTGATCGTAACAAAATGCCGGGTAACGGTCCTAATCCGGTTGTGAAAGTTCCTGCGTTTTGGAAAAAAGATCTTGACAATGGGATAAAAGTAATTGGTTCACAAAGCACCGAGTTACCGATAGTGACCTTGTCGCTCACCATGCCTGGAGGACATCTTCTTCAGGCCAGCGATACATCCAGGATAGGGTTGGCAAGAATCTTTGCCGCTATGATGAATGAAGACACAAAAAATTATTCAGCAGAGCAGATGCAGGCCGAGCTGCAGAAGATCGGAAGTTCGGTGAGTGTGAACAGCAGCTTTGATGGCATTACTTTCCGTGTGCAAACGCTGAAGAAGAATCTGGATAAAACACTTATCCTGCTGGAGGAACGTATTTTGAATCCGCGATTTACCCCAGAGGCGTTCAGCCGCATACAAAAGCAAACGGTCGAAAACTTCAAACAGATGAAATCACAGCCCGCTTTCGTAGCGTCTGAGGTCTTTGCCCGCATGAATTTTGGCGGCAGCATCTTAGGGTTGAGTGAATCGGGAACAGAGTACACTGTAAAAAATCTGAGCCTAAAGGATGTGGAAGATTACTACAACAACTATATGACATCGAAGGCAACGAAGCTGGTGATTGTAGGCGATGTAAATGAATCTGAAATACTTCCTAAGATGGCTTTTCTGAAGAAACTTCCTGCCAGGGAGATTAAACTTCCCGCTGTTCCTGCAGTGCCTGTGGTTGACAAGACGCGGATTTACCTGGTGGATGTGCCTAAAGGGGCACAGACCGAGTTTCGCGTTGGCGGTGTTACCGGATTGAAATACGATGCAACCGGTGAATATTATAAAGCAATGCTTACCAACTTTCCGTTGGGCGGAGCTTTTAACAGCAGAGTAAATTTGAATCTGCGTGAAGATAAGGGATGGACCTATGGTGCCCGTTCCGGTTTTTCCGGAGATAAATACACCGGTACTTTTTCTTTCAGCTCAGGTATACGTGCCAATGCTACCGACAGTGCTTTGACAGAAGTGATGAAGGAACTGGATACCTATGCGAAGTCCGGTATCACTGAAGAAGAATTGAAATTTATGAAGAGCGCACTGGGGCAGCGTGATGCATTATTATATGAAACCGGTTTTCAGAAAGCAGGCTTCATCGGCAGAATTCTGGAATATGATCTTCCTGCCAATTTTGTAGATGAGCAGAATAAGATACTGGCTAATCTGACCAAAGCAGAAGTGGATAAAATTGCAGCCAGGTGGATCAAACCGGGAAAGGCGAACATACTTCTGGTAGGAGATAAAGCGAAGATTTTACCAGGATTGGAAAAACTTGGTTATGAAATTGTGGAGCTCGATGTAAACGGAAAATTAAAAACCGGCAATGAATCATTGAACAAGAAATTGCCGGATGTAAAGAAATAGTTATTCTTTTTTGAATAAAGCCATTCTGAGAGGGTCTTATCTCAGAATGGCTTTATTATTTGCAGGAATAGATTCTTGCTGAACGGCCCTGATAAACTGGCCGGATAAAAATAGATGTGTTTTTTATAACTTACCCTTTGTTAGAAGCCGCATTTTGCCGGATAAGGTGGTAATGAGAGAACCAAAAGAAATCGATCAGTTTTTTCTGCTTGCACTACTGCGCATTTCCATTGCGGGAGTCTCTCTTATTTTGATCACCGACATTATTTATTCTCCTGCAGACGTACTTTCTATTTCCATTGATGGAATCATTCTGGGGGCATGTGTTTTATCTTTCACTATCCGTAACAAGTACTTTAATGTCTCCGTGATGATGGTTACATGCATCACTTTACTGGCCATGTTTTATCAGTGCATGGCAGTGCCGATGAATACCACCACTTCTTTCGCTATCATTTTAATTGTTGGATTTATTACCTCTATTCTGTTGCAAGGAAAGCTGATGGGGCTAATGCATAGCATGACCTATATCGTTATTGTAAGCGTGTTTGTGATTCAAACTTTAAACCCGTTACTCCGAGTTTCTGCACATATAAATGAAGTGGTTACAATTGCCATTACTTACCTCGTGTTGTACACCATTATCAGCTATTGCACTGCTGTATTGAAAAGAAAATACGATCAGATTCACGAGGATTTAAGAAATGCAAATCGTGAACTTCACGAAAAAGCCAATGAGATAGAAGCTCAGAATGAAGAACTGCTCCAGGTTCAGGATAATTTAAGCGTGTTGAATAGTGACCTGGAAAAAATGGTTAATGAACGAACCGCGAAAATTCAGATTCAAAATGAAACGCTGATCAAATACAGCTATACCAACGCGCATCATCTGCGCGGACCTGTGGCCCGTTTACTTGGGCTGATCTCGGTTTACCGGCTGCAGCCCGGCCGGGATATCGATTTCTTTTTTAACAAGGTGGAAGACCAGGCCAACGAAATTGATACCGTAGTAAAACAAATAAATTCGGAGCTGAATGCATCAGACCTTCAAAGCCAGAGTGCTATTTGAGAGCCTGTCCGGAGAAATCCTCTTTGCAAAAAATCCAGTTGTTTTCAGTATTTTTCGAGGTATGAATGTCGACCATTGGCTTAAGGTTTTCATTTTTTCTGCCCTTTTGCTGTATTCCTGCCAGCCCACAGGCAAGGAGGGGAGTTTTGCCACACAGCCACAAGTAAAATCAGACCTGGATCAGATCCGAAAACGAGGATATATCAATGCGCTTGTAGACAATAATTCAGTCAGTTATTTCATTTATAAGGGTGCTCCGGTAGGCTACGAATATGAACTCCTGCAGCGTTTTGCCCGGTCTATCAATGTGGATCTGAAAATCAAAGTGATTACCGGAGTGGAAGAAGCCTTCAATCTTTTAAATAGAGGAGAAGGTGATGTCATTGCATTTCCCCTTACGATCAATATGGAACGAAAGGCGTATGTATCGTTTACGAATCCTCATTTCAGCACCAGCCAGGTATTAGTTCAACGCAAGCCCGCAGACTGGGCGACCAATCCTTACGAGGCCGAAAAAAAAATGATCCGCAACCCGGTGGACCTGATTGGTAAAGATGTTTACGTGATGCGTGGATCGTCTTTTAAGCTTCGGCTTGAAAATCTTTCGCAGGAAATGGGCGGTAATATTATCATTCATGAAGACAGCGCTGCTGCCGAAACCGAATCGCTTATTCTTAAAGTAGCAAAAGGCGAAATTGATTATACCGTTACCGATCAGACGTTGGGAATGGTGAATGCAGCCTACTATCCGGAGCTCGATGTGAAAACGTTAATGAGTATGCCACAGCAGATCGCCTGGGCAACACGAAAAAATTCTCCCCAATTGCTTGAGGCGGTTAACACCTGGATGAGTAAGATTAAAAAGAATGGCACCTTTCAGGTGATTTATGATCGTTATTTTAAAAGCCCGCGTTCCTCACTTCAGCATATGAACAGCGATTACTCTTCATTGAATGGTACCAAGCTTTCTCCTTTTGACGAAGAAATAAAAGAGAGTGCTAAAATTATAGGATGGGACTGGCGGCTCATCGCCTCCATTGTTTATCAGGAATCAAACTTTAAACCTAACCTCACTTCGTGGGCAGGTGCTACCGGGCTGATGCAACTGATGCCGGAAACAGGTAAGCGTTTTGGTGCGACCAACCTGCATGACCCGGGGCAGAACATTAAAGCAGGAGTAAAGTTTCTCAAATTTCTGGATAACCATTGGTCCAAAACAATAAAAGATAAGAATGAACGACTACACTTTGTACTGGCTTCTTACAACGTAGGCTTGTCTCATGTTATTGATGCGAAGAACCTGGCCAGAAAGTATAGGAAAGATCCGCGCAAGTGGGAAGATGTGGAAAAATTTATGCTATTGAAATCAATTCCCAGGTATTATCGGGATCCTGTGGCGGCTGCGGGCTATTGTCGGTGCGAAGGCCCCGTTATTTATGTAAGAGAAGTACTGTACCGGTATGAACAATATAAAACCCATATTGCGGAAATTGGTAGCGAAAACCGAACACTTCTTGTTGGTTGAGCGTTTTAATAGCGATAAAGCAATAGCGTAAAGAGACAGGCTGATGTGGGAGGAAATTTTAAAAGTAATTACGGTAGTGGTTCTCCCAAGTGGATTGAAGTTTTTCCTGGGCCCTATATTCGGATATCTTGCTGGCTACCACATTACTATTAGGTTGGTAGGAACCGTTGCCGGTATGATGACCAGCGTATTTGTGTTTACCTTCTTTGGTGATCTTATCCGCCTGGCTATTCATAAATGGTTTCCTCCTAAGAAAAAAAAGAAACGATTTACTGCTGGTAATAGAAGGATCGTAACCGTGTGGAAAAAATTTGGAATGGTAGGTGTAGCTGCACTTACACCAGTGTTATTCACCCCTATCCCAGGAACCATTATTGCAGTTAGCTTCGGTGCACCGAGAAATAAAATTTTTCTTTATATGTTTATCAGTGCAGTGATCTGGAGTTTTATCATCAATGGATTATTGTACTACTTCGGCACCAGTATTTTTCCTGACTTTATGCTGCCGGTTGATTTACCACCACGATAGCAGGAAGAGACGAGTACGATTACTACTTCACCTCCTCATCAGGCAATACCTCAATATCCCGGATCAGAACTCTTTTGGAGATTTTCTGTCCCGTGCGGGTAGCTGCTAATCCACCTAATGCGGTTTCTTTATAACGTGTTTCCATACTGGCACCAATCTCTCCCATGGCTTCGATCACCTCGTCCACAGGGATTACGCTGCTTACATCGGCTAAGCCAATCTGTGCAGAGCTATTGGCAATAGCGGCAGCGCTTGCATTGCGTACGACACAAGGTATTTCTACTAATCCGGCAACCGGATCACATACTAATCCGAGCATGCACTGAATCGTAATCGCTACCGCATTAAAGATCTGATCCGTATTTCCGCCAAGGCAAAACACAATAGAGCCTGCCGCCATGGCAGCAGCGGTACCTGTTTCCGCCTGGCAGCCGCCTACCGCACCGGCAATCGATGCCTGCTGCTCAATGATCAATGCAATACCTGCAGCAAGCAGAAGCGCTTCGAGGATTTTTTGATCACTGATATCATGAATTTCCTGTAACGTATAGAGTACTCCGGGCATAATACCACTTGCGCCCGCGGTAGGAGCAGCTACAATTCTGCCCATGCACGAATTCACTTCTTTTGCTGCCAGCGCACGCGAAATCAGGTTTTGAAATTCTTTGGATAAAACAGGAGTAGCATAACGATATACTTTTTTTGCGCCATTGTTGATCATGCCCGAACGTGAAGTCATATCTTCTTCCAGCCCGGTACGAACGGCATCTTTCATTACTTCCCATGCTCTTGCCAACCCCTCCCAGATCTTTGCTTCAGCCGTTCCGCGCTGTTCCATTTCATACTCCAGCACCACGTCTACCAGGGAGCGATTATGCTCCATACTGTGTTTTTTCCACCCTTCAAACGATTCAAACAAGAAAGCCATAGTATTCGCTGTTTAGTAAAGTAAAACTAATCAATTCAGAACGTTTGCCATTTCTACCCCTTAATGGAGGAATCTTCGATATTTTATGTGAAAAACTTGAGCGAGGGTCTCTAAAATCTTTACTTTCCTCATTGAAATGATTTTAGCATTGACCGATGCAAAGATGATTTCTCCTAAACCTGATCGTATGTATACCAAACAACTTCTCATTGGAGTTTTGTTCGCTGCACTCTTTATTTCTGTGCAGGCACAGGGGCAGAGCTTTTGGCAGGTGCTTGCCGAAGTGGGGTTTAAAAGTAAAAAAGATAAGAACGGTTACCAGGTGGAGACGCCCGTCTTCAGCGCTACACTCAAAAGCTGGAATGGTAAAAAAATCAAATTGAAAGGCTATGTGATACCGGTAAGTGAAGTAGGTGATTCGGATAAATTTATGCTCTCTTCTTTACCTTTCAATGTCTGTTATTTCTGTGGCGCAGCCGGCCCGGAAACAGTAATCGAAGTAGAGTCAACAGAAAAAATCAAATTTTCTTCCAAAGCCATCTGGATGGAAGGTACCCTGCAGCTGAATGACAAAGACCCCGATCATCACATGTTTATTTTAAAATCTGCCAAAAGTAGTGCAACTTCGGGCGCTGCTATGAAGGAACAGGTGAGCAGCGAGCGTGCTCCTTAATTTTTTATTCTTACCCAATGTCCAAGTTATTATTCGCCTTCCTGATGGTTGTAAGTGTGAACTATGTTTACGCACAGGATGACATCACCATCAGAACCATTTTTGATGAAGCGCTTCGCAATGGCAAGTCGTACAGTATGCTGGAGCATCTTACCAAAAAGGTAGGGCCTCGTCTTTCCGGTTCACCAGGAGCAGCTGCAGCAGTAGAATGGAGCCGTCATGTGATGGAAGATTTTGGATTTGATTCGGTATGGCTGCAACCGGTAATGGTTCCGCACTGGGTGCGTGGCCAGCAGGAGACAGCACGGATCATCAATTCAAAAAAAATGGGAACGGTATCTTTGAATGTCTGCGCATTAGGGGGATCAGTTGGAACAGGTTCATCGGGTTTGGTAGCACAGATTGTAGAGGTTAAATCATTTGATGAATTAAAAGAATTAGGGAGTAAAGGAGTGAAGGGAAAGTGGGTGTTTTTTAACCGCCCTATGGATCCTGCAAAAATAAATACTTTTGTTGCGTATAGCGGAGCGGTGGACCAGCGTGGCAATGGTGCTTCAGAGGCGGCCAAGTACGGAGCCGTGGGAGCGATTGTCCGATCGATGGGATTGAACTCCGAAGAATATCCCCACACCGGAGGCATGCGCTATGCACCTAACCTGCCTCAGCTACCCGCAGTAGCAATCAGCACCAGGCATGCAGATCTTTTAAGTAGGTTGTTGAAAGAAGATAAAGACCTGCAACTTTATATTGAAACGCATTGCGAAACCTTGCCGGATGCTCCTTCCTATAACGTAATTGGTGAATTGAGGGGCGGAGAGTACAAAGATGAAATCATTGTGGTCAGTGGCCATCTTGATTCATGGGATCTGGCAGAAGGTGCGCACGATGATGGTGCCGGCTGTGTGCAATCTATTGAAGCACTCCGCGTATTCAAACTGATGGGCCATAAGCCGAAGCGTACTATTCGTGCGGTAATGTATATGAATGAAGAAAACGGATTGCGCGGTGGATTAAAATATGCAGAGCTTGCATTAAGTAAAAAAGAGAAACATATCGCAGCCATAGAATCAGATCGCGGAGGATTTACACCCCGCGGATTTTCGATGACAGCCGATGATGCCGTAAAGAAAAAAGTTCAAAGCTGGCAGGCGCTGTTCAGACCGTATGACGTTTGGGATTTTACCCAGGAAGGGGGTGGAGCAGACATTGGTCCGCTTGCCACCCAGGGCGTACCTTTATTTGGTTTTGTTCCCGACTCGCAGCGTTACTTCGACTACCACCACACCCCCGAAGATACTTTTGATAAAGTGAGTAAGAGGGAACTGGAACTGGGATCAGGTGCGATAGCTGCTTTGGTTTACCTGATTGATAAGTATGGTTTGAAATAGTTATAACAAACTCCTTTCAATTGGAATGCCCTAGAACTTAACAAATCTTCATTAAGCTAAAATTCCACCTCTCCCAGAAATTCCACTTCCTTCAATACATAAATCAGCTGATCCGGATTTTTGTCATTCAAAAAAAGACGTCCTTTTATTTCGATAGGTTTATCAGTATAAAATAGGGGTTGTTTCATAAAAACTTCTACAGCTGTTTCCGGGCCACCTACACCACAAAAGAAACACGCATTGAGTGGCACAGAAGAAAGCATAAAGTGATCGCTCTTCATACTGTTGTTTTGAAAAGGAAAGATATAGCCAGGCAGCGTTACCATTTTTCCATTCAGTTCTTTTGCTGCTTTACTGAATAACGGATTGCCAAATGGATTGTCATCCTTTTTCTCATAGGTGATGTCGTATAGCTTTGGCCAGATGGAAGAAGGAAGACCACTATACGATAATTTCGATTGAGCTGACAGCGAATCGGTCAGTGTGATAAGCATAACGAGTAAACAAAATCTCATAGCTTAAAAATAATAAAACCCGGTTGATGCCGGGTTTTATTCAAAATCATTAAAAACGTATTTTATTAGTCTTGCACGTTTGCATACTCTTCCATTGGAAGACAGCTGCAAACCAAATTCCGGTCACCATAAGCATTGTCGACCCGGCTTACGCTTGGCCAGAATTTCGCCTCCTTCACATAAGGAAGTGGATAAGCGGCCTTCTGACGACTGTAAGGTCTTGTCCATTCATCGGCAGTGATTACTGCTGCAGTATGTGGAGCATGTTTCAATACGTTGTTTTCTTTATCTGCTTTGCCGTCTTCTACTTCACGGATCTCATGGCGTATTTCAATCAATGCCTGGCAGAAGCGATCCAGCTCTTCTTTCGGTTCGCTTTCGGTTGGCTCGATCATCAATGTACCAGCCACCGGGAAAGAAACGGTAGGCGCGTGAAATCCATAATCCATCAAACGCTTGGCAATGTCTTCTACTTCCACGCCTGCTTTCTTGAAGTCGCGGCAATCCACAATCATCTCGTGGGCACAGCGGCCATTGGCTCCGGTGTATAGGATTTTATAGTGGGCGCTTAATTTTTCTTTGATGTAGTTCGCATTGAAGATGGCCATCTTGGTGGCATTCGTTAATCCATCACCACCCATCATAGCAATGTATGCATAAGAGATAGGCAGAATGCTGGCGCTTCCCCACGGAGCAGCCGATACAGCATGGATTGCTTTCTCACCACCTGTTTTCACCACTGCGTGCCCGGGTAAGAAAGATTTCAATTTATCATTCACACAAATAGGACCCATGCCAGGACCACCGCCACCATGAGGTATGCAGAAGGTCTTGTGCAGGTTAAGATGACACACATCAGCGCCAATGTTAGCGGGTGATGTCAGGCCAACCTGCGCATTCATGTTGGCACCGTCCATATAAACCAGTCCACCGTTTTTATGGATGGTCTCGCAAATCTCAACGATCGATTCTTCAAATACTCCATGCGTAGATGGGTAGGTCACCATCAGGCAGGAAAGCTTGTCTTTGTACTGCTCTGCTTTTGCTTTCAGATCAGCGACATCAATCTTTCCTTCTTCATCTGATTTCACCACCACTACATCCATGCCTGCCATTACCGCACTGGCCGGATTAGTTCCGTGTGCCGATGCGGGAATCAATGAGATGTTACGATGTGAATCATTTCTGCTTTCATGATAGGCACGAATAACAAGAAGACCTGCGTATTCACCCTGGGCGCCACTGTTAGGCTGTAGCGACACACCGGTGAAGCCAGTGATTTCTTTTAGCCAGTTTTCAAGATTGGCAATGATTTCCTGATACCCGGTCACCTGATTCGCAGGGGCAAAGGGATGGATGTTTCCTAATTCCGGCCACGTAACCGGAATCATCTCTGCCGTTGCGTTTAATTTCATGGTGCACGATCCTAATGAGATCATGCTATGCACCATCGACAGATCTTTGTTCTCTAATTTTTTAATATAACGCAGCATCTCATGCTCGGAGTGATGCATATTGAATACCGGATGCGTGAGATAAGGAGATGTTCTTACCAAAGAGGCAGGCCAGCTGATGTCCTGTCCGTTGGAAGCTGCTGTTGCCTTCTTGCCTTCTGCGGCAGCAAAGATTTCAAGTACGATCTTCACCTCTTCGGCAGTAGTTGTTTCATCAACAGAGATGCCTACGTGGTTATCCTCAAAGTACTTGAAATTGATTTCGCGTTTCTCTGCTTCGCTTTGAATTTTATTTTTATCGGCTACGGTAACTTTAATAGTGTCGAAATAATTTTCGTTCACTTGCCTGATTCCGGCTGCTTTTAATCCGGCTTCCAGCATTTTTGCCAAGCCATGTATACGCAATGCAATTTTCTTCAGTCCTTCAGGACCATGATATACCGCATACATTCCTGCCATTACGGAAAGAAGAACCTGCGCAGTACAAATGTTGGAAGTAGCTTTCTCTCTGCGAATATGCTGCTCGCGGGTTTGTAACGCCATGCGGTATCCCGGATTACCGGAAGCATCGATAGATGCACCGATAATGCGGCCCGGCATCTGGCGCTTGAACTCGTCTTTGGTAGCGAAGAAGGCAGCATGAGGTCCACCGAAGCCCATGGGTACACCAAAACGCTGAGATGTTCCCAATACAATATCTGCACCCATTTCGCCTGGCGACTTCATCAGCAACAAGCTCATCAGGTCGGAGGCGACAACTACGAATACATCCTTCTCATGTGCACTGTCAATAAAGGAGGTATAATCTTTTACTGCTCCGTTGTTATCAGGGTTCTGAACGAGCACTCCGAAAAGAGCAGCATCTGTAATGTCCAGCTTTTTCACATCACCAACGACCAGCTCTACACCAATTGGAGCACAACGTGTTTTCAGCAAGTCAATAGTTTGAGGGAATGTATTGGTATCTACAAAAAACTTATTGGCGTTTTTCTTTGCTGCTTTGCGCGATGCAAATAAAAGGTGCATGGCTTCTGCAGCGGCTGTAGCTTCATCAAGTAAAGATGCATTGGCAATCTGCATTCCAGTAAGGTCAATCACCATGGTTTGATAATTGATCAGCGCTTCCAGGCGGCCTTGTGCTATCTCGGCCTGGTAGGGAGTGTAGGCCGTGTACCATCCCGGGTTTTCTAAAATGTTTCTGAGAATAACACCGGGAGTAATGGTGTTATAATATCCTGTACCAATGAATGATTTATATACTTTATTTTTAGAAGCTATCTTTTTGAAGCTTTTTAAAAATTCAAATTCAGATTGAGCGGCCGGAAGGTTAAGGGCCTTCTTCAGGCGGATGTTGGCCGGAATAGTTTGATCAATAACTTCATCTACCGATTTGGCTTTTACCACTTTCAGCATTTCTGCTATCTGGTGAGCATCGGGCCCGATATGGCGGCCTTCAAATTTTTCTGCGTAATGAGCGTCTGTTTTCATTCAGAGAGTTAAAATAGAGTAAGTGGAGGAGAGGCACTTTTATTAAAGTCTTGTAATAAAAGACAAACCCCGTCCCGATCCCGATAGCTATTGGGATCGGAACAGGGTTGTTCACTTAAAATCGTTCGAACTGAGAGAAAAAGAAGTTACCTTCTATTTCAGCGTTTTCATCGGAGTCGGAACCGTGGATGGCATTTGCATCGATGGATTTGGCAAACAAAGCACGGATAGTGCCGGGAGCTGCTTTAGACGGATCGGTAGCACCAATCAGCTTGCGGAAATCTTCCACTGCATTGTCTTTTTCAAGGATCATAGGAACGATCGTACCGGATGACATGTAGGCTGTCAATTCACCATAAAATGGTCTTGCCTTATGTACCTCGTAAAATTTACCTGAAAGCTCTTTCGACAATTGTGCTTTTTTCATTGCTACAATACGGAAGCCTGCCTTTTCAATCTGTTGAATAATTGCACCTGTGTTACCCGCGCTTGTTGCGTCAGGTTTGATCATTGTGAAAGTCCTGTTTCCAGCCATTTTTATAGTTTGTTTATTTTTTTCGTGATAAATTGGTCTTCAGCCCGTGTCATTGCTGAAATAGCTCCTAATACGAAGCGATTATTTGGCCGCAAAAGTACCCAAGCGAATTACAAATGACAAAGTACAATTGACAAATTTCAGGTTCTTGTGCCAATCCCCTAGTGTTAGCAATCTCCGGCCAGTTTACAAATGACCTGTGACCTGTTCCTTAACAGGAAACAAGCAACCAGCTCTTTGCAATCCACTCATTTATACTCATTTTTGCCGCTTCCATGGAAAACATCCAGGCCTTTAAGACCCTTATCAGCCAACCAAAAAAGGTTGTCATTGTTACGCATTTCAAGCCGGATGCCGATGCGCTGGGCTCTTCACTTGGCCTTTCAGGCTATTTAAAGAAGAAAGGCCATCACGTGCAGGTGATTACCCCGAGTGATTATCCGGACTTTCTTACCTGGATGCCGGGCAATAAGGAAGTGCATGCGGTTACCAAAGATTCAAAGGCCTCCCTGACTACTGCTATTGAATATATTAACGAAGCAGAAATCATCTTCTGCCTTGATTTTTCAAACCTGTCGCGAATTAATGACCTGGGGGAACCGGTTCGCAATGCCCCTGGCATAAAGGTTATGATTGATCATCACCTGGAACCAGAAAAATTTGCCCGGTTTGAACACTGGAATACGCTCTCGGCCTCTACTACCGGATTGATTTATGAGTTGATTGACCAGTTGGGCGATTCGCAATTGATTGATGCCGATATTGCCAGCTGTCTTTATGCCGGGTTGATGACCGATACCGGAGGCTTTCGTCACAATAATACACGCCATCAGGAGTTTATGATTGCATCAGAGCTGGTGGCGATGGGTGCCAATCCCCACAAAGTAGCGATGCAGGTGTACGATGCCAATTCAATTGAACGACTGCGTTTAATTGGCTTTGTATTGTCAGAAAAACTGCAGGTGTTGCCCGAGTACCGTACCGCTTATATGACCTTAACGGCCGATGAATTAAAAAAATACGGGGCACAGACGGGCGATACCGAAGGGTTGGTGAATTATGGGTTATCCATAAAAGGAATAAAGCTTTCTGTATTGATGTACGATCGGAAAGAAGAAATTAAATTATCGCTGCGTTCGTTGGGCGATTTTTCAGCCAACGAGATCGCACGCAACCATTTTGATGGAGGTGGCCATCGCAATGCTTCGGGCGGAACGAGCAAAACTTCGCTGGAAGAGACCCTGACAAAATTTCTCACCATCCTGCCGGAGTACAAAGAGAAATTACTGAAGGATTAAAACCGTATCTCATTTAACAAACTATATAATTCAAATTTTAACAGATGAAATTCTCCAAATGGTTAGTAGCAGCAATGGTGGTGTTGATAGCAGCATCATGTTCCAAAGAAAAGGAAACTCCTAAAGGATATAAATATACAGTGGCCCGCAAGGGTGATGGTAATATCATCAAGCCGGGCAAGTTCATGGTGATGGATCTTTTATTTAAAGATGGAAAGGATTCCGTGTGGAGTGATTCACGCAAGGAAGATTTTCCGTTGATCATAGCCGTGCGTGATACCATGGGCATGAAGCAGGAAGAAGGTTTGGAAGAATTGTTCCGCCTGCTTTCCAAAGGCGACAGTGTCATTATGAAAGTATCTGCTCAGACGTTCTTTGAGAAAATGAGACGCCAGGCATTACCTCCCGGGGTGGATGCTAAAAGTGATTTCACCTTTTTTATCGGTGTGAAAGAGGTAATGGATAGCGCACAAGTAAGAAAGCTAAGTGATGACTTGAGAGCCAAGCAAATGGAGAAGATGAAGCAACAACAGGAAGAGCAATTGGCTAAAGATACCGTAGCTATCGATACGTATCTGAAAGAGAAAAACATCACGGCTTTGAAGACCGCTTCCGGTTTGCGTTACATCGTGACCAAGCCAGGCAAAGGTGAAAATGTAAAAGCAGGACAGACTGCCAAGTTGAATTATGCAGGTTATTTATTGAATGGACAATACTTTGATACCAGCAATGAGAAATTAGCCCGTGAGAAGAATGTGTTCATGGAAGGCCGTCCTTATGAGCCACTGGAATTGCAGGTAGCTACCGGATCGGTTATACCAGGATGGGATGAAGCGATTCAGCTAATGAATAAAGGTTCTAAGATTACCGTTTACATCCCTTCCAGCCTTGGTTACGGACCGAATAAACGTAGCGAAGTTATTGTTGAAAACTCGATCCTGGTTTTCGATATGGAATTGGTAGATGTAAAATAACTCAGTGAAGTATCCTGCAACGCCTCCGTACACCGAAGGCATTGCGGGAAACTAAAAAGATAGAATCGGGTGCGTTATATATAATGGCTTGAGAAGGGAAGGATGGATCATAGATTTAAAAAGATGAAGTCGAGAATTTTTATTTTATTACTTTTTATAGTTGGCTTTGCGTGCAATAACAACACCACTGTTGTTCCCGCTTCGGTTCGTCTTGAAGAGGATATTGCAACCATCGAACAATATCTGGCCGATAACAACATTACGGCAGTAAAGGATTCTGTCACCGGTGTTCAGTACGTAATTAAGGAGTTGGGTACAGGTGTTAAGCCAACGATCTATGATTGTGTGCAGGCAGCCTATACCGGTAAGCTTTTGTCTGACGGAACGGTATTCGATGAAAGTACAGGTTTGAAAATTCCATTGCGGAACACAATATCAGGGTGGCAGATTGCATTTCCCTTTTTCCCCAAGGGCACTAAGGCTACTCTTTATATTCCTTCGTATTATGGCTATGGTACTTCCGCTTCACTTAACATGCCTGCTAATTCTATCCTGGTTTTTGATGTGGAGGTATTGAATGTGTATGCGTATAACAGCACGGGTGCATATTGTTATGATGATCCTGTACTTCCGGAAGAAGAACAGAATGCAAAGGATGCGGCAATTATCAATCAATATCTCGCTGATAATTCCATTACTGCGCAGACCGATCCAAGTGGTCTTCGTTATGTAGTGCAGTCGCTTGGCACCGGAGCTATGCCTACGTTATCGAGCTGTGTTCGCGTAGCCTATACGGGAAAATTACTTTCAGGATCTGTTTTTGATCAGAGCACCAATTATAAGGAAGCATTGAAATACCTGATCAAAGGCTGGCAGGTAGGGCTTCCACTGTTCCCGAAAGGCAGCAAGGTTACTTTGTATATTCCTTCCCGCATGGGGTATGGTACACAGAGCATAGGATCCAAAGTGCCAGCCAATTCGAACCTGATGTTTGATATCGAAATTTTAGATGTGACCGACTTCAATGCCCCGACTAACAGTTGCAACTAATAACCGGCACAAAGTAGACGAAATTCTTGCCCTGCTGGGAAATGAATTTGAATTGTTAACACTGGCGGATATTGGTTGTCACGAAGAACTCGCGGAAGATCAGGATACGCTGGAGGGCAATTCGTTTCAAAAAGCAAGTTATGTTTTTGAAAAATACAACGAAGATTGCTTTGCGGATGATACCGGCCTGGAAGTAGATGCGTTGAATGGCGAACCCGGAGTTTATTCTGCGCGCTATGCAGGAGCTCAGCGAAACGGTGAAGATAATATTAATCTGTTGTTGAAAAATTTAAGCGGTGAGCAAAACAGAAAGGCCAGGTTTCGTACTGTAGTTACGCTGATCCGAAAGGATGGTGTTCATCAGTTTGAAGGAAAGGTAGAGGGCCGGATTCTTTCGGAAAGGAAAGGAAATGGCGGGTTTGGATATGATCCGGTATTTGTGCCTGATGGTTTTACCGAAACATTGGCCGAAATGACCATGGAAGAAAAAAACAGGATCAGCCACAGGGCAAGGGCTGTGCAGAAATTAGTGGAATTTTTGAAAGCGGAAATCAGATAGAAAAAACGTGAAGAAACCATTTACCATTGGGATAACAGGAGGGAGCGGATCAGGCAAAACATACCTGATCGAAAATCTGTCCAATCGTTTCAAGCCCGATGAGGTCTGCCTGATTTCCCAGGACAACTATTACCGCCCGCGTGAAGAGCAACTGACAGACGAAAACGGTGTAAAGAATTTTGACCTTCCCGGATCGATTGATGACGAGCGATTTCATAACGACTTACATCTGCTCAAGCGTGGAGAAACCATCATTAAAAAAGAATACACATTTAATAATCCAAGTGCTATTCCCAAAACGATCGAGCTGCGCCCGGCCCCAATTCTGATTGTGGAGGGAATTTTTGTACAGTATTTCAAAGAGATTGAAAACGAGCTGGACCTTAAAATTTTTATTGAAGCAAAAGATCACGTGAAACTAAGCCGGAGAATCCGCAGGGACAACGACCAGCGCGGCTACGATCTGGATGATGTGTTGTATCGCTATCAGTACCATGTTATGCCGGTTTACGAAAAATACATCGATCCGCTGAAACACAATGCAGATCTTGTCATTCCCAATAACAGCCATTTTGACCGTGCCATTGAAGTATTGGTGTTGTCTTTAAAAGCGCGTCTTTCCGGATTGTAGAATCAACTTGTACAATTCCCCGAAATCTCTACTTTTGTAGGCCTTTATGAGAAAGCTCTTTTATTCGAAATCAATAATGATGATAGCCGGAATACTGGCTGCTGTTATTATTGTGCTTTCCCAGTCGTTCTATCATCAGGCCCAGGTAAAAACGGAAAAGGCAACCGAAAAAAAAACAGAAAAAGGGGGGGAGACCTTTATTTCCACACCGGCTGATGCCGTTACCACTCCAACCAGTGTTATCCAACTGAACAATCAGCTTCCGGCTTTAGATAAGAAATTTACTATTGAAGAAGAGAAACAAAGGAAACTGGTTCTTCAGCCTGCTGTATTTGTCCGGTACTTCAAAATTCTGTTCAGGGCCTTCATCTCGCCCAACGCACCTTAGTCATCGTATTCCGGCTTTATCGCCAACCGGTTCAGCATGTTTTTACTGAACTGATTCATTGTCTCTAATCAGTACTACTTAACACTATATCTTAATTTCAAATTTTTTATGCGTAACAAAGGAATAATTATTGTACTCACCGTGGTGATTACTGCCTTGTGTTTGTATTACCTCTCCTTCACATTTGTGTCGCGCGGTGTACAAAATGATGCAGCTAAATATGCCACCGAAAAAGATGGAACGATTAACCTGGTTAAAAAGCAGGTTTATCTCGACTCACTATGGAACAAGCCCGTTTACAATCTCTTCGGAAAAGAATTCACTTTTAAAGATATCAAGAACAGCGAGATCAGTCTTGGTCTCGATTTACAGGGAGGGATGCACGTTACTCTTGAGGTATCACCGGTAGGTATTGTAAAAGGCCTCGCTGCCAATTCCAACGACTCTTCTTTTGTAAAGGCATTGAACAAGACCATCAAAGCTCAAAAGACCAGTCAGAAAAACTTCGGTGATTTGTTTTTTGAGACCTATCGCCAGGATAATCCGGGTAAAAAACTGGCGCCTATTTTTGCTAACACCGCTACACGTGGTCGTCTCAGTATTAACGATACCGATGAAAAAGTAATCGAAATTGTTAATCTGGAAATTGAAAGTGCCATTGATCGTTCGTACACGATCTTAAGGAATCGTCTGGATCAGTTCGGTACCTCGCAGCCAAATATTCAGCGTTTGCAGGGAGGTAAAATTCAAATTGAAATACCGGGAGCTGATAACCCGCAACGTGTGCGCAAGTTGTTGTCAGGCGCTGCGGTGCTGGAGTTCTGGGAAATTGTTGACTATAACGATGCACAACTGAACCAGTCGTTGATTGCCGTAAATCAAATGTTGCTAAAAGAAAGAGATGTAGCCAAACCAGCGATTACCGATACCGGAGCGAAAACAGAGGAAAGCAAAGATCCTGCAGACTCCGCACTTTCTGACCTGGAGAAACAGTTGAATTCTACAAAGAACGATACATCAAAGAATTCGCTGGATTCATTGGCTAAACTTAACCTGTCACCATTATTTGCATTGAGTAATCCGGGTTATCCTTTTCTTTATGATGTAAAAGACACTTCGCAAATCAACCGTATTCTCAAGCGTGAAGATGTTCGCTCTACCATGCCTCGTTCCATCGGCTGGTTCTGGGATGTAAAAGCAGAGCCGGACATTACACCGGGTGTGGAAGATCTTCGTTTGAACTTTGTACGGGTAGGAAGAAATGGAAAGTCACTTTTATCCGGTGAAGTGGTAAGCGATGCGCGTTTGGATTACGATCAGTTTGGTCGTCCTTCTGTAAGCATGAAGATGAATGCGGCAGGTTCCAAGACCTGGGCAAAGATCACTGCAGCCGAAGCAGCCAAACAACCTCAGGGTCGTATTGCTATTGTATTGGATAACTATGTGTACACCGCGCCTACAGTAAATGGCGAAATCCCTAATGGGAACTCACAGATCACCGGTAGCTTTACTATCGATGAAGCAAAAGATCTGGCGAACATTTTGAAGGCAGGTTCATTACCAGCGCCTACACGTATCGTTGAAGAAGCTTCTGTCGGGCCAACACTGGGTCAGGAATCCATCCGCAATGGACTTATCTCTATCGTGGTTGGCTTTGTGATCATTATTGTTTTCATGGTGGCTGTTTATAGCTCTGCAGGTTGGGTTGCCGATCTTGCCGTTGTTCTCAACCTTATCTTCCTTTTGGGTGTATTGGCATCGCTGAATGCTGCGCTTACATTACCAGGTATTGCGGGTATCCTGCTTTCGCTGGCCATCGCAGTGGATGCGAACGTGTTGATTAACGAGCGCGTGAAAGAAGATCTTGCTTCCGGTAAATCACTGGATGCAGCTATTCAGGCCGGTTATAAAAATGCGTTCTCTGCCATTATCGACTCTAACGTGACTACCCTCATCAAAGGATTTGTGTTGCTGGTTTTTGGTACCGGCCTTATCTATGGTTTTGCGGTAACGCTGATCATCGGTATTCTTTGTTCTTTCTTTACTTCGGTATTTTTTACACGTATCATTTTTGAATTCTTTGTACGCAGAGGTAAAACCATCAATTTCTCTATGGGCTGGTCAAAGAATTTGTTCCGCTCCATCAAGATTGATTTTATCGGTAATCGTAAAATTTACTATGCGATTTCATTAACCGTGATTATCGCTGGTATGATCATGTTGTCCATTAAGGGATTCAACTATGGTGTAGACTTTAAAGGAGGCCGAAGCTATGTAGTACAATTGACAAGTCCGGTGAACTCTACCGACTTGCGTGCATCTCTTGTAGATTCATTCGAAGAATCTTCTGTTGAAGTAAAAACGTTTGGATCAGGTAATAAATATAAAATCACGACCAGCTACCTGATTGATGACGATTCGGAAGAAGCAACCCTGAAAGCAGAGAGTCAGCTGAATGCTGGTCTGGCAAAATTGAATAATAACAAAACGCAGGTATTGAGCAGCGCAAAAGTAGGACCAACCATTGCGAATGATATTAAAGTTTCTGCTGTATGGTCATTGGTGATTGCGGTCACATTAATGTTCTTATATATTCTTATCCGCTTCCGCAGATGGCAGTTTGCATTGGGAACCGTAGTAAGTCTTTTCCACACCGTACTGTTTGTGTTGTCTGTATTCGTATTGTTAGAAGATGTGATGCCATTCTCATTGGAAATTGATCAGGCCTTCATTGCCGCTATTCTTACGGTAATTGGTTATTCCATCAATGATAGTGTCGTGGTATTTGACCGTGTGCGTGAGTTTCTCAATGCAAAGAAAGCAGGTGAATCTACTGCCGTAGTTGTTAACCGTGCCTTGAACGACACCTTAAGCCGCACGTTGATTACCGGTATGTCTACCATCTTCGTAATCATTATTCTGTTCGTGTTTGGTGGTGAAACCATTAAAGGATTTACGTTTGCGATGTTGATCGGGGTATTGATTGGTACTTACGCATCATTATGTATCGGTACTCCGGTGTTGGTCGATTTTTCTAAGGATGTAGAAAAAGAACCGGCTGTGAAAAATCCGGGCAAAGCAGTAACTGCTTAATTGTTTTAAAAAGAATGGAAGCGAGCCTTCCGGTCAGATGACTGGAAGGCTCGCTTTTTTATGTAATTTGATGGTGCGATCATTGATTTAATAGAATTCTAATCCAGGCACCCCTCAGGCCTGTTACGATTGACTAAGTTTGATAGTTTGAATACTGATTAGGAAGTATTTTCAAATTGAGAGTTAATCTATGGATATGAAAATTCTGTTAATTGAAGATGAACTTAAGACACTGCAGTTTATCAGTAAGGGATTGGAAGAAAACGGCTATCAGGTAGATACGGCTGCAGATGGAAAAACGGGCAAGCATCTTGCGCTGAGGAATGTGTATCAGTTAATCATTACCGATGTGATCATGCCTGGCATGGATGGACGCGAGTTATGTACAGAATTACGTGCGGCTAATGTAGATACGCCTATTCTGATGCTTACCGCGTTAGGTGCAACGGATGAAATAGTGAAGGGACTGGATAGCGGAGCCGATGATTATCTTTCCAAGCCTTTTGAATTTAAAGAGTTGCTCGCACGAATCAGATCACTGACCAAGCGGCAGGGAAAAACAGTCGTAGAAGACAATATGTTGCGTGCGGCTGATCTGGTGATGGACATCAACCGCAAAACCATTAACCGGGCAGGAAGACAAATCGATCTTACAGCAAAAGAATTTTCCTTGCTGGAATATTTTTTACGCCACCCTGAAAAAGTGATTCCCCGTGCCGAGCTCGCAAAGAATGTGTGGAACGTAGATTTTGATACCGGCACGAACATGGTGGAGGTATATGTCAATTATCTTCGAAAGAAAATTGACCGCGACTTTGATAAAAAGTTAATTCATACCCAATTTGGAATGGGATATATTTTAAAAAGAGAATAGAGTGCAAATCCGGTCGCGCCTTACACTGCAATTCACCCTTCTGGTAGGTACCATTGTTCTTTTATCCTTTTTTCTGGTTTACTTTTTCACCAAGCAGCTGATCGAGCAGGATTTTGATAACCGTCTTCGTGACAAAGCCATTACGTCTGCTATTTTATTGCTGAAAGTAGACCGGGTGGATTCTGCGCTGCTGAAGGTAATTGATCGCGCCAAGCGGGATAATCTGTATGGAGAAAATATTACGGTGTACGATGATTTCAATCGCGAAATCTATACGAATAACGATACGACACACTTTGACATTTCTCCTGCGCTGATCAACCAGGTGCGTTCGGAAGGGATGCATTATTTTCAACAACGTGGATTTGATATTGTGGGTTTCTTGTATAAAGATCAAACGCATAACTATGTCGTCATTGCAGGTGCGATCAACTTACAGGGTAAAGTAAGGCTGGCGGATTTAAGAACATTACTGCTCACGCTTTTTACCATAATGATGATGCTGGTTGCTCTGACAGGTTGGTTTTATGCCAGCCGCGCCTTGCGTCCTATTCAAAAAGTAATGATGGAAGCGGATGGGATTTCTCCTATCGATTTGAGCAAACGGCTTCATGAAAGCAAACATCCGGATGAAATCGGAAAGCTGATTACCATCTTTAATAAGATGCTGGAGCGAATTGAAAACGCCTTTCGCCATCAGAAAACATTTGTTGCCAATGTATCGCACGAGCTGAAGAACCCGTTAACTAAAATCACTTCGCAACTGGAAGTCACGCTTCTCAGCGAACGCCCCAAAGAAGAATACCGCGCCACTATTGAATCAGTATTGGAAGACATCAAAGAATTGAATCAGCTTTCTGTAAGCCTGCTTGATCTTGCGCGGCTGGACCGGGAAGAAAATTCGTTTACCATGGCACGTGTGCGAATGGATGAGATTCTGTGGGAAGTACGCGAAACCGTTGAGTCCTTTGATGCAGAATACAAAGTGAATATCGAAATCAAGAATATGCCAGAAGAGGAAAGCCGGCTATATATCAATGGAAACCTTCACCTGCTTAAAACTGCGCTGCAGAATGTAATCGAGAATGCATGTAAATTTTCCTTTGATAAGAAAGCCACAGTGAGCCTGAGTTGTCCACCGGATCGCGTGCAGGTTTGCGTGCAGGATCAGGGACCGGGCATTGCAGGTAAAGATATTGTAAATGTGTTTCAGCCTTTTTACCGTGCGGATGGCGCTTCAAAAATAAAAGGCTACGGTATTGGCCTGCCCTTGAGCCAGCGGATTATTTCGATTCACAAAGGCAGCGTAGAAGTAGACTCCGAACCAGGAAAAGGTACCCGGGTCATCCTGGAATTCCCGGTCGCAGAGACGGAATAATCACCGCAATTTTAAAACTAACATCTAATTTCTTTCTAATGATTTTTAACATTCCATGAAGTGAAGGTTGCCGACCTTTGAATCACCTGATGAAGTTAAGTAGGCAGGTTTACAGGTTTTTGGGATACTTTTTAGGAGTTATCATTTTTTTAAGCAAAGCCAACTTTGATGGCTCCATAAAGGCCCTGATTACATTCAGGGCCTTTTTTATATACCTACTTCTCCTAACTTTGAAAAGTTAATCCCATCTATTCATGAAACCTCAAATTGACATCTCTCCTAAAAACCTTTCTGCACTTGCACTTCTGTTAAATACATTATTGGCAGATGAATATGTGCTGTATACTAAAACACGTAATGCGCACTGGAATATTGAAGGACCATCTTTTCACGCACTGCATTTGTTTTTCGAAAGCCAGTACGAGCAATTGGATGAAATTATTGATGAAGTGGCTGAGCGGGTCCGGGCGTTAGGACATTATGCATTGGGTACGCTCAGTGGTTTTGTGAAGACAGCGCGTTTGGATGAGCCACTACTGGAGTTCAGTAATGCAAAAAAAATGATTCAGGCTTTGCTGGATGATCATGAAACGATTATCCGGATTTTGCGCAAGCAGGTAAACGAAACAAGTGAAGCCTATAAAGATGCCGGAACGAGTGATTTTTTAACCGGCCTTTTGGAACAGCACGAAAAGATGGCCTGGATGCTCCGCTCACACCTGGCCTGAGCCCTATTTTACGGCTGAGTTCTCTACTCTTACCCCTACTGCAATTATTCCGGGAAGCGTGTCCTGCCGCATGTATTGTTCAAGCTTCAAAAGATACTTGCCCTGGTGGGTGAATTCAATGTCCTTAAGAAGCAAAAACTGGTGATCGTAGATGTCGCCAAGCCCGCTATTTCCAGTCGGCTGGCCAGTCTTCTGATCAAACAAATCATTATTAACAAGTTTTCTGGAAAGCTCATTGCCGGATGAATCCGTAAGCGAATAGTGAATAAAAAGGCGTGCGTATGGATAATCAATCGTGTTACGTACGTTGTAGTACAGGTTGTATTTAGCTCCCGCATTTTTAATCTGGAAATCAAAAACAGCAGTGTCTTTTGTTTTCCAGGTACGGTCGCTGAAATCTTTATTGTATTCGTAAACCCGATTGGTATCGCATGCGCTGAACAAGAGGCTACATCCGATGATCAGAAAAAAAAACCTCATTCCTTTTTATCGTTGTTGTTGGGATTAGCTGGATTGTTAGGCCGCGGATTCGGACGATTCGGATTATTCCGGTTATTTGGATTCGGCTTGTTGTTCGGATTGGGATTAGGTCTGTTCGGCTTATTCGGATTAGGATTACGGTTATTCGGATTTTGATTGGGAGCAGGAGCCGGATTGGTATTGTTCGGGTTGGAATTACCGGGGTTAGGATTGTTTGTGCTAGCTGGCTTGTTACCAGAACGATTGTCGCGCTGATCTCTTCTTCCGCTTCTTTGGTTTCGTCCCTTCTTATTGTTGTTGTTTCCTTTTGATTTGTCTTTAAATTTCTTGTCCAGAGTGTCCAGATCACTGTTTAATGCACTGCCTACTTCTTTTTCCGCAATCTTATCGATATCCAAAGTAGCAGGACGTTTACCCGCCCGGTTCATTTCCAGAATCTCATTTACCCTGTCGGTATTAAGAGGATACCAGTTATTGTCCTCTTTAAATCCAAACCACATGATCTTTCTGAAAATATCGGTTTTTTGGAGTGTTGCTTCTCCCCGATCCGTGAGTAAAGGTCTTTCTATTTCAGGAATGTCCTTCAAGGCTTCCATGTACGTTTCCAATTCGTAATTGAGGCAACATTTTAAGCGACCACACTGACCTGAAAGCTTGCTTGGATTGAGCGATAAGTTCTGATAACGGGCTGCGCTGGTAGCTACATTTTTGAAATCGCTGAGCCAGGTTGAGCAGCATAATTCACGGCCGCATACTCCTATGCCACCCAGTCTTCCGGCTTCCTGCCTCAGGCTGATCTGGCGCATCTCTACACGAATTTTAAACTCACCAGCCAGTAACTTGATCAGCTCACGAAAATCCACGCGATCATCCGCTGAATAAAAGAAAGAGGCTTTTATATTGTCTGCCTGATACTCCACATCGGAGAGTTTCATGCTCAGATTCAGTTGACGGATAATTTCACGGGTACGATAAAGCGTTGGTAACTCCCTCTTTTTTACGTCCTCGTATTTTTCCAGATCCTTGGTATGAGCAATGCGATAAACCTTTTTGATCTCGCCATCATTAGCCACATTCTTCTTTTGCATTTGCAGGCGTACTAATTCGCCTTGCAATGAAACGTGGCCCAGGTGATGGCCATTGGGAACTTCTACAATAACGGCATCTCCCGTAGTAAGATGAAGCTTGTCGCTGTTGCGGAAAAATTCTTTGCGCCCATTTTTAAAACGGACTTCAATGACTTCAAACTTATTGTCGCCCGGCATCTCCATGTTAGAGAGCCAGTCGAATACATTCATTTTATTACAACCACCTGTGTCGCAGGCTCCGTTATTCTGACAGCCGGAAACTTTTCCGTCTTTCTTTGTTCCACATGAGCAACCCATAAATCTATATTTTATGCCTGTCCGGGCCTTAAGCGGGACCGACTATGGAGTTCTATATAATTTTCTCTTACCAAGTGCTGAATAAGCAAATAAAAAATCAGCTTTTGCTTTCAATCACTTGCAAATCTACGCCAATATCTTTTCTGAAATATACACCTTCCCAGCTTATGCCGGAAATGGCGCTATACGCCTGTTGTCTTGCCTGTTCCAGATTTTTACCTCTTCCGGTAACGGCCATCACCCGCCCTCCGTCTGTGACTACCTTTTGATTACTTTCTTTGGTTCCTGCATGAAATACGATGGCTTCACTTTTTTTATCCAGGCCTGTAATTACCTTACCTTTTTCATAGGCTTCGGGATAACCACCCGATACCATCACTACAGTGACAGCATAATCTTTGTTGATCTCTATTTTTTTGCCTTTCAATTCTCCTTTAGCTGCAGCAAGTAACAATTCTGTCAGATCATTTTTAATGCGGGGCATTACGGCTTCTGTTTCAGGATCGCCCATACGGGCATTGTATTCAATTACATAAGGTTCTCCGCCTACGTTCATCAGTCCTATAAAAATAAAACCTTTGTAGTCGATGTTTTCTTTTTTTAAACCGGATACGGTGGGCTTGATCACCTGCTCTTCCACTTTCTTCATGAAAGCAGCATCGGCAAAGATCACAGGCGATACGGCACCCATTCCTCCAGTATTAGGACCCGTATCTTCCTCGCCAATCCGTTTGTAATCTTTGGCTTCGGGTAAGATGACATAATCATTGCCATCGGTAAGAACAAAAACAGAAAGCTCGATACCGTCCAGAAACTCTTCAATCAACACTCTTGAGCTGGCATCTCCGAATTTTTTTTCTTCCAGCATCTCACGAATAGAACTTTGCGCCTCGGCTATATCTGAAGTAATAATTACTCCCTTTCCTGCTGCAAGACCATCGGCTTTTAAAACATAAGGAGGTTTAACTGTTTTAAGAAATTCAATAGCCTGATTACTTTCTTCTGAATGGAATGTTTTTGCTTTAGCCGTGGGCACTCCATGCCTGAGCATAAACTGCTTGGAGAAATCTTTGCTGCCTTCCAGTTGAGCCCCCTCTTTGCCTGGCCCAAGAATGGGAATAGACATTAGTTCTGATTTGCTTTCAAAATAATCGCGAAGCCCTTTTACCAAAGGAACTTCCGGACCAACAACAATCAGCTCAATTTTGTTTTTAATACTGAAAGCAGCAAGTTGAGGGAAGTCGTCTACGGCAATGGAAGCGTTTTCAGCCAGGCCAGCAGTACCAGCGTTGCCGGGAGCTACAAATAATTTTTCGCACAAAGGACTTTGTTTGATTTTCCATGCAAAAGCATGTTCGCGGCCTCCGCTGCCTATGATGAGTATGTTCATTTCTATGAGAATCGAACTTCAAATCTAATGACTATAATCTATAATATTGGTTGATGGCAGGCCTAATCATTTCCTGATTCTGGCTTTTCCTCCAAAGATTTAGAATGAAATAACCTGATGGGATTTTAGAAAACATATCCCCCCCACAAAATCTTCAAATCCGTTGATAGGCGGGTAAACGGCTGACAAGGGCTGTTTTCTTAAAAAAGAGTCGAGGGCATGGTTTTTTGAATCGGATGGAATCTTAACTTATAAGACCTTTGAAAAAATTCAACTTCAGAATTTATGCCGTTTCTGCTTATTTGATGAGGAAGACGGAGCAGATTGAGATAGATATAAAAATGATAAGACATTGGTCTTCTCCAATAAGAGAGGTACCAATTCAACGATTGCCTTTAAGAAAAAGGCTACTCTTTTGAAGTAGCCTTTTGTTTTAGTTCGCGTATTCGCTTAAGAACTTAATACGCATGAGGCGCAAGTTATCTTCATCGAAATCCGAATCTTCATCTTTCAATGCATCTACTGCATCTTTAATACTGTCTGTTTCCGAGTTAAGGAAGTATTCGAAAATGATATCTTGTTTATCCTCCTCCAGTACTTCGTCAATATAGTAGTCCAGGTTCAACTTGGTGCCCGAGTAGCAGATGTTCTCAATTTCAGTAAGCATATCCTGAAACGACATCTTCAGCGATTCTGCAATTTCATCCAGCTCAATCTTCCGGTCGATTTGCTGAATGATCTGGATCTTCGCTTTTGACTTGTTGACCGAGGTTTTTACAATGACATCACTGGCTGTTTCGATGTCATTATCATCTACGTATTTCTGGATAAGATCTAAAAATTCCTTTCCGAATTTATTCACCTTACCCATGCCTACTCCATTTACTGAAGCGAGGTCATCTTTAGTGGTAGGGTACGTAGTGGCCATTTCTTCCAGAGAAGGATCCTGGAAAATGACATAAGGCGGAAGGTCTTTTTCTTTTGCTATTTTTTTGCGAACTGCTTTCAGCAATTCAAACAGCCGTGCGTCATACGACTTGGAACTCATCGGTGCGCGATCCGGTGAATCTTCCTCTTCATCCACCTCCGTGGTGAAATCGTGATCGCGGGCTAACTCTATCGAATGCGGTTTCTTTAGAAATTGCTTTCCTTTTTCGCTAATCCGTAGTACACCAATATTGTCAATGTCTTTTTCCAGGTACTGAAAGACCAATGTTTGTCGGATGACCGATTTCCAGAAATCAGCTTCTTCCGCCTTACCTTTTCCGTATACGGCCAGATTAAAATGGCTATAGCTTTTTACGTATTCGTCTTCTGCACCTGTAATAACATTTACAAGGTGATTTAATCCAAAGCGTTCATTGGTTTGTTTCACGGCTTCCAGCGCCAGCTTCACAAACTCCATTCCGTCAAAACGTTCTTTGGGGTGAACACAATTGTCGCACATTCCGCAATTGTCTTCTTTAAACTCCTCACCAAAATAATGAAGCAATTGCCTGCGCCTGCATACAGGAGATTCTGCGTAGAATTCCATCTCCTGTAAAAGCACACGTGCATTTTCACGCTCCTGTACCGATTTATCTTTATTGAATTTTTCGAGCTTACTTAAATCATTGTGGCTATAGAACATCAGGCAGTGACCTTCCAATCCATCACGTCCGGAGCGACCTGTTTCCTGATAATAGCCTTCCAATGATTTAGGTACATCATAGTGTATTACAAAGCGTACATCCGGCTTATCAATACCCATCCCAAAGGCAATGGTAGCTACAATAATATCGACATCCTCATTAAGGAAGCCATCCTGATTTTTGATACGCACATCCGGATCCAAACCTGCATGGTAAGGGGCCGCCTTGAACCCGTTTACATTCAACAGCTGTGCGATCTCTTCTACTTTTTTCCGGCTTAGGCAATAGATGACACCTGACTTGCCTTTATGTTCCTTAAGGAAGCGGATGAGTTGCTTCTTGGTCTCTTTCTTAGGCCGGACTTCGTAATATAAATTTCTGCGATTAAAAGAAGAGATGAAAACATCCGCTTCTTCCATCTGTAAGTTTTTCTGGATATCGAGCTGGACCTTAGGTGTTGCTGTTGCGGTCAATGCAATAACAGGCATATCTCCCAACTGACCAATCATGGTTTTTATCTTCCTGTATTCCGGGCGGAAGTCGTGTCCCCATTCTGAAATACAGTGCGCCTCGTCAATAGCCACAAACGAAACGTTTACTTTTTGAAGGAATTCGATATTCTCTTCTTTGTTTAATGATTCGGGGGCAACATATAACAATTTGATGCTCCCGTTGGTAGCGTCCTTTTTCAGGCGGGTGATTTCACCCTTGCTGAGCGTGGAGTTGAGAAACCGGGCGTTGATTCCATAGGCATTTAATGAGTCCACCTGATTCTTCATTAATGCAATAAGGGGTGAGATAACGATAGCCAGGCCATCCTTAACCATAGCCGGCAGCTGGTAACAAAGCGACTTGCCGGCCCCTGTTGGCATAATAACGAATGTATTACGCCCATTTAAAAGATTCCGTATAACAATCTCTTGATTACCTCTAAATTGAGAATAGCCAAATATCTCCTTTAGTTTTTCCTTCAGCACATCATTTTCTTCCGCCACCAACATCATATTCAAAACGTTTATAAATTCCTGAAATAGTTATCTTTACACCTCCCTACAAATCTAATCTTGATAGGACATTGAATTTAGTGAAAAATATCAAAAACATTGCACGAGAGGTTTTATTAAATGAATCCCGGGCAATAGAAAACCTTACAAATTTTATCGACAACGATTTCGAAGACTGTGTAAGGGAAATCCACCACAGTAAGGGTCGTGTGGTGATTACCGGAGTGGGCAAGAGCGCGATTATTGCCAATAAAATCGTTGCTACACTTAATTCAACCGGTACTCCCGCACTATTCATGCATGCTGCCGATGCCATTCATGGCGATTTAGGGATGATTCAGAAAGAGGATATCGTTATCTGTATCTCCAAGAGCGGCAGCACTCCCGAAATCAAAGTTCTTGTACCACTTCTCAAACGAAGAGGCTCAAAACTTGTTGCTCTGGTAAGTAATACAAATTCTTATTTGGCTCAGCAGTCGGATTACGTATTGAATGCCACAATAAGCGAAGAAGCATGCCCTAATAATTTGGCTCCTACCACCAGTACCACCGTTCATTTGGCGCTGGGTGATGCTCTGGCGGTTTGTTTGCTTGAACTGCGTGATTTTAGCCCTGAAGATTTTGCTCAATATCATCCCGGTGGATCACTGGGTAAACAATTATATCTGAAAGTAGGAGATATCTACACAAACAATGCATTGCCTTTGGTTGGGCCCGGTGCTTCCATTAAAGAAGTGATTATAGAAATCTCGTCAAAACGTTTAGGAGCAACTGCTGTAGTAGATGATCAAAAAAATCTTTTGGGAATAATTACCGATGGCGATTTGCGAAGAATGCTGGAAAAAGAGTTAAATAATATTAATTCGCTGAAGGCAGAGCAGATTATGACCAGAAATCCGAAGACCATAAGCCGCGATGAGTTTGCGGTAAAAGCGTTGCAAACGATGCAAGAAAAAAATATTACCCAGCTTGTGGTAATGAATGGCCATCAAGTGGATGGATTTATTCATCTTCATGATCTTTTAAAGGAAGGTATCGTATAACTTTGAAAAAAACTGACTCAATTTATTTTCAATGAATAAAAATCTTTATGTAGTAATCATGGCCGGTGGTATTGGTACCCGGTTTTGGCCTTACAGTAGAAACACAAAGCCGAAGCAATTTCTGGATGTGTTGGGAACAGGAAAAACGCTCATTCAATCTACGTTTGACCGGTTTTTGCCTCTTTGCCCCAAGGAAAATATTTTTGTGGTCACGAATGAGGAACATCAGCCGATCACCCTGGAACAGCTGCCAGAACTAAGTAAAGAACAGGTACTGACGGAGCCTATGCGAAAAAACACGGCAGCGTGTATAGCGTATGCCTCTCATAAGATTTTACAGATCAATTCAGAAGCGATTATTGTAGTAAGTCCGGCAGATCACTTGATTCAGAATGAAAGTGAATTCCAGGCAACCATTAATAAGGCCGCAGATCAGGCAAAGGCAAATGATAAGTTGATTACCTTAGGAATCAAACCTACACGGCCGGAAACAGGATATGGATATATTCAGTTTATTGAAGCCAAGGGATACCTGAAAAAAGTAAAAACATTTACCGAAAAGCCGGAACTCGCGTTAGCGAAGAAGTTTATTGAAACAGGGGAGTTTGTCTGGAATGCAGGCATCTTTATCTGGGGCGCGAAAGCGATTCTTCACGCGATAACCAAGCATTTACCGGAAATGGCGGAGATCTTTGAAGAAGCGGCACCCAAGTTTAATACAGAAGAAGAAAAGAAAGCGATTGAGTCGGCTTACCTGCAGTGCAAGAATGTATCCATCGATTTTGGCGTGATGGAAAAAGCAGATAACGTGTATGTAGCACTAAGCTCATTTGCCTGGTCGGATTTAGGTTCATGGGCATCTTTACACGATATCTCTAAACGGGATGAGCAAAATAATTGTGTTAACGGAGATGCCTTGCTCTACGATACGCGCAATACTATTGTAAGAGGTGCTGATGATAAGTTAATTGTAGTACAGGGACTGAACGGCTACCTCGTTGGAGTGTTTGATAATGTCGTAATCGTCTGCGAAAAAGATAAGGAAGAAATGTTTCGCAGGTATGTAAACGATGTGAAGGGAAAACCCAACAGTGCGGATTACATATAATGCTTTTGCCGGATTACTTCGTAAATCGAAATGCCTGCTGCCACCGATACATTTAGCGAACTGATCTTTCCTGTCATGGGAATCCGAACCAGATGATCTGCTTCGCGTAAGAGTTCGGGAGAAATTCCATCTTCTTCCGACCCTAACAATAAGGCGGTAGGTGCTTTGAAATCCATTTCATACAGTGCCTTGTCTGCCTTTTCGGTGCAGGCAACTATTTGTATTCCGTTTTCCTTCATGAAACGGATTGAGCTTCTTAAGTCTTTTTCCCGGCAAACCGCTAAATGGCTAAGGGCGCCTGCCGATGTTTTCATGGCATCACCGGTAATAGGTGCATTACCTTTATCAGCAATAACAATGGCATCCAGGCCAGCACATTCTACCGTACGTGCAATGGCTCCGAAATTTCTCACGTCTGTTACCCGGTCAAGAATCAGGAAGAAAGGTTCTCTTCCTTCGCTATAGGCTTTGTCGATAAGATCTCCGGCCGATTGATAAATAACCGCTGAAAGCAAACAAATGACGCCCTGATGGTTTTTGCTGGAAAGCCGGTTGAGTTTTTCCTGAGGTGTAAATTGAAATGGCGTACCAAATTCTTTGGCTGTATTGATCAGCTCTTTGATCAGATCGTTAGTAAGGCCGGTTTGAATGAATATCTTTTCGATTTCACGTTTGGCACGAATAGCTTCTATAACAGCCCGTGTACCGAAAATCATCTCTTTGGATTCGCTCATGGCGCAAAGGTAATCTTACTGCTTCGCTTATTACCATAGAAAGATCACTTTTTGATAGAGGAGTAGTATTCACGGAATTGAAAAACTCACTTCAAAAGCGACTTTTCCTCCATAGGTCGATCGTATTGTACCAGGTTTCTGCAAAACGTTTGTCGCGGAGCAGCACAAACGTGTCCGGGTCATACACACTACCACTTTTTACGAATGTGAAGCGCACATTAAAATTTTTGTAGTACCATATTTCGTTATTCTCATTGCGGCTTACTTCGGTAGGCACTCCAAACACGAGGTAGATCATTCCACGGTCGGTTTTCCATCCTTCTTTGTAGGAAGTAAAATACTGATTGGATAACTCTATTCTTCTGAAATAGCTGCGAATAAAATTTTTTGCACGATCCTTATCACCGGTAATATCGAGGATGACCTTGTCAAATTTTACCTTCTCGTCTCTGGCAGCAGTTAGCTGATCGTACTCTTCCTTTGTGGTAACGAAGACCATAGGAGCGGTGAGATCTTCCATTCGCGTGTATTTGGGATACGACTGGCTGGAAGCCCTGAACGTAAACCCATCCGTTGAATTAGTATCCTCCTGAATGAGATATAGTCCTTCTTTTTTAAATGAAAGCGAGGCACCCGACTTAATGGAGAAAGTCGAGTCAGCAAACATAAAGCGATCTGTTCCCGTTTCTTTTTCAGCAAAAGGAGGAGACCCAGCCGGGAATTTTGCCTTGTAGTAAAAAGCGAACAGGGGATTATTACTACCGTTTCCCTTCACTACGTATTCTTTTTTTGTATCGATGAAAGACTTGTTAATTACCTGGCCCTGATCTTCGAGGTATCCGTTTACGGGATACTTTGGATTGATTGTAGCAAAGAAAGTCCAGTTTTTGCCGGTGGCATTATTTCTTACCCTGGCAAGCAGCAACCAGGAAGTTTCCGGAAGCGGAAACGTGAGCCATCCTTTTTTCAGCTGTGCTGTGTTTTCCTCTCCGTGTATTACAGGAGTTACGACTTCTGCCGTTCGCTGGGAATAGCCGCTTCGTTTTTCCCAGGTAATGGAGTAGCCTTCTGTTGAATATTCAGTTTGCTGGGTTTTAAATTCGAAATAGACCTCAATACTATTTTGAAATTTAATGGGCTTTAACTGAAGATCGATCTCACTTTGCGGATCGTATAAATAATTCAGATTGAGGCTGACCAGCGATTGGCTCATGGCCAGGCTGGAGATGAAGACTAAAAGAATAACAAAAATACGTTGCATAAGGATGTTCGTATGACTTTAAAATTACAACGTTAAATCGAATCGTTTAATTTATTTTTGCGCATTAAAAATAAGGTAGTATGGCCAAAGTTTTTACCACGGAGATTACTTCCGGAGATATTCCTTCTGATAATCCAATTCACCAGCGATTACTAAGACCGTATGTTTTGGTTAAGGACCTGGTGCATGGGGATGTGCTGGAGGTAGGCTGTGGTGAAGGCAGGGGGATAGACCTGATCCTGGAAAAAGCAAAGACATATACGGCTATCGATAAAATCGAGCCCGTTATCCAGAAGCTGCGCAATCGGTATCCAACAGGGAAATTTCTGAGTGGTAATATTCCCCCGCTTTATCCATTTGCCGATAACTCGTTTGATTGTGTGGTCAGTTTCCAGGTGATTGAACACATTCAGGATGACCATTTGTTTCTGAAAGAGATACAGCGTGTGTTGAAACCGGGAGGTACGGCCTGGATCACTACTCCCAATCGCCCGCTTTCTTTATCGCGCAATCCCTGGCACATCAGGGAATATACGGCCAGGGAACTTACGGACATCGCTCAAAGATATTTTACCCATGTAGAGATGAAAGGCATTGCCGGTAATGAAAAGGTGATGCACTATCATGAGCGAAACAGGAAATCGGTAAACAAGCTGATGAAATGGGATGTGCTTGATTTACAATACAAATTGCCGGCAGCCATCCTTCGCGTTCCGTATGAGTTTATGAACCGCCTTAACCGGAATAAGCTGAAAGACCAGGCCGATGAACTGGTGCTCAGCATTCGCCAGGAAGATTATCTTCTTTCGGATGATGCAGCTACTGCGCTGGATCTGTTTTTGATTGCGAAGAAATAAAAAATCCCGTCCTTTTTTAAAGACGGGATTTTTCCTTGATTCATTATGAATTCTGTTATTGCCGGAAATTGCTGGCATACTTCATATACGCATCTTCGAATTTTTTACCCAACTCCGTCTCTCCGTTTTCGTAGAGCGTACGTTGCAGGTTGCCAAGAATGTAAAGATTGCGCTGCAGGTCAAGCGACATGCCTGAGTTGCTCTTTAAAAGATAAGCGATCATTTCATCTGCACGATTGCCTACCGTGGTGGCCATCTCAATGGCTTTCTCTTTTTCACCCACCTTGAAAAGCAACTCAATTGTATTTACCGAAGTGTGATCGTAAGGTATTGCTTTGTCCGGCATTCTTTCCAGGCCGAAAAGAAGAGCCTTGTGCGCCATCTCCATTTTGTTTTCAGCCGGTTTACCTTCGGGGTTTACACTTTCAACAATGGTTGATTTTTCTGTTTCGTACTCATCGATCAACGCTTCTGCCAATGTGTTCACTGTGCTGCGGTGATTGAGTACAAAGCCACGATAGTCATCGTTGTAATAAACTTTTGGATTATCCAGGCCACGGTACTGGAACTTGTTAATCACATTGTCATACATCACTTCGGTGTTCACAAATTCTTTTTCCTTGACCGGGTTTTTGACAGGAAGAATCCGATAAGCAAGACCTTCTTCAATCGCATACGGGCTCAGATCCAGTTTTACCTGAGCAAGTGAAGTGTGGTTAAGATAAACGGGACGTTCCCAATTGTTGGTCGCAATCACATCCAGTAATGCAAGATCGCCCTTGTATAAGCCACTTCCGATCATACGGATTTGCATCTGGTCCACCAACAGGCTGTCCATACCTTTTGGAACAAGACCTTTTGCGCGAATGTCATCTTTATCGATATCTAAAGTGAACACCTTGCTTGGTACCAGATTGCCATTTTCATATTTCAGCTGTGCATAATTTTTTCCAAGCAGGCCGAGGTATTGTTTGGCATCGATGCTTTGGATTTTCATATCTGCATAGCGCAGATAATCATTCGGGCCACCCTGTATGTAGTCTTTAATGCTGATGGTGTAGGGCAAGGCTTCGGATTGATTCTTTTTGATCATCGATTGCTCGATATACCAATCGGTGTTGTAGTAACTAAGCACCACCACGCGTACATCCGTACGGAAGCCTTCTACTTCCTGCACGTACCAGAGAGGGAATGTGTCATTATCACCACCGGTAAACAAGATGGCATTGGGCGCGCAGGAGGCGAGGTAATTCTTGGCTGAATCCACTGAGAAGAAACGATCGTGGCGATTGTGATCGTTCCATCCTTCGTAAGCCATTACGGCAGGAGCGGAAAGGCAGATGAGTGTAGCGATGACTCCTGCTGTTTTGTAATTCTTGATGAAAATTTTGAGCGTGTCTGCAATGGCAATTACGGCAAGCCCTATCCAGAAGGCAAAGGCATAGAACGAGCCCGCATAGATATAATCGCGCTCACGTGGTTCCTCGGGTGGAGAATTCAAGTACACCACAATGGCGATACCCAGCATAACAAAAATCAAAGCCACCACAGAGAAATTCTTGGTGTCTCTGGTGAACTGAAAGAACATGCCGATCAGCCCGAGTACAAGAGGGATGGCAAAGAAGTTATTACGGCCCCGGTTATTGGCAATTGCATCAGGCACTTTTTCAAACCAGTTCCATGGACCCAGGATACCTGCGCCCTGTTCATCACTCTCTCGCCCGGCAAAATTCCAGAAGAAGTAGCGCATGTACATGGTGCCGATCTGGTGCTGGAACATGAAGTATAAATTCTTGCTGAAGGAAGGTTTCTCTCCTTCTTTCAATCCCAGTATGCGCATGTACGATTCCTTGTGTTCCGGATTCCATGCGCGCGGAAGGATAGTTTGCTGATCGGGCTCGTAAACGTATTCTACTTTACGATCCGTAATTTCGTATTTGTCTTTGCCTTTGGTGTAAACAGCATCCCCCTGTTTGATGTCGATCAATTGGGCGGTGAAATACGGTCCGTATAGCAATGGCCGGCTGCCATATTGCTCACGTTTCAGGTAGCGCACAAAGCTCATCACATCTTTAGGAGCGTTCTCATTGATTGGAGGATCGAAGTTGGAACGGATAACAATAGTAGCGTAGGAAAGATACCCGATGATAATAAATGTGATGGAAAGAATAAACGTATTCCAGATCACATAATTACGCTGTTGCGTAAAACGGATACCGAAAAAGAGAGACGCAATAATGATTAAACAAAAAATGATTACCCCGGAGCCAAACGGAAGACCAAGATTATTGACAAAAAACAATTCGAAATTACCAGCCAGTGTAGGCAAGCCCGGTACAATAAAATCATTCACAAAAATGACAAAGAATCCGCTCAGCAATAAGGTAGCGATGATGCCCCATGTGGTAGGCTTGTATTTTTTGAAATAAAAGATCAACCCAAGAGCAGGAAGTGTGAGGAGGTTGAGCAAATGGACACCAATGGATAACCCCATCACATAAGCAAGCAGGATAATCCACCGGTTAGCTTTACTTTCATCTTCAATCACATCCCATTTTAATATTCCCCACACCACAAAGGCAGTGAATAAGGAAGACATGGCGTACACTTCAGCTTCAACAGCCGAGAACCAAAATGAATCGGAGAAGGTGTAGGCAAGGGCCCCCACTAAACCTGCGCCCATCAGTGTCCAGGTCTTTCCATCGGTCAGATCCTCATTTTTGGTAATACCCATAAACTTGCGGCCGAAGAGCACGATGGACCAGAACAGGAAGAGAATAGTGAAAGCACTGGATAAAACGCTTAGAAAATTGATCCAGTAAGCTACTTTGGTAACATCGCCAAGAGCAAGAAAAGAAAATAATCTGCCCAGAAGCATAAAGAGGGGCGCACCAGGCGGGTGAGAGACTTCCAGCTTGTAAGAAACAGCTATAAATTCACCACAATCCCAATAGCTGGCCGTCTCTTCGAAGGTAAGCCAGTACACAACCAGGGCGATGGCGAAAGCAAACCATCCTGTGATATTATTGATCTTCTGAAAATTCATTGAAAACGCGGTTTGGAATCAATTAAGTGGCGAAAATAAGGAATTCAGAATGAAGTACGAATTATAAATGATGGTATACGAACGTGATCCGGCACCTTTGAAATTCGTATTTCATCATTCTGATATTTGTTATTTTTCTGATATCTGACTGCCAGGACTAACTTTGTACGCATGAAGCCTATCCCTTTTTATTCCCTCCAGGCGCAGCATCGGCTCATTGAACAGGAAGCGAAGTCTGTTTTCGCTGATCTTTTTAACGACAGCCGGTTTGTTTTAGCCGATCGCTTAAAAAAATTTGAAGAGGAGTTTGCCGGATACACAGGAGGTAAATATTGTATAGGAGTTGGCAATGGGCTGGATGCGATTTACATTTCTTTGAAAATTCTGGGGGTAGGAAAAGGCGATGAGGTGATTGTGCCCAGCCATACCTATATCGCCACCTGGCTGGCAGTGAGCAGAACAGGTGCTGTGCCAGTGCCGGTGGAGGCAGATGCGCAGACCTGGCTTATCGATGTCAATCAAGTTGAACAAGCAATCACATCCAGGACCAAAGCTATTGTTCCGGTACATCTTTACGGGCTGGTGTGCGATATGAACAAGCTAAAATCCATTGCAGATAAGGCGGATTTGAAAATGGTGGAAGACAACGCGCAGGCTACGGGAGCCTCTTTTCGAAATAAGAAAACAGGAACATGGGGGCAGTGCAATGCGTTCAGCTTTTATCCTACCAAAACATTAGGAGCATTGGGTGACGGAGGTGCAATTGTTACCGACAGCGAAGAGTATTGCCAGAGCGTTCGTTCCTATCGCAACTATGGATCGGTTCGGCAGTTTGTTAACGAGGTAAAAGGGATGAATTCCCGGCTGGATGAAATGCAGGCTGCACTGTTAAGTGTTAAACTACCCCATCTCAACCAATGGAACAGGCAGCGAAAAGAGATAGCTGTAATGTACAGGGAGCAATTACGAAACTTGGAGGAGGTGGAACTGCCGATGGTTATCGAGGATACTGATCCGGTTTACCATCTTTTTCCTGTCAAAGTAAAAAAGCGGGATGAATTACGCACTCATCTCGAAAGCCAGGGGATAGAAACATCGGTGCATTACCCTACACCACCGCATCTTCAGAAGGCGTATGAGGAGGCGAACCTTGAAAAAGGAAGCTTTCCTGTTGCGGAAGAGTTGGCGAACCATACCATAAGCCTCCCTATTTGGCCTGGGTTAACGCAGGATGATGTGTCGCGAATCTGTGAGGAAATAAAAAAGGGTAATCGTCTTATGAAGTGATAATGGTTTAGGATGTCCTATCCATTATAAACCATGACATAAAAAGCAAGCCAAAGAAGGAAGAGCAATACATAAGAACCCAGCACGATATAGACGGCTATTTTCTTTTCTTTTCGTGCGAAAAAATGAACTCCTGCCACCAGCGTGAACCAATAGAAAAGTTCGAATAAGTTGATGGCACGAAGTGGGTACCGGTAGCGTTTATCGATCTCGTAATAGTCAAACAGATTCATCAGCGAAAGCGGGTAAAAGCCACTAACCCGATCATAAGTCGGGTCGGTTTCGATGAACATGAACCATATTATTTTTACGATTTCCGGAAGAAGGAAAATGAATTCGGCAACAACGGCAATCCCCCACGACTGGCTGAAGGAGACCCGGTAGCCAAAGAGAAAACAACCTACCCACACTACAAATCCAATCACCGTGAACTTCCACAGGTAAACCAGCGGGACAGAAACCACCCGTAATGTATTTAAAAGCTGAAACAGGCTTCCCTCCGGCCTGTCTTCGAGAAACTGAAAAGCGGCCGTTTCGTTTTCGATAAACACAATTTTAATATAAAGCAGTGCATAGGTGGAGAGGCAAAGCAGTAAAAACGTAAGTTTTTTATCTGCGCCAAACAAGGAGTGCTGATCAGACGTAACAGGCATTCAGAAGTTGTTGAATTTTATTTTTAAACGGAGTAGCTGATTAATTGGCTGAAAACGGCTTCAAGTTAATCAGATAAATAAAGTGAATGAGAGTAATGATTAAAATAAGAAAATCCCTTTATGTTTTTTCGTTTATTTGGCATTGTATGCGGAGAGGTTACAGTTCATTTATGTTTTACGGCAAGTCAATTTTCTGTTTCCTTATAGTGCTCCAGTCGGGTTTGGTGGCTTTGGCTCAGTCTGCTTCTGCAAAAAGAGACACCACCGTTATATTGATTGAAGACAGGCGCGTGCAGTTGGAGTCGACCGAGGCGTTGAATAACCTCTATAATTTTAAGTTCGAAAAAGCGGAGCAGCAGATTGCCGATCTTAAAAAAAACTACCGCTGGCATCCGCTTCCCTATTTTATGATGGGCCTTAGCGAATGGTGGAAGATCATGCCGAATACTAAAAGCACAGCACATGATGAGCGCTTCTTAGCTTACATGGACAGCACCATACTGGTAGCTGAAAATCTGTATGACAAGTATCCCGAGTATAAAATTGAAGCTGCATTTTTCCTTTCTGCGGCTTATGGTTTTAAAGGCAGGCTTTATGCAGATGAAGAAAGACGAAACTGGGGAAAGGCTGCTTCTGCAGGGAAGACAGCTTTAAATTACCTCGAGGAAAGCAAGGAGAAGAGCAACCTCAGCCCTGAACTTCTTTTTGGTGATGCTTTGTATAACTACTTCTCCGTTTGGGTACCTGAAAATTATCCTTCTCTTAAACCGGTGCTCTGGTTTTTTAGAAAAGGGGATAAAGCACTTGGATTAAGGCAGCTGAAGGAAGTGTCATACAATGCTTTTTATACCCGTACGGAAGCCATGGTATGGCTGATGCGTATTTTAAACAGCTATGAAAATGATCAGCCGCGCGCATTTCAATTGTCGGAATATCTTTTCCAGACCTATCCCGATAATCCGTACTTCCATCGCTATTATGCGCGTATGTTATATTCGCGGGGCATGCACCGGGAGTTGGAAATAGAATGCAAGTCCATATTAAACCGTATCGACAGCGCGCAGGTAGGTTATGAAGCCACGAGTGGCCGGTATGCGGCTTTTTTCCTGGGTCAAATATATGAGATCAGGAAAAACTGGGAGGAGTCAAAAAAATACTATAAGCAGGCCATTAAATTTGCCGAGCAGGTGGAGGCGACCGAGTCGGGTTATTATCTGTACTCCATTATTTCCCTTGGCGAGATAGCTGAGAAGCAGGGTAATAAAGCCGAGGCTAAAAAATATTTTCAGGAAGCAAAGAAAAAAGCTGGCCGCAAAGACGAAGCCTATAAAGATGCCAAGAAGCGGTTGAAGAAACTGGAAAAAGGAGATTGATGAAGCAGAAGCCAAAGGTCTATTTTGAGAATCTGGATGGCTTAAGATTTATCTCCTTTCTATCCGTTTTCCTTTTCCATAGTTTTCACACGAATTTCGATTACATCAAAAATTCATCCGGGTATGCATTTGTAAAGTATGGACTATTTAAAAATGGCAACCTGGGAGTTAACTTCTTTTTTGTCTTAAGTGGGTTTCTCATTACGTTTCTCTTGTTAAAAGAAAAAGAGCATTACGGAAAAATAGATGTCATTTCCTTTTGGAAGAGAAGAATTTTCAGGATATGGCCGCTGTTTTATTTCTGTGTGTTATTTGGCTTTTTAGTTTTCCCATTGCTGAAGTCATTCTTTGGTCAAACTCCAAATGAAACAGCAAATCCTATTTTTTATCTTACATTCCTTAATAATTTTGATTTTATCAATGAGGGACTTCCTGATGCTTCTGTTCTGGGTGTTTTGTGGAGTATTGCTATTGAGGAACAATTCTATTTTGTATGGCCCTTATTACTTTCAGCTTTGCCAGCCAGATTCTATCCTTACATTTTCGGAATAGTTATTTTGATTTCTTTGGGCTTCCGGTATTTACATGATAAAGACTTCATTTATTTTGAATTTCATACTCTTTCCTGCATGGGCGATCTGGCTGTAGGCGGATTTGGGGCATGGCTTGCCCAGAGTAATCATTTTATAACAAGAATCAGGAATTTAAGCAGAATCTGGATATCTGTTTTATACATACTCGTTGCCTCCATTTATTTTTTCAGAGATGAGTTTTTGTTTTCAATTCATCCTGTCCGGATAGTGGAAAGATTATTTATAGCGATTGTATTTCTCATGGTATTACTTGAACAGAATTACTCAGCTAATTCATTATTTAAAATGAAAAATTTAAAAAGAATCTCAGAATTAGGAGTGATCACCTACGGATTGTACTGCCTCCATTTTATAGGAATACTTATTGCGACAACCATTACATCCAGGCTAAGCTTAAATGTTTATTTATGGGAGGTTCTTTTTCTGGATACATTGATGGCTTTGCTAATCACTATTTTTATTAGCAAGCTAAGCTTTAAGTATTACGAATTACCTTTTCTTAAAATGAATCAGAGGATTTCCTATATTTCCAAAGACCTCAATTAATTCTGTGGAACTGCGCGATCTTATTGTTACGCCAATTATTATTTTCCTGATTTATGGAATGGCATACATGCTGCGACCTATGCTATCGAATAGCGTAACAAGAGGTTATTATTTTCCGGCCCTTACAGTAAAAATAATCGGATCATTGGCAGTCGGATTTATTTATCAATTTTATTACGGGGGTGGTGATACGTTTAATTTCCATACGTATGGTAGTCGTATTGTTTGGGAAGCCTTTATGAACAATCCTGTTGACGGATTGAAATTGATTTTCAATAGTTCCGATCCGGAACTTTATAATTACACCTCCCGAATTGAGTTTTCTGTGGATCCGAGCTCCTATTTTGTAATCAAGGTAGCAGCACTGTTCGATCTTATAACCTTTTCAACGTACACATCCACTGCTGTATTATTTGCTTTTGTCAGCTTTATTGGAATGTGGTTTTTCTTTCTGTCTTTTTATGAATTGTTTCCTCATCTACATAAAAGAATTGCTATTAGTGCCTTCTTTATTCCCTCAGTATTTTTTTGGGGTTCAGGGCTACTAAAAGATACAATTGTAATGGCTTGTTTGGGTATCGCAACGTATCAGGTAAAAAAGTTATTCATTGATAAAAGAATCATTTGGAGTGGATTGTTTATTCTTTTTATGTGTCTGTTTGTTATGTTTAATGTAAAAAAATATGTCTTATTGTGTTTTTTACCTGCCGTCCTTTTCTGGGTTTATGCAGGAAATCTATCCATGATACGATCTGCTATGCTACGTTTATTATTATTCCCTTTCATATTAATTATAACCGTGTTCACTGGCTTTTATGCGATAAAAAAAATTGGAGAAAGTGACCCTAAATATGCTTTGGATAAAATCGCACAAACAGCAAGGATCACCGCCTATGATATTGGATTTTATTCAGGCAAGGATGCAGGAAGCGGATATACGTTAGGGGAGTTAGATGGCTCATTCATCGGGATGCTTAAACTTGCGCCTCAAGCAATTAATGTCTCCTTGTTCCGACCCTACTTGTGGGAAGTGAGAAATCCGCTTATGCTTCTGTCGGGGATGGAATCGCTGACATTACTTCTTGTTTTTCTTTATCTTTTTATAACTAAACCAAGAAATTTCTTTAAGGCTTTAAGCAATCCCAATGTTTTGTTTTGTTTTGTTTTCAGTGTCACATTTGCTTTTGCAGTAGGCGTTTCTACTTATAATTTCGGCACACTTTCCCGTTATAAAATCCCGTTGCTTCCTTTCTTTGCTATAGGATTAATTTTGGTAACAGATCAGGCAAACAGGGACAGGAAATTAGATGAATTGGATGAAACGGAATAGTTTCTTTCTACCATTTCTTTGCCTTTTGTTCCCATCGAAAATCTGAGTTGAGCATCATTGATCAGGCATTCGAGATTAGATATCCATTCTTCTACATTTGAGCACAAAAAGCCATTAACCCCCTCTTCTATTATCTTGGTATTTACCCCAACGGGAGAAGCCAGGGCAGGTATATCAAGCGCCAGATATTGAAGTAACTTAAAACCGCATTTCCCTTCGGACCATTCACTAATTGGCAAAGGCATTATACCGATGTCAATTTTCATCAGATCTTCTACTTCAGATGAGATAGCCCAGGGCAGGAAGACCATGGAACTTAATTCTAGATCTGGTTTTTTGTTAGCGATTACTAAAAATTGAATTTCCGGATATTTTTGTTCTAAAAATTGAATGGCAGGAACAACTGAATGAATATACTTCAATGTGCTGTGAGAGCCAGTCCAGCCAATGGTGATGAGATTTGTTTTATTCTTTTGATACAGAGCTGGATTATGCAAATAGCTGGTATCAATGGTGGTTGGATTTAAGATTACACGATTATTGAATTGCTTCGCATAGTTGTATAAATATTCATTGCCACAGCTTACTTTATACGCCCAACCACAAATACTTTTCACCTTGGTTCTCCATCGGATCATTTTTTCCACTCTTCCTTCATCTGCTTTATCTGTTGTCCAGATGGCATCATCAAAATCATAGATAATTTTTTTTTTGAAAATCCGGGCGATAACCCATTCAATGATCGGAGGTCCAACCGGAGTTGCTTCACGATGAATAAATACGAAATCTATAGAGGATAATTTCGTTAAGACCCAAAACCTCCGCAAAAAACCTGAAAACAGAATCATCATCTTTTTGAAGGTATTCCCATTCAGGTAGGTGATTTGCCAATTTTGGGAATTGAGGAAGCTTTGAACCACGACTAAATTATTTCTATCCGAAAGACTTTTAAAGTACTGTTCAAAGCGGAAACGTTGAGAAGGAGCTTCTCCCAGCGGATAGGGTACGAGAAACAATATTTTCATAGTAACTTAGCACAAAAATGGGGAATAGTGTTAAGAATTCCTTTGAATGAGCAATTGAATGAGAACGGATTTAGCTGAAGAGGTAATAGATTCTTCAAATACGAGGTTGTTCAACTGGAACGAATTATGGCGTTATCAGGAATTATTTTATTTTTTTACATGGAGGGATATTAAAATCAAATACAAGCAAACCTCTTTGGGTTTTTTATGGGCCATTCTTCAGCCGTTAATGATGATGTTGATTTTTACATTTTTTTTTGGTCAGGCATTACAAATTCCTTCTCAAAATTTACCCTATCCTGTTTATGTGTTTTCCGGACTTCTTATCTGGAACATTTTCTCATCGGGTCTTACCAATGCAGCAAACAGTATGGTTAATAATTCAACGATAATTAAGAAAATTTACTTTCCCCGTTTGATTATTCCTGTTTCTTCTATTCTGGTTTCCGTGTTTGACTTTCTGATGGCTTTTATATTATTCATTGGAATACTATTATTCTATCGACAGCCTGTATCATGGCTGGCTATCTTTTGTTGGCCATCAGCCATAGTATTAGCCATGATCGCAACATTAGGTCCTGGATGTTGGCTGGCGGCTTTAAATGTAAAATATCGCGATTTTCGTTATGTCATTCCTTTTCTGGTTCAGGTATTGTTTTTTCTCACTCCTGTTATCTATCCTGTTACTTTATTAAAACATCCTCTGCTCCAATATATAATAGTTGCTTCTCCTATGTATGCAGTAGTTGAGCTATTTCGATTTCCCCTTACCCAAGCCATGCCTGATTTCAGTTTTATACTTATCAGTTTATTGTCAGGAATATTCTTCCTGTTTATTGGGATAATCTACTTCAGAAAGACTGAGGATTTCTTCGCGGATTTTGCCTGACAAAATGAAACCCATCTTAGAGATTCAACAGGTATCCAAAAAATATCAGATTAGCCATCAGCAGGGTGGCTATATGAGTTTGCGCGAGCGCCTACTTAAGACATTAAGTTTTGAAAAAAAAAATAGTGAAGACTTTTGGGCCTTAAGTGAAGTGTCTTTTACTGTAGAGCCAGGAGAATCTATCGGCATTATTGGCCGTAATGGTGCAGGTAAATCAACCTTGTTAAAAATATTGTCCAAAATCACACCACCCACAAAGGGTAGGATTATTACAAGAGGGCGCATCGCAAGTTTGCTCGAAGTCGGCACTGGCTTTCACCCTGAACTTACAGGAAGAGAGAATGTGTTTTTTAATGGCTCATTGCTTGGCATGAAGCAAAAAGAAATAGAATTAAAATTCGATGAGATTGTTGATTTCAGTGGAGTGGAGAAGTTTTTAGATACTCCTTTAAAACATTATTCCAGCGGAATGCAGCTACGCCTTGCTTTTGCTGTGGCCGCATTTCTTGAACCCGAGATTCTGATTGTTGATGAAGTATTGGCTGTTGGTGATGCGGAATTCCAAAAAAAATGCCTTGGAAAAATGGAGGATGTTACACAAAATAAGGGTAGAACAGTATTATTTGTTAGTCACAATATGAATGCTGTAAGACTATTGTGTAATAAGGGAGTCTTTCTTTCGGCCGGAAAATGTTCAGACAAAATGAAAATGGATGAAGCTATTTCTGTTTACCTTCAGTCGAATAATCCCATAGAGAGCCAATTATATCCTATTGATCAGGAAAAGCTTATCGTTCACGATTTTAAGATTACTCAGGATTCCACCTTTGCGCATGAATTCACCGGTGATATTCCCATTGACTTGTTTTTAGATTTTGAATTAAAGGATGACTTGTTTGATTTCAGAATAGGTTTTTATATAAGAAATCAATGGGGAGAATTAATCGCCCGAAAACTTCCGTCCGATTGGCAGCCAAAATTTGAAACTCTTAGTAAAGGAAGGTATTACCTGAGCACTGAGGTGCCGAACAACTTTTTGCCAGGAGGTGATTATTCCTTTGAAATTCATGCTAGTCTATTCGGAGCGTTTGATTTCGGTTTGGAAAGCCTAACGCAAAGGAAAATCAAGATAGGTTCACCGAGCAATTTTAATATTGCAAGACCGGGTGAAAAGACATCGCCCGGATACTTTCTATGGAACGGAAAATTTGACATGCAAAAAATCAATTAATATGAGCTTTTTAAATTTGTTCAAAAAAAAAGAGCAGAAGAGAATCATTTATCCTACGTTTTCTAAGGGATTTCATGGTGATGATTTTCTTATTCAGTTTGCCAGTGAAATATTAAAGAACTGCAAATATTTTATTGAGACAGGATCAGCAGAAGCCACTACTCTTAGCTTTGTTGGTAAAAACCATCCAGAGATTATTGCAGTATCATGCGAAGCGGACACTTTAGTATACCACCATGCAAAACAAAAGATTGCTGGCCTTGCTAATGTTGAATTAAGGAATGATCTATCCCCGGACTTTCTTTATAAACTGAAGGATCAAAAACCGGAGCTTTTAAATGAGAAAGTGTTTTTTTGGCTGGATGCTCACGGATATGGATTCAAGTGGCCTTTACTCGCAGAGGTTGATCATATACTAAATAATTATAGCCAGCCTTTTATTTTTATTGATGATTTCAAAGTGCCGAACCAACCACAGTTTGGTTTTGATGTGTATGAAGATCAGGAATGTTCGCTGGAATATTTGCAGCATGCGCTGAGAAAGCACAATGATTTAGGGATTTATTTTCCCAAGTACTCCATTACTACTTCTGAATATCACCCCCTGCGGGGCTGGGTATTAATCACAAAATCCAGTCATGCTGTACTTGAGGACCTTCCCAGGGATATATTCCAACATGTACTATAGGAAATGATTAAAGTCAAATTAACGTATCCATTTAACTGGCCGATTATAAAACAAACCCCTCATAGATCAGGAGTGTGGGGAAATTGTATTTTCTATATAAATGAAGAAATCGATGAGTGTGATTATTGGGTAGTTTTTGAAGGACTTCAAAAAAAAGAAAATACCAAATGTCCTTCTGAAAATACGTTATTAATAACTGCTGAACCCCCTACAATCAAAACGTATCACACGGATTTTTTAAACCAGTTTAATTGGGTGTTAACCAGTCATAATTTTTCCCGAAAGAATGTTGTCCATTCTCAGCAAGCGCTTAATTGGATGGTAGGAGGAAAGTACCAAAAAAGCACTCATTCATGGGCCGCAGAATATTCAAAAGATTATGATGAATTGTCGGCTATTGATAAATTCAAAAAAACAAAATTAATCTCTATTGTTGCCTCGAATAAGAGTTTAACAGATGGTCACAAGGCCAGGCTAAAATTTATTGATGAAGCAAAGTCTTTTTTTGGAAAAGATTTAGATGTTTTTGGTGTGGGATTCAATGAGATTCCGGATAAATGGGAAGCCATTTATCCATATAAGTATCATATCGCATTAGAGAATAGTTTGATAAAAAATTACTGGACAGAGAAGATTGCGGATTCTTTTTTAGGCGGTGCTTATCCGTTTTATCATGGATGCCCCAATATTGAAGATTATTTTCATCCTAATTCACTTACACGTATTGATATTTTTGATTACGAAAAGAGTTTGACTCAAATAAGCAATTGTATTAAAGAAGATAAATATGAAGTTAATTGTGATTTCATCTTATCAGCCCGGGATTTGGTTTTGAATAAATATAACCTAATGTCGGTTATCGGAGATTTTTGTGAATCAAATTTACCCGTCTCAGCTTCCAAAAAAAAGCTGTCAATCCTTCCTGAGAAGTATTACTTGGAGAAGAATAGGTTTTCTTTGAAAAGAATAAAATCATTATTCAAATGAACAGATTAAAAAAGGTTCTTGTAACATGTATGATTAAAGGCTTTAAATGGTTAAAGCGTCAGGAAAGCATTTTGAATAAAAGTGAATTTGAAGGGTGCATTATAATAGGAGAAAAATCAAATGTGAAAATTGGTGATAGCGTCAGCTTTGGGGGAAATGTTATATTATTTGCCAATTCTTCAATTGACATAGGAGAGCATACCATGATAGGTATTAATTCATTATTACATACTTCTACGCATAATTATATTCAGCACCCCATGTGGATGGAGAGAATAGACCGTCCGATTCGAATTGGTTCCCACGTTTGGATCGGGGCTAACGTGGTCGTATCTCCTGGCGTTATTATCGATGATTATGCAGTAATAGGTGCTGGTAGCGTAGTCGTTGCAAATGTTCCTAAGTTTGCAATTATTGCGGGTAATCCTGCGCGTATAATTAATTACAGAGACAAGTTATTGATAGGTAACAAAGCTAAAGAAGAGTTTACTTATCCGATAAATGCACACGTAACCAAATTGCATTATCTTGATGAAGATTGCAAGAATAATCTCTAATCATTTCAGTTTTGAAAATTCTAAAAACCTTATTTAAAAATAATTTATTTTATGGCATTTTGTTTAATTTCAGAGTTAAACAGAACCAGAATAAAGAAATTAAGAAATGGAATTCGAAGGGTAATCCTTTGCCTCCTCCTCACGAATACAAACAACGAATTATAACGGAGTACTCGATGAGATTTCGGTTAAAAACCTTTGTCGAAACGGGTACCTTTATGGGATTCATGATTGAAATAATGAAATACCGGTTTAAAAAAATAATTTCAATCGAATTGGATCAGAAGCTTTTCGAGAGCGTAACGGCAAAATTTTTGAATGAAAAAAAAATAACAATTCTGCAGGGCGATAGCAGTAAGGTTCTTCCGGTAATATTAAAAGAATTAAATGAGCCAACTTTATTTTGGTTAGATGGACATTATTCAGAAGGTATAACGGCTAAGGGCGATCTTAATACGCCAATTCTTGGTGAGTTAAAAAGCATTTTAACACATCACGTAGATGACCATGTTGTTTTAGTTGATGATGCCAGGTGCTTTACGGGCAAGAATGATTATCCAACGATTGCTCAATTAGAGACATATGTTAGAGCGCACAAACAAGGATTATCTTTTACGGTAGAGAATGATATTATTAGAATACATAATAATTAGGTGGCAGTGATTTTAAGTGGGATTTTAAATCGGATAAGAAGAGTGGGGCATATTTTTATCCCGCCTTCTATGTCCCTGCAGCAAAAAAGAGTTATCCCTTGGTTTAAAGCCAATGGTGATAAGACGTTAAGGCTTGATTACAATCTTAACTCTGATTCCCTGGTCTTTGATCTTGGGGGATATGAAGGACAATGGGCAAGTGATATTTATTCAAAATATAGGTGCAGGATTTTCATATTCGAACCGTATCTTCCTTATGTAAAAAAAATCAGACAAAGATTTGAGCTCAATGACGATCTGACTGTATTTGATATCGGATTATCTTCGGAATCGAAAGAAGTAGTCTTGGGGATCTCGGATGATGCTTCATCAATTTATAAAACGAGTGCCACTACTTCTGTAATAAAGCTTGAAGAGGCGCTTTCGTTTTTTGAAGATCATCAAATCCACAGGGTTGATTTAATGAAGGTGAACATTGAAGGCGGAGAATTTGATTTAATCGATCATTTGATTGAAACGGGATTAGTTAGCAGGATTAGAAATATTCAGGTACAGTTTCATGATTTTGTTCCCAACGCACATGGCTGGCGGGAAAAATTACAGGAAAAACTGGGCCTCACTCATAAGTTAACATACAACTATGAATTTGTTTGGGAAAATTGGGAAATTAAGGAGGTGATCAATTGATTATATCAAGACTAAATGGTGGTTTGGGAAATCAGATGTTTCAATATGCATTAGGACGAAGTCTGGCCTTAAAACACAATACTAATTTAGGATTAGACATAAGTAGCTATCATTTAGGAGGGGGAGTAACCCAGCGAAAATTTGCGCTGGATGATTTTACAATTGATTCAGAGACAGTTGATCTTTCAGATCATAAACCGAATGACGGGATTACTCAATACCTTCAGCGCTTTTATCCATACTACAGAAGAAATGAAATTCAGGAAAGAACTTTTAATTTTGATCCCAATATTTTAAAGGCTTCCAGGGAGTGCATTTTAACAGGATATTGGCAGAGTGAGAAATATTTTAAAGAAGCGGAATCGGTAATTCGAAGAGATTTTTCGTTTAAGAAGTTAGTATATCTTCATCTGGAGAAAACATCCAGTGATATTGAAAATTCTCATTCCGTAAGTATTCACTTTAGGCGCGGTGATTATGTGGAAAATGAGCAGGTAAATAAGATTCATGGTGTGTGTGATTTTGACTATTACATGGGGGCGCTGAAAATTTTAAATGCGAAATACTCTGATTTGAAATTATTTGTTTTTTCCGATGACATTCAATGGGTCATGACGAACTTTGAGATTGGCCAGGAGATCGATTTCATCGACACGGGTAGCGACACTTCGGATATGTATCTGATGAGTTTATGTAAGCACCATATCATAGCAAATAGCTCGTTTAGTTGGTGGGGAGCATGGTTAGGGCGATTCTCAGATAAAACCGTGATTGCCCCCAAGTCATGGTTCAAAACCACAGCACGTAAAACGGATGATCTGCTGCCTCCTTCATGGATAAGAATATAACACCTGTGGTTTCAATTTTAATGCCTGTATATAATGCAGCGCCTTTTCTGCATGCAGCGATTAGCAGTGTCCTAAATCAAACCTTTACAGATTTTGAATTATTTATTTTTAATGATGCTTCGACAGATCAGAGCGAGTTCATCATTAAAAACTTTAAGGACCAGAGAATTCGATTTTTTACTTCTAAAGATAATCGTGGTTATGTTTATCATTTAAATGAAGGTATCAGAATGGCAAGAGGAAAATACATTGCCAGAATGGATGCAGATGATGTGAGTGAAAAAGAACGATTGGAAAAGCAAGTTCAATTTATGGATGATAATCCTGAGATCGGTGTCTGTGGTGCGCAAATTATGATAATCAATGATTCGGATTGTGTTTTGGGATTGGGTAAGCATTATTTAAAAAATGAGGAGTTAAGAGTAAGGTTGTTTTTTGATTCTTGTTTTGCGCATCCAGTCGTGATTATTCGTAAATCAGTATTGATTGATAATAACTTTCTGTATGACGAAGAACTTATTCCGGCAGAAGATTATGCTCTTTGGAATGTAATGTCATATAAATGTAAGTTGGCCAATCTTTCGGATTTACTATTGAAATATAGAGTTCATCCGAAACAGGTAACTCAAAGCAGCAGGAGTCAGCAAAAAAAATCAGCAGCGATCACGAGACGGAAAATAGTTGAAAAATTTATTGATCACCAACTTAATGACCCGGATTTTGAATTCCATAATTCCCTGTTAGAGGGAGATTATGTCTATTCAAAAGACTATATCATAAAGGCAAAAGCATGGATTGAATATTTGATAAAAGAGAATGAAATGAAAAATCATTACGAAGTAGAATTCTTTCATAAAGAGATGGCAAAGATCTGGTTTTCCTTATGCACGCATGCGTATGGCTTAGGACCCTGGATTATCCGTGCTTACTTTTCGTCAGCCATCAATGATGGCTCAATCTCCAGAGTAGTGTTGTTAAGGTTTGTATTTAAATCTGTATTTAGGCTAAATTTGAAATATTGAATAAATCATAGCTTATAATAGTCCATGATTTCCTTTATTTTATTCATGGATTATCAATATTATTTTGCTTCGGCTTGTTCTTTTTTCTTATTGATTCAGATAATGTTTTATCGAAGGTTACTATGAGTTTAGTATCAGTTATTCTGGCGGTTTATAACTGTGAACAGTATATACGGGAATCACTGGATAGTCTTGTTTACCAATCATACGATGATCTGGAAATTCTTGTATGTGATGATTGTAGTACGGACAAAACATGGGATATTTTAAGATCATACAATGATTTTAGGATCCTGCTTTATCGTAATGAAACGAATAAGGGGGTGGTTATTACTCGTAATTCTCTTTTATCGAAGGCAAAAGGCGATTACCTGGTCATACAGGATGCTGACGATTGGTCAGAAAAGAACAGAATAAAACTTCTTGTCGAGGAGTTTAATAAGGATGACAATCTGGATGCTTGCGGAACGGCTTGTTACAGAATAAGCAATACGGGATTGATAAGCGCTTTATCGAGGCCGGATTCGTTTTATCTGGAAATGGATGATTGTATGAATCTTCCATTTATGCCAGCAACACTTATGTTACGCAAAAGTGTGTATAATCAATTGGGTGGATATAATGATTATTTCTCGGGCTTGTATGCGGAGGATTTATATTGGGTGATGCGAATGGTTGAAAAGCATAAAGTGCTCTATTTGAATGTACCATTATACTATTACCGGTTCAATTCTCAATCCATTACAAACACGGTTGGCCGAAAAGATAAACTGGTAGTGATAGATCTGATACAGCAATTGATAGATCAGCGTAAACAACTTGGAACAGATTGGATAGAACAGAATGACAGGGAATCAATCGCTAAGTTTGTGACCGACAGATTTAAGGATAAAGTATGGCTTTCCGAGAAGTACAGAATTGTAGCAGCAGTACAACGTGATGGAAAAAAAAGACGAATTGCTTTGAAAATGATAGTAAAGGCAATTTTATATAATCCTTTTTCTCTTCAAAATTATGTAACGTTGAGGTACGTACTATCTTAAAGATGATACTTCTTTTAACAGAAACACTAACAGCGGGAGGTGCAGAGATATTTGTTTTGCGGCTGGCCCGGCAATTAAATAAAATTGGATATAAGTCTATCGTATTTAACTACCATAAGCAGATCGTTAATAAAAGTTTGCTGAAAGAATTTGATGACATTCAGATTATTCATTTCTCTCTCCCATTTGATAAAATAATACTTAAGGCAGATCGCATTTTATTAAGACTGGGAATTGATTTTTCATTTAGACAGCTTTTTTTAACAAAAAAAATAAGGAGAATCATTGATGTCAATAGAATACAGGTTGTTCATAGTCATTTATTCAAGGTTGATTATTCCTTTGCTTTAATTAATCGCTCCATTCGGTTACGTCATGTCATAACAAATCATGGAGACTATCAGCTTTTTCATTCTATGGCTGCGGAGGGAAACAACAAGCATATTATTGGGTTTTATAAGAAAGCAGAATACGTTTTTCGTAAGTCGTCTTCCATTATCTGTATTTCGAACAAGCAATGGAATTATATAGCAGATACTTATGGTGTGGATTTGAAAAACAAAATGAAAATTATTTATAATGGCTTAACGGTTGAAGAAGCGTCACCAAGATCCAAAACGGAGTTAGGTTTATCAGAGAATGTTTTTGTTTTTGGTATGGTGGCCAGAGGGATTAGGGAAAAGGGATGGGAGTTTGCGATTTCAGCTTTTAGCAAACTGGAAAATCAGGATGCGCACTTGGTGCTGGTGGGAGAAGGAGATTATCTAAAAGTAAAGAGAGAGGAGATCGTGAAACAAAAAAATATTCATTGGGTTGGCTTTTCTCAGAACCCATTAGAATGGATTGCTTTATTTAATGTTGGTCTATTGCCTTCTTTCTATAAGGCGGAAAGCCAACCAAATGTCATTCTTGAATACCTTAGTTTAGGTAAGCCAGTTATAAGCTCAGATGTTGGTGATGTAAGTGTTATGCTAAACATAGATAACCCTAATCAATGTGGATTTGTCATTCAAGTTGAAAATGAGGAACCTGAAATTGATGTCAGGGAATTAAGTGACAGGATGGATTTCTACATAAACAACAATCAGGTATTACTGAATCATTCTTTAAATGCTTTAGTGAGATTCAAAGATTTCGATATGGAGAAATGTGCAGAGAAATACATCAATGAATATTTCCCAATAAAGAGTGGTGCTGAAAAACCTTATACAGAACAAGACGATGCCGGAAATAAATGATATTAATGAGCATATCTTGCTAAATTTGGCTCGAAAACCCGGAAAACAATAGAAGACTTCAAGTTACTTCATCGTCTCCTGCGTTATATACTGAATGTATCAATCGAATGATCCAAATTGAATAGTGTTGAGACTTGAATATGAAAAGTGTTTTGAGTTCGGAATTTTTCTCAGGTATTTTATCAAAGTTACGATTTGGTGTTTTTATTTTTTTATCCCTCCCGAATACTATTTCTTTTGCTCAGGTGGCTGCCGATTTTTCTCTGCAATCGCTTGCTTGCTTAGATGAGCGTGTTGGAATAATTAATTTGTCGGCAAACGCACAGAGGTATGAATGGGATTTTTGTTCTGGCGATTTGGAAAATGCGCCCCTTACAAATAATGATTTTATTACAAGTGGAACCTTTAATAAACCATCACACATCACTTTTGTCAATGATCAGGGGAAATGGTATGGCTTCGTACTAAATCGATTTGGATCAAATATAACGAGGTTGGATTTTGGTTCAACGCTTTCGAGTACCCCTGTAATAGTGGACCTTGGGACATTCAATGGCTTGTTTACACAGCCTATTGATATTGAATTTATTAAATCCGGTGAGACCTGGCATGCGCTGATCATTGACGCATCTACTAATAAATTATGGAGAGCAGATTTTAATTCTCTGGAGGACAAAAATCCGACATTCAGTTCTTTGGATAGTTTTAATAGTGCTGGCCTTACGAACATACCAGTTGATATTGAAATTTTACAAGACCAGAATGAAATAATCGCTTTGATTACCAATTACTATGGAAGCGTTCTGTCGAGGGCGAGTTTCGGAAATTCAATTATGAATAATCCTTCCGGAGTAAATATTTCAATTCCAGGAGCAGCGAATTTACAAGGGATAGCCGCTCTAAAAGTAGGTTCGCAATGGAAAGCATTTGCAACGGCCACTACAAATAGTAAGATTTTCATGCTGACTTTTTCCAGTGGACTTAGCGGAAGCGCCCTTGTAGAGGAGCAAATTCCTTCAGGTATTCTAATTAGTTCTCCAATGGGAATTGACGTGGTTGACGACAATGGCATCGTGTATGGATTCGTTCAGTCTACGGCAGGAGATGTTTACAAACTGACCAATGCAGGTTCGGCAACTCCGACAGGAACAAACCTGGGTGATTTATCAGGCTTTTCTTCTGCTAACGAGGGATTAAAAATGGTAAAGTCTGGCACTGATTGGTTTGGCTTCTTGGTTAATATAAATAATAATAGAATTACCCGGATCCGGTTTCCGATGCCATGTGGTACGGACAAGCCTATTTCATTGCTTTCAAATCCATCACCAGTCAAGTACAGTACCTCGGGCTCATATCATGTAACCTTGCGGAGTGTGGACCAGTTTGGAAATGAGGATTTGGTATCCAAAAACATTACTGTATCGTCACAAACCGCACCACTTGTAAATTTCACTTCTCAAAACATATGCGTTAATAACGATGTGATTTTTACATCGCAAACTTCACAAACCATAACGAATTATTCCTGGGATTTTGGTGACGCAATAAATTCATCGGATTCAAATCCAGTCCACCAATATTCATCCGCAGGTGTATATTTTGCGCAACTTGAAGTTACAGCTACTAATGGCTGTACGAATCGGGCAAACGATACATTAAAAATTTATACTAATCCCACCGCTTCATTTGCTTCAATTTCCGGTCTCGTCTGCACCAACAATGAATTCACCTTCACCAATACTACCACAGACAATTTTGATGGCAATCTCTCTTACCAATGGCTGGTGGACAATAGTCTCCAATCCACATCACGAGACTTAAAATATGCGTTCACCTCGGGTGGCAATAAAGAGATTAAGTTAATCACATCGATTCCTGGATGTTCGGATGAAAATGCTCAAACCATAAATAACGTACTTCCCGGTCCTACCGTTGGTTTCACAGTAAATGGAAAGTGCGAGGATACCTCCATCAGTTTTACAAATACTTCTTCGGGAGATATAGCGGGCTATATATGGAATTCAGGAAACGGGAAAACAGGAACGAACACTGATTTTTCTGATATATACCCGGACAAAGGCAATTATGTTGTTTTGCTTCAAACCACAGGAAATAATGGATGCGTAAGCACAACATCAAAAAATCTCACCATCTATTCCAAACCACTACCCAACTTCTCTCTCGATCTTCCTCCCTTCTCCTGCAGCGGCACGCCTTCGCAATTCAATGATCTCACACCTAACCCTACTGACAGCAATTTAGCTTCGTGGGTGTGGAACTTCAATGATGCGGCTTCGGGCACATCGACTGACAGAAATCCATTATACACTTTCGCTACTGCCGGAGATTATAATGTGTCGCTTACAGCTACCACCAATTTCGGATGCTCGGCATCAACTCAAAAAGTAGTGACCATTGCAGCTTCGCCTCCGATAAATTTCACCTACACACCTGCCTGTATCAATCAGGGAACACGCTTTGCCGATGCTTCCGGATCGGGGATCAAATCGTGGTTGTGGACCATAGGCAACAGCACCTATTCCTTCAGCACACCTACGCATGTGTTCAGTAATGCCGGTAACTATAATGTGCAACTTACTGTTACTGGTGCTAATGATTGTGTAGCTACCCTAACTAAACCGGTAAATGTTCCTGTGGCTCCTTTACTTAATTTCACTGCGGATAATACCTGCGAAACACAGCTGACTAATTTTAAAGATGCCTCGCCTGCTAATGTAGATCCCATTGCCTCATGGACATGGGATTTTGCCGGGCAGGCAACCAAAGCAGGATCAACTCCCCAGTATGCTTTTGCAAAGGCAGGAAGCTATTCCGTGAGGATGACTACCACGCAACAATCCGGTTGTGTGTACTCACTGTCGAAAAGTGTGACTATTAATACCACACCAGTGGCTTCATTTACTTCATCGCCCGAGTCGGGAACACCTCCGCTTACTGTCCAGTTTAACAATACATCAACAGGAGCAACCTCTTATTTATGGCATTTCAACGATAAGGATAACACAACCAGCACACAGGCCTCACCGGGTTTTCAATTCACAGATCTTGGCGATTATGTGGTCGATCTTCGGGCTACAAGTGCACTGGGATGCTCCGGCTCTGTTTCCGAAAAGATCAGCGTTATTATTCCTTCGCTTGACCTGGAATTAAAAGAGCTTCAGCTTGTTAAAGACCCTGCTTCCGGAGCTTACCGTATGCTGATCACAGTAAAAAATAAGAGTAACTACCTGCTGACCAGCGTGGACGTGGTAATTGATATTTCTGGTAATGCCTTGATTAAGGAGACGATAAACACGAGCCTTGCTCCGGACGGTGAACTTGTTCAGTTGCTAAATAACCAGATTCTCCCCGGTGGTAGTTTGCTCGCTTACTTATGTGCTTCTTTGGAAGCAGAGAATGACAACGACCCGTTCAATAATTCAAAATGCGAACCATTGGAAGAAGAGACGATCATTTTCGATCCTTATCCCAACCCGAGTAGCGGAGCGTTTCAACTGAAATGGATCGCTCCTACAACAGACAGAGCTCATTTTGAGATCTTTAACTCCATTGGGCAACTAATGATGGAGCAGTATGACGAGGCCGTTCAAGTCGGATTAAACCAGGTGCAATTTAATCTGGAATCTTTAAATGCCGGCTCCTATTACTTCCGTTTCAGCTCCAATTCCGCTGTTAAAACACTTCCTATCCAAATTGTGCGTTAATTCTTTCTTTCCTAGTTATTAAACCAAATTTTATTTTGAATAACTTCGTACCGCCAAACAAAAAATTAAATAATAAATGCTCTTGAGCGAGAGAAAGAGCTTCCGGATCAGGTGACAAACCTGAAATTCTATGCTCTCTATGATTGTTCTGAGCATGAAAAGGATTAATGAAAATATAAAACAGCAATAAATTTTTACAAACATGAAATACAAACTCGATGCTATTGATCGCAAGATCCTGGAACTGCTTCAAACCAATTCAAATATCACCAATGCTCAACTCGCTCTGGAAATAGGCTTGTCACCTGCTCCGACATTAGAGAGAGTAAAAAAACTGGAGAACGGTGGCGTAATAAAAAGTTACCACGGAGTAGTTGATCTGGCTAGTGTAGGTCTCGGTGTGAGTACGTTTGTAATGGTTTCCCTGAAAGGTCATAACAAAGAGAACATCGAAAAATTCATGAAAGCGATTCGCAGCATTGATGAGGTGGTAGAGTGTCACCATGTAACAGGCCAGGCGGATTTTATTCTTAAAATCGTAGCTACGGATATCCCGGCTTATCAAACTTTAATGCTGGAGAAAGTTTCTAATATCGAAGTAGTTGATAGCATGCAATCCATGGTGATCCTTTCTACATTCAAAGACAGCAAAGTAGTTCCTATTCCATGAGTGAAGTCGGTATCGATAAAAGCCTGATTCTCGATGCTCCGCAGATCAATCAAAAGATTAAGCGGATGGCTTACGAAATCTATGAGAATAACTTCAGGGAAAAAGCGGTGGTGCTTGCCGGCATAGAGGGGCAGGGATATTCCTTTGCTCAACTACTCGCTAAAGAACTGGCTTCGATCTCGGAAATTCAGCCCATCGTTGTTAAGGTAAGTCTGGATAAACTGGCTCCTTTGCAAAGTGAGATATCTATTGATGTAGATGGCAAGGCGTTGAAAAAGAAATGTGTTATCCTGGTGGACGATGTATTGAACACGGGAAGAACCCTGGCTTATAGCTTAAAGCCTTTGCTGAATCTGGAAGTAAAAAAGATTGAAGTAGCGGTACTGGTTAATCGCAGTCACCCGATGTTTCCTATTATGCCTGCTTACACAGGTTTGGAATTGTCCACTACATTGAATGAGCATGTTGAGGTTGTACTTGGAAAGAAAGCAGCCGTTTACCTGAAATAATAGTAATGCTAAAATGGATTATCGTGAAGTGTAACACGATAGTAACGATGATACTTTTGCCATTGACTAATGACTTTTAACCAATAACTGAATAATGTCCGTTCATAAAAAGCAGGAGCTAAAGAAGATCACCACGCACCAGTTGCAGGAGATGAAAAATCGTGGTGAAAAAATTGCCATGCTTACCGCCTATGATTACAGTATGGCTAAAATCATAGACGGTGCTGGTATTGATATTATTCTGGTAGGCGATTCGGCATCTAACGTGATGGCAGGAAATGAGACTACACTGCCCATCACGCTCGATCAGATGATCTATCACGCCACATCGGTAGTGAAAGCAGTGAAGCGCGCATTGGTGGTGGTGGATATTCCATTCGGATATTATCAGGGAAGTTCAGGCGAAGGATTGCGCTCCTCCATTCGTATCATGAAAGAATCAGGAGCACACGCGGTGAAGGTAGAAGGCGGAAGTGAAGTGAAAGATTCAGTGCTTCGCATTTTAAGCGCAGGTGTACCGGTGATGGGACACCTTGGTCTTACGCCTCAATCGATTTATAAGTTTGGTACCTATTCCGTACGTGCTAAAGAAGAAGCCGAAGCAAACAAGCTGATTGAAGATGCACAGCTGCTTCAGGAGTGTGGATGTTTTGGTTTGGTATTGGAAAAAATTCCTGCTGAACTGGCAAAGAAAGTAGCCAGCTCACTGAGTATTCCTGTAATTGGAATAGGAGCAGGCCCCGATGTAGATGGCCAGGTATTAGTGATGCAGGATATGCTGGGGATCAACCAGGAATTTAAGCCACGCTTCCTTCGCAGGTATGCCGACCTGAATGCGGTGATTACCGGAGCAGTTGGCAAATACGTGGAAGATGTAAAAGCAAACGCGTTCCCCAACGCGGAAGAGAAATATTGAGATAATCAGCCGATGATCAATGTGCCGATTGGTCAGCGATCATTAAACACTTCGTTGCTATCAGGACCTCATCACATTGAATTTTAATGATCCCTCACCTCAGCCTGTCCACAGGCCGAAAGGATAGCGTCTTCCTTGCAGGACTTCTTAGTTATACCGGTAAGGTAAAAAATCCCCTGTCTCTCATCATGGCAATGGCAAGCAGGATAATTACCAACGCGATTGCATTTAAGACAAACAGACGTTTATGCTTGGCGGTGCTGTCGGCAAGGCGTTTGGAAGTTGATCTCCCTACGGTGATCAATACCACCACAATCAGCATTATACTGATGTGCTCTACTAACCAGTAGCGGGCGATGGCTTCTTTCATAGCTGCCCCGCTGAAAATAACCAATGGACTAATGAAATAAAGAATCAATCCCAGAAGAAACTGGATATGTGTGGTGATGAGCAGGAATAAACTGAATTTATTATCCGCACCGGTAAATTCTTTTTTGCCTTGCCATCCGGTGAAGGAGCGCACAATAACGATCAGCAGCAGGATCAAAACAAAATAGCGAACCAGTGAATGCAGGAAAAGAGCGGTGTTATACAAAGCCATGCGTGTAATGTTTTAGTGCCACGAAATTAAAGCATAGCCCGCACATTTCCTTCTCTTATTACCTGCCATACGTAGCGATGGAAGAGGTTATTGGGTAAAATATGGACTGAATAAAATTCATTTCAAATCAGGCGTCCCGATCTGCATAGCTGTCCGGATAAGGTTTCAAATCATTTAAGACCGTTCAAAGAAATGACAGATCACGAGCTTTATTTTTCTTTTAACTTATCACAAAATCAACATCATGAACCGATTTATATATTCACTTTTCGTCTGCTTTGTGACTACTCTCGCATTTGCCCAGGATAACCAGGGCTACCAGCGCCCGCCCGAAGAAATTGCCAAACTGGTGGAGGCTCCGCTAACACCCGCAATTTCTCTTTCGCCCGACAAGAGCCTTATGGCATTGCTCGATCGTTCGGATTATCCCAGCATTGAAGAGTTATCGCGACCCGAATTGCGCATTGCCGGTTTGCGTATTAACCCGGAGAACTTCGGCCCCAGCCGTAACAATTTTTTCATTGGCCTTAAATTCAAGAGCCTGAAAGACAAAAAAGATTTTGAGGTGACGGGACTTCCTTCGCCTCTTCAGTTCAGCAACTTCACTTTTTCACCGGATAGCAGGAAGGCCACTTTTCTTCAGACGTATCCCGACCGCATTGAACTATGGCTGGTGGACCTGACTACTTTTTCTGCTAAACAATTAAGTAAACGAAAAGTAAACGCAACACTTGCCAACCCCGTAGCATGGTTATCTAACTCCAGCAATATTGTTTTTCTTGCTGCTATTGAAGGCAAATCCATGCCGGAGAAACCACGGGTACCAAGCACGCCTGTGATCGAAGAGAACTTAGGCAAGAAAGCTCCTTCGCGAACTTATCAGGATCTTTTGAAGAGCCCATATGATGAATCGCTGTTTGATTATTATTGCACAGCACAACTCTATTCTGTTTCCGTGACGGGTACCGAAAACCCTATCGGAGCGGCCGGAGTTTATGTATCACAAAGTCCATCGCCTGATGGTTCATTTATTCTTGCCAGCATTGCCCATCGCCCCTATTCGTACCTCGTGCCGGTAAATTTATTTCCTAAAAACATAATGGTACTGGATATGAATGGTAACGTAGTAAAAAAACTGGTTGACGTTCCGCTGGGTGATAACATACCGGTTGGCTTTAGTGCGGTAATCAGCGGTCCGCGAAGTCATGCGTGGCGTGCCGATCAGCCAGCTACTTTATATTGGGCCGAAGCGCAGGATGGTGGTGATCCTAAAATGAAAGCCGATATCCGCGACAAAGTGGTTCAGCTCAGTGCACCCTTTAATAGTGCGCCACAAGAGCTGATCAACCTTCCTCTTCGTTATGCAGGGATCACGTGGGGCAACGATAAGAATGCTCTTATTGATGAGATCTGGTGGGCCGATCGTAAAACACGCACCTACCAGGTTGATCCTTCCAATCCTGCCAGAAAAAAAACAATACATGATCGTTCGTATGAAGATGTGTATACCGATCCCGGAGAGCCGCTCATGGTAGCTAATGCATTTGGCCGGCAAGTGATGGCTATTTATGAAAATTCCATTTACCTGTCAGGTGAAGGTGCTTCATCAGAAGGAGATCGTCCGTTTCTTGACAAGATGGATCTGACTACGGGAAAAACAACCCGCGTGTGGAGAAGCGAAGCTCCCTACTTCGAATATGTGGTTGCATTGACAGATCCTAAAAAAGGAACCTTCATTACCTCGCGCGAATCACAAAATGAGAACCCGAATTACTTCGTGCGTATCGCAGGATCAAAAACCAATATGCAGCTCACCGCCTTTCCTCATCCTTATCCGCAAATTAAAGAGGTGAAGAAGCAGGTGCTCAAATACAAACGGGCAGATGGCGTGGACCTCACAGCCGACTTGTATTTACCTCCCGGTTATAAAAAAGAAGATGGCCCGTTGCCCACTTTCTTATGGGCTTATCCTTCTGAGTTTAAATCGAAAGATAATGCAGGACAGGTGAAAGGTTCGCCCTACACATTTACCCGTATCAGTTGGGGAAGTGCGATCTATTGGGTCGTGCGCGGCTATGCGGTATTGGATAACGCTTCTATTCCTATTGTGGGAGAAGGAGACAAAGAACCCAACGATACGTACATCGAGCAATTAGTATCCAGCGCTAAAGCAGCGATTGATTATGGGGCATCGTTAGGCGTAGTCGACCCTAAACGAGTGGGCGTGGGTGGTCACAGCTATGGTGCATTTATGACAGCGAACTTATTAGCGCACTCCGATTTGTTTAAGGCGGGTATTGCACGTAGCGGGGCATACAACCGTACGCTCACTCCATTTGGATTTCAGCAGGAAGAGCGCACGTATTGGGAAGCTCCGGAAGTGTATTTCAAAATGTCGCCTTTCTCGTATGCCGATAAAATAAAAACACCGATTCTGTTTGTTCACGGAGAAGCAGATAATAATTCAGGTACTTTCCCCATTCAGACCGAACGTTTTTATAATGCTATAAAAGGACATGGCGGTACAGCACGTTACGTGTTGCTTCCTTACGAAAGTCATGGCTACAGGGCCAAGGAATCCATCATGCACATGCTATGGGAAATGGACAATACGCTTGAAACGTATGTGAAAGGAAAGCCACCCATGAAAGGAAAGATTGAAACGAAATAGCGATTGTTAATACCTATTTAAAAGACCCGAAGCATTCCATGTTTCGGGTCTTTTGTTTTAAGAACAAAAATCCTTGCATTCAAATAAAAGTGGTCGTACGAATTTTCTACCTTTCAGGAATTTTTGTCTTCCATGAAAAAGTTTTTTATTCTTTCCTGCTTTCTCTTATCCTGCCTTCTTACTTATGCTCAACCCGATACCGTGAAGGTGGGGGCTTATATAATCAGTGTTCATGACATTAATTTTCATGAGAAAGAATACACCGCGCGGTTCTGGCTGTGGTTTGTCTATAACAATCCCGATTTTGATTTCAGCAAACAGCTGGACATTCCCAACGCAAAAAATATTGACGAACCGGAAATTATCAACGACAGCCTGGACGGAAAAGCCTGGGCCATTATGAAAATGAAGAGTACCATGAAGGAAAGCTGGAATGTAAAGGATTTTCCTTTTGATCAGCAGCACCTCCGCGTGCAAATTGAAAATACACTCTTTGATAATAAGACGTTGGTTTTTAAGCCCGATTTGCAGGGAAGCAAGTATGATAATAAGGAGGCCATCGATGGCTGGGCCATCACTCATTTCAAAGTCTCAACGGGAACCAATGATTATGAAACCGGTTTTGGTGATCCGAGGGCCGATCGTAGTGTTCAGAATTTCTCCACGTTTCTCATTGAGATGGATATTGAAAGAGATGCCTGGGGATTGTTCATGAAGATCTTTCTCGGTATGTACATTGCCTTCCTCATTTCAACCATCAGCTTTACACCTCATCCTTCTGAAATGGAACCGCGTTTCGGATTACCTGTCGGTGGTTTGTTTGCCGCAGTCGGTAATAAATACATTATTGATTCACTTTTGCCGGAATCATCCGAGTTTACTTTAGTAGACACTTTGCATGCACTTACCTTCATTGCTATTTTCGGAACCTTACTGGTTTCAGCCATTGCCTTACGTCAATTTGATCTGGGTAAAAAAGAGCTGGCAGAACGAACCAACAGAAGAGGAGCACGGATTATCTTTTCCCTCTATATCATCTTCAATTTGATTTTTATCGGGCTGGCACTGGCGTAGTAAAGTTGACAAATGGGCAAAAGGCAATTGACAACTTGGGTATACTTTATTAATTGTTCTAAGGGCATCGTATTGTAATCCAGGTTAAGATTTATTCTTCGTATCGATGATAATCGTAACGGGTCCGTCATTGAGAAGACTTACTTTCATGTCGGCACCAAACTCTCCGGTCTGAATGGATTTGCCCAGATTGATCTCTATTGCCTTCACGAATTTTTCATAGAGTGGAATTGCCACGTCTGCCCTGGCTGCTTTAATGTAAGAAGGGCGGTTGCCTTTTTTTGTTGATGCCTGTAACGTAAACTGACTTACTACAATAATGTCTCCGCCATCCTCTTTTACGCTCACATTCATGGTGCCTTCTGCATCATTGAAGATGCGCAGGTTAACAATTTTGGAAGCGAGCCAGTCAATGTCTTCCTGCGTATCGGCATCTTCGATCCCTGTCAGAATGAGCAAGCCTTTATTAATTTCAGATTTGATTTTTGCATCAATCGCTACCGCAGCGTGAGTGACACGTTGAATAACAGCAATCATGGTTTGATGAATTGAGTAGTGTCTGATCCGGGTTGATAATCCAACGGAAGCAGGCAGGATGTTTTTTCAGACCAGCTCCAGTATCCTTCCAGGAAAATATCGGTCTGGTTTTCGTAGTACCCATTTGGGTAGATACGTAAAGGCCGCTTTCCAATAAAGTGAAGGATGGATGTTTGATTGTTGCGAGTGGAACGACCGTTCGATTTAACGTATTCCCATTCTTCTTTTTCCTTTTTAAAGATCACTTGTAGTTTTCCTGTATACTCTACGGAAGTGCCATTCCTGACAAATTGTTTTCCTGTTATTATTTCTCTTCCGATACTGTCTGTTAATTCCGGTTCGTTTTTCATTCGCATGAAATAGGCGAGGCTATCATTCCTGCCCGTAGTCATTCCGGAAGTGTTTACAGCCGATCCGAATTTTTTAATTCCCGCATCAATAAGTTGTTGCGGAATTCGTTTTTTATTAGGTATGGAGTATATTTTTCTTGCTGCAAAACCTGCTTCAGTCAGGCTATCCTTTATCAGCATGCGCATAAAATGTATTAACGATCCATAATAAGCATCCTTCCGTTCGTTGATCCATCTTCTTTCTTCTGATTTGCTTTTCGGTCTCAGGTATTGAATCTGAGGGATGCCCGTCACCATAAAAATCTCCGATTTGTAATCGAATTGAAAGGAGTTAAGATGGTAAATTATTTTTATTCCCAATGCCTTGTTAACTATCTCGATTGGTTTCCTGGAATGAGCGGTGAGTTGCCTCAGGTCCGGATCAAAATATAAATGGATGTCTTCCGGGTTTAGAATCGAGCATTTCTTCGCATACGAATTTTCACCAATAAAAAGCCTTTTAAACATCCTGTAATTAAAAATCCTTTGTGAAGTGTCTTCTTTTACTACGATCTCATTCAGTTCAAGTATATTTTCCTGCATCAGAATTTCAACCGCCAGTTGGTGTGGCGTGCTGAAGTCGACCGGTTGCTGAAATTGCCTGAATCCGATGGAAGTAACAGTGAGATCATACTTGCCGGAGGGAAATCCTTCGAGGGTGAACGAACCATCTTCGCGCGCACTCATTCCAATCGTTGTGTTTGCAAAAAACACGTTAGCAAAAGGGACGGGAGCTTTTGTTATGGCATTGATTACTCTTCCGCTCAATCGATTTTGTGCGTGTGCTGTGATTGCAGCAAATAAAAGCAGGACACCTACTGCCGTTTTCATTCAATATGCCTGCAGACTTTCCGATTCATGGATAAAAACCCCGGCTTTATTTTGTTTGGCAAATGCCAGCATGGCCCGTGCTACCTTAATGGACTCAATGCCTTTGTATTTTTTTGGAATAAGAAACCCCAGGTACTTATAGAAAACTTTGGCGGCCTCTTCGCCCGAGCGTTGTTCTTTACGAGGCCCTATCAGTAATGAAGGCCGGAAAATGTGCGTGCTTTCAAAACCAATTTCACTGATCATTAATTCTGTTTCGCCTTTCACGCGATTATAAAAAATCCGGGAAGTGATATCGGCACCTAAAGCAGAAACTAATAAATAGTGTTTGGCCCCATTTGACTTAGTAATCACGGCCAGTTCTTTCGGATAGTCGTAATCTACTCTTCGAAAAGCCGCCTGTGAACCCGCTTGTTTGATAGTCGTGCCAAGACAGCAATAGACATCGTCCGCCCGAAGATCACTGATAACGGTGTTAAGTTGATCAAACCCGATAACAACACTGGTAAGTTTGGGATGCTGAATGGATAAAGGCTTTCGGCTGAGTGCAATTATTTTTTCATAGTAGCTGTCTTCCAAAAGTAAATTCAGCAACTGGCCACCGATCAGGCCTGTTACTCCGGCCACTAATGCTGTCTTCATCGAAAGCGTTTTAAAAAATCTGTTGTATTTCCTTCTTCACTTCACTAAGAGCATGTCCGATAGGATCGACCTTTTTTTCCAGCGCCAATTCAAAAATGCGTTTGGCGAAATCAATGCTGGATGCTTCGGCATGAACCTGTGACGATGCTTCGTTAATTAAAATAACAAGATCTTCTTTTGCGTTTTTCACCAGCGCCCAAACCCCTTCACTCATATACACTTGCTGCGATACGTTGTGATTGTATTCGTTACGGATTTCGTCCAGAAGCATACGGTGGAAATCCCGGGCGGTCAAGCCCGCTGTATTAATGCGTATCAATAAATTCTGAGGAGAGATGCGTTCCAGAAATAACGTCATGCGTTCGTAGGCCTGCAGACGTACAGGTAAGATGGTCTCAATGCTCCGTGAACGTACTTCCAGCCTTTTCAACTCAATTTCTTTTGCAATAAACGACCTCACCACGAGGTAAACGGCATAAAGCACGATAGAAGCAGGAATTAGGATCTTTCCGAATTCGATTAACGTATTCATAGGGAATTTTTAAAGTTCAATTAGCGTTGAAAATTAGGTAATTTTGGACATAACTCTTTGTAAAATAAGCAGCGAAAACCTAAAAGAATACTTGCATCAGGTAGCCGATCAGGTAAAAGCAGAAACGAGCTTGGAAGATGTGTATAACCAATTAGCTCTCCTCGTGGATATTGATGAATCTGAAATAGAAGTGAAGCAAGGAAACGTGATGACTCATGAAGCTGTAATGAATGAATCGAGAAATTGGCTGAAATGATTAAACGTGTTTTTAATTCGTTTTACGTAACAAGCGGCATATATCTATTGGGCTGAAGCCCACATAACAACATTTATTGCCACGGGCTTAAGTCCGTGGCAATAAGAATATAGAGTAAAGGAAAGGGCTTTAGCCCAATTGATAATGAGGCAACCCATTCCTTAATCATTAAATGACATTGAAACGTGTTTGATAATCTACAACCGGTAAAACTTACGCCACGTGCTGCAGAAGAAGTGCGTAAGATCATGCAGACCAAAAACATACCTGCCGATTATGGATTGCGCGTGGGTATAAGAGGCGGAGGCGGCTGCGGAGGTGCTCAGCTCATCATCGGTTTCGATAAAAAGAAAGAGGCAGACATCGCTTACCATATCGGGGATATCCCTGTGTATGTAGATAAAAAACACACCATGTATGTCATTGGCAAGCAAGTGGATTTCTATGAAGGTGCTGATGCCAAAGGTTTTATGTTTGCTGATCAGCCCTTTGCTACGCCTGTTGCTTCTTCATAAGTACTACCGCCTGCGCTGGATGCTTACCGAAGCTTTACGGCAAACTCCTCCGATAGGAGGATTAAATTTAGAAAGCTTTACTTCTACCGCAGTAGATTCGGCAAACGTTTTTAAAGTACGTTCCGCAATAGCATGGCAAACCGTTTCTAAAAGCTTGGAAGGCTTTTCCATCTCCTCCTTTACTACTTTATAAAGCTGCTCGTAATCCAGTGTACCAGTAAGGTCATCTTCGAAAGCAGAATCAGAAAATTCGGTATCTACATAAATGTCAATCTCAAACTTGTTGCCGGACGATCGCTCATGCGGATAATAACCATGATAAGCATGGAATTCCAGGCCTTCTAAAGAAACTTTACCCATTTTTTTTCAGATGGAAGGTTTAATGATTGTTGGCTAATAGTTCAATCCTCTCTGTCCTCGCAGTGTCTCTCGTTTCGAGGACTCTGCGAACTGGTGGACTCATCGAAGAATCTGTTAATCGTTGAAAGTTAATCGTTAATCGTAAGGAATTCCTATTAAACTATTAATGGATACGGCTACTGAAACTCATCGAAGAATGACTTCTGGAGCTTCTCTTCTACGAAAGCAGGCTTCAGTTTTACTTCTTTCACTTCTTCGATTTGTTCCGGTTCGTCTTTTTGGGCGAACATTATTTTTGTTTCTGCCAGTACTGTCTCCAGCGTTTCTACGGTGGTCTCTTCGGTTTGCGTGACAACTACTTTCTTGGTCACGTGCTCATAATCGGAATTGGGAAACACCGCCTTTTTTGCTTCCCGTCTCGAGAACGTAACGTGCTGCTCTACATCAAATGATTTATTTGTCTTGCTGGCACGCTCTACACGATCAATCGTTTCTGCGGCTAAACGTTTCAGGTCGGCCAGCAGGTTTTCACGATGCAGCTCAAACATTTTGTATTGCTCGGCCTGCGCTTTCAGGCGGTCTTCCATGTCGCCCAGCATCTGGCGCGAAGCAGCATCGGCTTCTTCCATGGTATTTTTCGCTTTTGCTTTCGATTCGTTCAGCAATGCTTCCGATTTCAGCTGTGCTTCTCTTACCAAAAGCTCAGCCGACTTATTTGCTTGTCCGATTACGTTGGCACCTGTGTCTTCGGCCGTCTTCAGTGTTTTATAAAGCGAGTTTTCTACTTCGCGCAGTTTGGAGACTTCGCGCTCAGCTGCTTCCAGTTTAATGCGCATCTCTTTGTACTCATCTACCGTGCGTTCCCATTCCTGCGAAAGCGATAATAAAAAGGCATTGACTTCATCCTTATCATATCCACGCAGCGTCCGTTCGAACGTCTTCTGCCGGATTTCAAGTGGTGTGACTTTCATACTGTGATTAAGTTTAAAAAATGAAACTATAGTTTAAAAAATAAGATGCCATACTGAAAGGGTACGGTCATCGCTTGCACTTACCAGTTCGTTATTAAACGATGTCCAGAGCAATTTATTGACCGAGGTTCCATGTCCTGCATGCCTGGCTTTGTCAATTACTTTCAGCAGCTGTAAGGCCCTGGTGTCCCACACTTTAACTGACTTATCCATGCTACAAGTTACGAAATGTTTCCCATCCGGGCTAAATTCGATGTGATTGATCGCAAACAGGTGGGCAGCGATCTCTTCCTGCAAGGTATAGCCGGCCGTTTCCCAGACTTTGATCCGGGCATCACGCGAACCGCTGAGGAGCATTTTATACTCCTGGTCATAAGCTAATGTGAATACAGAATTGGTATGTGCCTGCCATTCCTTTTTAAGCTGGTAACCGTCCAGATCGAAAATGCGAATGAAGTTGTCGCTGTATCCCACTGCCACTTCTCCGGCTACCGGGCTAATGGCCATAGTGCGAACACTGCGCTCCGAGGCCAGCAATTTCTTTTTGATTACCCATTTCTCCCGGTCTACAATGGTGAGCAAGCCATCTCCGGTGGCAACCAGCAGGTCGTTATTGAATGATTTGATGTCGAAAATGGCAGCAGTTGTCGTCTGTAGTGAAGCGACTTCTTTCTTTTCCCGCCAGTCCAGCAAATGAATGCCTTCATAGTTATGACCTGCTACCAAAAGGTTTAATTCCGCCAGGTGATGAATGGCGTAAATGGAATTGGGCAGTTTGGCGATAAGCTCACCCTCTTCCGGCTGATTCATATCCCATAGCGCCACCATGCCGTCACCTCCCGCAGAAAAGAAAAGGTGAGGCTCAGAGGCACGCTCGAGGGTGTACACACAGTCGCGATGACCGGTTAGCGTATGCAGTTTCTTTACCTGAACTTTCGACATGGAGTTGTATGCGAAACTATGAGCTTAAAAAAATGAACTATCGTTCTCACCATCGACTTTAGCCGCGCAACTTAAATCAGCACAAAGGTAGTATGCCAAATGCGGGATAACCTTATAAATGCAGCCGTTTTTTAACAAAACCCATTGATACTTTTTGTTCCCACAAATAGCATAGATCAGCGGTGATTGAATCTGGCCGCTGCGAAAATCCATGCCATCTGCAAGAAATAGCTGAGCATGCGAGTAGCTGGCTTAAAGCGTTCATAAAGGATGCCTTTTTTGAAGCGTGGTAGTATGCTTGATGCACGCTTCATGCATCCTTATCGCATCCTTCACCGTAGCGAGAGAGGACCAGGAGAGGAGAAAGAGAGGACAACGAGTGGAGAAACAAGCAATCTACCCTGAAGCACCGCTTACATTCATTGCAAACGATAAAAAACAGTAAAAATAATTTCAGCTTTTTAGCAGACTGACAGTAGATGGCAGGCTGCTATTCGATACTTGTGAAAAAAGAAAATTATGGCATCTGTTGCAGATAATGTATTGATAGAAGGCCTGCGTGGAAGATTAGGCGAATCACTGGTATTCAAAACCATGCGCGGCAAAACCTTTGTAGCCACCCCCGCCCGCAAGCCCGACAAACGAAAAGAAAGCACCGCCCAGCGTGGTACACGCGTCACCTTCTGGCAGGCTACGGAGTGGGCACAGTACATTCTGCTTGATCCCGAAAAGAAAGCATAAAAGCATACTATAGCAAGCGCGCCAAAGCATTGAAGTTGCCCAATGCATACACGGTTGCTCTTACTGATTACATGCGCAAGCCTAAGTTGAAGACGTTTGATAGTTATGATAACACCGTCACTTGTACGGTGAGCAAGAAAGATTTTCAATTGAAGAAAGTGGAGGTGGTGATACGCAAAGCGGAAGGAGAAGAAGTACGCACTATTATTCCAAGTAGTGGCAGGTGGATATTTAGGCTGGCGAAAGAAGAATTAATTGATGTACATATAAGTGTCATTGATGAGGCAGATAAGGTGTATATGTTGACTGTTACCAATTTGGAATAGATACGTTGCTTGTTCATTTCAATTTTGATAAACTTAAAATTTGGTGGATATTGGATTAATACAACCGAGACACCAATTTCTCTGAAATAACGTGTTATAAAAAGTATATAAACGGATGTCGTTTATATCCTGGAGGCTAAACGACATTCGTTTAGCGGGTTGTTGGCGGCTATTATGGAAAGACCATACTGACAAAAAATATCACAAACAAAATAATGAAAATGAAAGAAAAAAAACTATCAGAATTAACAGACCAGGAATTGTTACAAGAAGCAAAAAAAATAAAATCAACTTCTATAACTAATGCGGTATTAATTGGATTTCTGATAGGAATTGTATTTTACAGCATTATGAAAAACAGTTTAGGATTTCTTACACTGATCCCTTTGTTTTTTGCATATAAATTGATTAATAATTCAAAATATGATAATAAGGAATTAGGAAATGTTTTAAAAGAGCGAAATCTGAAATGAACAATGGTTCAAGATTGCATTTGCAGTACTTTTGGTTTGATGCAAATGAACAAAAGAATCAGAGAAGCTTCATTACTTAATAAATGATTGTGATGTATCGTCAGAAAATCCCTTATGTTTGATTTTTCGAAAATTCTCCTCTCGAGATTCTGCGCAAGTGAAGGTTAATTGAAATAGATCCCAGACCGACAACCCCTCAATAGTAGTATGATAAAATGTAGACAATGGGCTTTCTTATTAAGCGCATTCATTCTTGCTTCATGTACAACAATGAAATTATTGACATCTACGGTAAAGCCTAATGAGATAACCAATTTGCAAAAATTTGAAACATTATCTTTCATCACGCTCATTGAAAAAGGAAATCGGGGAGAGCACAATGACACGCTTTCAAATAAATCGAAAGAACTTTTCTCTGGTGTTTTGGATTCATTTGAAAATCGCATCCGACTGACTGGCGACATATATGTGTTCGACTTATTGACAAGGACGAAAATTGAAAAAGAAATAGAGCATTTATGTACTACTGCCGATCGTCAAAAGAGTATTTCTAAACTTAAACTGCCACGAACTCTCGACTCTTTGCTGGAGACCTCCCAAAACAGATTTGGATTGATTACTGTAACAACAGGCTTTACAAGAATAAGAGGCAATTATGGAAAGCAGATAGCCAAAGGAATTGGATTGGGTATATTAACACTAGGAATGGTTTACAGCTCACCAATAAAAGCTCATTCGACAGTCTATGTTGCAATCATTGATTCCAAAGACAATAATATTGCGTTTTTTAGAAAATCATTTTTGCAAGACAAAGAACCACTTAACGAAGTGGTGCTCAGAAAACAAGTACAAGATATATTTAGCGGATACTTTTGGCCAAGTAATTAGTAGCTGCTGCGGTTTGGTTATACGTAAATTCATTTTTCGAAGAGTTTCCGCCTCGCTTAAGATAACCCAGAACTTAAGCAGAAGATGGGAATTACACACTCCCTTTAATCAAGATGGGCATCGATCGCTATGATCAGGCCATTGGCATTAATGGTCACGTTCAAGCTACCGGTCTCATGTCCGAAGTCACCAGTGAAATCGACCTGCGCAAGAGCATGCTGATTATCGATTATCTTCAAGGATTCTAATTTGGTCACTGTATGGTAGCCAACGAAAAATTTTTCAAGGTATTTACTGACGCCCGCAGTTTTCTTAAATTTTTCGCCAATGGATACATCATCAATTACCGCATCATCTGCGAATAATGCAAGCGCAGCTTTGACGTCAAACGCATTTGTTGCCTTGATAAATTGTTGGACGATTCTTTTAATATTTATCTTCTTCATTCCGTTGTCTTTAGTTAAGAGAGAAACACCTGTGATAACACCTGACCGGGCAGAAACTTTGGATTTTGTTTTGCTCAACTTATTCAGCAGGCCCTACTTATTTCGGTTAATAAGATCAACAAAGTATCAAAAATAAACCCTCAAAATCGAAATGATTTCTGAGGGTTTATTTTATAGACAGCGTTCAAGCTGCGGGAATCATCAAGAAGGCAAACAACAATAACCCTGCTGCTTTCTTCGATTCTGATAAAGAAGTAGGGCAGCAGGATTATACGTTTAAGAAATCATTACTTTTTGATAAGCTTCCGCGAATGTGTAGCTCCGTTACATTTTAATGTAACATAGTATAATCCCGCAGGCAACATGTCCATGTCAAATGTGCTTTTATGTTCACCTTTTGATAATTTTTTATCGACCAAAACCCTGGTACTACTATTTTGTCCGGCAGATAAAGTTAGCATTGCACGACTGGCTTCTTTCAGGTTGTACTGAATCGTTACTTGCCCTTCGGAAGGATTAGGATAAAGAACCATGACGTGTTCGTCTGATGCCTCGTCTCTATCCGTAGAGAGGACTAGATTATCTGTGGTTGATCGTGCAGAACTAATGGTTCCGTATACCTCAAGTTCAAAAATAGAATAACCGTATTGGGTAGAGCGCGAGGTTCCGTAAATACGTATATACCTGCCTGTGCTACTCAGGTCAACGTGATCGTTTATCAGCTGGTTGTTTCCGGTTATTGTTTTCATAGAAACCCAGTTCGTTGTATCATCCGAGATCTGAACTTCATAATTGGTAGCGTAGGCATTTTCCCAGGTGATCTTTACACGATTTATAGTATACGTATTCACAAGGTCTACGTATAGCCACTGCGGATCGCTGAATTTGCTTGACCATCGGGTACCCGGATCTCCATCAACAGCCTTTGATCCTGGAAATGCCCCATTCTCTGTTGACAGTACAGTAGTCTTTTTATTGAGTGCAAGATTGACAGGTATGTCACCACTGGTTACAGTAACATTAACTGCAGCCGATGTTGTGGTCGATCCATTGTTATCCGTGGCGCGTGCTGTAATAGAATAGTTTCCTGCCGGAACATTTGTCCAGGAATAGCTATACGGGGATGATGAATCGCTTGTAAGAAGAGAAGCGCCATTATAAAAAGCTACTTGCGTTATCGTACCATCGGTATCGGTAGCAGTTGCATCAATAGTTATGGTTGCGGGCGCTGTTAACGTAGTAGTGTTAGCAGGCGCAGTGATATTTACCGATGGAGCATTGTTTATGGATGAAGTGAATACAACATAATTTAAATTTATATCATTACTCTCAAATACTATTCGCAACACCTTCTGGCCTGTGGTTAGGGCGGGAGTCGTTGCAGTTACTGTCTGCCAGTTTTGAAACCCACCCGTGTTGGGAACGCTTAATGTTCCGGAAATATTCTGACCATCGAGTTCAAGATGCATGGTTTTCCCTGCAGCAGTTGCGGCCACTCTGGTTTGCAAAGTATAGGTGCCCGCAGTGGTGATGTCGACTGTGTACTCCAGCCATTCCGTTGCGGCCACCCAGCCAATGTTAAATCCTCCTTCTGAACATCCTTGTATATCTACGTTTTCGGTAGTACGATAACCGTTACCGGAATTTCCGGTGCTAAGATCGTTGTAGGCAATCGACTGCCCACCGGTATCAAAATCTTCAGCTTCTATTTTACCAGGTATAGATCGTGCGACTCCTCCATACGGATTTTGGATAGAAGAAGAGATGGAGTAATTGGCTGTGTAAACTGTATCTTTGGCGGGAACCCGAATGGACTGACTGGCGTCTCCTCCATGTGCCCACGATGTGAACACATAGTTATTATTTCCAAGAGCTTGTGGTGATGTGGCCTCCAGATTTACCAAGCCGTTTACAACAAGTGTTTTTGTAAAAGGCGTTGTGCCTTGCGCTGCCAGAACAATTTTTAATCCGGGTACATTGGTGAGTGCCGTTACATTTACTTTATTCGGAAAAACATCAACAGAATCTTTTCCTGTTCTTCCATTTGAATCGGTAATGGTCAGGATAATCCTGAGCCAGATATTAGGTGAAGTCTCACCACCATTATTCGCTATAAAATTTCCTGATTTAACTCCCGAAGGTACTACCGGTCCCGGGTGCCAGTGTTCACTGGTCGCATTATCTTTATGAAAAAACCGAACCTCCCAATTGAATGCAGCTGCTGCTAAAACGCCATCTTCCTGATCCGTTGCTGTTCCTGCATAATTGATTACGTCCAATACATTCCAGGTAGTGGTGGTTAACGGAGAAGTAATATCAGCTATAGGTCTTGCATTGAAAGGCTGCACGGTTAACGTACCGTTATTGCTGGTAATCGTTCCGTTATTATTTTTTACAATACACTGGTAGTTTCCGGCATCAGCCAATGTTGCTGCCGCTATAGTATAGGTATTGGCTATTGCTCCGGAGATAGGAGTGTTATCTTTTAGCCATTGATATGTAAATGGAGTTGCCCCGGAGGCGCTCACCGAAAATGTTACCGGATCTCCTGCTGTAACGGTCTGGCTGGCCGGTTGGTTAACAATAACAGGAGCCTGCGTGTTGGAGTATTCGATTCTCCATAGGCTACCCGTTGTGTTATATTTAAAATAATAAATGTTGCCATCATTGCCCACACTGGTTCCCAGTATAGAACCAAATCCTGATGGTGCAAATTCCTGCCATTGGCCTATTGTGGGATTGGCAGCATCTATACTTCGCAACCATCCGGAGCACCAATCAGTAAAATAGAATCTGTTTCTGTATTCTACCGGATAGTTGGTAGTAGCCGGATTAAAAAACGTGCCGGAGGTGATAGCACAGCCCCATCCGCTATGCCCATAATAAAAGGCGGCTGTTATAGTATTGGCAGCTTGCTCAGGACCTGAGCGTCCATTCTCATCCCAGCCGTAGTTATAGTTTTTGGCAGGATCCGGATTAGTGACATCGTCAAGCTCTTCATAATTGCCTCCTACGTTCACCACAAATATTTTTTGCGATAAAGGATCAAGACTCATCTTCCATGGATTGCGCATGCCTATGGCCCAGATACTTCTTTTCTGTCTGCTCGCACCCGCCTCGTTATAGTATGGATTTCCAGGTGCCGGCTGACCGTCTTCCGTCAGGCGGAGTATTTTCCCTCTGTAGGTATCAAGTTTAGCTGCTTCCGAGGATGAATTACTCTCGCCAATAGCAACATAGAGGTATCCATTTTTAAACAGTAGTGCGCCTCCGTTGTGAAATCCGTTAATGATAGGATCGAACTCCATGATGCGTGTAACGGATGTTACCTGGTTGGCAGCAGTGATCACGATAGCGTCCAGGTAATGTATAGTCATACCTGCATTGGTATAAAATATATAGCACTTTCCATTCTGCGCGAAATTGGGATGCAGGGTGATGCCGAGTAAACCTTGCTCGGAAGCTGTTGTGGTGGAGACAGTGTGAACCGTGCTTACGGTGTTATTCTGATATACTTTGACTGCTCCCGACCGTTCTGCTATAAAAATACGGCCATCGGGCGCATGAGCCATTGCCGTGGCTTCATTGATATTGTCACCGGATAATTTTTTAGCTATAAAGCCAGAAGGTAACTGTGCAAACAGACTATTTGACCACAGCAAAAAGAGAATAATGGTACAGTACGAAAGTTGTCGGGGCAGCCACATGCTATTAAATGCATGGCCATTCTTTTTTAAAGTTGGATTCATAATTTAATGAAAATGTTGAAACGATTTATTATTCTTACTACCTATACCGGTATGGCATATATTTTAATTACTTCTTTAAAATAAACATAACGTTGGTTCTATACGATTACAGGAGGCGGAAATTTCGTTGAATTAACAGAGAACAAGCTATTGTGCAATAGCGATTGAAATATAGTAAAGCGTTGATTCCATAATTAATATCACAGAACAATAACGTCCTAAACGAATAATCAAGAAGGGGAAGTTTTCTAAACTGGTAAAAGAAAAGCCGTCCGATCAACGCACTTTACCATATAAATGAAGAAAAAAATAAGAGAAGCATTTGACTCATGGGATTTGAAATCGCTATTTCTGACTGTCCTTTTTCTTTCCGTAGGAGTAGTCATCTACTATTACTTCAGTGATATCCGGGATCGATTCCGAACAAACGAAGAGGAAGCATTCAAAGGACAAACTATTGGGCAAATCATTGAAGTTCAGAAAGCAGACAGGATAACTCAGAGTAAATGGAATGGAACAAAAATCTTCGTTGACAGCTATACGATTTTCTATCACTATGATGTGAACGGGCAGCGATTTGAAAATAGGGATATCATTCCAAACACAACAAAAAATCAAAAACTATTGAAGGCAATTTTAGAAAGAGAAACTGATAATAGTTGCTTTATTAAATTTGACCTGGAAGATCCAAAGAAGAGCCTTCTCGTTCGGAGGGAGTAAAAAGCCGCTATTCATGCATAAGCTTGAAGAAATCGATCGCACTCAATTGAAATAGTAGAATCTCCGCTAATTACAGTTTCACTTTTTCTAATCTTACCATATCAGAAAAAATAACAAACTTTGCATTGCTAAAGAGATCGGCCATGCCCCTGGTGAAAGTGAATGAAATGAGAAAAGAAAGCGCATGGGCGCTTTGGCAGGTGAGCGAGTCGGAGGAGGAGCTTGCTTTCATGGCCATGGCATCCTATCCGGAGGAGATTATTTCCAAGCAGAAACGACTGGAGTGGCTGGCCGGAAGGGCACTGATAAAAAGCCTGACCGAGTACATTGGTCTGGAATATTTTGGCTTGCGGAAGGATGAATACGGAAAGCCATTTTTGAAAGAACACCCTCATTACATCTCGCTTTCTCATTCTTTTCCTTATGTGGCAGCGCAAATTCATCCTTCTCATTCGGTAGGCATCGATCTTGAGCAGCCTAAAGATAAATTGCTGCGAATAGCTTCGCGAGTACTTTCTCCGGTGGAATTAACGGATGCCGGTACGGATATTGTAAAGCATTGCGTCTATTGGTGCGCCAAAGAAGCGATGTATAAAATACATGGCAAACGAGGGCTGCATTTTGAAAATCAGTTGAATATTGAGCCTTTTGAATTACAGCAGCAGGGTGATTTGAAAGGAAGAATTAAAGCAGAGGGTTTTACTGATCCTGTCGCATTGTGTTATTCTGTGCAGACGGATTATGTGATGGTTTATACTAACTTTAGCAAAGCATGAAGACGTTGACCTTCCTTTTTATTTTGATTACCTGGAACGTGTTCGCCCAGCAGCCGGTTCAGAATTTTTCGCTGGTGAATGTGGCGGATAACAGCACCATTTCGCTGGAAAGCTATCAGTCCTGTTCGGCAGTAGTAGTGATTTTCACGGGCAACGAGTGTGCCTACGATGCCTATTACACTGCACGTATTAAAATGCTGACAGATACCTATAAAGGGAAAATACAGTTTTTGCTGGTGAACTCTTATGTTGAGCCAACCGAGTCAGCAGATAAAATGAGAGCCGTTTATAACGGATGGGGGATGGCCGTGCCTTACCTGGCCGATAAAGATCAAACAGCCATGGAATGCCTGAATGCACACAAAAGCCCGGAAGCCTTTCTGCTTAAAAACAACGGAGGAAAATACACCGTGGCGTACAGCGGAGCGATTGATGATAATCCACAGGTAAGTGCTGCTGTGAGAGAAACTTATCTGCGCAAAGCAATTGATAAACTACTGGCCGGTCAGCCGATTGATGTGCCAAATGTAAGAGCAGTGGGATGTTCGATGAGAAGAAAGTAGCGGTAATATTCAACTATCGAGCTATCGTTGGTAGATCTGATAGAAAATCAAGGTATAGTTATAAATTGATAACGTTATGAGAACTAAAACCAATGACTTGAACCTGGAGAAAGAAAAACTGGAGATTATAAAATGGGTAACTGAACTCCAGGATGATAGCGCCATTGAAAAACTGAGAATGCTAAGAAACAATCCTAAAAAAACGGACTGGTGGGACGAGGTAAGTGATGAAGAAAAAAATGCTGTGGATAAAGGGCTTGAAGATATTAAGGCAGGGCGGGTAAAGCCGCACAAAGAAGCTAAGAAACTATATGAAAAATGGCTTTAAGCTCCTATGGTCAGATCGTGCCCTAGGGGACTTGCAAGCAATTATTAATTACTTATCTGAAAAATGGACGACAAGGGAGATACAAAACTTCGCAAGAAAACTGGATAAGCGGATAGAATTAATATTAAGCAACCCGCGGCTTTTCCCTAAGACTGCAAAAAGAAAGAATATTTATAGATCAGTGCTTACAAAACACACCGTAATTTATTACGAGATGAGTGAAAAATCGATCACTATTGTGACTCTTTTTGACTCAAGACAAAATCCTAGGCGACTAAAGTTATAGGATGTGGCAGCCTTTCAAAAAAAGGGTGGCTTATTTCTTTTTTCCGATGAGTAGATAAACACTCAACACAGCAACACAAATCAACAACCCCAAAAACTCCCGGCTCTCTTCGATATAGTGATATTGCATCTTGGCAATGTCGTCAAACAACAAAGAACGGTCGGGTGATTGCAGCCAGTCTTTAAATCCTGGTAAAAGAAGTATCATGTAGATGATGTATCCTGCCATCAGTACAAGCATTACTTTCGAATAATACATGTTGAAAGCTGCCAGTGCGCAGATCACCATCATGGCGCCATAGATTGCGATCCAGAGCACAGGATCAGGATCATTGAATTGCACGACAGTGAAGGCAAGAAACATTAGTGCCAGCAGTAAATGAGGTATGCGTTTGAGCCAGATCATGTTTTAAACCCCTTCTTCGATATGGAAAAGTTTTTTCAGCCGGTCCAGCCCGCTTCCATCCATGAGCATCACCAGGTAATCATTGTCTTCAATCTTCATGGTGCCTTCCGGATTTTTATAAAGCTTACGCTGCCCTTCTTCTATTTTTACAAGCCCGATGAGTACCACGTTGCATTGCTTTTTTAAATCGTAAAAAGCTTTGTCGTAATACATTCCGCTCAATGGATTGCCCGGAGCAATGCGGAATTGTTTCATGTCGTATTCGTCCTGTTCGTGTGCGTAGGCGATGATCTCTTCACTGAAAAGCGCTACATCCGGTTCATAGATATAACTGGCCAGCAGCTTGGATGAAATTTCATTTTTGGAAATGGCGTAAGTAACACCGGCACTATGAAAGGTGTTTTTCAGGTTACCGTTTTCCAGAGTAACGACATAGTTCAGTTTCTCGAAATGCTTTTTCATGTTAATGACATACACCAGCTTCTCGGTATCGTCATTAAGATTAATAAATACAATAGAGGCCTGGCTCAGGTTGGCTTTCTCCAGCAAATCGAAATTGTGGTAATCAGAAAACAAAGTGTACACTTCATCAGGCGTGTAAAACTCCCGAATAATGTCAATGGTAGGGCGATCTTTTGTAATGACGGCTACCTGGCGGCCGGCACCAATCAAGTGACTGATCACCGATTTGCCGAAATCATTCCACCCGATCATCACTACGTGATTTTTGAAACGGGTTCCGTTGAGGCCTAAATCTTTTTGCTCTTTCAAAGTGCTCATAAAGTTAGCGAACTGTCCGATGATAAAACCATATACTCCCAAACTTGAGAGCAGGAATATAAAACCAATAATAATGCCTCCGTCAGTCACGGGCATTTTATCGCCATAGCCAACAGTGGTCAATGTTTCCAGCAAATACCAGAGCGCATCGCGCAAGTCGTTGATTTTTGCTCCGGGAGCATCCACCTCAAATCGCATTAAGGCAATAATCAATGAGGTATAGATGGCAATAAGGCCAACAATAGTGAGAAGTCCCTTACGGTAATTGGGGCGTTTCATTCTATTTCCGGCCCGATTTTAACAGAGGGCTACCGCTTTGAAAAGTTATTTTTTGAATGCCGGGACCAATAGAATGCCCATCATTTATGAGTAACGGGTGAGAAAGTCTTTGGTATGGGCGTTTCATCGGTGTAAACAAAAGGGTGCTTAAAAATAAAGTAAAATGGCTTACAAATAAAAATTTGCTCCTTTTAAACCCAACTACGAATAATTTCGTATTAATTCTTGTGCATCTGAAATACATGTAGTTAATTTGATACGAAATGATTCGTAATTGATGAAAGCGCAAACCATAAAACCGACTGACAAGGAGATAGAGATTCTTCAGATCCTCTGGAAAAAAAGTGAGGTGAGTGTAAAAGAAGTGCACGAAGAGCTGGGTGGCGAAAGCATAAATGGCTACACCACTATTCTAAAGATCATGCAGATTATGCATGAAAAAGGATTATTGACACGCCAAAAGAACGGCAAGCTGCACCTCTACAAAGCAGTGACTTCACCGGAGAACACGAAAACACAGCTGCTGGATAAAATGATCCATTCTGTATTTCAGGGGTCGGCCTCCCAGCTGGTGATGAGTGTTCTGGGTAACGGAAAGCCCAGCAAGCAAGAGCTAAAGGAAATCAGAAACTATCTCGATCAATTAGAAGGAGGTGAAAAATGAATGCATTTAATGTGTCCTGGACATCCGCGCTAAGCATGACATTGCTGCACTCGCTGTGGCAGGGATTCATCATTACTTTATTGACATGGATGGCGTTGCGGTTTTTTTCATCGCGAAGCTCCAACGCAAAATACCTTGTAGCAACAGGAGCGCTGTTCTTCCTTTTCGCTTCCGCAGCAGTTACTTTCTTTGTGATTTATACACCGCACATCGAAAAAAGTAGTGTGCCTCTTACCTTTTCCGCTTTGTTCACACAAAGTGATGCGGCCCGGCAAACCGCTTCGTTTAACTATTTAAATTCAGCTCTTGGTTTTTTACAGCTTCATCAGTCGTGGATCGTAATGGGCTGGGCTGTTGGAGTATTTCTTTTTTCACTCCGTTTTATAGCCGGCATCACCTATTTAAACTACCTGCGTCACCGTGCTGTTCCTGTTGATCACGAATGGAACAACGTGATTCAGCGCCTGTCGGGCAAGTTGAAAATAAAAGGTATCGTAGAATTATGCGAATCCATTTCCGTGCAAACGCCCGTCGTGGCCGGATACCTGAAACCCATTGTGCTTATGCCGGTGGGGTTGCTCAGTGGCTTAAGCATGCAGCAGGTAGAAGTCATTTTGATTCATGAACTGGCGCACATCAAACGTCATGATTACCTGATCAATTTCATTCAATCACTGGGGGAAACCATTTTCTTCTTCAATCCTTTTGTCTGGATCATTTCTGCATGGATGCGAAATGAACGCGAGAACTGCTGCGATGATATGGTACTGAGCGAAGGATATAGTGCCGGGCTGTATGCAAAAACACTTTTTGAATTAGAAACCTCACGTGAAGAAACCGGGGGGCTGGCGCTGGCCCTTACGGGAAATAAAAATCAATTGTTAAACCGTATTAAAAGAATTATGGAACACGCTACAAAAAATCAGAACGGGAAGGAGAAATTCATACCCGTTGTATTGGTATTGCTGGGATTGGTATTTGCCTCCTGGCTTTCTATCAATCCCACCGAAGAAGCCGATGCGATCGGGCAAGACTCCGTAAAGCGGGAAGCTGTAGCCGATACTACGAAGAAGCCTAAGGTGATCACCTATTCGCGCACGACTGTAATTACCTATGATGAAAAAGGAAAGCCACACGAAGAAGTGATGGAATCATACGATGGGGAAGAGATGCCAGAACCACCTTCACCTCCTGACTTTGATATTGCTGAAGTAGCTCCAGTGCCTGATTTGGATTTTGCAATGGCTCATGATATTGATGTGATGCCTATGCTGGGAGGGTTGGGAGTGGCTATGCCGATGATGGATTTCGCTCTGGATACTTTCCCTCATGGGTTTAATTCCTTTAACGAAGAGCAAATGCATGCTTTTCAGGAAAAGTTTAAGGAAGAGTTCAAAGCGAAGTTTGGCGACTTCTATGCCAAGAACCAGAAAGAGATGGACAAGATCATGGCAGAAACACAAAAGAAGATGAGCGACTTTGATAAGCAATGGGCAGAACAAATGGATGCCCGCTCATGGCAGAGTATGAAACATGACATGGCGCAATTAGCACCCATAGCTCCACTGATGGAAGAACAGATGCATATGGCCACACAGCAAATGAAACAAGCTGAGCATATGGCGCGGTTAAGCGAAGACCGGGCTCACATAGCTGAAGACTATGCACGCTTCAATGAAGAACATGTGCAAAAAATAGAAAAGAACCTGAAGCAGTTCGAGAGTGAGATAAAAGAACTGCTAGTGAAAGATGGTTATATCAGATCAGACGAGGCATTGAAGGATATTGTATTTAATCCTTCCGGTGAAATTTCAATCAATGGAAAGAAGATCAAGGAATCGGACAAGAAAAAGTACACTGATATTCACAAGAAATATTTTAATGATCTGAAATTTCAACGTACAGAGTAATTGGTCACCGGCAGTTATTGATAATAGCTGAAGTTTCCTTTACATCAATCAGTCCGTGCTGGTGACTCCAGGTATTGTAAATGTAGGTGGCAATCTCAGCAATCTCCAGGTCAGTAAGCACAGGAATCCCCGGCATGGGCTTGTTGAATTTCTTTCCGTTCACCAGTACTTCTCCTTCCTTGCCGTGCTTCATCAGGCAGAGCACCTCCTCAAAATTTTTGTTCATGTAGTCCGACTCATCGAGTGGAGGATAAAGCAAGCCCAATCCCTTTCCATTTTTCTGATGGCAGTTGCTGCAGTTTTTAATGTAGAGTTGTTCGCCCTGTACATAGTATTGTTGGAACTTGGGCTCTCTGGAAGAGCAGGAGAACAGTAATTGGCAATAGGCAATAGACAATAGGCAAAATAAAATGATAATGTAAGTACGAGCGTTGCCTACTGCCGTTTGCCTACTGCCTACTGAACTAAACATGTTCAGCACGTAGCCTCTTAATATCTTCCACCAGGCGATCTACGTCTTCCGGCTTAGTACCATCGTATTTGCCGCGTATTCTTCCTTTCTTATCGATGAGCAGGAAAGCTCCGCTGTGAATAAATCCATCGGGCTCCGCTTTGTCTTCCATCGCGGTAGCGAAGTAACTGGTTTGAGCAATCTTATAAATAGAGTCTTTTACACCCGTTACAAAATGCCAGCGTTTACTTTCCACGCCAAGCCGGGCAGCGAAATCATGAAGTAATGCAACGGTATCATATTCGGGATCGATCGAGTGGGAGAGTAGCAACACATCCGGCATATCTTTCGTAGCCTCGTACACCCGCACCATTTGTGTTTTCATGATGGGGCAGATGGTGCGGCAGGAAGTAAAGAAGAAATCCGCTACATAAATTTTGTCTTTGAATACTTCATTGGTAATAACAGCACTGTCCTGATCGACAAACTGAAAGGGTGCGATTTTATGATAGATGGTGTCGGTGCCACTTACTTCACGCTCACCAAAAATCGGTAAGTCGTTTTGTTTCGGCTTGCAACTGGCCATACACAGGATGGTAATCAGGCATCCATAAACCAGTACGTCTGAATAACTCCTGTTTTGCATTGCATCTAACGTATTAAATCTCATAGCTAATGTCTTATTAAAAAGTAATCTTATCGCCTTCGTGTATTTCTGTATGATTGATCGCTACCAGGTTTTGCCCGAATATCACTTTCTCACCAAACCTTCTGTATTTGGAAAGTGTACGTAATGGCTCCTTTCCTTTTATTGCCGTATCCTGATCCACAGTAGTCAGCACACAGCGACTACAGGGTTTCACACCGACAAACTGGTTGGTGCCTATTTTAAAATCCCGCCAGCTTTCTTCTTCATAGGGCTGACCTCCCGTAAAAACCAAATTAGGACGAAAGCGGTTCATAGGAACCGCTTCCTCTAACCTTGAATTTAAATCATCCAGCGAAGACTGGCCAATAATTAAAAAAGGATAAGCATCGGCAAGGCCGACATGTTCCTCATTGACTTTATATCGCGCATCTACCGGGCGCGGGTTGGTTTCGGGAAAGACCACCAATCGGCAAGGAATACCCAGGTGCAAAGTGAACCACGCACTGAATATATCACTTACCTCGTAAACGATCACCTCATCATCCCAGACTTTAGATGCTATCGGTTCTTCATAATGGGAATGTCCGAAAGGGATTTCCAGCGACTGATCTTTAAAATGAATGGACAGGTGGGCAGAATGTACGTGTTGTTTAAACAGCGCCATCGAATGGTGTACACGCTGCGTCATGAAGCGGTTGGTTTCATCAATCAGCATCCATCGCCTGTCGTACTGAAGCCCTTTTTCCAGCACTTTGGCGGAACGCATGCGTATACCTCCCAGCGATTTGATCGGATAAATCCAGATTTCTGAAAGGATAAGCGGCTGCATAACTAATTGATCCTTCAAATTTTTTGCTAACATAAAGCAGGATTACCTTTATACAAAATGTGACTATGGCTAAAGAGGCAGCATTGTGGTATTTCGAGAGTGTGAATTTATACAATTTGCTTTGCCCGCATAAGGTGAAGGCAATGGCCGAACGGCATACGTTTCATCATTACAAGAAAGATCAGTTCATCTATTTTCCTGAAGAGGTAGCTTCACATATTTATATGATATCGGAAGGCCGCGTGCGGATTGGTCATTACCTGGAAGATGGTAAAGAAGTTGTTTCTGCGATATTGACCACCGGGGAGATTTTCGGTGAGCTGGCGCTGGCAGGCGAGGAAAGGAGAAGGGATTTTGCACAGGCTATGGATAACTGTGTTGTTTGCCCTCTTAGCATAGAAGATTTGAAAGAGCTGATGTATGGCAACCGCGAGCTAAGCTTCTCGCTCCTGAAACTGGTAGGCTTGCGCCTGATGAAACTGGAGAGAAAGCTGGAATTGCTCGTATTTAGAGATGCCCGAACCCGTATCATCGAGTTCCTGAAAGACACCGCTTCATGGAAAGGAAAGAAAGTAGGGTTTGAGACATTGATTCCTACCCGGTTGACACACAAAGATATTGCCTCCCTTACGGGGACTTCCAGGCAGACCGTTACTACCATATTAAACGAGTTAAAAGAACAGAACCTGATCAACTTTGATCGCAGAAGAATACTGATCAGGGATCTGGAGAAGCTAAAATAAGATGCTGCAACCACTGCCTGTCGTTCCGTTCAAGTAACCCAATGGGGTATTAATAATTTGTTAACAAACAAAGCGCACGATCGGTGCTGAGTAAAGTTAAATTTGAGCTTTCACTTTTTCATGCTCAAATTTTTTGAACTGAATTCCATCCGGTACCGCATGCTGTCCGGATTTCTTTTTCTTATCCTCTTGATTTTAATTATCGGGCTGGTTTCTATTTCTTCGCTTGACAATACCAGCCGGATAGCGAGCGTTCACAGCCGCATTAACAAGCTGCAGGTGTATACCCTTAACCTGATCAAAACCGATAATGACTTCTTTGATTTTGAAACAACGAACGAAAGCTATTTCAGAGACCATCAAAGCAAATACCTGAAAAGACGCGACAGTCTTTTGGTGCTGATTGAAAAGGGCCTGGCCAGCGCCAGTGCAAACAGTGAGGAATATGATTATCCGTTTCATCACAATCTGCATGAGATTGATAGTTTGTTTCAGCAATACAATCTGAAATTCTCCCAGCTGGAAATGCTCATTTTTAAGAGAGGCTTTAAGGATTTTGGCCTGGAGGGAGAGATGAGAAAGCATGCTCATGCACTTGAACTTCCCAAGATGAAGGTAGATATGATTGATGTGTTATCGCTGCGAAGAAATGAAAAAGATTTTTTGCTGCGACATGATACTTCCTACCTCGTTAACTTCAATGCGCTAAGCAATGAGATGCTTAGCCGGCTATTGAAAGATTCGGCCAAATATCCGGATGCACTTTACCATATTCGCCAATATCAATACTTTTTTAATGAGCGTGCAGCTATTGAACAACAAATTGGGCTAAGCAGCCTGGAAGGTTTCCGTACTGAACTGAATATGCTGACAACGCAATTGAGTGAGCAATACTTTGCCTTATCCGAAGATTCCGGAGATATGTATTATTCTATCCAGCGAAACGCAAGGATCTTTTATATTATTATGATCAGCGGAGCAATAATTTTTTCACTCATTTCTAGCTTCTGGATTTCCAAACGATTATCTGAACCGATTGCCAAGCTATCAAAGATGATGAATTCGGTTACTGGCCATCCTAAAAAGATGGAAATGAACCTGAATAATGCTGCGGAAGAAATAAATACACTGACGGGTTCGTTTATCAAACTGATGGATCAAACGAACGAACAGATGAGGGAGATTGAAGAGAAGTCGGAAATGCTGAAAGCGAGGAACAATGAGTTGAATAAACTCAACGAAGAGCTGGACAGTTTCCTCTACAGTACGGCACACGATTTACGTTCACCGCTTACTTCACTTCTGGGTATTGTGCGCCTGATGCGTCTGGACAACAAGCAGGAGGAGTTAGTTCCTTACCTGGATATGATGAAGAGCAGCATTCAGCGCCAGGAAGATTTTATTGCGCAGATTGTAAACTATGCAAAAAACAAGAAGTTAGAGATTGCCCCCGAGCGGCTTGACTTAAAGAAGATCATCCTCGAAATTTTTCAGAATCATGAATTTGTGGATGGCGCTTTTGAAATAGAAAAGTATATCAGCATCAAGGAAGAGGTGCCGTTCTGTTCCGATCGTAATCGTATCTACATCGTATTCAATAATCTGATCTCAAATGCCATTCGCTATAGCGATCCGGAAAAGAAAGAGAAATTCATTCAGATTAAAATCCATATTACGGCTGGTGAAGCAGTAATTGAATTCAGCGACAACGGTGTAGGCATCGAAAAAGAGCACGTAAGCCGCATTTTTGATATGTTCTACCGGGCCAACTTCAATTCAAAGGGTTCGGGTTTGGGTTTATTCATTTTTAAAGAGGCAATCCAAAAGCTTGGCGGCTTTGTTACGGTAGAATCGGAGATAAAAATAAGTACCAGGTTTTTTATTAAGCTGCCGAATCTTCAAGGTATGGACCAGATGCAATACAACTTAGTTATGCAGGAAACAGCAATTGCATAATTACTGTTTCCTGCACTCTATAATCAAAGCTTATATAACTTCTCGTAGTACTCATCCGCCATTCTTCCTGAATCAAATTCAGGAAGCACATCGGTCATGCTTGTCTTTACTACCTTCAGCCATTTGTCTGGTGTGTTGTAATACATCGGGATGATCTCATTTTCTAAAAGATCGAGCAGGTTCTTTGCTTCAATACGATCTTTATCTTCCTGGGGTAATGAATCATCGGCAGTAGGGATGATGAAACTGTTTTCGCCATGTTTGGAAAACTCCGGTACCCATCCATCGGCAATGGAAAGATTGACCGATGCATTCATCGCGGCCGTCATACCTGAAGTGCCCGAGGCTTCGCGATACAAGCGTGGATTGTTGAGCCAGATGTCAGATCCTTTTTTCAAATGACCGGAGAGCCATAGTTCATAACCAGTGACTACCGTTACATTAGGCAGGTCTTTGGTCTTCCAGTAGATTTCATTGAACAGGTTGATGGCACCAAAATCTTCCGGGTAAGGCTTGCCTGCCCAGATTACCTGTATAGGTCGCTCTTTGTTGGTGGCAATTTTAATAAAACGATCAAAGTCGTGAAGAAGAAGATTGGCACGTTTATACTGTGCGAAGCGTCTGGCCCACACAATGGTTAATACATTTTCATTAAACAGCTTTCCGGTTTGATTGGCTACCGTGCGGAAGAGTTTAAACTTCAGGTCTTTCTTTCTTTTCACTATAGCCGCATCATCTTTTTTCTTCAAGGCATCACCTAATTCCGGATCGAGCCAATAGGTTTTGTTTTGTGCGTTGGTGATGGCAGTGATTTCACAGATACCTTTATAGCCTGCCCACATTTTGCGCGATACTTCTCCATGCAATTGAGAAACTCCATTGGCTTTCTTTGCCATGCGCAGTGCTGTGAGCGTATAATTCAATACTCCGTTTTCGAATGGAGCTACGTATTCTTCTACTTGTTTTACGGTAAGTCCATTGAAGAAACTCATGCTATTAAGTAAGGGAACACTATGTTCTTCATTACCTGCTTTCTCTGGCGTATGGGTAGTGAATACCACGCGCTTCTTCACTTCATCTAGGTTTTTAAATTTATCCAACAAATAAAAGCACATCGGTAAGGCATGCCCTTCATTCATGTGATAGATTTCCGTTTCACGTTCCAGGATGTCGATCAGCTTTGCTCCACCAATACCGAGCAATACCGACTGAGCGATACGCGTAGTTTCATTGGGATCGTATAAACGATGGCTGATGGTTTGGGCGAGGAAATCGTTTTCCGGTATATCGGTGGAAAGCAAAAAGAGCGGAGCGGTATTAAATACTTCCGGTTTTAGTAAATAGGCTTTTACAAAAACACGCGAGCCGTGAATAGTGATCGGAAACAGTATGTTGGTATCCGTTAAGAACCAGTAATCTTTGTCGCGGAAACTTGCTTTTAATGTCTGGTCTTGATTTCGTTCCTGATCATAATAGCCTTTCTTCCATAGAATGCCCACGCCAATCAGGTTTTGTTTCAGCTCATAAGCGCTACGCAAATGAGAGCCTGCCAAAAAACCCAGACCACCGCTATAGATTTTCAGTGGCTGGTCGATGGCAAATTCCATAGAGAAATAAGCAGCAGGCTTAGCGTACTTTTTATCAAAACTGTAGGGGAAAAGCTCCTTAATGTTAACCATTTGACTTGTTTTAAATTGAAGCAAACCCCCAAGCTAATAAATCGGATTGAAGCTTGCCTACGAAAGGGTGGTAAGAGATTCCGCAAACGTTAGAAAAGAAAACTTATAAGGAGAATAAAGGGCTAATAAAGGAGGAGCAAAGGAGCATAAAGGGAAAAGGCGGTCTGTTTCAGGAGCACCATGAATGGTAAAAAGAGATCCTAATCCTAATCGGAGCAGGATTCTCTTTTATAATTAACCCAACCTTATTTTTGTATTCTCATCTATAACTCAAAGGTAAATACCCATTGCCCTGTCAGCTCCGATACCCTGGCGGTGTATCCGGTGCCTGTAAACTTGAAACTGAGTTGTAACGAGTGGTCATTCACACTATAGGTCATCGCCACAGCATCGGTTTGAGGGTCACGTATAATCTGTGTCACCGGATCAGCTCCAAATGTCCAGTTTCCGCTACCAGGCCACGGACTGCGGGAAGGTCGTGACGCTGTAGTATAGATAAACAAGTCTGCTCCTTTTGTACCTGCCAGCACAAGCTGAAAAGAAGAATATTCGGATATCTTATTTACTCCATCCAGAGTAACACCCGTCAGCTTCCAGGTTTTGCTGAGTTTGGCCAGTTGCACATCGGTGATAGGTTCGGGGTCTTCACTTTTCTTTTTGCAGCCGGAAGTAAAAAGGATAATCATAAACAGAATAAAGAAACATGCAGGCAACGAGCGCACACTCTTTTGATTTAAATGAAAATTCATTTTCATGTGTTAATTATTTTTTTAGTGGACACATGGAATCGCCAGGTAAATCATCATGCTGTTGGGTCTGCTTTGCTGATGGCGATTTCATACTTATTTGGATGGAGTAGCTTGAAATAATCAAATCTGTGACTGACAGATAACCCTTATTGATCAGGGATAGACAACCTGAAGCTGCATTTGAAAATAGGAAGCAGAGACAGCGCTGCCACTGGGATTAATTTGCAAAATGGCAGTATAATCATCGGCTTCAGTCAGTTTAAAATGCCTGGAAAAGTCCATGGATGAAGCAACATTTTGTGTAAGACTTGTATAAAAGTCGTAGCCTGCTATAATGCTGGTTCCTTTCTTTATTGTGATGGAGAACCTGATGTAAGCATTGGCATTGGGAGCATAGTAATTGGGGCAATTTACGTTTACGATCACCCTGGCGGGAGTGGTGACAGTAACCCCACTATTATTTCTGACTGTAAAGTTTACCGCATCAAGGCCTGGAACGGAAGTAGTTGCAGCAGCAGGTGCTGAAAGAATACTGTTGGGTTGATCTGCCAGATAAACATCACCTGATTTTAATACCTGAGACCCCAAGACTTTGAGCTGACCAAGAACCGCTACGGTTCCATCAAACTGCCCGGCAAGTCCATTACTGCCTGCTGTTCCATATATACCGATGCCATTATCTGATTTTCCTGAAACAGCTTTACCTGATGCTGGATCTGAAATGCCATTCAAAGCAGTTCCGCCATTGGCAATCGCGTCAATGGCATTTCGCGAGTTTCCGCTGGTGGATGGATTGGTGATACTAAACGTAGCAAATCCGACCGCTCCAGTGCCACTCCCGAAATAAGGAAGTGAAAAAGGTGCGCCTGGTACCCATGTAGTACCACTCCATCTCAAAACATCTCCATTAGCGGCACCTTGCTGTCCGAGCTTTAATGGATTGGCAGGTGTGCCTTGCCCTGTAAAAACACCATCCACAGAGATGGCAGGCTTACCTGGTCCCCATACCGAACCATTCCATAACAAAGACTCCCCGTTGGCTGCTCCTTGCTGGGCCAGTTTAAGAGGCGATGCGCCTGTTCCGTTGCCTTCCAACGTTACGTTTTTCTGCACGAATTGTGTTCCCCAATTATCACCCACTCCACCACTGATAGTAGCAGGGTTCCATGAGCTACCATTCCATTGCAGTACTTGCCCGCTGGCAGCGCTTTGATCGGCTAACTTGAGTGGATTTGCCGAAGAACCATCTCCGCTCAAGGTGTTGTTCGTTTGAACACCTGCGTTGCCCGCTACCCAGGCAGAGCCGTTCCACTGAAGCACCTGGTTAGTGCCTGGTGAAGCAGCATTAACATCCGTCAGGTTATCCAATGTCATGTTAGTGGCCTTATCGGCTACAAGTGCGTAAGGCACGCTGTTGAAAGTGGTTGAGCCCATATCGACATAAGCGGAACCACCGGCAGGATCGAGTTCTACCTTCAATGATTTTTGACTGCTGCTTCCCTGAGCCCAGTTGATGGTGAAGAAATTTCCGGTGACGACTGTACCGGTTCCCAGGGTAACGGTAAACATACCATAGGCATTAGTGGCGGTGTTGAATGTTTCGGTGTATACGGCAGTGGTATTGCTGAGTATAGTCATGCGCAAGCCAATGTTTTTGCTGGCCAATACATTGCCACTGGCATCACGCGCTACGGCCTGGTACGTAAATGACTGAGGCGTTTGAGCAGTTGAAAACGTAAATGAGAGCAACGTTATCGTCCATAAAAGAAGTAGGTATTTATTCATAAGACAGGGGGTTAATTGTTTTTGAGTATGGATAGGGTTTTACTTTTTCCTTGTGAATCGCGAAGCAGAAGAAAATAAATAGCGGGTGTAAGTGAGCTTAGGTCCAGTTCGGTGGAAGGTGAAGTAATGGTTTGCTCGTCAAGGATTTTTTCCCCGGAAGCATCAATCAACTGATACGTATATGTTTTCGTTTTTTCTTTGGTCTCTATAAACAAATGATGATTGGCGGGGTTAGGAAATATTTTAAGGTCTTCCTCTTCTTCACCCATGCCCGTAACGACCGATGTACCGGAAGAAAGGTTGACCTGGAAGCCCTGGTGAAGTAACAGTGTAGAGGAGGAGAGACTGCCTGCAACAGGCTGAGCGATAGTAGAAGATAACGATCCGTTGGCGCTGGAGGCGAAACTTCCTCCTGATGCGATAACGTACGAGGATAAACTTTGCGCAAATGCCGATGAACACAGGCATAGCGCAGCCGGAAGCATAAAATTCTTCATGTGGATAAATTTTATGAAAGATTGAACTTTGCCTGCTTCAGCTCAACTACCAAAAGAGGTAGGCTTGCTCAATTCAGAATTGAGTTGTGTTTATTGTTGTAAGGGTACTGTGGAAATTCTGCTCTTTGAATCAGACTATTTTATGCTGTATCGCTTTGGCTACTGCTTCCGTCATGGAACTGACATGCAGTTTGGAATAAATATTTTTCATGTGGAAACGCACGGTATCATAGCTGATGCTACACCGGCTGGCAATCATTTTATAGCTCAGGCCTTGCACCAGGTGTTGAAGTATTTCCTTTTCGCGGGCAGAGAGTGTATTTTCTACAGGAGTGGCCTTACCCGGGTTTTTAAATAACTCCAGGACACGTGAAGCAATAGAACCAGTCATTGGCGCTCCGCCATGATATACTTCATCAATCGCTTCGAGTATCTTTTGTGGCGGGCTGTTCTTAAGTATATAACCGGAAGCGCCTGCGTAAATAGAAGCCAGTATTTTATCATCATCTTCAAAAACAGTTTGCATGATGATCTTCAAATGAGGGAAGCTTTGCTTCAGTATTTTTACTGCTTCAATACCGTTGATGCCAGGCATCTGTATATCCATCAGCACTACATCGGGCGATGCTTCCTCTACTTTCTGAACAAGATGAGTGGTATCGCCATATACTCCGGACACAAAAAAATGAGAGGAAGATTGGAATAGATGTACCAGCCCCTGGAGAACTCCTTTATGATCATCAAAGAGGCACACCCGTATACTCATCATTCATGGGTTAAGTCAGTCTTCGTTGCGACTGGTTAGTATATTGAGAAATGAAAAATAGGATTTCAGCCTTGAAAGAACATATACGCCAGCCGCGACTGATAAAAAGGTAATAAAAAAAACCTTTACTTTATCAAAAAGACCTCCATCGGATGAGGATACAGTGAGTGAACCGATGAAGGCTCCCAACAGGATGGAAGCAATAGCAGTGGTGTAGTCTCCTTTGCTTTCTTCCAGTATAGTGTAATTGGAAGTGTCGTCCGGATTATACCGCACTGTAACCGTTTTGTGCAACCGCGCGAAATCCTGCGGACTTTTGTAACTGCTTTTGCTGTAATAATGTTCTATCGTTACCGGCTGCCCGCCAGCGGGCCGGAAAGTGATCAATACATACTGATACCTGTCATCATCACCAGATGTGATTGCATGATACTGGTTGGGTGTATGTACAGTGCCATTTACTATTATTTTCTGCCGGAAGTAGCGTGCGGCTAAAAACCAGGCAACAACAATCAAAACTGTGACAAGGAAAATGACAAGGAGCATAGCGGGTGGCTTTAGATTCAAATGAATAGTCGTACAAGTAATCGATTATCTAAAAGCAGATCACCTACCATTAGTGGTAGAATTGAAATAGAGTTGAATGGTAGTTCCTTTACCGAGCTCTGATTGTAATGTGAGTACTCCATTCATCTGGCGAGCGCGCAGTTTCATGTTTTCCAACCCGTTGCCATGGCGTGCGCTACCGGGATCAAATCCTTTTCCGTTATCGTGAATCAGCAGGATAGCACCTTTGGCGGCCCGTTTTATACTTACTTCTACGCATGTGGCGCTGGCATATTTTACACTATTATTGAGCGCTTCTTTGTAGATAAGGTAAAGATTCTTACGATGAGCCATACTTAGTTTCCCTTCGATCAGTTCGGCTTCCGCTTCAATGCGAAACTCAATGTGTGCGGCACCAAAAAGCTGGTTGCCCAACAACCTCATACGTTCGAATAAATTTTTAAAGGCATCATTTTTAGGACTGATAGCCCAAACAATATCATTCATGTCTTCCAGTACTCTGCGGCTGGTAACTCCCATCTGTTCGATCAGCGGCAACCCGGCCGGCAGTGAATGTTGTTTTGCCGCTTCGCTGAATAAAGAAATGGTAGTGAGGGCTGAGCCGATATCATCATGAAGATCGCTGGCAATGCCATTACGAATTTGCTGCAGTTTGATGAGTTGTGCTACCCTGTACCGGTAAACAAGATATATGAGGCCGGCCACGGAAATCGTAATGACAGTACGAAACCACCACGTCTGCCAGAAAGGTGGTTGTATGGTAAAACTGAAAATGGTTTCATCGCTCCACCTACTACTATTGGTACTTCCTTTTACCCGGAATGAATAATGACCCGGTGCGAGGCCAGCATAGTTGGCCGAGTTGGTGTTGCCGCTATAATTCCAATCACGGTCAGCCCCGTTCAGCTTATACGCATACTGGTGAAGCTGAGGGGTAACATAGTTTAAAGCAGCAAACTCAAAAGAAATCTGGTTCTGTTCATGCATCAGAATAAGGTCTTTCGTTATTTCCTGCTCTTTTCCAGTAATGCGAATTGAAGTGACCACGGTTTTGGGTGGAGTTTGTATTCCTTTCTGCTTAGTAGAATCCAGTATCAGTATTCTGCCGGATTCGCCAACCGCCATACGACCGTCATTCAGCAAAGCAATATCTGTAAAAAATAAGTTGTCCTTCTCAAGATCATGCTGGCGGTTGTAGGTTGTTATTTTGTTTTTTTCTTTATCGAGGTGAACGAGCCCTCTTTTAGTACTTATCCAGGCATTGTCTTGCCAGAGTACTACTTTGTGCACTGCATCGGTTGGTAATCCATCAGCGGTAGAGTAATGTTTTACAATGACACCTTTGTCAATACAGATCAGCCCATCGGAGCTGCAGGCCCATATTTTTCCTTCTTCGTCTTCCGCTATCCAATAAAAAAATGAAAGAGGAATTCCTTCCGGTGTTGTTTTATACACTTTTGTTTTGTCGGTGGCTGAATCATAACAGACTAATCCATCGAGGTGTGTGGCCAGCCATAGTTTCCGGTCACGCGCGACAATAGCGCAATAAAGAGCAGGATACTTCTGCGTGAGTGATTCACCCCGGGAAGTAATGAGTGGCAGTAAATCATCTTTTCCTTCGCACCATAATCGTATTCCGTTCCTGAACGTAGCGATCAGATAGCAGCCTTTCTTAAAGTAAAATGCACTGGCCTCCGAACCATAATTCTTGTTGATATGCTGAAAGGTGTTTTTAACCGGATCATAAACGTACAATCCATCTGCACCAATCAATAATTTGCCTCCGGGTAAAACGTGCAGCAGGCTGATTTCTGCTTTTATGCGATGAGGAATAGTATTCAGCTTATTCGTTTTATAATCCCAACGGAGTAATTCTTTGCCGTAAGTGTAAATATATAAAACACCGAGTGCGTGATCGCTGGCTAAAAGCGTCACCATCTCCATACCTTGCTGCTTGATCAGCAGTTGATCAAAACGGACCGGCTTGAATAAGGGTGGTTCCGGATTGACTTTATAAAGTTCTGCGTTGGTTGCCATCCACATTAGTCCGCCTGCATACCAGATGCCATTGACCGGGCCAACATCAAAACCTTTGCTGTTTTTATCGTCAATGAAATGAAACGTTCCGTTCTTCGGATCAAATTGGGCCAGTGTGCGGTCAAGGGTAGCTACCCAGTATTTTTTTTCATTACCTGTTCTTATGAAAAGAATATTCCTGGCAATATTCACCGTTCCCCATTGATGCGGGGGGACATTTTTTTCATAGACATACGTCTGAAATGTCTCTTTGATGGGATTAAATTTTTTAATCCCGCCACCCCAGCAACTCACCCACATTAACGTATCGTTTTCAATAAACAAATCCTGAATGGTGTTATGGAGAGGTAGTTCATTAATGCTGGGGGCTTTATCTAAAAAATACCTCCAGGTCAGATCCTTTTTATTAAACCGGCAGATTCCGGTGGTGGTGGCTATCCAGAGATAATCGCGATCTTCCCTAATGGTGCCCGTTCCGCGATGACGCGGGATATAAGGTGTGAAATTATGGATAGGAAAAATTTTTTGTTCTCCCGTTTTTGTGTTGATATGATGTAATCCAAAATCGGAACAAAACCAGAGCTGATCGTTACGATCAATGAGCAAAGCATTGGTAAACGGCTTTCGCTGGTGCTCCGCATTGTCTTTTTCAGGGAAAATTTTAGTGAACACTTTCCTGCCCGAATCCAGCATGGTCAATCCTTTCTGGGTGGATATCCACAGACGATGCTTACTGTCCTCACACATTTGCCAGATGTAGGAAGAAAGAAGTGAATTTTTGTTTTTCACATCGTGCCTGAATACAATGGTCTTTCTTCCATCGTAGCGATATAATCCGGTGGTAGAGCCGAACCACATAAAGCCGGCCTGATCCTGGTAAACAAAAGTTACCTCGGGCACGGAGTTACCACGCTCATCATGTACGGGCTCAAAAACTAACTGGTGCTGCGCCCATACCATTACGGGGATGAATAAAAGAAAAATGACTGTGGGTCGGATCACAGCAATTAAATTATGAAAAGAGAACAGATTAATGAAATACAACCGGCCAGTCTGATCTGGCCGGCTATCACTTTTAAATAGAAATTGCTGCCTATTAAATCCGGGAGATGACTACATATACTTCAATGTGATGCTAACCGATTTGGTCTACGGAACTTTGAAAGTAGCTTCTTTGAATTTAGGAGGTCCAAACATGGCCGTGGCATTATTGGAAAATCCGAAACCTTCGTTACATCTATTGTAGCGTAATGCTTACTGACTTAGTAGCAGGGAATGTGAAAGCAGCATCTTCAAACTGTGGTGGGCCAAACGAGCTTGAGGCATCATTAGAAAATCCATAACTTTCTTCGGGTATGCCCATTGCGCCTTTGTCCAGTTTGCCATTGGCATTTTCATCGTGTACGGCACTCGCTCCGTAAGTACCTGCGGGCACATTTTTAAAAACAACAGTCATTGTTTCTCCGCTGATCTTTATAATTTCTGCTTTGTAAGGAGTCTTTAAAAATGTGTCTTTGCTATTGAAGAGCACTACACGCAGATTGCCCGTTGTGCCTTTGATGTTTTTTACAACTACTTCTACATTGTTTTGCGCGAAGGTGAAAGTAGCAGCAATCATTACTACTGCGATAAGGATTAGTTTTTTGTTCATGGCGTTTTCTTTTTTCTGTAAAGCTGTTGCTTGCGCAGCGGCTTATCAATTTCCACTTTCCCAGTTGTTGATTCTGCCTGATCAATTGTCGAAAATTACCCTGTTAGCGTGAATACCTAATTCAGAAACAGTCTGAATTGCTTTAATTAACAAATTTTTAAGACTCCTGTTTTTGAATTTGCTTACTTTCATTGGTTAAAATCAACACGCTCATGGCACCCCTGACATTAAAAATCAACAACAAAGACTACACCATTGAGGCCGATCCCAAAATGCCGTTACTTTGGGCGATCCGCGATGTGGTAGGTTTGACAGGTACTAAGTACGGATGTGGCATTGCGCAATGCGGAGCCTGCACCGTTCATCTCGAAGGCAATCCGGTGCGTTCGTGTTCCATTCCTGTTTCTGCTGTAGCGAATAAAAATATCACCACCATCGAAGGTTTGTCGGAAGATAACTCGCATGTAGTGCAGCAGGCCTGGATTGCAGAACAAGTACCGCAATGTGGCTACTGCCAGAGCGGACAAATTATGGCGGCTACCGCTTTACTGAAGAAGAATGCCAATCCCACGGATAAAGACATTGACAACGCCATGCAGGGTCACATCTGCCGGTGCGGTACTTATCCGCGTATACGCAAAGCCATTAAAACCGCTTCGCACATGATGACTCAGAAAGCATCTACTAAATAATTCATCGCTATGGAAACATTGAATAAAAATATATCGCGCAGAAATTTCATGAAGCTCACCAGCTTATCCGGTGCTGCGCTTACCCTTGGATTTTATTTTCCCGCAACAGCGAAAGAAGCTGCATTTTTGAAAGGAGATGTGGCCGAAAATTTAGGTATTGATCTCAATGCGTGGATCGCCATCGATACATCGGGGAAAGTTACCATCATTAACCACCGTGCAGAAATGGGTCAGGGCGCTTACCAGGCCGTACCCCAAATCATTGCTGAAGAACTGGAAGTGGATATGAATTCCATCAACATTGTTTTTGGTGTTGGCAACGAAAAGAAATATGGGAGCCAGATTACAGGAGGAAGCTCCACGGTGCGCGGCTCCTACAAACATTTAGGTCGCATGGGCGCATCGGCCAGGGAAATGCTGACCGAAGCAGCTGCTGCTAAATGGAAAGTGAGTAAGAATGAATGTTATGCCGAGAACGGATTCATTATTCATAAGCCATCAGGTAAAAAAGCAAACTATGGTGAGCTGGTACTGGAAGCATCCAAACTGGAACCACCAAAAACAGTTACGCTGAAAAGACCGGAGGATTATAAAATACTTCGCAAGCCATTACCCCGGCAGGACACTCCGTTGAAAACAAACGGCAAGGCAGAGTTCGGATTGGATAAAAAACTTCCGGGCATGTTGTATGCAGTAGTAGAGCGTAGCCCCCGTTTCATAGGTAAAGTAAAAAGCTTTGACGATACTGAAACAAAGAAAGTACCCGGAGTAAAACACGTGTTCGCTACGAAGACAGGCGTGTTTGCTTCTACGCGTGAAGGTGTAGCAGTAGTGGCGGATACATTATGGGCCGCGATGCAGGGACGAAAGGCATTGAAAGTAACCTGGGACGATGAAGGCTTTGAACATCACAGTACAGAACAACTCTATGCAAAGATGAATGAAGACCTGAAAACTAAGGAAGGGATTTCATTTCGTACCAAAGGGAATGCCATTGCTGCTTTGGCGAAAGCAACAAAAAAAGTAGAAGCTACTTATGAAACTCCATACGAATCGCACAGCTGTATGGAGCCATTGAATTGTATTGCTGATGTAAAAGAGGATTCGTGCGAGGTATGGGGACCGATACAGGCACCGGGATGGGTACAGGATAACCTGATCCAGGTATTGGGATTGCCAAGAGAAAAAATTACCGTGCACATGACTTTCCTTGGCGGAGGATTTGGCCGCAAGGCATTCACTGATTATACGCAGGAAGCAGCGGTGATCTCCAAAGAAATCAAAGCACCGGTGCAGGTAGTGTGGACACGCGAAGACGATACATTGATCGGACCTTTCCGCCCCGGCATGGTGTATCAGATTGCGGCAGGCTTGAATGATGGAGGAGGAATCAGCAGCTTCAACTATAAAATGGCAGGTCAGGACATGGATCATCAGTGGCCCAATGCCAATCGTGAATCATATAACGGAAGTACAACAGAAGGTTTTCTTGAGCCTTATTTCAACAGCATCCCTCACTATAGCTTTGCCGATATTCCTTTAGATTCTCCTATTCCTGTGATGTGGTGGCGATCGGTATATGCATCCACGAATGGTTTTGCATACGAAAGTTTTATGGACGAGTTAGCCGTTGCTGCAGGAAAAGATCCGTTGGATTTCAGAAGACAACATTTGGGTGAAGAGCGCTACCAGATTGTAATCAACAAACTGGAAGAAATTACCAACTGGAAATCGCGCAAGAAGAATGAAGGTTATGGTGTGGCTATCACCGAGTGTTTCTCCAGCATTGTCGGAGAGGTGGTGAAAGTATCGAAAGGTGCTGATGGAAAAGTGAAGCTGGACAAAGTATGGGCAGTGATGGATTGCGGTTGGTATGTAAATCCGGATATCATTCGTGCACAGGTGGAAGGAAGTATAGTAATGGCACTCGGTGCGGCCACAAAACATGAAACGCATTTCAAAGAAGGCAAGGCATTAGAGGCGAATTTTAATACGTACAAAATGCCGCGCATCACGGATACTCCGGAAATCGAAGTACACATCATCGACAATGAAGAGAAAGCCGGAGGAGTTGGTGAGCCGGGGTTGCCTCCTTTCTCACCGGCATTAACAAATGCTATCTTTGATCTTACAGGTAAGCGGATACGAAAGCTGCCGTTTAATCTTGAACAAGTTTAACTGAACACTCACCACTCACCTTGTATCCGTTTTGTGAATAAAGGGTACATTTATTTTTTATGATTTTAAATTCTATGAAGCAAAAAATTCTGATTGTCTCTTTTTCTATTCTTGGTGCGCTCACATTAGTTTCCTTTCAAAAGCAACCCGCATTTGATCTTAAAGCAAGTGTCACACGAGGTAAAGACGTATATGTCACCTATTGCATGTCGTGCCACATGGAGCAAGGCGAAGGTTTGGCGGGAGCGTATCCTCCGTTGGCAAAATCCGATTACCTGATGGCTGACAAGAAGCGTTCCATTACCCAAGTGCTTCATGGAGCCAGTGGCGAGATTAAAGTTAACGGTGCGGTATATAATGCTGAGATGCCGGGCGTTGACATCACCGATCAGGAAGTAAGTGACGTGCTTAACTATGTGAGAAATTCGTTTGGCAATAAGGGTGCTGCGGTTACTCCTGAAGAGGTGAAGGTATCCAGAAAGTAAAAATGAAACTCAGTATCCCTGCTCTCATTATTGTGGTGCTCACTATTATAATTGGAGCAGTTACTTTTGATCTTCTGTTTTCGAAGCCCGATCATTTAGAAGGAGTTATTCTTGAAAAGATTTTTGTTCCTGGTAAGTTGGTTACCGGAGATACTCCTTATGGCAGTAAACGAAGCCGGTATTTTGTTACGCATCAAAAGGAAGATCAATGGGTGGCTATCGTAAAAACGGATGAAGGCGATACCCTGAAAGTACATTGCCCGATAGATCATTATCAATCCAAAGAAGTAGGAGATAGGATGCATTTCAAAAAATACGATGGTCATCTGGTGCACATTGACTTCTTTGCTCACAACGAAGAAGACGATTAGTAATCTGTAAACTATTTTAGTTATGTCTGTCAAGTTCTTTTCGTTTACGCTCATCGGACTAACCGTACTTTTACTTTCCTGCGAAAAGACAAAAGACTCAACTCCGGTTTCATTTAAAGTTGAGCCGATCGATAACTATCAGCCGCCTTACTTTCAGGATAGTACCCGCGTAGATAAAATCAAATCCACGCGGGCAGTTATTGATCAGGTTTTTAAAGATCAATTTGAGAAGAATCATTTTCCCGGCCTCGCGTATGGACTGGTCGCAGACGGACAATTGATTTACTCCAATGCCTTTGGCCAGGCAGATACAAAATCGAAGATAGCGGCTACTGTACAAACTGATTTTCGTATCGCCTCCATGTCGAAAAGTTTTACTGCGCTCTCCATCCTGAAGCTCAGAGATGAAGGTAAGCTGAGTCTTGCCGATCCGGTAGCGAAATATATTCCTGCTTTTGCTAACGTCAGGTACATGACCAGCGATTCGCCACCGATTACCATTGAACATTTATTAACGATGTCAGCCGGATTTCCCGAAGATAATCCATGGGGAGATCGTCAACTGGCTGATAGTGATGAAGAGCTCATCAGACTGATTGAACAGGGTATTTCTTTTTCCAATGCACCGGGTTTGAATTACGAATACAGTAATCTCGGCTTTGCTACACTGGGGAGAGTCGTTGGCATTGTTTCAGGACAACCTTATCAGCAATACATTAACGAAAATATTCTCAACCCATTAGGTATGAAAGACGCACGCTGGGAATATACCGAAGTGCCGAAAGAAAAATTAGCCATTGGTTATCGTTGGGAAGAGGAGCAATGGAAAGAAGAGCCCATTCTTCACGATGGCAGCTATGGCGCAATGGGCGGATTGATTTGTTCCATCGAAGACTTCAGTAAATACCTCGCCTTTCATCTGGCGGCCTGGCCACCACGAAATGATGAAGAGTCGGTCATCATCAAAAGAAGTTCGTTAAGAGAGATGCATCAGCTGCAAAAGTTAGGTGGATTGTTTCCTGACAATCGTACACGTAGCGGAGAATTATGTGCTGCTATTTCGGGTTACGGCTATGGACTTGGCTACCGGCAGGATTGCAAGGGAATTGTTTCCATCCGTCATGGCGGAGGGTTGCCAGGTTATGGAAGTGAGTGGAGATTCTATCCGGAGTACGGAATCGGGATTGTGTCATTAAGTAATCTTACTTATGGAGGATTGGGATCAACTAACGCAAAAGCATTAGATACATTAATTTACCTCGCTGGCTTGCAGCGAAGAACCTTACCTGCTTCTGCTATTTTAAAACAAAGACAGGAAGAGATAACAAGAGTACTCTCGCAGCAATGGCCGGAGGATCAGCTTGCTGTTTTTGCGGAAAACTTTTTTATGGATCAATCGCTGGAATCATGGAAAAAAGCATCGGCAAAATTAGTGGAAGACGCAGGTAAAATAGTAAAGGTAAATCCGGTGATTCCGGAGAATCAATTACGGGGTACTTTTGTTGTGGAATGTGAGAAACAAAATCTCGAAGTGTTTTTCACACTGACACCGGAGAAGAATCCATTGATCCAGCAACTGGACTTGACTGTTGTTCCGAAAGAGAGAAAATGACATGAAAGAATTCAAAGCCATTATAAACGAATATAATAAAGTTGATTTTACTCAACGCAAGGCCGCTTTGGCTACGGTGGTGAAGGTGAGAGGCTCGTCCTATCGCAGTCCGGGTGCGCGTATGTTGATAACCGATGATGGCCGCTGGGTAGGTTCCATCAGCGGAGGTTGCCTGGAAGGAGACGCATTGCGCAAAGCAAGACAAGTGATGAATGATAGCAAGCCGATAACTGTAACCTACGATACCCGCGAAGAAAGTAATCAGAACCTTGGTATTGGTTTAGGATGTAATGGAGTGATCGATGTATTGATCGAGCCCGCACATTCCTCCATTCAGCTGTTTGAAAAATTTATTGAGTCGCAGGAACCACTGGCGTTGGCTACTGTTTTTTCTGAAGATAACATTGCTGAGAAGCTGTTGATCAATTTGGAGGGGGAGGAACTTCAGAAGTTATCCTATTCCGGACTGAACGAAAAAGTAAAATCAGATTTAACAGAAGTTTTTAAAAGCAGGAAATCAGAAGCAAAGAAATATATCAGTGACAGTAAAGAGTTCGAAGTATTTGTCGAACTGATACAACCTTCTGTGAAGCTGATTATTTTCGGGGGAGGCTTTGATGCACGCCCTGTTAGTCAGTTGGCAAAGTCATTGGGTTGGGAAGTAGAAGTGACCGATGAATGTGTGGCTCACATTGCGCCTGTCTTTTTTCCGTCAGCCGACAAGCTTTCCTTGTGTCATCGTGATTTTATCGATCGCGATTTCAACATCACATCGTATACCGCCTGTGTGCTGATGTCACACAACTATGAGTATGACCGCGATGTGCTGAAAAAACTCCTGCGTACGGAAACGCCTTATGTCGGTATTCTTGGTCCGCGCAAGCGTTTTGATAAAATGCAGGAAGAGTTTTCAAAACAAAGTATCGAATTGTCGTCCGATGACTTTCATCGTATTCATTCTCCTATTGGATTGGATATTGGTGCCGAGGCTCCGGATGAAATAGCTGTATCCATTATTGCTGAAATACAAAGCAAGTTTGCCAACCGCACCGGAGGGTTTCTGAAATACCGCAATGCACCCATTCACCAGCGTGATCAAAAAACCGATCAGATCTTCAAACAGGTTTACCTGAATGCAAATGAGGATGTGAAATCAGTAAAAGCACTGCAATAGTGTATCGTCAACCACTTGTGATATATTGTTTGCATCGCTGATTAAATTTTCAGAGCTTCATCGGATAATTAACCCACTTCGATGAAGTCATTTTCTTTCATCCTTACTCTGTTTGTTATTGCTTCCTGTTCTTCTCCGGAGAAGAAATATTCATCCTGGGAAACAAAAGGAAGCTCGCCTGAAGGTATTCAGTATTCATCATTGAATCAGATCAACAAAGAAAATGTAGGCCGGCTTAAAGTAGCCTGGCAATATCAGTCCGGAGATGCTGACACAATAAACAACCGCTCGCAGATTCAATGCAATCCGATTATTGTAGATGGAGTGATGTATGGTACAACTGCTTCACTTCGTGCTTTTGCTTTAGATGCAGCCAGCGGTAAAGAACTTTGGCGGTTTGATCCGGGTACAAGTAATCCGGGGCTTGGTGTAAATCGTGGTGTTACCTATTGGGAAGAAGGTGATGACAAACGGATTCTTTATTCCTTCGGAGAATATCTCTATGCGATCCATGCAGAAACAGGAAAAGGAATTGAATCATTTGGTACTGCTGGTAAAGTGAGTTTAAAAGAAGGTCTTGGCGAACGTTCTGATAAACTGATGGTGCTTTCTAATTCGCCTGGAGTAGTTTTTAAAAATTTAATTATCATGGGCTCACGTGTTCATGAAGGCCCCATAGCAGCACCGGGCTATATCCGTGCTTTTGATGTGAAGACCGGAAAATTGGTTTGGATCTTTCACACCATTCCACAACCTGAAGAGTATGGCTATGATACCTGGCCTTCCGATGCATGGACAAGAATAGGAGGAGCCAACTCATGGGCCGGTATGGCGGTAGATCATCAGCGGGGATTGGTTTTTGCATCTACCGGTTCTGCTTCATTTGATTTCTATGGAGGCAACCGCAAAGGACAAAATCTTTTTGCTAACAGTGTGCTGGCATTAAATGCAGAAACCGGTGTGCGTAAGTGGCATTATCAAATTATCCATCACGATATGTGGGATCGCGATCTGCCTGCTGCCCCTGTACTTGTTTCATTAAAAAAAGAAGGCAAGACCATCGATGCTGTGGTGCAGGTGACCAAGACAGGATATGTGTATGTATTCGATCGCGATACAGGCGAACCTGTTTTTCCTATCGAAGAAGTAGCAGTACCTGCTTCTGATCTGGATGGAGAAGAGGCATGGCCTACACAGCCGTTGCCAACAAGCCCTCCCCCATTTGCCCGACAAGCATTCACCGAAGATATGATCAATACCATAACCGGTGAAGCGGATAGTGTTAAAGGAAAATTTAGAATCATCCGTACCGGCCGGCAATTTATTCCGCCAAGCAAAGAAGGAACAGTAATCTTTCCTGGTTTTGATGGTGGTGCGGAGTGGGGTGGCCCTTCGTTCGATCCGGAATCGGGAATACTTTATGTGAATGCGAATGAAATGCCATGGATTCTGACGATGGTAGATGTGCGTATGAAAGGTGAAGCATGGGCAGGCATATCATTATACCGTACCAACTGTGCTACCTGCCATGGTGTTGATCGTGGCGGTGATGGACATGTTTTTCCTTCATTGAAAAACCTTCAGGGTAAATTCAATAAAGAAAGTCTGAGGAAGTTTATGCTTACCGGCAAAGGAGTGATGCCTGCATTTACCCACGTGAGTGAAAAGGACCGTGATGCCATCGCACGATACGTGCTTGAACTGGAAGAACGTACCGAAGAAGAAAAGAAGGGAATCTTTGAACGCGATCCGGATATTCTTTATTCCAATACCGGATACAATCGCTTTCTTACCCCATCCGGCTATCCTGCCGTACAACCTCCGTGGGGAACGCTTAACGCTATTGATTTGAATAAGGGAGAAATCAAATGGCAGGTACCATTAGGTGAGTTTGAAGAACTAAAGAAAAAAGGAATCCCGGCTACGGGTACAGAAAATTATGGAGGCTCTGTTGTTACAGCAGGCGGACTTGTTTTCGTTGCGGCCAGTCGGGATGAAATGTTCAGGGCTTTCGATAAAGAGACCGGAAAGATCTTATGGGAATACAAGCTTCCTGCAGGTGGCTATGCTACGCCTTCCGTTTATGAAGCTGACGGAAAACAATACGTAGTTATTGCCTGTGGCGGTGGAAAGATGAGTACGAAATCGGGGGATAGTTATATTGCGTTCGCGCTTCCGAAGTAGATGAGTTTAACGAAAAAAATAACAGACATCGCCAGGCAACTCAGACGCGAACAAACGGAAGAGGAAAACAAACTCTGGCAGCAGGTACGAAACAGAAAACTCAACGGATTAAAATTTCTGAGACAACACCCTGTCGAGTACCAATATGTGCAGGGGCAGCCGTATTTTTTTATTGCTGACTTTTATTGTGATGAAAAGAAACTGATTATAGAAGTAGATGGCAAGGTTCATGATTTTCAAAAGGATTTTGATCAAAACAGAGATACGATTCTTGCATCGTTAGGATTGGTTACACTAAGGATTAAGAATGAAGAGTTGGTAGATGTGTATGAAGTGTTGAAGAAGATCAGAGAATTCATTACGGATCTTCCCCCTTCAACTCACCCCCGATCTCACGTTGTTCGATCTTCCCCCTCTCTTCAGAGAAGAGAGGGGGTGACTTCGCGAAGCGAGGTCGGGGGTGAGTTGGCTATTCTTCTTCTCGCAGCCGGCTCCTCCTCACGCATGGGCCGATCCAAACAATTACTCCCTATACAGGGAGAACCGTTACTTCTGCGCACTACCAAAGCAGCTCTTCAATCTCAAGCAAATAACACTGTTGTTGTATTAGGAGCAAACGCAGAAAAACATGAAGCAGTAATCAAACACCTTCCCGTTACGATCATTGTTAATGAAGAGTGGGAGAAGGGAATGGGAAGCTCGCTTAAAGCAGGACTAAATCATTTAGTTGAGAACAATCCTGGTTTAAGAGCGGTAATGATATTGGTATGCGATCAGCCTTTGTTAACAACTCAACATCTTAATCGGCTTATAAACACATATAAAGAGACACAGCAGGTAATTGTAGCTTCATTTTATTCGGATTCATCCGGAGTGCCCGCTTTGTTTGACCGGTCTCTTTTTTCTGATCTCCTGCTTCTGGATAATAGTCATGGAGCTAAGAAGATAATCGTAGAGAACAGGGAATTGGTTTATGCTATCGATTTCCCTGAAGGAGCAACAGACCTGGATACGTGGGAAGAATACCTTCGGTTTAAGAATGATAAAGATTGAAGTAACCTGATGTATGAGCAGCCTTTTATTTCTTTTAAGCGATTACCTCTTCCGTCACGATCTCCAGCCCCGCATTCTGCATCGCTCCAAATCCACCATACACATTAATCAGGTTATTGAAGCCATGATTTTTCATCAACGAGATAGCGGTCATTGAGCGATAGCCGCCTCCGCAATGCACAATGTATTTTTTATTTTTATCCAGGCTGGTAATATTAGCAGGCATATCTCCAAGCGGCACAAAGGAAGCATCTTTTAAATGACTGGTATTCCATTCGCCTGGCTTGCGCACATCCAGCACTTCTACACCCGATTCGATTTCTGATCTCATTTCCTCAGCGGTGATCGACTTAACCGTCTCCAGTCTTTCATTCCATGAAGCAACTCCTCCCTGCAGATAGCCGAAAACATTTTCATATCCTACGCGTGCCAGTCGCAATACTGTCTCCTCTTCTTTCCCGGCTTCTGTTACTAATACCAACGGACGTTTGATGTCGATCAATGTACCAACCCACACGGCCAGTTGTCCGTTCAGTCCGATGTTCAATGAGCCAGGGATAAATCCCTTTTCAAAATCATCGGCTTTGCGTGTATCTAACAGTAATGCACCTTTTTTGATTTGCTCCTTGAATGCATCTACCGAAAGGGGTTTACTATTTTCAGTCATCACCTGATCAATGGAATCATAACCTTCTTTGTTGATGCGGGCATCTTCAAAGAAATAAGCTGGCGGAGGCAGAATGCCGTCCGTTACCTGTTTGATGAATTCTTCGCGCGACTGATCTTTCAATGCATAGTTAAATTTCTTCTGCTCACCGATGGTAGAGAACGTTTCTTTACCGATGTTCTTGCCACACGCAGAACCAGGTCCATGTGCCGGGTAAACAATTACCGCATCCGGTAGTGTTTTTATTTTCCTGTTCAGCGATTCGTAAAGCATACCCGCCAGCTCTTCACGACTCATCACACCATCCAGTAAATCAGGACGGCCTACATCACCAACAAACAGGGTATCGCCCGTGAAGATGGCGTGCTCTTTTCCGTTCTCATCCAATAATAGATAACAGGACGATTCAGGAGTGTGGCCAGGGGTATGTAACACGCGGAATTTTACTTTGCCTAACTTAAACTCCTGCTGATCTTTCGCATTGATCACATCATACTTTGTATTTGCATCAGGACCATATACAATAGGAGCGTTTACTTTCCGGGCCAGATCAATATGGCCGGATACAAAATCAGCATGGAAATGTGTTTCGAAAACATAGTTGATTTTTGCTCCACGCTTTTTTGCCAGCTCAATATAGGGTTCTGTCTCGCGCAGCGGGTCAATAATAGCCGCTTCTCCCTCTGATTCAATATAGTAAGCAGCCTCCGCAAGGCAATTGGTATAGAGCTGTTCGATGTACATAAGTAAACCTTAGTTAGTAGTCAAAGTCATTATCCGCTTCTTTAGTTCCTTAAAAGTCGGCTAATCAAACAAATTCAGGCTCTAAAGGTCTGAAAAATTCCTGATTTCAACAGGAGTCCTTTAACTTTGTATTACATGAGATTTGTTATTGTTTTATTCCTATGTGTGTGGATGTCGCTTTCTGCCCTGGCGCGCGAGTATCAGATCTTCGAGGAGAACGGAAAAGTAGGTATCAAAAACGAAGCGGGACAGGTAGTTCTTGCTGCCGCCTTTGAAGCGCTTGGATGGTCGGACGGAAGTTTCTCCGTTGTAGGCCAGGTTACCGGTTATCGAAGCAAGAACCAGTGGGGACTTCTTAACCTGAAGAAAGAATTTCTTACCTCTGCGGAATATGAAGAGCTGATCTATACCGGTGGCGATCGCCTGATTGCAACAAAAAAAATAAACCCCTTTACAATCAAGCAAGGTTGTCTTAACCTGGCGGGAAAAGTAACGGTGCCCTTTCATTATGACGGAGTTAAAATCAATGGCCTTCGTGCTATTGTCTTTACCAAAAATGGCAGCCGTTTTGAACACGGATTGGTTGACCTGGAAGATAAAGGAGTGCTCCCCTTAAAGTATAAAAACATCCAGTCGCTGGGCAGCCTTCGCTATGCAGTGCAAAACTTCGATAATAAAATCGCCCTGTTTTCCGAAAATGGACTAAAGCTCACTGATTTTGTCATCGATAGTCTCTCCGATTTTCATAAAGGCTGGGCAGTAGTGTACCAGGATTTTAAACAAGGCCTGCTCAACCGGGATGGCGAAGTGAAAGCCGGGCCGATCTATCGTGAAGTAAAGATCAATAGCGATGGTTCTGTGTTGGTTCGTACACCGGATGTATGGCAGATCATCGATACGCAAAACAAAAAACAGGAAGAAATCGAAGTAGACGAAATTGTTGCTGACGGAGATCGTTACCGCATAACGAAATCAGGCAAGACCGGAATACTGGATAAACAATTCAACGTGATCATCCCTGCCAGATACGACTATCTTAGCCCATTTAATAATGGGAAAGCATCCGCAAAGAGGGGTGGTAAATTCGGAGTACTTCGCTCTGATAATTCAATAGCGCTTCCTTTTCTTTTTGATTCGCTGGTTGTAGAAGGAAGATTGGTGCGCATAAAAGACAGAATGGCGGGAACAGTAAGCTGGCTTTTGTTCGATACGCTGGGAGTTCAGAAATCACAGAATCGGTACGACCTGATCGATAGTTATAATGGGAAGTTTTTCCCTGTTTCCAATCAGGGGTATTATGGCGGAATGGATGTGTATGGAAAAGAAATCATTCATTGCGTGTACGATGCTATTGTCGATACCAAAGAGGAGCGCGTGGCGGTGAAGTTTAAAGGACAATATGGAATCATCTCGCTCGATGAGAAGTGGTTGCTTACTCCTCAGCCGTACCCCGTTTCACTGGTGAACAACGATCTTTATATTGAAAGACAACCTTCCAACATCTTTCTTAAAAACCTGAATGGCGAGATCATCTACTTTACGTCTAACCCACTGCTGCTGCAAGATGGCTTATTGACGGAGGTTTTTACCGATGGGTCGATGCAGAAATTAGGATTGGATGGGAGGATAGTACTACCCGTTAACGTAATGGTGGAAGCAGAGAAAATATTTCCCGAAAGTGAAGGCATGCGCGGAATTAAGAGAGATGGAAAATACGGGTTTATCGATTCAAGGGGTCGCTTGCGGGTAGCCAATCGCTACGAGGCCATTGGCAAGTTTAAGGAAGGCCTTGCCCCTATAAAAATTTTAGGTAAGTGGGGTTATGTCAATGCTTCCGATCAGATTGTGATCAATCCCAGTTATGAAGAAGTGAATGAATTTGCCGGTGGCACTGCCGTTATTAAACGAAATGGTAAAATGGGACTGACAGATCTTAATGGCAAGATCGTTCTTCCTCTTCGGTATGATCAGATTGAACGGCAGAATGATAAATTTATCATCACATTAAACAAAATGAAGGGCATAGCCGATGCACAGGGTAATGTATGGATAGAACCTCGCTTCGACCGTCTCGAGGTATTGGAAAATGACCAGGTAATTGTGGGGAACGAGAAGAAATACGGGGTGCTGTCGGTTCATGGTCTGAGCATCATTCCCATCAACTACGACCGGGTGCAGTTCGTAAAAGAGAAGAATGGCTATATGGCCCTGAAGAAGTCAGAATGGAGAAGCCTTAACTGATTTCTGATTCGTAATGCACCGCTCTGATGCCGGTTCCGGAGCCCTGATACGATTCAGGTTACCTCTTACAATTGGAATGAATGTACTAACTTTACTTATACAACTTCTAACAAAACCCCACCGAATGAAGCAATTCATTTTTACCGTCTTTAGTCTTATTCCTTTTCTGGCTTTCACTCAACAATTTGCACCACGCTATGAGCTTGTTAACCTTGGCAAGCAGGTGAATACCTTTTATCATGAAGCGGCACCAGTCATTTCGCCTGATGGAAATGACTTGTATTACTTCGTACAGAACCATCCTGAAAATACCTATGGCAAAGAAGGCAGCCAGGATATATGGGTTACCCATAAAGATGAGAAGGGCGCCTGGGGAGCTCCCAAACGATTAGGCGCACCGCTGAATCAAAACCGATCCAACCAGGTCTTTAATGTATTGCCTGATGGCACTTTGTTTGTTCGCGGAGGCAGGGGCAAAAACGACAAGGGCTTTTCGCTTGAAACCAAGAGTGGAGGAAGCGTGACGGAACTAAAGGTGAAAGATTTTGCAGATATGGAAAAGGGCCGCTTTTATGGAGCTACAATTTCTGCTGATGCCAGACACATGATCATCTACTTCTCTGAGCTGGCCAACAATATTCGTAGCGATTTGTATGTAAGCCATGCAGAAGGCGATGGATGGACACGACCTGTGAAGTTGAAGTTCAGTAATAACTCCGATGAGTTCGGTGCATTCATCGGCCCCGATAATAAGACCCTTTACTTCGCAAGCGATCGCAGTGCACCTGGTAAGCAGGGAGGATCTGACCTGTATAAAACCGAGCGCCTTGATGATACCTGGAACAACTGGTCGGAGCCGGTAAACATGGGCAAGCCAATCAATACCGCAGCTGGCGATGCTTACTTCTCTATCGATGCAGCAGGCAATGTGTTCACCTCGCGTGCCAACAGCCGTGTGGATGGTGGTAATCTTGATTTGTTTGTGCTGGTGCCAAAAGATATCAAGGTGATCGTAAGTGGTACGGTGGTAAATGAAAAGAACAGTCAGCCGATATCGGCATCGAATGTGGTGTTGACCATAAAGGAAGTAAAACCCTTCAACCTGAAATCCAATGCATCAGGTAAATTTGAAACACGTATTCCTGAAACTGATCAATATGTAATTGCTGCTTCTGCTAATAACTTCCTTCCGAGGGAACTAACATTCGCTATTCCCAAGCTGGGTAACGATACAACCATCAATGTAGAGATACCTTTAACACCGATAGCAAAGAAGCTGGTGATTACAGGAACTGTATTTGATAAGAAAACGGAAACACCCATCACAGCCAGGGTCGATGTGATCTTGAAAAGCAATCGGAAGACGAACTATAAAGTGGAAGCGGTTAATGGCAAGTATGAAAAAGAAATCGTAACCCTGGGTTGGTATCTTCTTAATGCTTCCGCTGAAGGTTATTTGAATGCATCAGATAGTGTGGTGGCCAGCAGCGAAGAGGATGCGCCTTTTATGAAAGATTTGTTTCTGCAAAAAATTGAAATCGGCCTTACGGTGCGATTAAAGAATATCTATTTCGATTTTAATAAAGCCATCCTTAAGAAAGAGTCATTCGTAGAATTGAATAAGGTGGTCGATTTTCTGAAACAAAATAGCGCAGTAGAGATTGAAATAGCTGGCCATACCGACTGGGTAGGTACCGATGAAGCGAACATCAACTTGTCGCAGGGCCGCTCGCAATCTGTGGTCGATTACTTAGTCAGCCAGGGTATTGACAGCTACCGTCTTTCTGCGCACGGCTATGGCGAAAGCAAACCCATTGATACCAATGATACAGATGCCGGCCGCGCAAATAACCGAAGGGTAGAGTTTACGGTGTTGAAGAATTGATTCCTGTTACAGGTTGCCGGTTTACTTGTAACCGGCAACCTGTAACTATTTCTACCTGTTCACCGAAAGAATTTTTTTGATCTCACTAATGGCTTGTGCGATGTCGCTGGCCTCAACAAGACGGTGCGACCCGATCTTTAAAAAGAAGTGTGTGGTCAGCTCATCCTGCTGAAGCAGAATTACGCGCTTGTCGGCTTTGATGGCGAGTGAAACTTCCGATGCGGTCCCTGAAGACATCCCTATCGCGACAATCACGTGGCTGGATAAAATGTTGATCTGGTTCCGGATGCCGCCCATGCCCGTAATAATTTTAATATCTGCATAAGAGGAAGACCCGCGCGCATCGTGAGGCAATATTCCGATGGTGAGTCCCCCGTTTTGTTTCGCACCCTTCAGCGCTGCATCCATCACACCAAAAGCACGACCACCTGTAAGTACCGCCCATCCCTCAAGGGCAATTGCTTTACCTAATTCATACGCGAGATCATTCTGATCGGGGGTAGCGGCCTCACCAGGCCCCATCACCCCTACAATAATTTGAGAAGCCATTTTTCAATATAAACACACGATTGCAGAATGCAAGCGTTAGGCTTTAAATTAATCCCACTCGTGGTGACAGTCGTGGCAGCAATAGACTTTTTTGGACGGTGAAATCACAAAAAGGAGTACGGTGAACAGGTGCCAGTTGTCAGGCTTTTGCTTGTCTTCGATAGTTATACTGCCGGAGCGGCATTGCGGGCAGACGGGTTCATCGATGGAAAGAAATCGCTCTTCCAGTATTTCATTTACACGGTCAGTATCTCTTTCAAAAATATGAAGGCGTACTCCGGATGATTGTGTGAATAGTGGATACCATGTTGCAAAATTCTCTTCCGACAGAAAGCAGGGAATACCGTAGGCATCCAGCTTCGTCTTCACCAGGTTGGCAAGCATGATGGTGTCGTACGATTTATAGACTACTATTTTCTCCGCAGCATCTTCCACATGGTAAAATACAAAGAATCGTCAGATTTCTAATCAACTCGAAATCTTCACTGAAGTCATTGTAAGTGATCCTGCTACAAGCCGGTCGTTAAAGAATTCAACTTCATCTTTATTGTCCTGCAAGCCCAGCGTGTAGATCAATGGATAATAATGATCGGGTGTTGGTATAGCCAGTTGTGCTGCTTTCCCAAGATCCTGGTAGTTCATCAAAGGCAAATGGTCTTTAGAACGGATCAGCCTTTTAAAAGTCTCGTTGATCTCCTGTGCCCAGTCATAGCCAAAATTGGGGACGTTCATTTTATCCCACGCCACCATGCGAAGGTTGTGCACCATGTTGCCGCTACCCATGATCAGTACACCTTTATGGCGTAAAGCAGAAAGTTCTTTGGCTAAGGAATAGTGATAGCTGGCCGGCCTGCTATAGTCGATACTCAATTGTAGCACAGGTAGGTTTGCTTTAGGGTACATGTGCCTGACTACAGTCCAGCACCCATGATCTAATCCCCAGTCATGATCAAGCCCAACATTGGTTTGATGTATAAGTGCCGCGGTTTCTTTAGCTATGGCAGGACTACCCGGAGCAAGGTATTGCACTTGGAATAACTCTTGCGGAAATCCGCCAAAGTCATGAATCGTTTCAGGCTGAACCATGGCTGTAACATGCGTACCCTTGGTGAGCCAGTGAGCGGAGATACAAAGTACTGCCGTGGGTTCAGGTATTTCGCGCCCCAGCTTCTCCCAATATTGACTGAATTCGTTGTCCTCGATGCCATTCATAGGCGAGCCATGGCCCATAAACAATACCGGCATCCTGGTTTCCTGCTTTTGCAGATTGTCACTTAGTTTCTGAAGATCCCCTAACGAGTTCATAGCAAATAATCCTCCTAACGTGCTTTTAAAAAAGCCTTTTCGATTCATACGGCAATATACCTATATGTGTTTAAACATATATAATACATTAAAGTTCGTTTTCAAATGAGTAGAGAAGTCAATTAAAGTACCCCTGAATCTATCAGATTCACCTACAGAAAGTAGTGATTCCTCGCATTACCCTTTTTTCGAAAATGAAATGCATCGGCAGATGCGTTAAGTACAAAAATGTAAAATGATGCAACTAAAATTGAAATGGCTTACCATAACACTATGCACAGGAGCGTTGGTGGTTTCACTAGATTCTTGTTCCAGCGATGACGCAAGTTCAACAATTACCTGCGATGGCACTGCAGTATCATTTGCTACAGACGTTTCTCCGATTATTAAAACCTCATGTGCTACTAACTCAAGTTGCCATGGAAGTGGCAGCAGTCATGGGCCTGGCGAATTGCTTACATATAGCAATGTTTACAATGCACGAAGCGAAATCAAATCTTCCGTTGCCAATGGATCCATGCCTGAAGGAAGCAAATTATCTTCTAATGAGAAGAGCAGTATTATTTGTTGGATAGAGAACGGGGCTTCAGATAATTGAAGCTATAGATAACAGGCATGGATGGATAGCAATTTCTGGAGTACTAGTGATCGAAGACAGTACTCGATTACAGAAAAAAACTAATGAATGAAATCCAATCGCATGAATGTGGTTTAATTCCACTTCACTCTGATATACTTATCGTTCTTTTTAAAATGCGAAGGTATTGCTTTAAGAATAGCTTCACGCAACTGATGAAGCAATGCTTCTTTTACAAAGCCATGGTGTACCGCCAGACTTACTTCCCGCACAGGCTCTGGTGCGGTAAAGTGTTTTACATGCTTGCTCTTTACATTAGCTGCCAGCTCGGGTATTAATGTGTAGCCATAATTATTATCGACCATGGCTTTCAATGTTTCAAAAGAACCGCTCTGGTAGTTCAGTTGATGATGTGTTTTCTTTCCTTTGGTGGAGCACAAGTCCATTACCTGTCCACGAAAGCAATGTCCTTCTTCCAGCAATAAAAGATTATCTGTAGTGAGTGATTTGATACTTACTTTTTCCTGTTCGAAATATTTAAGATTTTCAGAGGTATATAATAGAATAGGTTCGTAGAAAACCGGGACCTCCCGAATCTCTTTATCATCGATCGGTGTTACCAGTATCCCCATATCAATGCGATTGGTTTTTAACTGACGAATCATGTCTTCGGTTTGCAATTCGATTACCGTAAAGGAAGTGCCTGGATGTTTTTCCAGGAACTCATTAAGGAATCGCGGAAGCAGATAAGGAGCCAGGGTGGGAATAACACCTAATCTGAATTCTCCCTCGATGGAGTCTTTTTCGTTACGGACAAACTCTTTTAAGTTCTTTACTTCCTGCAAAATTTGTCTTGACCTGGAGATTACGATCTCACCGGAGGCAGTTGGTTTTAAAGGAAGGCTTTTATCAAAGATTTTAACACCCAATTCTTCCTCTAGTTTTTTAACCATCATACTCAAGGTGGGTTGAGTAACGTGGCAGTGGTCAGCCGCTTTTACGTGATTACGATGGATATCGAGCGCGACAATATATTCCAGTTGTTGTAGATTCATTCGTTTGCAAAGTTGGATTAAAACGGTGTAATAAACAAAATCAATAATGTGATAGTAATTATTGATAAGGTTTATAATCAGTGCAAATCTATTTTTGTAGAAATCACTAACAAAATTTTTTAATCATTATGTCAAAAGGACTATTATCAATAGGTCAGCCTTTCCCTAAATTCAAGAAGGCCGCAGTCGTTTCATTGGAAAAAGGAAAAGAGTTTTTCGATATCACATCAGATGAATTAGTAAACGATGAGGAGCGCTGGACAGTCATGTTCTGGTGGCCCAAAGACTTTACATTTGTTTGTCCTACCGAAATTGCAGAGTTCAACAAGAACTACGGTGAATTCCGCGATCGTAATGCTAACCTGATTGGTGCTTCGACTGACTCTGAGTTTGTTCACTTAGCATGGAGAAACAACCACGCTGATCTGAAAGACCTGAAGTTCCCTATGCTTGCTGATACTTCCAAGTCATTGGCAGAAGACCTTGGCATTCTGGAAGCAAATGAAAAAGTAGCTTACCGTGCCACCTTTATTATCGATCCTCAGGGTATTGTACGTTGGGTAAGTATTTATGACCTGAACGTAGGCCGTAACGTGAAAGAAGTAGTGCGTGTATTGGATGCCTTGCAGACAGATGAGCTTTGCCCTTGCAACTGGGAAAAAGGAAAAGAAACGATCAAAGCTTAATTGCTGATGGAAACCGTAGTTACATATTCAGAAAGCACACAGGAATTCCTGGACTTTCTGAAGCTGGATAAAGACTATAAGAGCGAAGCACTTGATCTGCTGGAAGAAGGAAAGTCGCGCTACGTGACGGACCTGAAGCTGAACTTCAAGAACTCATTCGAAAGTGAATACCTCAGCAAGAAAGAGATAGCATTGTTGGGTGTTGCCCTGGCGGTAAATTCCAGTCACACTATTCTTCGTACGTTCTTCAGCGAGAATGCCTTACAAGAGGGAGCGAGTGCCGCAGAGATAGCGGAAGCAATAGGCTGTGCTTCATTGCTAAGTGCGAACAATGTGTTCTACCGCTTTCGTCATTTTATGAACAAGGAGAAATACAACGAGATTCCTGCACGCATCAAGATGAACATCATGGGCAGACCAGTAACAGGCAAAGAGTTTTTTGAACTGATGAGCCTTGCCGTAAGTGCGGTGAATGGATGCGAGATGTGTGTGAAGGCGCACGAGCATTCATTGATTGAATTGGGCAGCAAAGAAGAGCGCATTTTTGAATCCGTTCGTCTCGCAGCGGTGATCGTGAGTTTGACTAAAGTAGTCTATTAGATATTGTTTGTTGGAAGTTAAGTGTGAAGACGGGTCCGTAAGGGCTCGTCTTTTTTTGTTTCAGTAAGCGAACCGCAGAGGTCGCGGAGTAAAAGCATTTTCATTGCATTGATTTTGCCGGGCAACGAGTATGTTGTTGTGCTCCGGTAACACGGATAGAATCATCTGCCCGGCTACTGCATAAGACAGAAAGAATTGTATTTAAATGTTTGCATCACTAAACGGAATCACCTTTCCGCAATTGTCGGGTGATGAGCAGCGTAAGCGGTGACCCATTACCGTCATCAACGGTATAATGCACAAGCCATCGATCTTTATGTTGCTCCAGCGTGGCGGTATCTAAAGCGCACCGCCCTCGATTCAATTTTGATTCGTGAAGATGACGCTCCTACGAAGCTCAGATCAATTTAATGTTGGTGATACTAATAAGATGTCATCTCTCCGAGATTATAACTTTTTTAGTGGTCATACGCCCGGCACAAAGTCAGAATAATGTGGAACTGCTTAAGTAACTCTGCGGCAGGAATAGAGGCTCCCGATAGTTATCCATAGCCGTCAAGTTAAGCAAATGAATTGATTGCCAGTAATTTAGAACTGGAGATAGTGATCCCTTTGGGAACACTTAGTGTTTTTCTCCATATTTGATTTGTTATTTATGTTTTATGAAGGCAGACTTATTCGCCAGAATTAAGGTCTG
>Ga0307515_10000132_pt1 | contig 176547 bp, 153 predicted proteins | sample 17_EM_MG_FD_194513 | JGI IMG/M metagenome (GOLD analysis project Ga0307515, IMG submission 194513) | Populus trichocarpa ectomycorrhiza microbial communities from riparian zone in the Pacific Northwest, United States - 17_EM | ecosystem: Host-associated > Plants > Roots > Unclassified... | reverse complement strand
GCAGAGGAGCGGAGGACGCGGAGCTTCCGCAGAGAAATCCAATGTCTTCCTCTGCGCTTCCTCTGCGCTCTCCGCACCTCTGCGGTGAAGGCTGTTCCGGCTGCTTGGGGCCGACAAGCGACAACCGTCCCACGTGCGTTTCACTTCAGCGGCCCGCTGCCGCCTTGCGCACCAGGCCTTCGATCGCCAGCCGGTAGCCGTCAATGCCGAAGCCGACCACGATGCCGGCCGCGGCCGGCGAGATGTAGCTGTGGTGGCGGAAAGCCTCGCGCGCGTGCACGTTGGAGATGTGGATCTCGATCACCGGTACTTCGGCGCCCTTGATCGCGTCGTGCAAGGCCACCGAGGTGTGCGTGTAGGCGCCCGGGTTGAAGACCACGCCGAGCACCTCGCCGGCCTTGACGCCGCGGCCTGCGGCGTGGATGGCATCGATGAGCACGCCTTCGTGGTTGCTCTGCAGGCACTCGACGTCGACGCCCAGCCGCGCGCCGTTTTCGCGGCACAGTGTTTCGACATCGGCCAGCGTGGCCGATCCGTAGACGGCCGGCTCGCGCTGGCCGAGCAGGTTCAGGTTGGGTCCGTTGAGGACGATGATCTTCGCCATGGGTCGCTCCGTTGAACAGCGCCGATCATCGCGCGAAATGCGCCCTGCGCCGCCGGCCCCCGTGTCGGACAAGGCCGACAAGCCGAGCCGCCGGCGCCCGACAGACGCGCGCCGTCACCGCGGCGAACATATCGGTACGCGTGTCCAGCGCACGCGGCAACAACCACAGGAAACCGAATCATGACGACCCCCCGCCACCTCTCGCGCCTTGCCACGCTGGCGCTGCTGCCTGCCGTGCTGCTCGTCAGCGCCTGCGGCCCCGATGACAACAACCCGCCCAGCCCGACGGTGACCAACGCCACCCCGGCGACCACGGCCCCGGCACCCGCCCCGACCCGCACCGCGGCCGCTCCGGCTCCCGCCCCGGTCGTGGCCCCGGTGCACAGCGACTTGCGCGGCCAGGTCGTCTCGATCGAACCCATCGTGCAGCAGGACAAGGCCACCGGTGCCGGCGCGGCGCTGGGCGGCGTGCTCGGTGCCGTCGTCGGCCACCAGATCGGCGGTGGCGACGGGCGCAAGGTGGCCACGGTCGCCGGCGCCGTCGGCGGCGCGGTGGTCGGCAACCACGTCGAGAAGAAGCGCTCCGAGCACGTCACCGGCTACCGCATCAGCGTGCGCACCGACGCCGGCAACACGCGCCAGTTCGAGCGCACTTCGGTCAGCGACCTGTCGGTCGGCAGCAGTGTGCGCATCGTCGAAGGCAAGCTGCAGCCCGCCTGACGATGCATCCGGTGCGGCCGGGGCTGCGTAGAAGCATGCATGCCCCAGCTGCCCCGAATGCGGCGCCTGGCGCTGGCCGCCGCCTTCGCCGGCATCGGCAGCGCCGTGTTTGCCCATGACACCTGGTTCGAGCCGCTGGCCGCGGCCCGGCCCGGCGAACAACGCCTCGCGCTCGGCACCGGCAACCAGTTTCCGGTGCACGACAGCGCCATCGACCCGATCTACCTGCGGCAGCAGGGCTGCCGCAGCGCTGATGCCGCGCTGCCGCTGACGGCGCTGAACCTCACCGACACCGCGCTGCTGATGAGCGCACCTTCGAGCGCCCGCAGCTGCTGGGCGCAGCTGGCGCCGTTCGAGATCACGCTGCCGGCCGACAAGATCGCCGTCTACCTGAACGAAGTGCGGCCGGCGCAGCCCGTGCTCGACGCCTGGGCCGCCATCAGCGCCCGCGGCCTGCCGTGGAAGGAGCGCTACACGAAGCATGCGCGCATCGTGCTGGCTGGCGCCGGTGAAGCCGCCCGCCAGCCCAGCGGCATGGCGATGGATGTGTTGCTCGAAACCGCCGCCGCGCCGTTGCGGACCGGCAGCCCGCTCGCCGTCCAGGTGTTGCGCGAAGGCCAGCCGCTGGCCGGCTTGGCGGTCGAGTTCCGCAACGACCGCGCTCGCATCAGCCTCTGGCGCCGCAGCGACGCCGATGGCCGCGTCGGTTTCCAGCCGCCGCTACCCGGCCAGTGGGTGCTGCGCGGTGTCGATCTGCGTCTGTCGGCGCGTGTGCCCGACAGCTGGGACAGCGACTTCATCACGCTGGCCTTCGAGGTCCAACCTCAGAACGGCAGCACCTTGAAGTTGAACACCCGTTCGGCCAGCCAGACGCCCGAGATCACCGCGATCAGCAGCGAGCCGCCGACGAACACCGCGCGCTGGTAGAAGGCCGTTTGCCGCAGCGTGAAGGCCAGCGGCAGGAAGACGCCGACGATGGCCAGCTGGCCGCATTCGACGCCGAGGTTGAAGCCCACCAGCGCCAGCGCCAGCGTGCCTTGCGGCAGCCCCAGGTCGACCAGCACGCTGGCGAAACCGAAGCCGTGGATCAGGCCGAAGAAGAAGGCCACCATCCAGCGCCGGCCGTGGAACAGCGGCCAGACGTTGTTCAGCGCCGCCAGCACCACCGACGCCGCGATCGCCGATTCGACCAGCCGCGACGGCAGCGCCACCAGGCCCAGCGTGGCCAGCGACAGCGTGATCGAATGCGCGACGGTGAACGACGTGATGATCTTCACGACGTCGATGAAGCCGGCGTGGAAAGTCGCCACCGGCGCCCAGTGCGGCGCACGCCACACCAGCACCGCCGGCAGCAGCAGCGACAGCAGGAACAGGATGTGGTCGTAGCCGGTCCAGATGTGCCAGACGCCTTCCTGGCCGTAGTCCAGGAACTGGTGCCAGCGGCTGGCGGCGCGCAGCTCGAAGCTCTGGCTGGTGGCCTGCGGCGAGAAGATGGCCGTGCGCGACAGGCCGGCCGCTTCCAGCCGCAACAGGCCGCGGTGCTGCGGGTCGATGTCGGCGAACAGGCGGTAGTTCAGGCGCAGCTGCGCCGGCGGCTTCGGGCAGGCGATGGCGAAGTGCAGCACGGTGTAGGCGCCGTCGCTGTGCTGGTCGACCTGCTGCTCGCCTGCGCGCAGCGCGCAGGCCACGCCGTCGCCGTCCACCGACAGCCGGGCCAACGCGTAGGCGGCGATCTCGGCGTGTTTGGCGCGCAGTTCGCCCCAGGTGATTTCGCCGTTGCCGTCGGCATCCAGGCCGAGCGCGAAGTCGAGGTCGCGCAGGGCGATGTCCCATTGGCCGCTGATCGCGGCTTCGGCGACGTGCACGGTCAGGTAGCTGTCCGAAGGCTTGTGGGCCAGCGCCGGCAGCGTGCCCAGCAACAGCAGCAGCGCCAGCCACAGCCGGATCATGGTTTGCTGCCTTTCAACTTGGCGGCCAGCGCGCGCAGCACGGCGCTTTCGGCGCCGTTGTCGGCCATCCACTTCAGCGCCGGTTCGGCCGCTGCGGGCTGGCCGGCGGCGAGTGCGGCTTCGAGCAGTGTGCGTGCGTCGGCCGGTTCGCGCTGCACGGCGTAGTTCGCACGCGCCAGCGCCAGCGCACGCGCGGCCTGGCCCTGGATTGCCAGAGCAAAGCGCGCTTCTTCCTTCTGGTGCACCGTGTCGCCGCGCAGCCGGGCGGCGTCGAAGCGCGCCGCCAGGTCCGCCGCCCAGGCAGCGGCTTTCGGCGCGCTGGCGGCCTTGGCGGCCAGCGCCAGGCGCAGCAGCAGCAGGTCGGAGCGCTCGTGGTCCTTCAGCAGCGCCAGCACCTCGGCCGGGCGGCGCTGGTCGAGCAGGAAGTCGGCGTAGGCGGCGAGCAGGTAGCCGTCGGTGATGCCCAGCGCCAGCGCGCTGCGGAAGCTGGCTTCGGCGGCGGTGGCGTCACCGCGCCGGCCGTCGATCTCGGCCAGCCGCGTCAGCGCCCAGAGCTTCTCGGCGGCCGTCGCGTCGGCGCTTTTCTGCAGCGCCGAACGCAGCGCGGCAGCGGCCGCATCGGCCTTGCCGGTCAGCGAGTCGACAGCGGCGACGCAGGCTACGCCGATCAGCGGCGAAGCCAGCGGCGCCATGTGCGCGCAGGCCGTGCGCACGTCGGCGTAGCGCGCCTGCACCATGGCGATGGCTGCCAGCCAGGACCAAGCCTCGCCGTTGTCGGGGTCTTGCCTGACGGCGGCCGTCAGGTCGGCCACCGAGGCGTCGAACTCGTGGCTGAACTGGCGCAGCACGGCCCGTGTCACGCGCACCGGCAGCGGCGGCTCGAGCAGATCCCACCACGGCGCCAGCGCGGCCTGGGCATAGCCGATGTAACGCGGGTCGCCTTCGGCCGCCACCTCGTCGTAGTAGCGGCGCGCCAGCTGCACCGCCAGGCTCACATCACGCGGGCTGGCCGACAGGCGGCGGCGCAAGTCGACCATTTCGCGCATGCGCGGGTCGGCCGCGCGCGCCGGCAGCTGCTCCAGCACCTGCTGGTCGGATTGGGGGGTGAACGGGGCTGCCAGCGCGGTGGGAACGAACAGCAACGGCAGGAAACAGGTGACAAGTCGGCGCACAAGCAACTGTACGCACGAAACGACGATATCGATGCAAACCCTGATGCCGCGCAGCATCGGTGCGGTCAACCGATGCCGGTGCGCAGCGTTTCCAACAAGGCCGGAGGCAGGCGAAAGACCAAGAGGGCGGCGATACAAGCCCCCGGGTCAACCCGCAGTCCTGGTCTGATCCCAACCAACCACCGAGAGAACCACCATGAGCAAGCTCCTTTCCGCCCTGACCCTGGCCGCCTTCGCGGCCGTCGCCTTCAACGCCCAAGCCGCGTCCCACGCCGGCGGCGCGCCGATGAAGGCCAGCGAGCCGGCCGCCAAGGCCAGCGGCGCGATGAAGAAGGAAGAAAAGAAGGAAACGAAGAAGGAAGAGCCGAAGAAGTAAATTGTTCGGGCTTTCTCGAAAAGGGCAGGAGCGCGTCTCCTGCCCTTTTTCTTTGGCGCTTCAGCTGCCGCCGAACCAGTTGTAACCCTGATCTTCCCAGTAGCCGCCCGGGTAGGTGTTGGTGACGAACAGAGCCTGGATGTGCTTCGGGTTCTTGTAGCCCAGCTTGGTGGGCATGCGCAGCTTCATCGGGAAACCGTACTTCGGCGGCAGCACCTGGCCGTCGTAGCTCAGTGCCAGCAGCGTTTGCGGGTGCAGTGCGGTGGCCATGTCGATGCTCGTGTGATAGTCGTCGGCGCACTTGAAGCCGACATACTTGGCCGTGGTGTCGGCGCCGACGCGGCGCAGGAAGTCGGCGAAAGGCACGCCGCCCCATTTGCCGATCGCGCTCCATCCTTCGACGCAGATGTGGCGCGTCACCTGGTCGGCCTGCGGCAGCGCGCGCAGCTCGGGCAGCGACCAGCGGCGCTTGTCGGCCACCAGGCCGGTCACTTCCAGCCGGAAGGCGTCGCCGTCGACGCGGCGGACCTCGTCTTCGCCGTAGTAGGCGTTGAACGGGAACGGCCGCGTGATCATCGACTCGGCATAGGTCGGTGCCAGCCGGTTCGGGTCGAACAGCCAGCCTTGCGCACGGTCGTTGAAGCGCGACACGGCCATCAATGCGGCTTCGATGCTGCTGTCGTCGACGATGGAGCAGCCGCTGAGCATGGCCACGCCGCCCAGGCTGAGGCCGCGGCGCAGGAACTGGCGGCGCAGCGGCTGGTCCAGGCGCCTCAGGGCTTCACGCACGACGGCGTCAGCGTCGACGGCGGGTTTGAACGGGTTCCTCATCGCCATCTCCTTGTCAGCGCCCGCGCAGCATCGCGACGAACGTTCGTGGCACCAGCGCCACCATCAGCACGTGCACGGCGATGAAAGCCACCACCAGCGCCATCGCGAAGAAGTGCACCCGGCGCGCCGTTTCGTAGCCGCCGAGCAGTTCGCGCAGCAGTGGAAACTGCACCGACTTCCACAGCACCAGGCCCGACAGCACCAGCAGCACCAGGTCGAGCACGACGAACAGGTAGGCCGCCTTCTGCACCGCGTTGTAGTGGCTCAGGTCGTCGTGCGCGAGCTTGCCCCTCAGCGCGGCCCGCAGGTCGGCGACGACCGCGCGCGGCGACAACGGAAGGAACTTGCGCCACAGCCGCCCGCTGGCGACGTTCAGCAACAGGTAGATCAGCCCGTTGGCCGCCAGCAGCCACATCGCCGCGAAGTGCCACTGCAGCGCGCCGCCGAGCCAGCCGCCGAGCGTGATGGACGCCGGGAAGCCGAAGTCCCACAGCGCCGCCGCGTCGTAGATGCGCCAGCCGCTGAGCACCAGCAGCACGACGGCGAGCGCGTTGAGCCAGTGCGTCAGGCGCAGCCAGAGCGGGTGGATCGTCACGGGGCGTCTCCAAAGCGTGCAGTTCGCGTTTGGTAGTCGATGCCGTGGCGCAATCCTTACACCGGCAGCCCGTCAGACGACGTTCAGCTCGCGCAGTGGCCGCCCTTCCAGCACGCGCCGCCAGCCGAAGGCCGACAAGTCCAGCGTGCGCCAGCCGCCGAACGCGACCCACTCCGACAAGGCCCGGCCCACCGCGGGTGCCTGCTGCACGCCGTGGCCGCTGAAGCCGTTGGCGAAGAGGAGATTGTCGATGTCCGGGTGCGCGCCCAGGATGAGGTTGTGGTCCAGCACGTTGACGTCGTAGTGGCCGGCCCAGGCGCTGAGCAGGCGCGCGGCTTCGAAGCCGGGTACGCGCGCGGCGAGCTGCGGCCACAGAACGTCTTCGAACAGCGTCGGCGGCACGTCGAAGTCGCTGCAGTCGGGGTCGTCGTGTTCGGGCGGTGCGATGCCGCAGAGGAAGCCGCCGCCTTCGGGCCTGAAGTACAGGCCGCTCGGGTCGATGACCAGCGGACAGCCCGGCAGCGACGCCGGGCTCTTGAAGTGGAACACGCAGCGTTTGCGCGAATGCACCGGCAAGGTGATGCCGGCCGTCGCGGCCAGCGCCGTGGCGCCGGTGCCGGCGGCGTTGATCACGGTGCCGCAATCGATGCGCGTGCCGTCGGCCAGGACCATCGCGGTGACGCGCCGGCCCTGCCGCTCCAGTCCGGCCACCGCCGCTTCGCGGACCTGCGCGCCGAGCGACTGCGCCTTGCGCCGCAGCCCGTGCATCAGCGCATGCGCGTCGAGCCAGCCTTCGCCGCTCAGGCCCAGCGTGCCGGCCGCCAGGTCGCCGGTGGCCAGCCACGGGAAGCGCTGCGCCAGCGCCGCGGCGTCGAGCCAGGCGATATCGGCGCCCTCGATGCGCTGCACGGCATGGTTGCGCGCCAGCGTGTCGCGGCCGGCTTCGGTGGCCAGGAACAGGTAGCCGTCTTCACGCAGGCCGATCGCCGGCACGTCGCCATCGACCCCCAGCAACTCGGGCCGGCGCAGGAAGTGGGTGCCGAACATCGACATGCGCACGTTCTCGGGCGTCGAGAACTGGTGCCGGATCGACGCGAGCGAGCGTGCCGTCGCGCAGTCGCGAAAACTCATGTCGCGTTCCAGCACCAGCACCGAGCCGCCAAAGGCCGGCTCGGCGGCCAGGAAGTACGCCGCCGCACTGCCGACGACGGCGCCGCCGACGACCACCACATCGAAGGATTCACGCATGGCGCCGGAGTGTTCCAGAATTGGCGCATGCACACCGATCTTGCCGACGCGACCGCGACCGAACTGCTGCAACTCTTTGCCACGAATCAGGCTTCACCGGTCGAGGCCACGCAGGCGGTGCTGGCGCGCATCGAACGCTGCAACCCGGCGCTGAACGCGTTCTGCCTGGTCGATAGCGGCAGCGCGCTGGCGGCGGCACGGGCCAGCACGGCGCGCTGGCAAAGCGGCACGACGATGGGCCCGCTCGACGGCGTGCCGGTGTCGATCAAGGACCTGCTGCTGACGCGCGGCTGGCCGACCTTGCGCGGCTCGCGCACGGTCGACCCGCTGCAGGCCTGGGACGACGACGCGCCCGTCGTCGCGCGGCTGCGCGAAGCCGGCGCGGTGCTGCTCGGCAAGACAACGACGCCCGAGTTCGGCTGCAAGGGCGAGACGAATTCGCCGCTGACCGGCATCACGCGCAATCCGTGGCAGCTGGACCGCACGCCGGGCGGCTCGTCCGGCGGCGCGGCCGCGGCGGTGGCCACCGGCATGGGGCCACTGGCGGTGGGCACCGACGGCGCCGGCAGCGTGCGCATCCCGTGCGGCTTCTGCGGCATCTTCGGCCTGAAGCCGAGCTTCGGTCGCGTGCCGGCGCACCCGCTGTCGCCCTTCGGCACCGTGGCCCACCTCGGCCCGCACAGCCGCAGCGTGCGCGACGCGGCGCTGATGCTGAACGTCATGAAGCGCCCCGATGCCCGCGACTGGACCGCGCTGCCGCCCGACGACAGCGACTGCACGGCCGGGCTCGACGACGGCATCCGCGGCCTGCGCATCGCGTTCTCGCCGACCCTGGGCTATGCGAAGAACGTGCACCCCGAGGTGGCCGCTGCGGTGGCCGCCGCGGTGCGCGGGCTGGAAGGCTTAGGCGCCCATGTCGAAGCCGTCGACCCCGGGATCGACGACCCGCTGGACATCTGCACCGGTCTCTGGTTCACCGGCGCCTGGACGGTGTGGAACACGCTGACGCCGGCCCAGCAGGCGCTGGCCGACCCCGACTTCGCAGCCGAGGCCGAGCTGGGCGGGCGGCTGAGCCTGCTCGACGTGCAGCGCCTGCAGCTGCGCCGCGGCGCACTCGGCTCGCACATGCGCCAGTTCATGCAGCACTGGGACCTGATCGCGACGCCGACGGTGGCCGTGCCGGCCTTCGCGGCACGGCCAGCGGGGCAGCTGACGATGACGCCCGATGCCCTGCTCGGCTGGACGCCGTTCAGCTACCCGTTCAACCTGACGCAGCAGCCGGCCTGCACGATCCCCTGCGGCTTGACGTCCGACGGCCTGCCGATCGGCCTGCAGCTGGTCGGCCCGATGTTCGCCGACGCGCTGGTGCTGCGCGCCGCGCGCGCCTACGAGACGCTGCGCCCCATCGTGCGCGCGCCGCTGCCCGGCCCATGACCGCAGCGCCTTGCGTGCTGGACATCGAAGCCTCGGGCTTCGGCCGCAACAGCTACCCGATCGAGGTCGGCTACGTGCTGCCCGACGGCCGCACGCGCTGCACGCTGATCAAGCCGCCGCCGCGCTGGACGCACTGGGATCCGGCGGCCGAGCAGGTGCACCACATCGAACGCGACACGCTGCTGCGCCATGGCCGGCCGGCTGCCGAAGTGGCCGCGATGATGAATGACGACCTGGCCGGGCAGACGGTGTACTGCGACGGCTGGGCGCACGACTACTCGTGGCTCGGCGCGCTGTTCGAAGAAGCCGGCAGCAGGCCGCGCTTCCGGCTCGAATCGATCCGGCGCCTGCTCGACGACGCCCACCTGGCGCAACTGGCCGACGCGCAGCAGCACGCGCGCGAAGAGCTCGGCCTGATACGCCACCGCGCCAGCAACGACGCGCGCGCCTTGCAGCTGGCGCTGGCGCGGCTGGGCAGCGGGTGAGCTCAGCCCAGTCCTCAACCTTCCTGCTCCTGCAGCAGCCGCCACATGACCTTGCCCGAGCCGCTCTTCGGCAAGGCGTCGATGAACTCGACGATGCGCGGCACCTTGTAGGCCGCCATGTGGTCGCGCGCCCAGGCGACGATGTCCTCGGGCGTCGTCTGGCCACGCGCTTCGGTGCGCAGCACGATCACGGCCTTGACGGTCTCGCCGCGGTAGGCGTCCTTGGCCGAGATGACGCAGGCTTCCTGCACCGCCGGGCACTTGAACAGCAGCAGCTCCACCTCGCTCGGCCAGACCTTGAAGCCGCTGGCATTGATCATGCGCTTGAGCCGGTCGGTGATGAAGAAGTAGCCTTCTTCGTCCATGCGGCCGAGGTCGCCGGTGCGGAAGAACGGCTTGCCGTCGATCTGGATGAAGGCCGCCGCCGTGGCGTCGGGGTGACCCCAGTAGCCTTTGAAGACCATCGGCCCGTGGGTCACGATCTCGCCGACCTCGCCGGCCGGCAGCTCCTGCAACGTGATCGTGTCGATGACGCGCGAGTCGACGCCGAAGATCGGCATGCCCAGGCACTGCAGCTTGGCGCGCTCGGGCGGGTTGGCGTGGCTGGGTGCGGCGGTCTCGGTCAGGCCGTAGCCTTCGGCAAAGGTCAGGCCGAACTCCTGCTGCAGCCGCTCGGCCACCGCATGCGGCATGGCCGCGCCGCCACCCGACAGGTAGCGCAGGCTGGACAGGTCGAAGCTCTTGTAGTTGGGGCTGCCGAACAAGTCGATGATCATCGTCGGGATGCAGGTCCAGTGCGTGACCCGGTGGCGCGAGATCAGCCGGCCTGCGAGTTCACGGTCCCAGCGCGGCAGGATCACGACCGTGGTGCCGGTGTAGACCGGCCCGAGCACGCCGTACAGCATGCCGGTGATGTGGAACATCGGCACCACACCCAGGCTCACCGACTCGGCGCTGGCGTGGCTCCAGACCGCGCCGCCGACGGTGTTGGGCATCAGCGTGCGGTGCGTGTGCATGCAGCCCTTGGGCATGCCGGTGGTGCCTGACGTGTAGGGCAGCACGGCCAGGTCGTCGGGCTGTGCCGTGTGCGGCCCCGGCGCTTGGCCGGCCGCGAGTGCATCGTTCCAGCGCACCGCCCAGGCCGGCAACGTGGGGTTGCTGCGCAGCCAGTCCAGCAGCGCCGGCGCGGGCGCTTCGGCGGGGTCGAGCTCGCCTTCGGGCATGGCGTCGGTGAAGCGCGTCACGAGCAGCGCGCGCAGGCGCTGCGCTTCGGGCAGGCGGCCATTGGCTTCGTCGACGATGCCGGCCAGGTCGGCGCTGGTGATCGCCACCTTCGCGCCAGGGTCGGTGATGTAGTGCGTGAACTCGTCGGCGCGGTTCATCGGGTTCACCGGCACGACCACGGCATTGGCGCGCAGGATGGCGTAGAAGGCGGCCACGTACTGCGGGCAGTTCTGCATGTACAGCAGCACGCGGTCGCCGGCCTGCACGCCTTGCGCCTGCAGCCAGCCGGCCAGCGCCTCGGCCTGCGCCTTCAGCGCCGAGAAGCTCAAGGGCCGGCCGAAGAACCGGTAGGCGGCCTTGTCGGGGTAGCGCGCGGCGCTGACCTCGAGGTTGAACGACAGCGTCGTGGCAGGCACCGCGAGCGCGCGCGGCAAGCGCGCCGGCCAGGCGGCGTGGTGGGGACGGGTCGAAATCTCAGCCAAGGAAAGCCTCCGCAATGGAGGCTCAGGTGTACCCGCGTCGGGCGCGGCGCGCCATCGAGCTTTCCCCGGCTGGCGCGATCCTTGGGGCCCGTTCGGGGACAACTTGAACATTTGGCTCGTCGGCTGCGGGCGCGCTGCGGCGTTGCAAATGCTCGCGATGCCTACGGGCATCGCTGCGCTTTGCGCCTTGCATCGCATCCCGCAGCCGGCGGCCAAATGCTCAAGTTGTCCCCGAACAGGCCCCTATTGCGTGCGATTGGCCTTGCGGTCCTGGTCGGTGCGCCACTTCACGCACTCGGGGTGCGCGCGCAACTCGGGCTTGCCGCATTCGCGTTCGATGCAGATCCACAACGCCAGCAGCACGCGGCTGCCGCAGCGCTCGTTCGGGCCGGCCAGCGGCGCGGCGGCCGACGCCTCGGGCGCTTTCGGTGGCGGCACCACGGCGGGCGGGCTCGACGGTGCCGGCTTCGGCGCTTCGGCCGCGGCCAGGGCCGCCCGGTGCGCGGCCAGCTCGGCCGGATCGGAAGCGCGAACCGTCGGCAGCGGCGGTGCGGTCTTGACGGACGATGTGGCCGTCTTCACCGGCTTGGTCTCGGCGGGCTTGGGTGCCGCGACCACCACGGGTTCGACCTTCGGCGCTTCGACCGGCGCCGGGGCCGGGGCCGGCGGTGGCGCCGGTGCAACGGCCACCGGTGCGGGCACTGGCGCCGGCATTGACGCCGCGACCACCGGCGCGGCGGCCTGGCTGGCCGCCGACGCGGCACCTGCAACCGCCGGCGCCGAACCCGACTTGGGCCACAGGAAGAAGCCAGCCACGGCCGCCACGGCGACGACGCCGAGCAAGGCCGGTACCAGGCGCGAGGCCGCCTTGGCCACCGGCGCCGGTGCCGGCACGGGGGCTGGCGGCGGCGGTGATGGGGGCGGCGCTGCGGGCGGCGGCGGCGGCGGGGAGGGCGGCACGGGCGCAGGCGGTGGCGCCGGCGGCAGCACCGAACGCTGCGGCGGCACGATCATCGTGCCTTCGTCGTCGGCGTAGTCGCCGGTTCGGGGCGGCGGGACGATCGTCGTCCGCGGCCCCATCGTGGTCGTCGACCTCGGGCCGGTGGTGGCTGCCGGCGGCAGCACCTGCGTCCGCTCCCAGTCGCCTTGCGGCACCGCCGGCGTGGCCCGGCGCACCGGGGCCGCGGCGCGGCCTTCGAGTACGTCGCGCACGGCGGCCACGCTCTGCGGCCGGTCGTTCGGCCGCGGCGCCAGCATCCAGTCGATGACGTGCAGGAAGGTGTCGGAGCAGCCGGGCAGCGCCTGGCTCGACAGCGGTGCCTGGTCGTCGTGGATCGCCCGCGCCGTGGCCGGCGCCGGTGGCCGGCCGAGCAGCATGAAGTGCATCGTCGCACCCAGCGCGTACAGGTCCGTCCACGGGCCCTGCTTCACCGAGCCGGCTTCGGCGTACTGCTCGATCGGCGCGTAGGCCGGCTTCAGGATGGCCGTCAGCGCCTGGCTCTTGTCGCTGATGACGCGGCGCGCGGCGCCGAAGTCGAGCAGCACCGGGCGGCCGTCGGGCTCGATGATGATGTTGTCGGGCGCGATGTCGCGGTGGTAGACGCCTTCGCCGTGCAGCCGCTCGATGGCACCGAGCAGCGGGTCGAGCAGCGCCCGCAGCCAGGTTTCGTCGGGCGGGCCGTCCATGCCGGCGCGCACGTCCTTGGTCGTGCGGCCGCGGTACACCGGCATCGCCATGTAGGCGGTGCCGTTGCCTTCCCAGAAGCGGTGCACCTTCAGCAGCGACGGGTGGTCGAAGCGCGCCAGCAAACGCGCCTCATTGACGAAGGACTTCAACCCGAGCGCGAAGGTGTCGGCGTCTGACTGCGAACGCAGCGAGACATGCATCGTCTCGGTACGGCCGGCCAGCGAGGCCGGCATGTATTCCTTCACCGCCACCTCGCGTTCGAGCGCGTGGTCGAAGGCCAGGTAGACGATGCCGAAGCCACCGACGCCTAGCACCTTCAACAGCTCGAACTCACCCAGTCGGGTGCCGCGTGGCAAGGCGCTCGGCGGGTCGCTGTCGGGGCGGGATGGTTCGGCAGACATCAATCTGCGAGCTTAACAGGGAGATCGCGCCGACAATTCACCCGAAACGGGGACGTACCGTGTCAAGGTGCGACGAAATCGCCATGCCCGAGCGCCATCACACCGAAGCCACCACAGCCTACTGGCAGGACTTTGCCGACACTGCCGCGGCGCCGCCATGGCGCCTGGGCTACCCCGCGCGGCTGCCCGACGGGCGCGTGCTGGTGCTGCCGATCCGCCAGCTGGCCGCCGAGCCGCGGCACGCCGTGGCTTCGCTGATCGGCAACCAGGCGTCGCTGGCGGTCGTCGAAACGCTGGGCCGGCTGCTGGCCGACCGGTTGGCACCGCTGGCACCGGCGCAGATCGTCGGGCTGCCGACCTTGGGCTTGGGCTTTGCCGCCGTCGCGGCGCGCCACGTCGGGCTGGCGCGCTACGTGCCGCTCGGTTATTCGCGCAAGTTCTGGTACGACGAAGCGCTGTCGGCGCCGGTGCAGTCGATCACGTCGCCGACGCCGGGCAAGCGCATCTACCTCGACCCCAACCTGCTGCCGCTGGTGCAAGGCCAGCGCATCGTGCTGGTCGACGACACGGTCAGCACCGGCACCACGCTGCTCGCCGCCTGGGACTTGCTGCAGTCGCTGGGCGCCGAGGTGCTGGGCTGCGGCGTCGTGATGCGTCAGAGCCGGCGCTGGGCCGAGCGCTTCGGGCCTGAGCGGGCGGCGCGCGTCGTCGGCGTCTTCGACAGCCCGCTGCTGCAGGCCGTGCCCGAAGGCTGGGTCGAGCGCGATTAAGGCGCAATCGGCAAACGCAGTTCGACCGCCAGCCCCGGCTCGGCGTTGCGCAGCACGAGCTTGCCACCATGCGCCTGCGCGACCAGCCGGCACAGGTACAGCCCGAGGCCCACGCCACCGGCGCTGCGCGAGCGTGCCGCGTCGGGGCGGTAGAACGCGTCGGCCAGACGCGGCAGTTGCTCGGCGGCGACGCCGGGGCCGAAGTCGCGCACGCTGACGACGACCTCGCCGCCGTCGAGTGCCGTGCGCAGCACCGGCGGCGCGGCGCCGGCGCCGGCGCCGGGGTGCAAGGCGTTGTCGAGCAGGTTGCGCAACAGCAGGCGCAGCCGCGTGCGGTCCAGCAGCAGCGGCGGCAGCCCCGGCGCCAGCTGCAACTCGACGGCCAGCCCCGCTGCCTGCTCTGCGGCCAGCGCGTTCAGGTCGCTGGCTTCGCGCTGCAAGGCCGCGTGGCCGCTGGCCAGGCGCTCGCTTTCGAGCAGGTTGGTGACGAGGTCGCGCATCTCGGCCAGGTCGCGCAGCAAGGCGTCGCGCTCACTGCCCGGCGCCACCAGTTCGGCGTTCAAGCGCGCGCGGGTCAGCGGCGAACGCAGTTCGTGGCTGATGGCCAGCAGCAGGCCGCGCTTGGCGTCAAGCAGGCGCTGCAGGTCGGCGGCCATGGTGTTGACCTGGGCCGCCAGGTCGCCCAGCTCGTCGGCGCGGCGCAGCGGGATCGGCTGGCCGAAGTCGCCGCGGCCGAAGCGCAAGGCGCCGGCGCGGATGTCGTCCAGCGGCCTGAACAAGCGCCGCACATAGACGTAGGCCGCAGCGGTCAGCAGCAGCAGCGCCACCAGCGTGACCCAGCCGATGGCGCGCGGCCGCTGCTGCCACGCGATGTCGCCGACGCCGAAGACGATGCGGTGGCCGTCGGCGGTGCTGCGCGTCAGCAGCCACCAGCCGTCACCGTCGTCAAGCTGGCGCCGGTGGCGGCGCTGCGGGTGCGAGTCGTACTGCACCAGCGGCCCGTCGATGCGGATCGACAGCGGCAGCCGCTGCACCAGCGCCTGCGCCCGTGCCGGGTCCGGCGGCGTGCCCAGTTCGTCGGCCAGCCGGTCGACATAGTCGGCCACCAGCGGCTGCACGACGAGGTTCCAGCCGCCCGACAGCGCGCGCTGCATGCCGAACATGAAGATCGCCGCCATCGCCAGCGCCAGCGCCACGAACAGCAGCACCAGGCGCAGCCCGAGCGAGCGCCGCAGCCGGCCGTGCCAGCGCACCGGCTCGTTCATCGGCGCGCGGCCGCAAAGGCGTAGCCGGCGTTGCGCAGCGTCTTGATGCAGTCCAGCGGCTCGAGCTTCCTGCGCAGCCGGCTGACCAGGATGTCGACCGCGCGCGTGAACAGCTCGGCCTCCTGGCCGCGCAGCCGGTTCAGGATCTCGTCGCGGCTGAACACCTTCTGCGGCTCGGCGGCCAGCATCAGCAGCAGCTCGAATTCGGTGCCGGTCAGCTCCACCGGCGTGCCCAGGCGCTGCACCTGCCGGCGTTCGACGTCGATGCTGATGCCTTCGAAATGCAGCCCGGCCGGCGGCGCCGCCGTGCGCACCCGGCGCAGGATGGTCTGCAGCCGCGCCGCCAGTTCGCGCGGTTCGAAAGGCTTGGGCAGGTAGTCGTCGGCGCCGATCTCCAGGCCGACGACGCGGTCCATCACGTCGCCGCGCGCCGTCAGCATGACGATCGGGATGTCACTGTCGCGGCGGATCGTGCGGCAGAGTTCGAAGCCGTCCATCTCGGGCAGCATGACGTCGAGGATGGCGGCGTCGAAATGCTCCGCGCGCAGCCGCGCCAGCCCCGTGCTCGGCCGCGTGGCCGCTTCGAGCTCGAAGTCGAAGCGGCGCAGGTAGGTGGCCAGCGGCGGCGCCAGGTGCTCGTCGTCGTCGATCAGCAGCACGCGGTGCATGGGCTGATGCTAGCGGGCTTGTCAGCTGCGCCAGCCGTGGCGCCCGTGGCCCCGGGCCATCATCTCGCGCACCTTGGCCTGCTGCTCGGGCTTCAGCGAGTCGTAGAAGTCGGCCGCGGCGGTGATGACGTCCGGGCTCTTCAGCCGCACCGCTTCGGTCTTCTCGGCGACCAGCGCGCTGGCGCGTGCGCGGTCGAAGGTCGGGCCGGCGACGAGCTGCGCCATCGCCGCGCGGGGGTCGGCGGCGTTGCCGACGAGCGCGCTGCGCTGTTCGTTGAGCTTGTCGAACAGCACGCCCAGGCGCTGCTTCTGCGCGTCGTCCAGGTCGAGCTTGCTGCCGGCGCGTTCGATCAGCTTGACGCGCCACTTGGCCGCGTCTTCGGGGCTGAGCTGGCTGAAGCGCGGGCCGTGTTCACGGTGAGCGCAGGCGGCCACGCCGCCGGCGAGCAAGGTGGCGCCGAACATCGCGATCAGCGTGCGTTTGATCCAGGGTCGCATGGGGTGTCCTTTCGGGGACGGGTTGAACATGGAAGCGATGCTCGGGCCGGCGACGCCGGCGGTCATCTCGCCGCCGTATCGCCGCGTATCGTTTCTTTTCACCCGGCGCGGGCGTGTTAAGGTCGTTCGGATTCCCACCCCGCTCACTCTCGCTTTTCCGCGCCTCGGCCTTGCCTGACGATTCGCTGTTCGCCCATCGCGCCTTCGTCCGGCTCTGGTTCGCGCGCCTGGCTGCCACCGCCGGCAACCAGATGGCGATGGTCGCCGTCGGCTGGCAGATGTACGACCTGACCGGCTCGGCCTGGGACCTGGGGCTGGTCGGCCTGCTGCAGTTCGTGCCCGCGGTGCTGCTGGCCTTGCCCGCCGGCCACATCATCGACCGCTGCCACCGCGCCCGCGTCGTCGCCGCGTGCATGGCCGTGCAGGTGCTGGTGGTGGCCACGCTGTGGGCCGGCGTTGCCGGCGGCTGGGCGGCGCGCGAGCTGCTGCTCGGCATTTCGATCGTGCTCGGCGCGGTGCGCGCGTTCCAGATGCCGGCACAGCAGGCGTTGACGCCGTCGCTGGTGCCGCCGCCGCTGCTGCCGCGCGCGCTGGCCTTCAGCTCCGCCGGCATGCAGGCCGCGATCATTGCCGGGCCGGCGCTGGGCGGTTTCATCTATGCCGCCGGCGCCGGCGCGGTGTATGCCGTCTGCGCCGGCTTGTTCGCGCTGGCCGGCGCGATGTGTCTGGCCATCCGCTACGAACATGCGCCGCCGCCGCGTGCGCCGGTGAACTGGAGCACGCTGCTGGCCGGCGTGCGCTTCATCTGGCAGCGCAAGACGGTGCTGGGCGCGATCTCGCTGGACCTGTTCGCGGTGCTGCTCGGCGGCGCGACGGCGCTGCTGCCGATGTTCGCCAAGGACGTGCTGCACACCGGCCCGCTCGGCCTGGGCCTGCTGCGCGGCGCGCCCGCGGTGGGCGCGTTGGCAACTTCCATCGTGCTGACACGCTGGCCGGTGCGGCGCCGCACCGGCTTCACGCTGCTCGGCGCCGTAGCGGTCTACGGCGCTTCGCAACTCGCTTTCGGACTGTCCACGCTGTTCTCTTTTTCGTTGGCGGCACTGGCGGTTAGCGGCGCGGCCGACATGGTGAGCGTGGTCATCCGCCAGACTCTCGTGCAGTTGGAAACGCCCGATGAGATGCGGGGCCGAGTGTCTGCAGTCAACTCGGTGTTCATCGGTGCGTCCAACCAGCTCGGCGAGTTTGAGTCCGGGGCTACGGCAGCAGCGTTCGGGCCGGTCGGCTCGGTCGTGCTGGGCGGCCTGGGCACGCTCGTCGTGGCGGGCCTCTGGCTGCGGCTCTTTCCCACGCTGGCGCGGCGTGACGCACTGATACGGCCGAGGGCTTAGCGGCGCTGGCCGCGTTGTGGTCAAGCACGCTTGGCCTTCATGTTGGCGCGCGCCGCACGGCCACGCGCCTTCCACTGCGACACGATCTCCTTGCGCTGCAGGGCGCTGAGCGTGTCGCGACGGGCCTCGCGCAGCAGCTTCTGGAAGCTGCGCAGGCGCTCCGGCGGCACGCCGCCCTGCACCGCGCAGCCGGGCTCCTGCTCGTGCCGGCAGTCGCGAAAGCGGCACTGCAGCGCCAGCGTCGCGATGTCGTCGAAGACGCCGGCGATGTCGCCGGCCTCGCCGTCCAGCCGCAGCGTGCGCAGCCCCGGCGTGTCGATGATGCAGGCGCCGGCCGTGGCGAAGTGCAGCGAGCGGGTCGTCGTGGTGTGGCGGCCGCGGTCGTCGCCGCGGCGGTTGCCGCCGGTGTCCTGAACCGCGCGGCCGACCAGCGCATTCGTCAGCGTGCTCTTGCCGGTGCCGCTGGAACCCAGCAGCACCAGCGTCTGGCCGCGGCCGAGCCACGGCGCGAGCGCCTGGCCGGGTTCGTCGCCGAGCGCATTGACGGCCACCACCGCCACGTCGTGCGGCACCAGCGCCTGCACTTCGCGCTGCCGCGCCGCGGCCTGCGCGCACAGGTCGGCCTTGGTCAGCACGACCACCGCCGAGACGCCGGCCAGGCGCACCAGCGCCAGGTAGCGTTCGAGCCGGCGCAGGTGGTAGTCGTTGTCCAGCCCCATCACGAGCAGCGCCGTGTCGACGTTGCTGACGATGACGACACGCGTCACCTTGTCGCGGCCGTCATGCAGGCGCCGCGCGATCTGGGTGGCCGGCGGCACGCGGGTGTGGACCCACCATTCGCCGAAGGTGTTGCGGTCGGCCAATACCCAGTCGCCGACGGCCAGACCGTCGGCCGCATCGAGCAAGCCCAGGGTTAGTGCGGGCAATGCCCGAGCTTTGTGCTCGGATTCACCGTCGTGTAGCAGCAACCCTTCGCGCTGCACCTCGGTGACGCGAAACAGCGCCGGTTCGGCGCCGCGGGGCGCCAGCGTGGCCAGTTGTTGGACGATGGTCGGCGTCAGGCCGATGGCCTGCAGCCGCGGGAACGTAGCAGAGTCGATCATTTGTGGTCGGAAGTCCGAAAGCGAAAATCGGCGCCGTGGCAAGGCCACGGAACGAAGCGATTTGGGCGGACTTCCCGCCGCGACACGAGGTCACGGCGCCACGGATGGGCTCGAACGAGCCGATCGAGACTTCGACGTCAGGTCAGACGGCGAGAGCCGCAAAGGGGGGCGAGATCATGGGTCGTCATGGCAGCCTCCTGCGGTTGAGTGGATGGGAGAGGCGCAAATGTGCGACGCGTGGCCAGCGGCGTCAAGCAGCGGCGCCCCCTGTCTTGGGGATGTTGTGCCTCGACTACACCGGACGCACCCCGCGTGCAAGCGTGACTACGCGGCTGGCGGTTTGTCACGAGCCACCCATACACTTTTTTACGGGGGTGCCTCGAAGTGTTGCTGGCAGGTAACTTGCTTTGAGGGCCGGTTGGTTTAGGACACAGGAATCTTCAAAGATGAACTCTTCTTGGATGGCTTTCTCGCGCAGCGCCGTGAGCGCTGCCGTGGCGATCGTGGTCGCCGCGCCCGCTTTGGCACAGAACACGACATCGGCGGTCGGCGGCCGCGTCACCGGGGCCGACGGCCAGGGCATCGCGGGCGCCAATGTCGCGATCCTGCACACCGAATCGGGCTCGCTGACGAATGCGACGACCGACGGCGAAGGCCGCTACCTGGCGCGCGGGCTGCGCGTCGGCGGGCCCTACACGATCACCTTCAGCAAGGGCGGCCTCACCGACAAGCGCGAAGGCGTGTTCCTCGCGCTGGCCGAGACGCAGAACCTGAGCGTGACGCTCGGCGCACCAGTCACGACCATCGTCGTCACCGGCCAGGGCCTGGGCTCGGACAAGTTCAACCGCTCTTCGATGGGCGCCGGCACCAGCATCGGCAGCCGTGAACTGGCCGCGCAAGCTTCCGTCCAGCGCAACCTGCAGGACTACGCGCGCACCGATCCGCGCCTGTCGCAGACCGACAAGGAACGCGGCGAGATCTCCGCCGCCGGCCAGAACTCGCGCTTCAACTCGATCACCATCGACGGCGTCAAGACCAACGACACCTTCGGCCTGGAGGCCAACAACCTGCCGACCGCGAAGCAGCCGATCTCGATCGACGCGATCCAGTCGGTGCAGGTCAACGTGTCGAACTACGACGCGACGCAAAAGGGCTACACCGGCGCCAACATCAACGCCGTCACCAAGTCCGGCACCAACGAGTTCAAGGGCAGCGTCTACTACGTCTACCGCGACGACGACTGGGCCGGCGACCGCGTGCTCAGCCGCACCGCCGGCACCTACTCGGCGCCGCCGCCGTTCGTCGAAAGCACGCGCGGCTTCACGCTCGGCGGGCCGATCATCAAGGACAAGCTGTTCTTCTTCAGCAGCTACGAAGAACTGCACAGCTCGCGCAACGCGCCGGACTTCGGGCCGATCGGCAGCAGCGTCACCAACGTGGCCATCACGCCGGCCTTCATCGACGCCGTCAGCGCCGCCGCGAAGACGACCTACGGCATCGACCTCGGCAACAGCACCATTCCCGGCGGCACCCAGCTGACGGTGAAGGACACGCTGCTGAAGCTCGACTGGAACATCAGCGACGACCACCGCGCCAGCCTGCGCTATGCCAAGACGGCGCAGACCGAACCCTTCTTCACCAACTTCACGGTGAGCAATCTATCGTTGTCGTCGAACTGGTACACCATCGACAAGACGCTGGAGACGCTGGTCGGCCAGTGGTTCGCCGACTGGACGCCGACCTTCTCGACCGAGTTGAAGCTGTCGCGTCGCGAATACGACAGCATCTCGAACCCGAACTCGCATCTGCCGCAGATGACGTTTGCGCTGATCGGCACGGTGCCCACCGGCTTCCCGAGCGGCACGCGCACGCTGTTCACCGGCACCGAGCGCAGCCGCCAGGACAACATCCTGCGCACGAAGACGAACGACGCCTATGCCGGCGCGAACTGGCAGATCGGCGACCACGAGTTGAAGTTCGGCGCCGACGCCAGCCGGAACCAGATCTTCAACGCCTTCATCCAGGACGTCTACGGCAACTACACCTTCCGCTGCGTCAACAGCAGCGTCAACGCCACGGACCCTACGAAAAGCTATCTGTACAACTTCAACGGCGGTCAGCCGGTTACCTGCACCGACCCGGCCCAGGTCGAAGCGGCCACGCTCGAAAACTTCCAGCGCGGCCGCCCGTTCTCGTACACCGTGAAGACCCCCGTCGCAGGCAAGTCGATCGACGACGGCGCGGCGCGCTGGTCGCTGACCGAAACCGGCGCCTTCATCCAGGACACCTGGAACGTCAACAAGCAGTTCACGGTGATGGCCGGCGTGCGCGTCGACAACCAGTCGACCGGCGACAAGCCCACCGCCAACGCAGCGGCAGCGGCGCCGGTGATCGCCGGCAACGCGTCGACCAGCACGCGCCAGACCGGCGGCTTCGGCCTCGACAACACCGAGACGCTGGACGGCGCCCAGCTGGTGCAGCCCCGCTTCGGCTTCAACTTCACGCTACCAACCGAGCGCAAGATGCAGGTGCGCGGCGGCCTGGGCCTGTTCCAGGGTGCGGCGCCGTCGGTCTGGCTGTCGAACCCGTACTCGAACACCGGCGTCGTGATCAAGACGCAGGGCTGCGGCGGCAGCTTCACGGCCTGCACGAATGCCGACGGCCAGTTCAGCGCCAACGCCGACTCGCCTTATCTGCCGACCGCAGCCGCGCCGGCAGCCGACGTCGACTTCATCCAGCACGGCCTGGGTCAACCGGCGGTCTGGAAGATGAACCTGGCGTTCGAGGCCGAGCTGCCCTGGGCCGGCCTGGTCGCCGGCGCCGAGGTGCTGCATACCAAGGTCAAGCAAGCGCTCTACTACCAGCACCTGAACCTCGGCACGCCGACCGCGAGCGGCGCCGCCGACGGCCGAGAGTTCTACTACAGCAGCCAGGCGCTGAAACCGGCATGCTGGAACCCGACCACCGGCGCCAGCATCACCACCGGCACCACCTGCACCGGCTTCACGACGCGCGCATTGAACAACGTGCTGTACAACAACGTGCTGCTCGCTGCCGAGACCAGCAAGGGCGGCGGCGACGTGCTGACGCTGAGCCTGCAGCAGCCGGTTCGCGATGGCCTGAGCTGGGGTACGGCGTATTCGCGTTCGACGTCGAAGGAGGTCAGCCCGCTGACTTCGTCGGTGTCGAATTCGAACTGGGCCGCCCGCTCGAGCTTCAACCCGAACGAGGACGTTGCGGCGAACTCCGCGTACCTGGTGCGTGACCGCGTCAGTGCCAACCTGAGCTGGTCGCAGGCCTTCGACGGCAAGTTCCGCACGACCTTCGGCGTGTTCTACGAAGGCCGCACCGGCAAGCCCTACAGCTGGACCTACCGCAACGACTTCAACGGCGACGGCACCAGCGGCAACGACCTGATGTACATCCCGAAGGCCCCGGGCTCCGGCGAAGTCACGTTCACCGGCCTCGGCGAAGACGCGTTCTGGCAAGTCGTCAACGCCTATCCGGAGTTGAACGGCGCCCGCGGCACCGTGGTCAAGCGCAACAGCGCGTTCTCGCCGTTCGTCAACACCTTCGACGTGCGCGTCAGCCAGGAACTGCCAGGCTTCGTCAGCTCGCACAAGGCAACGGTCACCTTCGACATCCTGAACATCGGCAACCTGCTGAACAGCCGCTGGGGACGGACCGACGAAATGGCCTTCCAGTCGGGCGGCGGTGCGAACCGCGGCTTCGTGAACTTCGGCGGCATCGACAGCAGCGGCCGCTACGTCTACAACGTGGTTGCACCGAACGACTTCACGACGCGCCAGGCCAAGGGCGAATCGCAATGGGCGGCGCAGCTGACGCTGAAGTACGAGTTCTGAAGCTGATCTTCGTCGACACCACGCTCGTGGTCGTCGACAAGCCGGCCGGCCTGCTGGCCGTGCCGGGCCGCGGCGAGGCGGGGCGTGACTGCCTCGCCTTTTTCGTTCAGCAAACGCATGCCGATGCGCTGGTCGTGCACCGGCTCGACATGGCGACCTCGGGCCTGATGCTGTTCGCCCGTGGCGCTGCGATGCAGCGTGCGCTGAGCATGGCCTTCGAGCAGCGCCGCGTGCACAAGCGCTACGTCGCGGTGGTCGACGGCCTGCTCGATGGCGATGCGGGCCACATCGACGCCCCGCTGGCCGCCGACTGGCCGAACCGGCCGCGCCAGGTGGTCGATGCCGAGCGCGGCAAACCGTCGCTGACGCGCTGGCGCGTGCTGGCGCGCGACGCGGCGGCGCAGCGAACGCGGCTCGAACTCGAACCCGTCACCGGCCGTTCGCACCAGCTGCGTGTGCACCTGGCCAGCATCGGCCACGCCATCGTTGGCGACGGCCTCTATGCCAGCGCCGACGGGGCCGCCGCCGAGCCGCGCCTGCTTCTGCACGCCAGCCATCTGGCCTTCGACCATCCACAGACCGGCGCGACCCTGGCTTTCGACAGCGCGGCGCCGTTCTGATCCGGTGGCCGCTATGCTGCGCGCATGAACACCTCTTCGAATCAACCCTTGACCGTGCTCACCGGTGCGTCGCGCGGCCTCGGCCTGGCGATGGCGCAGCAGCTGCTGGACAGCGGCCACCGGCTGCTGACGATCTCGCGCCACGCGCCGGTGATCGAACACCCGGCGCTGACGGCCTGGACGCTGGACCTGGCCGACCCGGCGCCGGTGGCCGCGCGCCTGGAAACCTGGCTGGCCGTGTTCGACCCGGCGTCGCTGGCATCGGCCAACCTGATCAACAACGCCGGCGTCGTGTCGGCGCTGGCGCCGCTGGGCGGCATCGCGGCCGCCGACCTGTCGAACGCGCTGCGCGTCGGGCTCGAAGCGCCGCTGCTGCTGGCCTCGGCCTTCCTGCGCGCCACCGCGGCCTGGGGCGTGCCGCGCAAGCTGCTCTTCATCTCGTCGGGACTGGGCCGCCGGGCGATGGCCGGCAGCGCCTCGTACTGCGCCGCGAAGGCCGGTATGGACCACCTGGCGCGGGCCATCGCACTGGAAGAAGCGGCGCTGCCGAACGGCGCCCGCGCGGTGTCGCTGGCGCCGGGCGTGATCGACACCGACATGCAACTCCAGCTGCGCAACGCCGACCCCGCTGCCTTCCCCGAACGCGAGCGTTTCGTCGGCTTCAAGACCAGCGGCCAGCTCGACAGCCCGGCCGTTGCCGCCGCCAAGGTGCTGCGCTACCTGGACCGCGCCGACTTCGGCAGCAACCCGACCGGCGACGTGCGCGATGCTTGACGACCTGCCGCCGCGCGCCGCCGCACTGGTGTCTTCGCTTGGCCTGGCGCCGCACCCGGAAGGCGGCTTCTACCGCGAGGTCTTCCGTTCGTCGACGACGCAGGCCACGCCGCGCGGCGAACGCGCGGCGCTGACGACGATCGACTTCCTGCTCGCGCGCGGCCAGTGTTCGGCCTGGCACCGTGTGCGTTCCGACGAAGTCTGGCACCTGCTCGAAGGCGGGCCGCTGCGGCTGTGGCTGCTGCCGCCGGACCTGGGCCGCGTTGAGAAGGTCGACCTCGGCGACCTCGGTGATTCGCCGCGCCGACATGTCGTCCCCGCCAACTGGTGGCAGGCCGCCGAGCCGCTGCACGACTTCGCCTATGTCGGCGCCACCGTCGGGCCCGGCTTCGACTTCGCCGACTTCAGCTTCGGCCGCGACGACGCCGCGCTGCGCGCCGCGCTCGAACGGCTAACGCCCGAACTGGGCCGGCTGCTGTGACGACGCCGCCGCGACGCATTGCGCTCATCGCGCACGACCGCAAGAAGGACGACATGGTGCGGCTGGCGCGCGAGTTCGCGCCCTTCCTGCAGCGCAGCACGCTGTGCGCCACCGGCACCACCGGTGGCCGCCTCGTCGACGAGGTCGGCCTGGCCGTCGAACGCCTGCTCAGCGGCCCGCTCGGCGGCGACCTGCAGATCGGCGCGCGGCTGTCCGAAGGCCGTGTCGACGCCGTGATCTTCCTGCGCGACCCGATGACGCCGCAGCCGCACGAGCCCGACATCAACGCCCTGGTGCGCGCCTGCGACGTGCATGACGTGCCCTGCGCAACGAACCTGTCGTCGGCGCGGCTGCTGCTGGCGCAGTTGCAGACCGGCTGATCAACCCAGCCAGGCCGCCAGGTCGGCCTTCAGCTGCATCAGGTCGGCCTCCCGCGTGTACATCATGTGGCCGGCGTCGTAGTAGCGGTGCTGCACGCGCGCCAGCACGTCGGCCGGCACGTCCAGCTGCGCCAGCGACCAGTCGCTGGCGCTGTACGGCGTGCCCAGGTCGTAGCGGCCACTGGCGACGAAGACCTTCAGGTGCGGGTTGCGGCGCAGCGCACGCGCCAGGTCGGGGCTGGTGCAAGCAAAGCTGTTGCCGTTGCCGTCGCCACGGTTCCAGTTCCAGCCGCGGTTGACTTCCAGCGACAGCACTTCGTAGCGCTGCTCGGCGCTGATGCCGAGCTGTTCGCCGAAGTAGGACAGCGCCGCCATCGTGTACGGCGGCGCGATGGCTTCGATGCCAGGGTCGAACTCCCAGTCGCGCGTGCGGCTGGCGGCCATCGGCCCGGTGGTGCGCGCTTCGAGCCGGCCGACGATGCGGCCTTGCGGGCGCAGCGCCTCGAAGAAGTAGGTCTGGTCGCTGATGCGCAGGTTCTTCTCTTCGACCAGCGCCTGCGGCAGGCCTGTCAGTTCGCTGACGCGCTTGGCGACGCGTGCGCGGCGCTTGTCGCCGAGCCGCGCGCCGGCCAGCAGCGCCGCCGCATAGTCTTCGTCGACGAAGGCCTCGGCCGCCGCGCGCGCTGCCGCGGGCGACTCGGCCAATGAGCCCTTCAACAGGCCGTGGTACTGCGAGACGTTGGCCAGCGCCGGCAGGAACAGCGCATACGGCAGGTCGTTGGCGGGCGCGAAGACGATGCTTTGCAGGTCCATCGCGCACGAGATCAGGATCAGCCCGGACAGCGCCACGCCGGCCGCCTGCAGCCGGTCGGCCAGCGCGGCGCCGCGGGTGGTGCCATAGCTTTCGCCGGCCAGATAGACCGGCGAGCCCCAGCGCTTGTGGCGCGTCAGCCAGGCGCGCATGACCTCGGTCAGCGCGGCGACGTCGCCGTCGACCGACAGCATCTTCTTGCGCGCCTCGACGCTGGCCGTCGTCGACCAGCCGGTGTGCGGCGGGTCGATGAAGACGAGGTCGAAGTGCTCGAACCAGCTGTGCGGGTTGTCGGCCACGGCATACGGCGGCGTCGGCATGCCGCCGTCGTCGGGCGTCAGCACGCGTTTGGGCCCGAGCGCGCCCAGGTGCAGCCAGATCGACGCCGAACCCGGCCCACCGTTGAACGCGAAGCACACCGGCCGCGTGCGCGCGTCGGCGCCCTTCAACGCGTAGGCGGTAGCCATGACCGCGGCCTGCGCCTCGCCTTGGGCGCCGTCGAAGCCTTCGGCCAGCACCGGCAGGAAGGCGGCGCTGACGCTGTAGTCGAGCACCTGGCCGCCGAGCGTGATGGTGCCGCTGCTGTCGCTGGCGCTTTGCGCGAGCAGCTTGTCGACGCGTTCGCGCATCTTCTTGTCGGTGTCGGCGCCCGCGGCGGGGCTGGCAGGCACGTCGGCCATGGATTCTCCTGGTGGGTTGGGAACGCCGCTCAGGCGGCGAGGTAGCCGGCGTAGGCCTGCAGATCGACGTTGCCGCCGCTGACGATGATGCCGACGCGGCGGCCGCGCAGGTCGACCGCACCTTCCAGCACCGCCGCGGCGGCCAGGCAGCCGGTGGGCTCGACGACCATCTTCATACGTTCGGCGAAGAAGCGCATCGTCGTGACGAGCTGCGCGTCGCTGACGGTCAGCACGCTCTTCACCAGGCGCTGGATCACCGGAAAGGTGAGCTTGCCGCTGGCCTGGGTCTGCGCGCCGTCGGCGATGGTTCTGGGCGTGTCGATGTGCACGATCTCGCCGCGCGCCAGGCTTTGCTGGGTGTCGTTGCCGGCTTCCGGCTCGACACCATGCACGGCGATGCCGGGTGCCAGCTGCGTGGCCGCGACCGCGCAGCCCGAGATCAAGCCGCCGCCGCCGACGCAGACCAGCAGCGCGTCCAAAGGTCCTGTCTCTTCGATCAGTTCCAGCGCCGCCGTGCCCTGGCCAGCCATCACGTGCGGGTGGTCGTACGGCGGGATCAGCGTCATGCCACGTTCGGCGGCGATGCGCCGGCCGATCGCTTCGCGGTCTTCGGTGTAGCGGTCGAAGAGCACGACTTCGCTGCCCGGCTGGCCTTCCTGGTAGCCGCGCGTGGCCGCCAGCTTGGCGGCCGGCGAATCCTGCGGCATGACGATCACCGACGGCATCTCCAGCAGCCGCGCCGAGAGTGCAATGGCCTGCGCGTGGTTGCCCGACGAGAAGGCGATGACGCCGGCCCGGCGCTGCGCCGGCGTGAACTGCGACAGCGCGTTGTAGGCGCCGCGGAACTTGAACGCGCCCATGCGCTGGAAGTTCTCGCATTTGAAGAACAGCTGCGCGCCGGTGCGCTGGTCGGCCGTGCGCGAGGTGCGCACCGGCGTGCGGTGGGCCACGCCGTGCAGGCGCTTGGCAGCGGCGGCGACGTCGTCGAAGGTGATGGCGAGTGCGGTCATGGCGTGAGCTTAAACGTTCGGACCCTGGAAGCCGCCGCGGCGGAAGGTCAGCACCAGCGTGTCGCGGTACGCCGGCTGCGTGGCGTCCTGCGGCTGGATCGGCGTGCTTTCGTGCACCACGCGTTCGTCGTCGAGCAGCAGCGCGCTCCACGGTTCGGCCAACGTGAAGCGCACGCCTTGCGGGCCACGGGCGTCGAAGACACGCGTCTCGCCGCCTTTCACGTTGTGCCGCGCCACCAGCAGCACGGCGACCAGGTCGACGCCGTCGCGGTGCGCGCCTTCGGGCGTGGGGCGGCCGATGCCGTCGGTGCAGTCGATGCGGAACGGGTGCGCTTCCACATACCAGGGCTGCGCGCCGCGCAAGGCGCTGGCGGTGCCGGCCAGGCCGCGCAGCAGGTCGCGCCAGGCCGTGGCGTCGGCCAGCTCGGCCGCGAGCGGCTCGAACCAGCGTTCGATGCCGCCGTGCAGCGCGTTGTAGGCCACCGGCTGCCAGTGCGCGCGGTGCGGCGCGGCGTCGACCCGGCTGCCGTCGACGACGAAGCAGCCATGGCGGCGGCGCCGGTAGCGGCCACCGTCGCGCAGGTGCTGGTCGGGCGGCAAGTCGTCCCAGAACGGCGAAAAACGGGCCAGCGCCGCAGGCGGCAGCTCGGCCAGGCGGGCCAGCGACGGCGCATCCACCACGGCGAAACCCGCGCTGGCGAGTTGGGCGTCGAGGTCGGGCAGAGCGGTGAGCGGCGGGGTGGGGGTGGTCGGCATCGTTGCTTGGCGCCGACAACGGTGTCAGCTTGGCGGGGGTTACGAACGTTATGGTGGACAAGCGTACCCCACACTGGCACCCTCATCACCACCCCATGAACGTCAGCTCTGACAGCGAAAGCCTGGCTCTGCGGTTGGTCGACATCATCGACCTGAAGTGGCTGCTCGCTGCCGAAGGCGTGCGCCTGCACGTCGAGAAGCTGCAAGGCGACCCGGTTTACGCGCGCGAACTGCTCGCGGTAGCCGCCCGTTCATCGAACGAGGCGCTGCGTGCCGCCGCTGCGCGTCTGGTCGGTCACTGGGCCAGCGTTCCCCCCACTGCCTGAACGCCGGCGTCGGCGTAGGATGGCATCTGCCGTCGGTTGTCACAGGAGGCACGCCATGCGACGCTGGGCTGTCCTTCTTCTTTGCTCGCTGCTTTTCGGCTGCGCCAGCGTGCCGGAGCCGCCGCCTCTGCCGGCCGAGTCACCGCTGTTCGCCGACGCCGCCTTCGCGCCGCCGTCGCAGCACATCTCGGCCGACGAGGTGTTCGCGCTGAGCCCGGCGATGCAGCGTTTCCTCGACAGCGAACCGCTGTCGCCGCTGCGCCAGCCCGACCCGCGCCGGCACCTGCTGGACCTGCTGTACCGCAAGGGCAAGCTGGTGCTGGAGTACGACGCGGCCGCCACCCGCAATGCCGCGCAGGCTTTCGATGCGCGCGCGGGCAACTGCCTGTCGCTGGTCATCATGACCGCCACCTTCGCCAAGGCGATGGGTCTGCCGGTGGCCTACCAGAGCGTGTTCGTCGACGAAGCCTGGAGCCGCAGCGGCGACCTGTACTTTGCCAGCGGCCATGTCAACCTGTCGCTGAGCTGGACGCCGATGACGGCGACGGTCACGCGCAACACCGAATCGTCGCTGGTCGTCGATTTCCTGCCGCCGGATGCGCTGCGCGGCCAGCGCTCGCGCGTGATCCCCGAGCGCACCGTGGTCGCGATGTTCATGAACAACCGCGCCGCCGAGGCGATGGCGCGCGGCGCGGTCGACGACGCCTACTGGTGGGCCCGCGAGGCGATGCGCCAGGACAGCAGTTTCCTCGTCGCTTACAACACGCTGGGCGTCGTCTACCTGCGCCATGGCCAGCCGCAGCAGGCGCAAGCCTTGTTCGAAACCGTGCTGAGACGCGAGCCCGAGAACACCAAGGTCATGGGCAACCTGGTGCGCGCCTATGAGCAGCAAGGCCAGACCGACGCCGCGCAGCGCCTGGCGGCGCGGCTGGCGCAGATCGAGCCGCACCCGCCGTTCTTCTGGTTCAACGCCGGCCTGGCCGCCATGCGCGAGCACGACTACCGCAGCGCGCGCGAGCTGTTCAACAAGGAACTGGGGCGCGAAGCCTACTACCACGAGTTCCACTTCTGGCTGGCGCAGGCCGAGGCCGGCCTGGGCAACCTGAAGGAAGCGCGCAAGCACCTGGAACTGGCCCTGCAAGGCAGCACCACGGCGCACGACCACGACATCTACGCCGCCAAGCTCGACCGCCTGCGCGCCGCCTACGGCGTGCAGTAGCTTGCTGTAGCTCAGGACAAGTAACGCCGCACCAGCTCGACCCAGTAGCTGGCGGTACTGGGCAGGATGCCGTCGTTGAAGTCGTAGCCGGCGTTGTGCGCGACGCAGCCGCCCTCTCCTTCGGCAACGCCGTTGCCGACGACGACGTAGCAGCCGGGCACCTGTTCGAGCATCAACGAGAAGTCGTCGCTCGCGTGCTGCGCCGGCAGCTCGTCGATCAGCGCATCCGGGCCGGCCCAGGCCAGCGCGACATCGCGGGCGAAGGCCGTGGCGGCGCGGTCGTTGACCACCGGCGGATAGCGCCACAGGTACTCGACCTCGGCCGTCGCGCCATGCACCGCCGCCTGCGCCGTCACCAGCGCCGTGATGCGCTCGCGCAGCATCGCGCGCACGGCCGCGCTGCGCGCACGCACCGTCAGCCGCAGTTCGGCGCTGGACGGGATCACGTTCGGCGCGTTGCCGGCGTGGAAGGCGCCGACGCTGACCACCGCGAACTCGTTCGGGTCGACCTCGCGCGACACCAGCGTCTGCAGCGCGATCACGATGTGCGCGGCCGCCACCACTGGGTCCACCGCCTTGTGCGGCATCGCGCCATGGCCGCCGCGCCCGTGCACAGTGACGACGGCCGTGTCCGACGAGTTGTAGAGCACGCCGTCGCGAAGGCCCAGCCGCCCCGCCGGGTAGCCCGGCAGGTTGTGGAAGGCGTACAGCGCGTCGCAGGGGAAACGCTCGAACAGGCCTTCTTCGATCATGAGCCGCGCGCCGCCGCGGCCTTCTTCGGCGGGCTGGAAGATCAGGTTCAGCGTGCCGTCGAAAGCCCGCGTCAGGCCGAGCACGCGCGCCGCGGCCAGCAGCGTGGCGGTGTGGCCGTCGTGGCCGCAGGCATGCATGCGCCCGGGCACCTGGCTGGCATAGGGCAGGCCGGTGGTTTCGGTGATCGGCAGCGCATCCATGTCGGCGCGCAGTCCCAGGCGCTTGGCACCGCTGCCGCAGCGCAGGTGGCCGACGACGCCGGTGCCGGCGATGCCGCGGTGCACCTCGTAGCCCCAGGCGGTCAGCCGCTCCGCGACCAGCGCGCTGGTGCCGAACTCCTCGAAGCCGAGTTCCGGGTTGGCATGCAGTTGCCGGCGCAGCGCCACCATCTCGGGCGCGATGGCCGCGACATCGGACGAGGTCGGCACGACCGCTGTCATGCCGAGGTCCTCAGCGCGTCGAACTCGGCCGCCCATTCGCGCTGCCAGCGCGCGCGCGTGCTGGCGTCGACCCAGGCGCCGGCAATGCCGTTGAGCATGAAGCCGCGCAGGTCGTCGATGCCGAAGCCGAAGTCGTTCACCATCTTCAGCCAGGCGCCGGTGGGCGTGACGTGGTGCAAGGTCGGGTCGTCGGTGTTCGGATGCACCAGCAGGCCCAGGCCCGGCATGCGCCGGATCGGGTGGTCCAGCGCCCAGCGTTCCGGCGCCAAGGTGCGCAGGTAGTACGAATTGGTCGGAACCACGGTGAAGACGATTCCCTTGTCGGAGCAGACCGCGGCGAAGTCGGGGGCGTCGACGATGGTGTAGCCGTGGTCGATGCGATCCACCTGCAACAGCTCGACCGCGGTGCGCACGTTGGTCCAGGGCATGCCGAACTCGCCGGCATGCGCCGTCGTCTTCAGCCCGGCGCGGCGCGCCAGCGCATAGGCCTCGGCGAAGAGCTCGGGCGGGCGGCCGACCTCGCTGTAGTCGATGCCGATGCCGACCACCTCGTCGACGCGGTGGCTGGTGACCCAGCGCACCATCTCGAGTGCTTCTTCGGGCGACGCTTCGCGGTCGATCGCCGGCACCAGGCGCCCGACGATGCCGAACTGCGCTTCGGCGTCGTGGATCGCACGCACGATGGCGCCCAGTGCCTGGACATAGGGTATGCCCGAGTCGCGCGCGGTGCCGGTCGGGTTCCAGAAGAACTCGGCATAACGCACCGTGTGGGCGCTGGCGTCCTGCAGGTATTCGACGGTCAGCCGGTACAGGTCGTCGGGCTCGCGGATCAGCTGCGTATCCAACGCGCGCAGCACCCGCAGCACGCCCACCGGTTTGTCGCCGCGGGTGTAGAAGGCGGCGATCTCGTCGTCGCGGATGGCCGCGCCGCTGCGCCTGACGAAGTCGGTGAAGGTCGCGCGGCGCACGCTGCCGAACAGGTGGCAATGCAGTTCGACCTTCGGCATCGCCCGCACGAACTTCTCGATGTCACCCATGGCGGGGCATTCTAGGAGTCCGCGGCGACAATCGCGATGCGCAATCTGCCGTATGCCCATGACACCCGCCAAACCCAGCCCGCTGCTCGAAGTTGCCGTCACCATCGTCGTGCCCGGTCTGGTGCTGATGCAGCTCAGCGGCGACGGCGCGCTCGGCAGCGTCGGCGCGCTGGCGCTGGCGCTGGCCTTTCCGGTGGGCTGGGGCGTCTGGGACGGCTGGCGCCGGCGCAAGCTGAACTGGCTGGCCCTCGTCGGCATCGCCAGCACGCTGCTGACCGGCGGCATCGGCCTGCTGAAGCTCGACGCGCAGTGGCTGGCGATCAAGGAAGCCGTGGTGCCGGCGCTGATGGGCCTGGTCATCGCGGCTTCGGCCTGGACCCGCCACCCGCTGATCCACGCGCTGGTCTTCGACGCCGCCCTGCTCGACACCGAGCGCATCAACCGCGCACTGGCGGCCCGGCACGCCGCCGCCGCCTTCGAAGCGCGCTTGCGCGCCGGCACGCTGCTGCTGGCGGCGCTGTTCATCGCCACCGGCGTCGCCGGCTACGGCCTGGCACGCTGGGTCGTGCGCAGCCCCGCCGGCACCGAGGCCTTCAACCAGGAGCTGGGCCGGCTCACGCTGCTCAGCTATCCGCTGGTGGCGCTGCCGACCATGCTGCTGATGATGGCGTTGCTGTACTGGCTGGCCGCGAGCGCCCGGCGCCTGACCGGCCTGAGCTTCGGCGAACTGTTCCACGCGGCCCCACCAACGCCAGGCTGACTTGGACAGGCCCTAGAATTAGGGGGTGAGCGACACCCCGTTCGGTCCCACCACCCGACGCGCCGTGCTTCAAGCCGCCGGTGGCTTGCTGTTCGCGGCTGTTGCGCAGCCGGCGCTGGCACTGGACAAGCCCAGCGGCCCGGTGGTGCTGTCAGTGACGGGCCGCGTGCGGTCGCCGAACGACGGTGCGGTGGCGAATTTCGACATGGCCATGCTCGAACGCCTGCCGCAGACCAGTTTCACGATGCGCACGCCCTGGTACGCCCAGCCGCGCAAGTTCACCGGCCCGCTGCTGCGCGACGTGCTGGCCGCGGCCGGCGCCAGCGGCAGCGTGCTGCGCGCGGTGGCACTGAACGACTACTGGGTCGAGATCCCGTTCGAAGACACCGCGCGCTTCGACGTGATCCTGGCCCGCCTGCTCGACGACAAGCCGATGGCCGTGCGCGACAAGGGGCCGCTGTTCGCGATCTACCCCTTCGACGCGCTGCCGGAACTGCGCAGCCCCGTGTACTACAGTCGTTCGGCATGGCAACTGAGAACGATCGAAGTGCGCTAGGGCCGGCGCGACGCTGGCGTGCCACGTGGCTGGGCGTGGTCGGCGCCGGCCTCGGGCTGGCGCTGCTGGCGGCGGCGCTGGTGCAGGGCCGGCAGGCGGCACTGCTGAACCAGGCCGTGCAGTATGGCGACGACTACGTCGTGCTCACCGTCTACCAGGCCGAAACCGAGTACCTGCGCCTGCTCGACCAGTGGCACCTGTCGCTGGACCCGAGCCGCACCGTCGACCGCGAAGCGATGCAGCTGCGCTACGACATCTGGGTCAGCCGCATCGGCCTGCTGCACAACGGCCGCGCCGACCGGGTTCTGTCGACACAGCCCGACTACCGCCGCACGCTGACCCAGATCGACGCCTTCATCACCAAGGGCGACGAGCTGTTCGGTGCCCAGACCCGGCACGCGCCGACGCGCGACACGCTGCGCGCGCTGGAGCCCGAGCTGGCGGCGCTGGGTGCGCCGATCCACGGCATGACGCTGAGCGCAGCCCACCATGTCGGCAACCAGCTGGCGCAGCGCAACCTGGCGGTGCGCCAGCACAACCAGGTCGGCATCGGCCTGACGGTGTTCCTGTCGGCGCTGACCCTGGCCTTCGCGCTGCTGTCGCTGCGCCAGATGCGCCAGCTGGAGCAGCGCCGCGCCGCGCTCGAAGAGCTGGCCGCCAACCTGCGCCACGCGCGGCGCGACGCAGAATCGGCCAGCGAAGCCAAGAGCGTGTTCCTGGCCAACATGAGCCACGAGATCCGCACACCCTTCCACGGCCTGATGGGCATGCTGTCGCTGCTGCGCGAAACCGGCCTGACGCCGCGCCAGATCGACTACCTGCGCACCGCCACCGAATCGGCCGACCACCTGCTGGCGCTGCTGAACGACATCCTCGACATGTCGCAGCTCGAATCCGGCCGCATGGCGCTGGCGCCGGCTGCGGTCGACCTGCGCGTGCTGCTGCGCGACGTCGAGGCGCTGATGCGGCCGCAGGCCAACGCCAAGCAGCTGGCGCTGCACATCGACGCCGACCCTTCCGTGCCCGAACGCGTGCTGGCCGATGCCACGCGCGTCAAGCAGGTGGTGTTCAACCTGCTGTCGAACGCGATCAAGTTCTCCGACCGCGGCGCCGTCGTGCTCGACCTGCGGCTGCGCGAAGGCACGGCCGGCGCGCAGGAGCTGGAGTTCGTCGTCAGCGACACCGGCATCGGCATGGACGAAGCCACGCTGGCCGCGCTGTTCCACCGCTTCGTGCAAGGCGACAGTTCACGTTCGCGCCGCCATGGCGGCACCGGCCTGGGGCTGGAGATCTCGCGCAACCTGGCGCGGCTGATGGGCGGCGACATCACCGTGCGCAGCAAGCTCGGCGAAGGCAGTTCCTTCGCCTTCCGCATGCCGCTGCAGCTGGTGCAGCCGGCGCCGGCGCCGCAGCCGCTGCCCGGCGCCGAAGCGATCCAGGCGCCGCGCCCGCTGCAGGTGCTGGTGGCCGAAGACCACCCGGTGAATCGCCAGTACATGGCCGCTCTGCTCGAAAGCATGGGCCACGAAGCGCATTTCACGGCCAACGGCCAGGAGGCGCTGGAAGCCATCCGCCACCGCCACGGCGGGCCGCGCTTCGACATCGTGCTGATGGACCTGCACATGCCGGTGCTCGACGGCGTCGGCGCCACGCGCGCCATCCGCGCCCTGCCCGACGCGGCGGCGGCCACCGTGCCCATCGTCGCCCTCACCGCCGATGCCTTCTCCGAAACGCGCGACCGCTGCCTGGTGGCCGGCATGAACGACTTCCTGACCAAGCCGGTGAGCCCGCAGAAGCTGGCCGCGTCCTTGCGCCGGCTGTTCGGCGCCGCGGTGAGCAGCGAGCTGCCGGCCACGCCGCTGCCGCCGGCGCCGCTGGCACCGGCCGGCCAGGCGCCGCTGATCGACCCGTCGGCGGTCGCGATGGCGCTGCAGGCGATGAAGCACGAGCGGCTGGCGGCGATGATCCACGAGTTCCTGAACCAAGGCCCGGAAACCGTGCAACGGCTGCGCGCTGCCGTGCGCGATGCCGAGGCGCTGGAGCTGCGCGTCAACGCCCATGCCGCCCGCGGCGCGGCGCTGAACCTGGGGCTGGCCGCGCTGGCCGCCACCGCCGAAGCCTTGCACGAAGGCGCATCGCACCTGCCGGCGCACGAGATCGCGCGCCACGTGCAGCGCTTCGAAGACCTGCTGCCGCAGACCCGCGCCGCCGCCATCGCCGCCGGGCTGAAGCCGCCGGCCGCCGTGGCTACAGGATGACGGGCTCCGGCTCCAGCCGGATACCGAAGCGCCCGTAGACGCTCTCCTGGATCGCCCGCGCCAGCGTCACCACCTCGGCGCCGCTGGCGCCGCCGCGGTTCACCAGCACCAGCGCCTGCTTCTCGTAGACGCCGGCACGGCCGACCGACTTGCCCTTCCAGCCGCAGGCGTCGATCAGCCAGCCGGCGGCGAGCTTGACGCTGCCGTCGGGCAGCGGGTAGTGCACGATCTCGGGGTCGCGGCCGATGATGTCGCGGCATTGTTCGGCGCTGACCACCGGGTTCTTGAAGAAGCTGCCGGCGTTGCCGATGCGCGCCGGATCCGGCAGCTTGGCGCGGCGGATCGTGCAGATCCAGTCGAACACCGTGTTCGCGTCCGGGTGCGCGTTGCCGGTCTCGGCGATCTTGCGTTCCAGGTCCAGGTAGCCGAGCACCGGCCGCCACGGCTTGGGCAAGGCGAAGCGCACGCGCGTGATCACGCTCTTGCCGGCCAGGCCGCCGAAGTCGGTGTGCTTGAACACGCTGTCGCGGTAGCCGAAGCGGCACATGCCGGCATCGAGTGTCACATTGCGGCCCGTGACCAGGTCTACCGCGTCCAGCGAGTCGAAGCGGTCTTTCAGCTCGACGCCATAGGCGCCGATGTTCTGTACCGGCGCCGCGCCCACCGAGCCCGGAATCAGCGCCAGGTTCTCCAGCCCGGGCAGGCCTTCGGCCAAGGTCCAGGCGACGAAGTCGTGCCAGTTCTCGCCGGCGCCGGCCTCGACGATCCAGGCATCGGCGCTTTCGCGCACGATGCGGCGGCCCGGGATTTCGACCTTCACCACCACGGCGGCGACGTCGCGCGTCAGCACCACGTTGCTGCCGCCGCCGAGGACGAACTTCGGCGCCACGCCGAGCTCCGGGTGGTCGACGACGCGGCGCACGTCGGCGTCGCTGCTCACGCGCACGAGCGTCTGCGCCAGCGCCGGCAGGCCGAAGCTGTTGTGGTCGCGCAAGGATGCGCGTTGTTCGATCTGCAGGGTCGCGCCGGAGGGGGTGGGCATGGCAGAATTTTCCCATGCCCAGCTTCGATACCGTCCTCGAACCCAACCTGGTCGAATTGCGCAACGCAGTCGAGCAGGCCAACAAGGAAATCGCCACCCGTTTCGACTTCAAGGGTTCGAGCGCGAAGGTCGAACTCGTCGACAAGAGCGCCAAGGAGCGCGAGTTGACGCTGTTCGGCGACAGCGACTTCCAGCTCGACCAGGTGCGCGACGTGCTGCTGGCGCGGCTGGCCAAGCGCGGCCTGGACATCCGCTTCCTCGACCTGTCGGCCAAGCCCGTCAAGCTGGGCGGCGACAAGCTCAAGCAGCCGGTGGCCGTGAAGACCGGCATCGACGCCGAAAACGCGAAGAAGATCCAGAACCTGCTGAAGGCCAGCAAGCTGAAGGTGCAGGGCGCGTTCCAGGGCGATGCGGTGCGCGTCACCGGCAACAAGCGCGACGACCTGCAGGCGGCGATCTCGCTGCTGCGCAAGGAAGTCGCGGATCTGCCGCTGTCTTTCAACAACTTCCGCGATTGAAGGTTCTTTTCGTCGTCGCGCTGCTCATGCCGCTGGCGGCGCCGGCGCAGAACGTCTCGTTGGCCGGGCAGATGGGCAACAAGGCGCTGCTCGTCATCGATGGCCAGACGCAGACGCTGGCGGTCGGCGACAGCGCGCGCGGCGTGCGCTTGGTGCAGCTGCAGGGCGAGACCGCGGTGGTCGAACGCGGCGGCGTGCAGAGCACCTTGCGCGTCGGCGGCGCGCCGGCGCGGCTGGCCGGCGGCGTTGCCATCAGCGCCGCGCGCGAGATCGTCATCCCGGTCGGGCCGGGCGGCCACTTCGTCACCACCGGCGCCATCAACGGCCGCGCGGTGCAGTTCATGGTCGACACCGGCGCCACGCTGGTGGCGCTGGGCCAGGCCGAGGCCGACCGTATCGGGCTGGACTACCGCAGCGGCCAGCGCGTGCAGACGCACACGGCCAACGGCAGCGCGCCGGGCTATCTGGTCACGCTGACGTCGATCCGCGTCGGCGAGGTCGAGATCGCCAACGTCGGCGCCGTCGTCGTGCCGGCGCCGATGCCGCTGGTGCTGCTGGGCAACAGCTTCCTGTCGCGCATGCAGATGCGGCGCGACAACGACGTGATGCGGCTGGAGGTGCGGCGCTGATGGCGGCCGCAGACGGCTTCGTGCCCGCCTGGGCTGCCGACGCCGTCTGGTACCAGATCTTCCCCGAACGCTTCGCCAACGGCGACCGCGGCAACGACCCGACGCGCGCCAGCCTGCAAGGCGCCAGCTTCGGCGGCGGGCCGCCGGCCGGCTGGCAGCTGCAAGCCTGGGGCAGCGACTGGTACGCGCAGGCACCGTGGGAGCGCGACGACCCGCGCCCGCGCTGGCAGCAGCTGCTGGACCGGCGCTACGGTGGCGACCTGGCCGGCATCCAGCAGCGGCTGGACTACCTGCAGTCCCTGGGCGTCAACGCGCTGTACCTGAACCCGGTGTTCGACGCGCCGTCGCACCACAAATACGACAGCGCCGGCCTGCACCACGTCGACCCGCACTTCGGCCCCGACCCCGAAGGCGACCGCGCGCTCATTGCCGCCGAAGACTTCGACGACCCGGCGAGCTGGGTCTGGACCGCGGCCGACCGGCTGCTGCTGGCGCTGGTCGACGACGTACACCGGCGCGGCATGCGCGTCGTGCTCGACGGCGTGTTCAACCACGTCGGCGCGCGCCACCCGGCTTTCGTCGACCTGGCCCGGCACGGCCGCACATCGCGCTTTGCCGACTGGTTCACGGTGCAGAGCTGGCAGCCGCTGCGCGTGCAGTGCTGGCGCGGCCACGACACGCTGCCCGAGCTGCGCCAGCAAGGCGACAACCTGGCGCCGGGCCCGCTGGCCTACGTCGAGGCCGTCACCCGCCGCTGGCTGGCCCCGGACGGCGACGCCACGCGCGGCATCGACGGCTGGCGGCTGGACGTGGCGCCGTGGCTGCCGCACGGCTTCTGGCGGCGCTGGCGGCAGCTCGTCAAGGCCATCCAGCCCGAGGCCTACCTCGTCGCCGAGATCATCCGCGAACCCGAGTTCAATGCGCCCTTCCTGCAAGGCGACGAGTTCGACGCGGTGATGAACTACAACTTCGCCTTCGCCTGCGACGAGTTCTTCTTCTCCGATCGCGAGCGCATCGGCGCCAGCCGCTTCGACAGCCTGCTGCGCGAGCTGCGCCAGGCCTACCCGGCCTGCGTCGCGCCGGCGATGCAGAACCTGTTCGGCAGCCACGACACAGCGCGGCTGGCCTCGCACGCGATGAACCGCGACGCGCTGACCTACCGCTGCTTCGACGACACGTACCACGACGAGCTGTCGCGCGCACACCGACTGGACACGGGCAAGCCCGACGCGCACGCACGCGCGCTGCAGCGGCTCTTCGTGCTGTTCCAGATGACGTCGCTCGGCGCGCCGATGGTCTACTACGGCGACGAAGCCGGCCTGTGGGGCGCCAACGACCCGTGCTGCCGCAAGCCGATGCTGTGGCCCGACCAGGCCTACGACGCCGAAGCCGTGCACCCGGCCGGCGGGCCACGCGAGCGCGCCGACGCGGTGGCCTTCGACACCGATTTGTTCGAACACTACCGGCGCTGCATCGCGCTGCGCCATGCGCTGCCGGTGCTGCGCCGCGGCGCGGTGACGACGCTGCTGGCCGACGACGCACGGCAGCTGCTCGTGCACCGCCGTGACGGTGACGACGGTGATGATGGCGATGGCGGCATCGCCATCGTCGCCATCAACCGCAGCGAAGCCGCGCTGACCGCACGCGTCGCCGCCGCCGACGCAGTGCATTGGCACGAGCACCTGAGCGGCGCCACCGTGCCGGCCCCAGGCGGCCGGCTCGACATCGAACTGGCGCCGCTGGCCGGCGCCGTCTTCACGCCGGTGGTTTAGCGGCGGCGAAAGCCAGTGCCGAGGCCACGCCCAGCAGCGCCAGCAGCAGCATCACCTCGCGGTAACCGGCCACCCACAGCAGCAGCCACGCGGTGAGCAGCGGCGCGGTGGCGCGCGACAGCAGCCCGACGGCCGACATCGCCCCGCCGATGCGGCCGATGTGGGCGCGGCCGAAGTATTCGGGCACCAGGCCGCCGCGCACGATGGTGACCAGCCCGTTGGCGATGCCGAACAGCAGCGCGAACACGAACAGCGGCCACACGCTCTGCGCCAGCGCAAAGATCAGCAGCGCCACCGGCATGCCCAGCATCACCAGCAGCCCGACCAGCCGCAGCGACAGGCCGCGCCCGGCCCAGGCGTGCAGCACGCGCCCGGCCACCTGGGCCGGGCCGACCCAGACCAGCACTGACAGCGCCTGCGCTTCGCTGAAACCCTTGGCCGCCAGCGCCGGCATGATGTGCGCCCACAGCGCCGCCGACGCGAACGAATACAGCGTGAAGCACAGCGTCAGCAGCCAGAACGCGTTTTCGCGCAGCGCCTGGTGCAGCGTGGCGTCGTCGGCGGCGTCGTGCCGCGCCGACGCCGCGACGACTGCCGGCCCGCGCAAGGCCCACGCGTGCAGCGGCGCGACCACCAGCCCCAGCACCGCGCCGATCAGCGCCAGCGCCCCGCGCCAGCCGCAGGCCGCCGTCAGCGCGGCCACGGCCGGGAACGACAGCGTGCTGGCGAAGCCACCGACGATGGTCAGCCGCGTGATGCCGTCGCGGTAGCGCTGCGGGTAGCGCTTGGTCAGCACGTTGAAGGCCGGCTCGTACAACGTCATCGCCATCGCCGCGCCGAGCACGCCCCAGGCGGCGTACAGCATCCACGGCAACGTGGCCAGCGCCCAGAGGCCGAAGCCCAGTGCCGCCAGCAGCGAGCCGCCGGTCATGACCAGGCGGCCGCGGCCGTGGTCGATGGCCGCGCCGACGGCGTAGGTGGCCGCGCCCCAGACCGCCAGCCCGAGCGTGAAGGCGCCCATCAGCGTCGGCTTGGCCCAGCCCAGCTCGTGCTGCATCGGCAGCACGAAGGACGAGAAGGCGTAGTACAGCGCCGCCCAGCTGATGAGCTGGCCCACGGCCAGCGCAGCCACAGTGACGCCGAAATCGCCCTCCCCCTCGTGATCGACCATTGCGCCGATTATCGGGCCGCGCCTTTTGTCGCAACAGGGACACGCGCTCATCGAACGACCGTGCTAAAAAGCCGGGCTGACCGTGTCGGCCGGAGACAATCGACCATGGACCTGAACTTCACCGCGGAAGAACTCGCCTTCCGCCGCGACATCCGCCAATGGGTGGCCGAGAGCCTGCCCAAGGACATCAGCCACAAGGTGCACAACGCACTGCGGCTGAGCCGCGACGATATGCAACGCTGGGCCAAGATCCTGGGCCAGCAGGGCTGGCTCGGCTGGGGCTGGCCGAAGCAGTTCGGCGGCCCGGGCTGGAACGCGGTGCAAAAGCATCTGTTCGAAGAAGAATGCGCGCTCGCCGGCGCGCCGCGCGTCGTGCCTTTCGGGCCGGTCATGGTGGCGCCGGTGATCATGGCCTTCGGCTCGCCGGAACAGCACAAGCGCTTCCTGCCCGGCATCGCGTCGGGCGAGGTCTGGTGGAGCCAGGGCTACAGCGAACCGGGCTCGGGCTCGGACCTGGCGTCGCTGAAGTGCCGCGCCGAACGCCGCGGTGACAAATACATCGTCAACGGCCAGAAGACCTGGACCACGCTCGGCCAGTACGGCGAGTGGATCTTCTGCCTGGTGCGCACCAGCAACGAAGGCAAGCCGCAGACCGGCATCAGCTTCCTGCTCATCGACATGAAGAGCCCCGGCGTCAGCGTGCGGCCCATCGTGCTGCTGGACGGCGAACCCGAGGTCAACGAGGTCTTCTTCGACAACGTCGAGGTGCCGGCCGAGAACCTGATCGGCGAAGAGAACAAGGGCTGGACCTACGCCAAGCACCTGCTCGCGCACGAGCGCACCAACATCGCCGACGTGAACCGCGCCAAGCGCGAACTGGAGCGGCTCAAGCGCATCGCCAAGGCCGAAGGCATCTACGAGGACCAGCGCTTCCGCGACCAGATCGCGCTGCTCGAGGTCGACATCGTGGCGCTGGAGATGATGGTGCTGCGCGTGCTGTCGGCCGAGAAGAGCGGCAAGCAGTCGCTCGACGTGGCGGGCCTGCTGAAGATCCGCGGCAGCGAGATCCAGCAGCGCTACAGCGAGCTGATGATGCTGGCCGGCGGCCCGTACAGCGTGCCCTTCGTCAGCGAGGCGATGGAAGCCGGCTGGCAGGGCGACTTCGTCGGCGCGGCACACAACGCACCGCTGGCCGCCGTCTACTTCAACCTGCGCAAGACCACCATCTACGGCGGCTCGAACGAAGTGCAACGCAACATCGTCTCGCAGACGGTTCTGGGGAGCTGAGACCATGGACTTCGATTTCACCGATGACCAGGAATCGCTGCGCGACGCGGTGCGGCGCTGGGTCGACAAGGGCTTTTCCTTCGAGCGCCGGCACGCCATCGCGAAGGCCGGCGGTGCTACGCGCGCCGTCTATGCCGAACTCGCCGAACTCGGCCTGACCGCGCTGGCCGTACCCGAGAGCCACGGCGGCATGGGCTTCGGCCCGGTCGAGGCGATGGTCGTCAGCGAAGAGCTGGGCCGCGGCCTCGTCAACGCGCCGTATGCGCACGGCGCGCTGGTGGCACCGGCGCTGCTGTCGGCCGCGCCGGCGGCCGTGCAGTCGGCCTGGCTGCCGAAGATCGCCGACGCGTCGGCGCTGCTCGTGCTGGCGCACCAGGAGCGGCGCGCGCGCTACCAGCTGAACCGCGTCGACACCTGCGCCAGCGCGGCCGGCAGCGGCTGGACGCTCAGCGGCGCCAAGAGCATCGTGCCCGCCGGCGACGAAGCCGACGCCTTCATCGTACCGGCACGCATCTCCGGCGGCCCGGACGACAGCGCCGGCATCGGCCTGTTCATCGTCGAGAAGGCCGCCGCCCAGGTGCGCGGCTACCCGACGCAGGACGGCGCCCGCGCCGCCGAACTGGTGTTCGACCAGGCGGCCGCCACGCTGATCGCCGAAGACGGCCACGCGCTGCTCGAATACGCCGTCGACGTCGGCATCGCGGCCCAGTGCGCCGAAGCCGTCGGCGTGATGGACAAGCTGGTCGCCATCACCGTCGACTACATGAACACGCGCAAGCAGTTCGGCGCCACGCTTTCCAGCTTCCAGGCGCTGCGCCACCGCATCGCCGACGTGAAGATGCAGCTCGAACTCGGCCGCTCGATGAGCTACTACGCCAGCCTGAAGCTCGGCGAACCCGCGCCGCAGCGCCGGCGCGCCCTCTCGCAGGCACGCGTGCAGCTCGGCAACTCGATGCGCTTCGTCGGCCAGCAATGCGTGCAGCTGCACGGCGGCATCGGCGTCACCGACGAGTACCTCGGCAGCCACTACTTCAAGCGCCTGACGGTGCTGGAGATGGGCTTCGGCGACACCCAGCACCACCTGGGCGAAGTCAGCCGCCGCATGCAGGACACGGCAGGCGTCTTTGCCTGATCCGACGGTGCTGTACCCGGGCAGCCTGGTCGACGTCGCCGGGCTGCTGGTCGGCCACCACACCGAAGCCGCGCGGCCGACCGGCTGCACGGTCGTGCTGTGCCCCGACGGCGCGACCTGCGGCGTCGACGTGCGCGGCGCCGCGCCCGGCACGCGCGAGACCGACCTGCTGAAGGCCGACAACCTGGTCCAGCAGGTGCACGCCGTGCTGCTGACCGGCGGCAGCGCCTTCGGGCTCGATGCGGCCGGCGGCGTGATGCGCTGGCTCGACGAGCGCGGCCACGGCCTGGTGGTCGGCCAGGCCCGGGTGCCGATCGTTCCGGCGGCGGTGCTGTTCGACCTGTGGCTTGGCGACTTGAAGGTTCGGCCCAACGCCGACAGCGGCTACGCGGCCTGTGAAGCCGCCAGCCGCGAAGCGCCGGCGCAAGGCAGCGTCGGCGCCGGCACCGGCGCGACGGTGGGCAAGCTGTTCGGCATCGAGCACGGCATGAAAGGCGGCATCGGCGGCGCATCGCTGCGCGTCGGCGCGGTGACGGTGGCGGCGCTGGTCGCCGTCAACGCCACCGGCGACGTCATCGACCCGGCAGACGGCTCGGTCGTCGCCGGCACGCGCGGTGCCGATGGCCGGCCGCGCAGTGCCGCGCGCGCCATCGCCGCCGGTGAACTGCCGCAGCGTGCCCAGGCCGGCATGGCCACCACCATCGGCATCATCGCCACCGATGCCGTGCTGACCAAGACGCAGGCGAACAAGCTCGCGACGATGGCCCACGACGGGCTGGCGCGCGCCATCCATCCGGTGCACACGATGGCCGATGGCGACACGCTGTTCGCGCTGGCCACCGGCGCCAGCGGCCGGCCGGGCGAGATGACGGTGCTGGGCGTGCTGGCCGCCGAAGTCACCGCACGCGCGGTGCTGAATGCCGTGCGTGCCGCCTCCGGGCTGGCCGAACCGGCGCTGCCGTCGGCGAGCGAGCTCGGCTGAAACAACAACGACGGAGACAACACCGATGACCCTGATCCACCGCCGCGCCTGGCTGGCGCTGGCCGCCAGCGCCCTGCTCGCCGCCTGCGCCAGCACGCCCGATCCAAAAAGCCTGCCGCCCGTCGTCTTCGTGCACGGCAACGGCGACACTGCCGCGCTGTGGACGACGACGCTGTGGCGCTTCGAGAGCAACGGCTGGCCGCGCGACAAGCTGTACGCGGTCGACTTCACCGACCCGCTGGCGCGCGACGACGACGGCATGGCGCAACCCGGCCGCAGCTCGGCCGCCGACAGCGCGCAGGCGCTGGCCGCCGAGGTCGACGCGGTGCTGCAGCGCACCGGCGCCGCCAAGGTCGTGCTGGTCGGCAATTCGCGCGGCGGCAACGCCATCCGCAACTACGTGCAGAACTTCGGCGGCGCGGCCAAGGTCGAGCGCGCGGTGCTCGGCGGCACGCCGAACCATGGCGTCTGGATCGATCCGAAGCGGCTGCCGAACAACGAGTTCAACGGCGCCGGGTCGTTCCTGACGGGCCTGAATACACCGAAGGGACCGAACGGCGACGAGGTCACGCCGGGCGTGGCCTGGATGACGATCCGCTCCGACAACAACGACAAGTTCGCTCAGGCCGACGGCGTGTGGATAGGCGCCAAGGGCACGCCGACGAACGTCACGTTCGACGGCCCGGCGCTGAAGGGCGCGAACAACGTTGTGCTGCCCGGCCGCGACCATCGCGAGACTTCGTACCACGCCGAGTCCTTCGCGAAGACCTTCGAGTTCATCACCGGCCGCGCGCCGGCCGTGTCGGCCATCGCAGCCGAAGCCAACCCGCTGCTCGACGGCAAGATCAGCAGCAGCGCGAACCGGCCGCTGGCCGGCGCCAGCATCGAGGTCTATGCCGTCGCCGCCGACACCGGCGCCCGCCTCGGGCCTGCACTGCACCGCCAGACGGTGGCTGCCGATGGCCGCTGGGGCCCGCTGCGTGCCGACCCGAAAGCCTTCTACGAGTTCGTCGTCACGGCGCCCGGCTACGCCGTCACGCACATCTACCGCAGCCCGTTCCCGCGCTCCAGCAACGTCGTGCACTTCCGCCCCGAGCGCCTGGCCGATGCCGACAAGGACGCCCAGTCGCTGGTCGTCCTGACGCGCCCGCGGGGCTACTTCGGCCTGCCGCGCGACCGCATCGTCTTCGACGGCGCGGCACCGCCCGGCGTGCCGCAAGGCGTGGCCGGCGTGTCGTCGAGCAAGCTGAAGCTGAAAGACGGCGCCGGCCGCCCGGTGGTGGCCGAGTACGACTCGGGCACGATCCACGAGCGCCTCGCCGGCGCGGCCTGGTCAACGGCCGAGAACCGCGTCGTCGTGCTCGAACTGCAGGACTGAAGAAACAGCCTTCACCGCAGAGGTGCAGAGGCCGCGGAGTCACGCAGAGGAAGACAGACTTTCCTCTGCGAACCTCCGCGTACCTCCGCCCCTCCGCGGTGAATGACTTCCTGACTTCCTGACTTCCTGACGTCGGCTACTTCGGCCGGATCGCGTCCGCCGTGCCCTGGATGAAGGCCTTGAGCTTGTCGACGTCGCCGGCCTGCAGCTTGCCGGTGAAGTCGGGCATGCCGTTCTTCGACAGCGGGCTGTTGAAGACGAACTTGTCGAGGTTGGCGATGGTGGCGGTCGCGGAGTAGCCCAGGTTCGGGATGTTGCCGCCGCGGTCGACGCCCGGCACGCCGTGGCAGAAGACGCAGTTGCTGACGTACAGCGCCGTGCCTTCGGGCACCTTGGCGGCGTCGTAGGGCACGCCTTGCAGCAGCTGGCCGAGCCGGTACTCGACGAAGTCCGGCGCCTTGGCCGTGGCGCCGAGCGCGAAGGTGTAGACCGTGCCCGGCCCCTTGCGCTCGGTGTGCCGCGCGGCCAGCCCGTAGACGCCGCCCCAGCCCACCGCAACCGAGACGTACTGCTTGCCATCGACCTCGAAGGTGATCGGCGCGGCGACGACGCCGGTACCCGTCGGCGTTTCCCAGAGCTTCGTGCCGGTCTTCGCGTCGTAGGCCATGAAGCGGCCATCGGCCGTGCCCTGGAACACCAGGTTGCCGGCGGTCGTCAGCGTGCCGCCGTTCCATGGCGAGACATGCTCCTGGCGCCAGACTTCCTTCTGCGTCACCGGATCCCAGGCTACCAGGCGGCCGAAGGGCGCACTCTTCGGCGGCTCGATGTTGGCGAAGGTGGCCAGGTTCCAGCCCATGTTGCTGTGCGGCTCACCCGGACGCACGCCGTTGAAGGTCCAGTCCTTGTTGTCCATCAGGTTGACCGGAATGCCCTGCACCGGCATGTAGACCAGCCCGGTCTGCGGGTTGAACGACATCGGGTGCCAGTTGCGCGCGCCGAAGGCGCTGGGGATGATCTCGCGCGGCCGGTCGGCCACGCGCGCGATCGGCGTCTCCATCGGCCGGCCGTTCTTGTCGTAGCCCGTGGCCCAGTTGACGTCGACGAAATTCTGCGCCGAGATGAACTTGCCGTTGCTGCGGTCGATGACGAAGAAGAAGCCGTTCTTCGGCGCGTGCAGGATCACCTTGCGCGGCTTGCCGTCGATCTTCAGGTCGGCCAGGATCATCGGCTGCGTCGACGTGAAGTCCCAGTTGTCGCCCGGCGTCTCCTGGTAGTGCCAGACGTACTTGCCGGTGTCGGGGTTCAGCGCGACGATGGACGCCAGGTACAGGTTGTCGCCGCCGCCCGGGCTGCGCTTGCTGCGCGCCCACGGGCTGCCGTTGCCGGTGCCGACGTACATCAGGTTCAGCTCGGGGTCGAAGGTCAGCGTGTCCCAGGCGGTGCCGCCGCCGCCGGACTCCCAGTACTTGGCGGACGGATCCCAGGTCTTCGCGGCCTTGGCCATCGACTCGTCTTCGAACGGCTTGCTCGGGTCGCCCGGCACGATGAACCAGCGCCACTTCTGCGCGCCGCTGCCGGCGTCGTAGGCGGTGACGTAGCCGCGCACGCCGTATTCGGCGCCGCCGTTGCCGATGATCACCTTGCCCTTGAAGACACGCGGCGCGCCGGTGATGGTGTACGAGCGCTTGTGGTCGATGATGGTGTCGACCTCCCAGACCTTCTTGCCGCTGGCCGCGTCCAGCCCGAACAGGCGGCCGTCGAAGCTGGCGACGAAGACCTTGCCCTGCCACACCGCAACGCCGCGGTTGACGACGTCGCAGCAGCCCTTGTAGCCGCCGGCACGGTCGACCTGCGGGTCGAAGGTCCACAGCCGCTTGCCGCTGCGCACGTCGATGGCGTGCACGATGCTCCACGACGCGCTGACGTACATCACGCCGTCGACGACCAGCGGCGTGGCTTCGATGCCGCGCGTCGATTCGAGGTCGTAGCTCCAGGCCAGGCCCAGCTGCTTGACGTTGCCGGCGTCGATCTGCCGGAGCTTCGAGAAGCGCGTCTCGGCGTAATCCAGCCCGTAGCTGGGCCAGTCGCGCGTGGCCGCGGCATTGGCGCGCATGCTGGCGCCGTCGACGCGGGCCGCGCCCTGGCCGAAGGCCAGCGTGCTGATGGAAACGATCAAGGCAGCGAGCAGCCCCGTCACTAGCGGTAACTTCATGGTGTCTCCAGACCTGTCGCGCCCGGTCGGGCGCCCGCGCCGGTTCGGAGGTCGAGCCGGCGCGGCGAGAGAATCGGCGCAAGCCCCGCTGCCACCAACAGCGTACTTTCCCGGATGATCGGGTGTTCCATCTCAAGACAGACTCAGGCCCCATGCCATCGTCGCCGCCGTCCACTGCGCTGCTGCCCGCGCAGCCCTTTTTCGCCTCGCCGCTGCAGCGCGTGGGCCTGGCGCGCGAGCGCTTCTTCGGCGACGGGCAGCGGCCGACCGGGCTGATCAGCGAGCCCATCATCCAGTCGTGGGCGCGCTGCATCGGCGCGCACCGCGACCCGCACGAAGCGATCGCCTTCGACCCGGTCACGCGCAGCCGGCTGCATGCCACGCTGGCGCGCAACCGCGAGCTGCTGTGCGCCGCCAGCGGCGAGATCGAGCGCCTGGAAACCGCCCTCGGCGGCACCAGCTGCCGCGTGCTGCTGACCGACGCCGACGGCGTGCTGGTGCACGCCACGCAGACGGCGGCGCTGCCGGCCGAGCCGGTGCTCAAGCGCGCGGCGCGCATCGGCGTCAACCTGGCCGAAGGCCTGATCGGCACCAACGCGCCGGCGGTGGTGGTGAAGACCGGCGCGCCAGTCACGATCCTCGGTGCCGAGCACTACTTCAACTGCGTGCAGACGCTGCAATGCGCGGCCGCACCGATCCGCGACGGCCGCGGCCGCCTCGCCGGCGTGCTGGACCTGACGGTGGAGGCGCGGCCCTTCGGCTTCGACGCCGCGGCGCTGGTCGGCGTCTACGCCACGGCGATCGAAAACCGCCTGCTGCAGGCCGCTGCCGGCGACCATCTCGTGCTGCAGTTCCAGGTCTGCAGCAGCATGCTCGGGTCGCCGCTGCAGGCGCTGGTGGGCGTGGACGCCAGCGGCCGCGTGGCCTGGCTGAACAGCGCCGCGCAACAGCTGCTGGGCCATGCCGGCGCGGCCGCGCTCAGCGCCGAGCAGCTGTTCGGCAGCACGCTGGCCGAGCTGCTGGCGCGCAGCCGCTACGACGACGCGAGCCCGCTGCGGCTGCCGAACGGCCTGACGGTGTGGCTGCGCGCGCGGCTGCAGGCGCACGACGGCGTGCACCGGGCCGTGGCCATGCCGGCCGCGCCGCCCGAGCCGACGGCCCAGGTGCTGCCCGAACCCGTGCCGCCGACCGCGGCTGCGCCCGAGGCAGGGCCGGCGGCAGCACCGGCCGCCACGCTGCACGAGCACGCACGCGACGTCATCGAACGCACGCTGGCCGAACACGGCGGCAACATCTCGCGCACGGCGCGCCGGCTCGGAGTCTCGCGCGGGCTGCTGTACCGCCGCCTGCGCGAGTGGGCGGAAAGCCCGGCCGCGCCAGCCGCATGAGGCTGGCCCAGGTTCTGTTCAGCCAGGGTTTCGGCACGCGGCGCGTCTGCGCCGGGCTGCTGGCCGCCGGCGCCGTGCGCATCGGCGGGCAGGTGGTCGACGACCCGCAGGCCGAGGTGGACACCGACGGCCTGGTCTTCGAAGTCGATGGCCAGGCCTGGGCCTACCACGCACAGGCGCTGGTGATGCTGCACAAGCCGGCCGGCTACGAATGCTCGCAGAAGCCGCGCCACCATCCCAGCGTGATGAGCCTGCTGCCGCCGCCGCTGCGCCAGCGCGGCGTACAGCCGGTGGGCCGGCTCGACGAAGACACCACCGGGCTGCTGCTGTTCACCGACGACGGCACGCTGATCCACCGCCTGACCTCGCCCAAGCACCATGTGCCCAAGGTCTACGAAGTGCTGGCCAAGCACCCGGTCGACGACGCGCAGATCGCGCGGCTGCTGGCCGGCGTGGTGCTCGAAGACGACCCGGCGCCGGTGGCGGCCGTCGCGGCCGAACGCACCGGCGAACTGGGCTTGCGGCTGACCTTGGCCGAAGGCAAGTACCACCAGGTCAAGCGCATGCTGGCGGCGGTGGGCAACCGCGTCGAAGCGCTGCACCGCAGCCGCTTCGGCACGCTGGTGCTGCCGGACGACCTGGCACCGGGGCAGTGGTGCTGGGTCGGCGAGCGGCCGGCTGGCTGGTAGGCGTCAGCGGCGCGCGCGCTGCGCCTGGCGCGCGCGGTTGGCCGAGCGCAGCGCGCTCAGCAAGGCCTCGGGCGCGGCACGCCAGCGGGCGAGCCAGCGCCGGCGCCGAACCGCCGGCGTCAGCGCGCGCCGCGGCAGGCTGTCGAGCAGGCGGCCCCAGGCATCGACGGTTTGCGCCAGCGAGTGTTTCGTGTCGACCTCCACCATCGCCGCATCGGCCAGCGCCATGCGCAAGCCCGGCTCGTCCAGCACGCGCTGCAGCGCGGTGAACCAGGCATCGGCCGTGTTGTCGACGAGCAGCCCGGTGCGGCCGTCATCCACCGCGGCTGAATAGGGCAGCACGCGCGAGCACAGCGTCGGCACGCCGAGCGCGGCATAGTCGTAGTACTTCACCGCGCTCTTGCAGGCGCTGAAGCGCGAGTCGTCGAGCGGGATCACGCCCACCGGGTTCGGCAGCGACGCGACGAAGGCCAGGAACTCCGCATGCGGCAGCAGCGGCAGGCCGCGCACATCGACGCCGTGCGCCGCCAGCTGCGCCGCGCACGCCCCGACGGCGACGATCTGCACGCGGCCGTTTCCGGCCGCCAGCACCCGCAGCAGCGCCGGCAGCACCAGCTCCAGCGCGACCTGGTCCGACGAGGCCAGCAGCAGCGTCAGCGGCGCGGCGGCGTCGGGCGCGGCCACGCGCGGCCGCGGTGCCGGCGGGGCGTAGTTCGGCAGCACCCGAACGTCGCGCGCCAGCGGCCGCAGTGCCTGGGCCAGCGGCTCGGTGCTGGCCGACACGGCGTCGGCCGCGCGCAGGCAGGCCAGCACCTGTTCGCGCTGCGCGCGCATGGCGCCGGCATGTTCGAGGTGCGGCGCCGGGTCGACGAGCAGGTCGTCGATCTCGTAGATGACGCGGCCGCCGAGCGCCGTCATGCGCCGCTCGAACGCGAGTGCACGCCGGCCCAGGCCGCGCTGCACGATCAGCAGCTCGGCCCACAGCAGGTCGGCCGAAGTCGCCGCGTGCAGCGCACGCAGGCGCAGTGCCCCGCCCCGGCGCTGCACCAGCGCTTCAAGCGGCGTGCGCAGCCGGATCTCGGTGATCGTCGAGCGCGGGTCGCTGGTCAGCGCCAGGATCTTCAAGCCCGCCCCGCGCCCAGCGTCTGCATCGCCGCGGCCAGCCAGCCGAGCACACGCGTGTTCGGGTCGCGACGGCCGGCGCCGAGGCGGCGCGCGATCAGCGCCTGCGCCAGCGCCGGCCAGCGTCGGCCGAGCAGCGCACGCGCCAGCCGGCGCGCGTCGCGGCCACGGAAGAAGTCGTCGGGCAAGGCGGCCAGCCAGCGCGACAGCGTTGCTGCGTCCAGCGCCGCCGGCAGGTTCTTCGGGCCGTGGAAGCCGAAGGTCGGCGCGGTCGGCGTTTCGTTCTCGTGCGCGAAGCGGCGTGCCAGCGCCGGCGGCGCGAAACGCACGCCGTGCTCGGCTTCGAGCAGCGTGCGGTAGCGCCGGCCGAGCATCAGATCCTCCGGGTGTTCCTGTTCGATGCGCCCGTCGAGCCCGGCGCGCAGCAGCCGCCGAGAACGCAGCGAGAAGCCGCCATTGCCGACCGACGTGGCCGCGGGCTGGTCGTCCCAGACCGCACCGACGTAGTCGTAGGCCAGGAATTCGTGCGTCCAGCATTCGGGGTGCACGACGAAGCCGTCCCACTGCGTCACGAGCACGTGCGAGGTCGCGATGTGCGCCGGCAGCCGGCGCAGCACGAAGTGCGAGTATTCGGCGCCGGAGTTCACCGGGCCGATGTCGACGACCTCGATGTCCACTGGCGCCGCCACCGCGCCGTGCGTGAACAGCACGACGCGGCCGAAGGCCACGCCTTGCATCGAGCGCTGCAGCGCCTCGAGCGCCAGCGCCGGGCAGCGCGCGTCGACGGCGCACAACGTCACCTGCGGTAGCTTGAGCCTCGTCATCGCGGGGATTGTGCCTCGCTACACTCGCCAGCGATGACAGCAAGCACCGGCGCCCTGCGCCACATCGGCATCAGCCTGGGCAACATCGGCGCACTGCACGACGGGCTGGGCGAGTTTTCGCTGCAGCTCGGCCGGCGCATCGCGGCGCAGGCGCCGGCCTGGCGCGACGCGCATGGCATCGCGTTCGACTTCCACCTGCGCGACAAGCTCTTCGGCCTGTTCGGGCCTGACGTCGGCTACCTGCCGGTCAGCCGGCTGCAGCGCTGGCACCACGTGCAGCCGCGGCGCTACGCGCTGTGGCATTCGCTGCACCAGCTGAACAAGAACCTGCCGCCGCGCGACTGCGGCCCGCGCGTGCTGACGGTGCACGACCTGAACTACCTCTACCATCCGTCGGCGTATTCGCGCTGGCGCCACGACCGGCGCACGCGCGCGCTGATGCGCCGCACCGACGAGGTCGTGGCGATCAGCCACCACACCGCCGCGGACGTGCGGCGCCACCTCGGCTGGAGCGGGCCGCTGGCCGTCATCCACAACGGCGCGCGCAAGCTGACCGGCGACGCCCAGACGCCGCTGCCCGGGCACGATGGCGGCAAGCCTTTCCTGTTCCATCTGAGCCGCATGTCGCCGTCGAAGAACCCGCAGGCGATCCTGGCGCTGGCCGAAGCCTGGCCCGAGATGGACTTCGTGCTCTGCGGCCCGCCCAGCGACGATGCGAAGCGGCTGCGCGAGACCGTCAAACGCGCCAACGTCTTCTTCCATCTCGGCATCGACGATGCGCAGAAGACCTGGGCCTACGCGCACTGCGCGGGCTTTCTGTTCCCGTCGCTGACCGAAGGCTTCGGCCTGCCGCCGATCGAGGCCATGCATTTCGGCAAGCCGGTGTTCCTGTCGCGGCTGACCTGCCTGCCGGAGATCGGCGGCGACGCGGCCTACTACTTCGACAGCTTCGACGCCGCGGCGACGAAGGCCGTCGTGCAGCAAGGCCTGGCGCGGCATGCCGAGCCCGGCCGCGCGCAGGCGGTGATGGCGCATGCGGCGCAGTTCGACTGGGACCGCTGCGCCGCCGCCTACCTGGCGCTGTACCGGCGGCTGCTCGGGCTGGCCGACCGATAATCCGCCGTCCATGCGTGTCTTCCGCGGCCCCCACCACCCTGCCCTGTCCAGCCGCGGCTGCGCGCTGACCATCGGCAACTTCGACGGCGTGCACCGCGGCCACCAGGCGATGCTGGCGCTGCTGACCAACGAAGCCCGGCACCGCGGCCTGCCGTCCTGCGTGCTGACCTTCGAGCCGAATCCGCGCGACTTCTTCGCGCGCCGCGCCCGCCAGCCCGCGGCCGCGCCGGCGCGCGTGGCGACGCTGCGCGACAAGCTCGCCGAGCTGGAGCGCTGCGGCATCGACGACGTCGTCGTCGCGCGCTTCGATGAACGCTTCGCGGCGCAGTCGCCGCAGGCCTTCATCGACGACGTGCTGCTGCGCGACCTGAGCGCGCGCTACGTGCTGGTCGGCGACGACTTCTGCTTCGGCGCCAAAAGGGCCGGCAACTACGCGATGCTCGACGCCGCCGGCGCCGCCGCCGGCTTCGACGTGGCGCGCATGATGAGCTACGAGGTGCACGGCCTGCGCGTTTCCAGTTCCGCGGTGCGCGAGGCGCTGGCCGCCGGCGACATGAAACGCGCGGCCGATCTGCTGGGCCGGCCGTACAGCATCAGCGGCCACGCCATCCACGGCCGCAAGCTCGGCCGCGAGCTGGGTTTCCGCACGTTGAACCTACGCTTTTCGCATCCGCGGCCGGCGGCGATGGGCATCTTCGTCGTGCAGGTGCACGGCCTGGCCGATGCGCCGCTGCCGGGCGTCGCCAGCCTGGGCGTGCGCCCGACGGTGGAAGACGCCGGCCGTGTGCTGCTCGAAGTGCATTGCCTCGAATGGCCACTGGCGCCGGAAGCCGGCTACGGCCGCCTGCTGCGCGTCGAACTGCTGCACAAGCTGCATGACGAGCTGAAGTACGAATCGCTGGAGGCCTTGCGCGTTGGCATCGCGAAAGACACCGCCGACGCGCGCGCCTGGTTCGGGTGTTAGCCCACTACGAGGACAGTTCGACCCCGGCCGCCCGGGCGGCACTGCGCAGACCACCGTCGAGCGTGGCGAGCCGGGCCCCCAGGCTCATGGCCAGCGCGAGGTACAGAGCGTCGAATCCCTGTACGTTGTGGCGGGTAGCGAACCGCACCTGCGCTGCGACGGACTGCTCGATCATGAACAACTCGACCCGGAACAGATCGACGATCTCGGCGTTCTCGGCTGTCTTGGCCTCGCCCCATCGGTTTCTCCGCCCTTGCTTCAGGAGCACGTAGCTCACCTCCGCCGGCAGCACGGCCGGAGCGGCCAGCGGCTCGCCGGCAGCACCCGCCGCCGCGAGCTGCGCCGCATAGCGGTGGCCCGCTTCCGTGTCCCGCAATACAGACGCCAGCAACACGTTCGCGTCAACGACGATCACGCGCCTCTTTCACGAGCGCGACGGTGCTTTTCTGACCCTTGCGCAAGGTGCGGCGGGACTCCGGATACTTGGCGTGGAAGTCCGCCAGCCTCGCTTGCAAGTCAGCGACCGGGATCCCTGTCGATGTCCCGACCTTGACGAAGGTCAGGCCCTCCACCGGCTTGGGCTTTGGTCTGGACTTTGGCAACAGGCCGCTCTTCATGGCCGCAGTTTACCGATGTGCAGGTGGCAGGCAAGCGCTCAGAACCGCCAGGCCAGCCCGGCGCTGACGCCCCAGCCGTCGGCCTTCTTGGTCAGCGGGCTGTCGGCAGCGGGCCCGACCAGGCGCGAGGCGCTGACGCCGCCGAGCAGCAGCCAGCGCTCGGTCAGGTCCATGCGCATGTTCGCGAAGAGGGCCACGTCGCGCAGCCCCGATGACGGCGTGTAGACCGGGTAGCCGGTGCGTGCGGCCTGCTCTTCGCTGATGCCGTAGTAGGTCTGCATGTAGCGGTCGCCGGCCGCCGACAGCGATGCGCCCCAGGTCCACACCGTGTCGGGCGACAGCCGCTGTTCGCGCCCGAAGCCGATGTCGCCGAAGTTGCCGCCGCCGCGGCCGAAGGCGTCGACGCTCCACGAAGCGCCCAGGCGCCAGCCGTCTTCGAGCCGCCAGGTGCCGGACAGCCGCGCCCGCACGGTGGGCTTGATGTCGCCCAGGCCGTTCAGCGCCGTGGCGGTCGACTCGCTGCGCCCGGCATCGAAGCGCAGCGCCAGGTTGATGCGCAGCGCGTCGCTGCGCGACAGGTCGACGCCGAGGCCGCGGAACACGTCGTCGGCGCGGCGCGTCACGTAGCCGCTGGAATTGGTGATGGTGAAGCGGCCGTAGCGCAGGAAGAAGCCCGGCGTCAGCTTGATGCGCGTCTGGTCCGCGCCCTGGTACCTGGCGCCGTACGACGTGTTCAGGCCGATCGCGCCTTCCCAGCGCGTTTCGGGTTTCGGTGTCTCGGGCTCGATAGGCGCATCGCCATCCGCCGCCCGGCCCGGCAGCGCCATCAACAGCAGCAGGGAGGCAGCGGCGCGGCGGGCCAGACACAAGGCATGGCGGGTCGCTAGAATCGGCATATGCATTTGTTCCTGGTTCGCCTCGACCTGCTGCGCTGGCAAGCCACCACGCGGCGCCAGACTACGCGCGACCGAATTCTGCGCTCGCACGACTGAAGCCAGCCTTAAGCCCGCCCCGACCTGGGGCTTGCTTGTTCCAGACCCCACGCGAAACGAGCACCGCCACCGGTGCCGATCGAGGCCATGAACGACACCACCACCGACTACCGCAAGACGCTGAACCTGCCCGACACGCCGTTCCCGATGCGCGGCGATCTGCCCAAGCGCGAAGCGGGTTGGGCCCAGGCCTGGCAGGATCAAGGCTTGTACAAGCGCCTGCGCGATGCGCGCCACGGCGCGCCGCTGTTCGTGCTGCACGACGGCCCGCCGTACGCCAACGGCCAGATCCACATGGGTCATGCCGTCAACAAGCTGCTGAAGGACATGGTCGTCAAGGCGCGCCAGCTGGCCGGCTTCGACGCCAACTACGTGCCGGGCTGGGACTGCCACGGCCTGCCGATCGAAAACGCGATCGAGAAGAAGCACGGCCGCAAGCTCAGCCGCGACGACATGCAGGCCAAGAGCCGCGCCTACGCCACCGAGCAGATCGCGCAGCAGATGGTCGACTTCCAGCGCCTGGGCGTGCTCGGTGACTGGGAGCACCGCTACGCGACGATGGACCCGGCCAACGAAGCCGGTGAACTGCGTGTCTTCAAGCGCGTCATCGAACGCGGCTTCGTCTACCGCGGCCTGAAGCCCGTGTACTGGTGCTTCGACTGCGGTAGCTCGCTGGCCGAGTTCGAGATCGAGTACGCCGACAAGAAGAGCCAGACCATCGACGTGGCCTTCCTCTGCGCCGAGCCGGCCAAGCTGGCCGCGGCCTTCGGGCTGGAAACGATCGACAAGGACGCGTTCGCGGTGATCTGGACCACCACCGCGTGGACCATCCCCGCCAACCAGGCGCTGAACCTGAACCCGGCGCTCGAATACGCGCTGGTCGACACCGAACGCGGGCTGCTGATCCTGGCCGCATCGCTGGTCGAGAAGTGCCTGGAACGCTACGGCCTGACGGGCAGCGTGCTGGCCACGACGCTGGGCGAAAAGCTCGGCGGCGTGAACTTCCGCCACCCGCTGGCTGCCGTCGACCCGGGCTACGACCGGCTGAGCCCGGTCTATCTGGCCGATTACGCCACCGCCGACGACGGCACCGGCATCGTGCATTCGTCGCCGGCCTATGGCCTGGACGACTTCAACTCCTGCGTTGCGCACGGCGTGAAGATCGACGACATCCTGAATCCGGTGCAGGGCAACGGCAGCTACGCGCCGGACTTCGCGCTGTTCGGCGGCCAGAACATCTGGAAGGCGGTGCCGGTCATCATCGACACGCTGAAGAACGCCGGCCGCCTGCTCGCCACCGACAGCATCACGCACAGCTACCCGCATTGCTGGCGCCACAAGACGCCGGTGATCTACCGCGCCGCGGCGCAGTGGTTCGTGCGCATGGACGAAGGTGTCGGCGTATTCACGAAGGACAAGGCGCCGAAGACGCTGCGCCAGATGGCGCTGGACGCCATCGCCGAGACCGGCTTCTACCCCGAGAACGGCCGTGCGCGCCTGCACGACATGATCGCCAATCGGCCCGACTGGTGCATCAGCCGCCAGCGCAGCTGGGGCGTGCCGATCCCCTTCTTCCTGCACAAGGACAGCGGCGAGCTGCACCCGCGCACGATGGAGATCCTGGACCAGGCGGCCGCCATCGTCGAAGCCGGCGGCATCGAGGCCTGGAGCCGCGTCACCTGCGCCGAGATCCTCGGCCCCGACGACGCGCCGAACTACACCAAGAGCAGCGACATCCTCGAGGTCTGGTTCGACTCCGGCTCGTCCTTCGAACACGTGCTGCGCGGCCAGCACCCCGAAGGCTGCCACCCGAGCGGGCCCGAAGCCGACCTCTACCTCGAAGGCCACGACCAGCACCGCGGCTGGTTCCACAGCTCGCTGCTGATCGCCTGCGCGCTGTACGGCCGCGCGCCCTACCGCGGCCTGCTGACACACGGCTTCACGGTCGACAGCCAGGGCCGCAAGATGAGCAAGAGCCTGGGCAACGGCATCGAGCCGCAGGCGATAAGCCACAAGCTCGGCGCCGAGATCATCCGGCTGTGGGTTGCGGCCAGCGACTATTCGGGCGACATCGCCGGCGACGACAAGATCCTCGCCCGCGTCGTCGACTCTTACCGGCGCATCCGCAACACGCTGCGCTTCCTGATGGCCAACACGTCGGACTTCGATGCGAAGACCGACGCCGTGCCGCTGGACCAGATGCTCGAGATCGACCGCTGGGCACTCGCGCGCGCGGCCGAGCTGCAGGCCGAGATCCTGGCCCACTACGAGGTCTACGAGTTCCACCCCGTCGTCGCCAAGCTGCAGGTCTACTGCTCCGAAGACCTCGGCGCGTTCTACCTCGACGTGCTGAAAGACCGGCTCTACACCACAGCGCCCAAGTCGCTGGCCCGGCGCAGCGCGCAGACGGCGCTGTGGCAGATCACGCAGGCCATGCTGCGCTGGATGGCGCCCTTCCTCAGCTTCACGGCCGAAGAAGCCTGGGCGCTGATCGGCTCCACGCCGTCGATCTTCACCGAGACCTACTGGTCCTTCGCCGAGCCCAATGCGGCGCTGCTGGCGCGCTGGTCGCGCATCCGCGAGCTGCGCGACGTGGTGAACAAGGAGATCGAAGCCGTTCGCGTGACCGGCACCGTCGGCTCGTCGCTGCAGGCCAACGTGACGATCACAGCGCCCGAAGCCGAGCGCGATTTGCTGGCTTCTCTGGGCGAAGATCTGCGCTTCGTGCTCATCACTTCGGCCGCCGCCGTCGTGAGCGGCAGCACGCTGCAGGCCAGCGTGCAGGCGTCCAGCGCGACCAAGTGCGAACGCTGCTGGCATTGGCGCGACGACGTCGGCCACGACGCCGCGCACCCGACGATCTGCGGCCGCTGCACCAGCAATCTGTTCGGTGATGGCGAGATGCGACACATCGCCTGAGAAGATGTGAATGCACGACCCCGCTGCCCCAATGGGCGCGGGGTGCGTGATAAAACGCCAGGCAACGCCCCTGGGAGGACCCAACGAGGGCGGCCAAGTCCATGCCCTACGGTCAGACCGATCCTGCTGTTGCCCGGCCCCTGCCTTTGAGTGCGCGCAGCGTGGTTTTGCCGCTGCTGCTGGTCAGCGCGCTGATCGTGGCGCTGACGGCCACCTTCATCGTGCGCGACTTCCAGTCCGGCCGCGAACGGGCGCGTGCCGAACTGCGCTCGGTGGCCGACCTGCGCCAGACCCAGATCGAGACCTGGCTGCACGAACGGCTGAGCCTGGCCCGCTTCCTGGCGGGCGACGCGCCGCTGGCCGAGCTGTACATGCGCTGGCGACAGCGCGGCGACGCCGATGCGCTGGCCCAGCTGCTGGCTCGCGCCATCGAGCTGCGCAAGGCCAACGGCAGCGACGGCGTGCTGGTGCTCGACGAACAGGGCCAGGCCGCGGCGCGCGAGTTCGCGGCCAATCGCGAGGTGGCCGCGCCGCTGCGCGAGCGGGCGCAACGCGCGCTGGCCAGCGGCGAGGTCTTGCACACCGGCATCTACCAGCGCGACGGCACCGTGCCGCCGCTGCGCCTGGACATCGTGCTGCCGCTCAACGCCACCGGCCGGCCGGCACGCGCCGCGCTGGCGTTCCGCATCGACCCGCGCCAGCAGCTGTATCCGACGCTGCGCGCCTGGCCCGTGCCCAGCAACAGCGGCGAAACCGTGCTGTGGCAGCGCGACGGCGAAGAAGTGCGCGCGCTGAGCGAAACCCGCCACGGCGACGAAGCGGCGACGCGGCTGACGCGGCCGTTGAAGGACGTGTCGCCGGCGCTGCTGCGCGTGCTGCGCGGCGAGGTGCCGACGCTGCCGCCGGCCATCGGCGCCGACTACCGCGGCGAGCGCGTGATGGCCACCGTGCGCGCAGTGGCCGGCACCGACTGGGTGCTGGTCAGCAAGCTCGACCTGAGCGAGATCGACGCACCGGCCTGGGCCGCGGCGCGCTGGGCCGGCGGGCTGTCGGCATTGGCGCTGTTCGGCCTGCTGGCCGGCGCGCGGCTGTTCATGCAGCGCGCGGCGCTGCGCCAGTCGGACTTCGAAAGCGCCGAGCAGCGCAAACGGCTGCAGACGCTGCAGCTGCTGCAGGCCATCACCGACAGCTCGGGCGACGCCATCTTCGCCAAAGACCTGCAAGGCAAGTACATCTTCTTCAACCGCGTCGGCGGCGAGTCGATCGGCCGCCCGGCCGAAGAAGTACTGGGCCTGGACGACCACGAACTGTTCTCGCCCGAGGTCGCCGCGCAGCTGCGCGGCCACGACGCCGAAGTGCTGCGCAGCGAAACCCGGCAGACCTTCGAGGAACAGCTGCCGACGCCGAACGGGCCGCTCATCCAGCTCAGCACCAAGGGGCCGCTGCGCGACGCCGACGGCCGCGTCGTGGGCCTGTTCGGCGTGTCGCGCGACATCACCGAGCACCGCCGGCTCATCGACGAACTCGAAGCCCACCGCCACCACCTGCTGGAACTGGTCGAGGCGCGCACGCAGGCGCTGCAGCAGGCCAACGCCCAGATCGGCGAGGCCGAGCGCTTCCTGCGCCTGGTGGCCGACAACCTGCCCGGGTGCATCGCCTACTGGGACCGCGACTCGTATTGCCGCTTCGTCAACCGCGGCTACTACGACTGGTTCGGCCTGACGCCCGAGCAGACCCTGGGCAAGCATGTGGCCGAGATCCACGGCCCTGAATACCACGAGATGGCGCGCGGCCGCTTCGAGCGGGCGCTGGCCGGCGAAGCGCAGCTGTTCGAACGCGAGACCCGGCGCGGCAGCGAGCTGACCCACCACCTGGTGCACTACGTGCCCGACCAGCGCAGCGACGGCCAGGTGCACGGCGTGCACGTGCTGGCGCTGGATGTCAGCCCGCTGAAGCGTGCCGAAGGCGCCCTGCAGCGCCTGAACGGCGAGCTGGTGCAGGCACGCGACCGCGCCGAGGCCGCGAACCGGTCCAAGAGCGCCTTCCTGGCCAACATGAGCCACGAGATCCGCACGCCGATGAACGCCATCATCGGCCTGGCGCACCTGATGCAGCGCGACACGCGCGACGCGCTGCAGCGCGACCGGCTGGAAAAGGTCTCCAGCTCGGCGCGCCACCTGCTGCAGGTCATCAACGACATCCTCGACCTGTCGAAGATCGAAGCCGGCCGGCTGGAGCTGGAAGACATCGAGTTCTCGCTCGACGTGCTGCTGTCGCGCACCTTCGAGATGGTGGCCGCCACCGCCGACGCGAAAGGCCTGGAACTGGTCGTCGACACCGACCACCTGCCCGACGCGATGCGCGGCGACCCGACGCGGCTGTCGCAGGCGCTGCTGAACCTGCTGGCCAACGCCGTCAAGTTCACCGAGCGCGGCTGGGTCAAGCTGTTCGGCGAGCTGATCGGCGAAGACGGCGACCGCGTGCAGGTGCGCTTTGCCGTGCACGACAGCGGCGTCGGCATCCCGGCCGACCGCATCGGCTCGCTGTTCAACGCTTTCGAGCAGGTCGACAGCTCGACCAGCCGCCGCCACGGCGGCACCGGCCTGGGCCTGGCGCTGACGCGCCGGCTGGCGATGCTGATGGGTGGCGAAAGCGGCGTCGAAAGCGAGCCCGGCGTCGGCAGCCGCTTCTGGTTCACCGCCTGGCTCAGCCGCGGCGTTGACGGCGCGGCGCCGGGGGCCGCCGCCGCGCCGGCCCTGAGCGGCCGCCGCGTGCTGCTGGTCGACGACCTGCCCGAAGCGCGCAGCGCCTTGAGCGACCGGCTGCACCAGTTCGGCATGCGTGTCGACGCCGTCGAATCGGGCGAACGCGCGCTGGCCGTGGCGCAGCGCGCGCTCGACGCCGGCGAGATCTACGACGTGCTGCTGATCGACTGGCAGATGGCGCCGCTGGACGGCATCCAGACCTTGCAGCACCTGCACAGCCTGCTCGGCGAAGGCCTGCCGCCGGCGGTGCTGGTCACCGCCCACGACGACGATCGCGTGCGCCGCCAAGCGGTGGCGGCGCGCTTCTCGGCCGTGCTCGTGAAGCCGATCACCGCGTCGACGCTGCACGACACGCTGGTGCGCACGCTGCGCCGCGAATCGCCGCCGCTGCTCGCCGCGGTGCTGCCCGGCGTGGCCGAAAGCGCGCTGCGCGACGCGCGCAGCGGCACGCGCGTGCTGCTCGTCGAAGACAACCCGATCAACCAGGAGGTGGCGCTGGAACTGCTGCGCAGCGCCGGGCTGGCGCCCGACCTGGCCGCCGACGGCCACCAGGCCGTCGAGATGGCCTTGCGCGAGCCCTACGCCGCGGTGCTGATGGACATGCAGATGCCGGGCATGGACGGCCTGGAAGCGGCGCGCGAACTGCGCCAGCGCGGCTTTGCCGCGCCGATCATCGCGATGACCGCGAATGCCTTCGGCGAGGACCGCGCCGCCTGCCTGGCCGCCGGCATGAACGACCACGTCGCCAAGCCGGTGGACCCCGAGGCCGTCTACGCCACGCTGCTGCGCTGGCTGGTGCCGAACCCGGCTGCCGTGGCACCGGCTGCGCTGCCGCCGGCCCCGCCCAGCCTGCAGTCGCGGCTGGCCGACCTGCCCGGCCTCGACTACGAACTCGGCCTGCGTTCGGCCGGTGGCCGGCCCGACGTGCTGGAACGCCTGCTGCACCGTTTCGCCGAACACTATGCCAAGGGCCAGCCGCTGCTGCTGCAGCCCGGCGGCAACGAGCGCATCGCGGCGTGGCGGCAGATCGCGCATTCGCTGCAGGGCGCTTGCGGCGCCGTCGGTGCCAGTGGCCTGCACGACCGCGCGCGCCGCCTGGAGCTGGCGGCCCGCAGCGCCAGCGCCGCCGAAACGCTGGAAGCCGACGCCGTGCAGCTGCACGCGGCGGTGCAGGCGCTGGCGGCGAGCCTGGCGCGCGCGCTGGCGAGCGCTTGAGCCGGCTGAACCGGGCTACAGTAGCGGCCCCGTCAATGGCGCGGCCAGCCGCGCAACCGATCCCCATGGTTTCGTCTTCCCGCGCGCCCGGCCGCCTGCCGCTGTGGCTGGCCCTGGCCCTGATCGTCATCCTGCTCGACCAGTTCACGAAGACGATGATCCTGGGTTATTTCCAGCTCGGCGAAGGCCGGCCGGTGACATCCTTCTTCAGCCTCGTGCGTGTGCACAACATCGGCGCCGCATTCAACTTCCTGGCCGGGGCCTCGGGCTGGCAGCGCTGGTTCTTCGTAGGCCTCGGGCTGGTGGCTTCGGGCTTCATCGTCTGGATGCTGATCAAGCACCCGACGCAGCGGCTGTTCTGCCTGGCCATCAGCCTGATCATGGGCGGTGCGGTCGGCAACGTCGTCGACCGGCTGCTGCACGGCTACGTCGTCGACTTCCTGCAGTTCCGCTTCCGCTGGCTCGAGCCGATGTTCCCCGGCGGCTACTTCCCCAGCTTCAACCTCGCCGACAGCGCCATCACGCTGGGCGCGGCCTGCCTGATCGTCGACGAGGTTCTGCGCGTGCGCAAGACGCGCTGAGCATCAGGGTCGGGCTTGGCGATCGGCGCCATCGTCCCTACAGTCGCCATGCGGCGGCCCATCTCGGCCACCAGGAGCACGACATGAAGGACACCCCACCCGGCTGGCCCCGCATCTCGTCAGGGCTGTACTACCGCGACGCCGCGGCCGCGATCACCTGGCTCTGCAGCGCCTACGGCTTCGAGATCCGCCTCAAGGTCGAAGGCGAAGACGGCCGCATTCAACACAGCGAGCTGACCTACGGCGACGGGCTGATCATGGTCGGCCAGGAAGAGCCCGAAGGCACGGCGCGCTTCGGCCGCCGCTGCGTCAGCCCGCTCACGGCCGGGGGCAATACGCAGACCCTGATGCTGTACGTCGACGATGTCGACGCCCACTGCGCCCACGCGCGCGCCCAGGGTGCCACCATCGTCTCGGAGCCCACCGTGCACGACTACGGCGAGGAATACTGGGCCGACCGCAGCTACGGCGCGCTCGACCCGGAAGGCCACGTCTGGTGGTTCTCGCAGCGCCTGCGCTGAGCGCAGCGCGCCTCAGGGCCCTCAGAGCGTCAGGATCGTCGAACCCGTCGTCGCGCGCGCTTCCAGTGCGCGGTGCGCCTGCGCCACCTCGGCCAGCGGAAAGCGCTGGTCGATGCGGATCTTCACCGCGCCGCTGAGCACCACGGCGAACAAGTCGTCGGCCATCGCCTGCGTCCCTTCGCGCGTGGCGATGTGCGTGAACAGCGTCGCGCGCGTCAGGTACAGCGAGCCCTTCGGGCCCAGCGTGCCGATGGCGAACGGCGGCACCGGTCCCGACGCGTTGCCGAAGCTGGCCATCAGGCCGAACGGGCGCAAGCACTCCAGGCTGCGCTCGAAGGTGTCCTTGCCGATCGAGTCGTAGACCACCTTCACGCCCTTGCCGCCGGTGATCTGCTTGACCCGCGCGACGAAGTCTTCGCGCGAGTAGTCGATGGCATGCGCGGCACCGTGCTCCAGCGCCAGCGCGCACTTGGCGGCGCTGCCGGCGGTGCCGATGAGCTGCAGGCCCAGCGCCTTGGCCCACTGGCAGGCGATCAGGCCGACGCCGCCTGCCGCGGCGTGGAAGAGCACGAAGTCGCCCGGCTGCAGGCCTTCGACCGGCAGCGTCTTCTTCAGCAGGTATTGCGCGGTCAGGCCTTTCAGCATCATCGCGGCGCCGGTTTCGAAGGCGATGCCGTCGGGCAGCTTGCACACCGTCTTCGCCGGCATCACGCGCACTTCGCTGTAGCTGCCCGGCGGGTTGCTGGCGTAGGCTGCGCGGTCGCCGGGCTTCAGATGGGTGACGCCCTCACCCACCGCTTCGACGATGCCCGCCGCTTCCATGCCCAGCGTCAGCGGCAACGGGTTGGTGTACAGGCCCGTGCGCTGGTAGACGTCGATGAAGTTCAGCCCGCAGGCCTGATGGCGGATGCGGATTTCGCCCGGGCCGGGCGCGCCGACCGGCAGCTCGACGAGCTGCATCTGCTCGGGCCCGCCGAAGGCGGTGATCTGGATGGCACGCGGCATGGACACTCTCCTGGTGGTTTGCCCGCGAGGTTAAGCCAAGCCGCGCCGCGTTGCTGGCGTGGCAACATCGGCCGACCGATGAATCCGCGATGAAGCGACTGCTGCAAGCCCCGAACCTGGTTCTGGCCACGCTGTGGGCCGACCAGCTCACGGCCGCCGGCATCGAAGCCAGCGTGCAGCGCGCCTATGCCTGCGGCATCGCCGGCCACATCCCGCCCGACCAGAGCCTGCCCGAGGTCTGGCTCGACGATGCCGCGATGTTCGACCGCGCCACCGCGCTGCTCGAAGCCTGGCGCCGCACGCCACACCGCACCTGGGCCTGCCCGAGCTGCCATGAGATCGTCGAAGGGCCGTTCGAGCAATGCTGGAACTGCGGCGCGGCCATGCCCCGCGGCTGAGGTCAGAAGGTGCCGGGAAAGGCGCCGCCGTCGAGCAGGATGTTCTGCCCGGTCATGTAGCCGGCGTGCACGCTACACAGGAAGGCGCAGAAGGCGCCGAACTCCTCGGCGCTGCCGAAACGCTGCGCCGGGATGCCCTTGCGCCGCGCATCCGTCACCGCGTCCAGCGGCTGGCCCGACTTCTGCGCCACGCTGCTGAAGCCGGCGCGCAGCCGGTCGGTGTCGAACGAGCCCGGCAGCAGGTTGTTGATGGTCACGCCGCTGGCCGCCAGCCGCGCCTGGCGCGCCGTGCCGGCGACGAAGCCGGTCAGCCCCGAGCGGGCGCCGTTGGACAGGCCGAGGAAGTCGATCGGCGCCTTCACCGCCGACGACGTGACGTTGACGATGCGGCCGAAGCCGCGCCCGGCCATCGCGTCGACGGTGGCCTTGATCAGCTCGATCGGCGTCAGCATGTTGGCGTCGACGGCCTTGATCCAGGCGTCGCGGTCCCAGTCGCGAAAGTCGCCGGGCGGCGGCCCACCGGCGTTGTTGACCAGGATGTCGATTTGCCCGGCAACAGGAAATGCCGCCAGCGCCGCAGCGCGGCCGGCCGGCGTGGTGATGTCGCCTGCCACCGCAATGACCTGCACGCGTGGGTTCAGCGCCCGCAGTTCGGCCGCCGTGGCTTCGAGCGCTTCCACGCCGCGCGCCGTGACGACGACGTTCACGCCTTCGGCCGCCAGCGCCGCCGCGCAGCCCTTGCCCAGCCCCTTGCTGGCGGCGCAGACCAGCGCCCATTTGCCTTCGAGTCCGAGATCCATGTTGTTCCTTCCGAGGTTCAGCGCGCCCGCGCCAGCAGCCAGATGCCGCTGAGCACGAGCGCCGTGCCGGCGATGATCCAGCCGTTGAAGGGCTCGCCGAGTATCAGCACGCCCATCATGATGGTCGACAGCGGCCCGATCATGCCGGTTTGCGCGGTCAGCGACGCGCCGATGCGTTCCACCGCCAGCATCACCATGACCACCGGCGCCACCGTGCACAGCGTCGCATTCAGCAGCGACAGCCCAATGACCTCGGGCGCCACCACGGCCGCCGACAGCGGCCGCAGCAGCACGAACTGCAGCAGGCACAACACACAGGCCACGCTGCTGGCCAGGCCGGTGAGGCGCAGCGCGCCGAGCTTCTTCACCTCGGCACCGCTGTAGACCAGGTAGACCGCGTAGCTGACGGCGCTGCCGAAGACCAGCGCCGCGCCCAGCGCCGTCTGCGCGCCGGCAAAGCCGAGTTCGTGGCCGAAGACCAGCAGCACGCCGGCATAGCTGACCGCCAGCGCCGCCAGCCGCTGCGCCGAGACGCGCTGCTTGAACAGCAGCACGCCAAGCGCCAGCACCAGCGTCGGGTTCAGGTACAGGATCAGCCGCTCCAGGCTGGCGCTGATGTACTGCAGGCCGGCAAAGTCGAGAAAGCTCGCCAGGTAGTAGCCGCTGAAGCCCAAAGCGCCGACGGTGAAGACATCGTGCCGCGTCAGCGCCGGCCGCCCGCGCCCGGCCCACCAGGCCAGCAGCACGAACAGCGGCAGCGCGAACAGCATGCGGTACATGATCAGCGTCACCGCGTCGACGCCATGGCGGTAGGCGAGCTTGACGATGATCGCCTTGCCCGAGAACGCGATCGAGCCGGCGCCGGCCAGCGCCAGCCCGCGCCAGACCGGTGGGGGCGCGCTTGCCGTGCGCCGGCCGGGCGGCAGATCGTCGAGTCGCATGGCGACCGATTGTGACCGGGCCCACCCGTCAGATCGGCGGCCGGGCCTCGTGCGAATCGGCCACGTAGCGGCGCAGCAGCGGCGGCTCCGTACCGAGGTGAAAGGCCAGCCGGCGTTCGCGCAATTCGGCGTCGGCGGCGCTGAAACGTTCCAGCCTTCGTTGATGCTCGACCCAGCTTTCGTCGACGAAGTATTCGACATAGCGCCCGGGCTGCGCCGTGTCTCGGAACAAGCCCCAGGACAGCGCACCCTGGCGCAGCCGCGCCGCGCGCGTGAGCTGCATGACGGCGGCGAATTCGGCCGCGCGCTGCGGGTCGACGAGGTACTCCACCGTGACCATCACCGGGCCTTCGTCGGGGCCGATCTCGATCGCCGGGTCGGCCGCGCTGCGCGGCTCGGCCGGGCTGAAGTCGACGTCCGCGCCTTCAACCGTGAAGCGCCGCGCAATCGGCAGCGCCAGCAGGCCGAGCACCGACGCCGCCAGGATGGCCACCGGCACGCTGGCGCTGCCGGCCACCTTGCCGAACAGCATGGCGCCGAACGCGGTGCCGCCCATCAGCGCCATCTGGTAGATCGACATGCCGCGCGCGCGCACCCAGTTCGGCAGCGCGATCTGCGCCGACATGGCCAGCGTGTTGGCGGTGGAGATCCAGGCCATGCCGGCGATGAACACCGCCGGCACCGCGACCCAGATCTCGGGCACCAGCGCCACCACCGCGGTGGCCACGGCGTGCACCAGCGTGCCGTAGGTGACGAACTGGTCGCGGTCGAAGTGCTGGCGCCAGCGCGGGAACAGCAACGCCGCCAGGATGGCGCCGGCGCCCAGGCAGGCCATCAGCAGCGTGAACATGCCCGGCCCGCCGCCGTGCAGCTGCCGAGCCACCAACGGCAGCAAGGCCAGCAGCGCGCTGGCCTGCAGGAAGAACAGGAACACGCGCACGATGACGGCACGCATGCGCGGCGACTGGCGCACATGCTGCAGCCCGACGCGCATGGCGCCGATGAAACGCTCGCCGGGCAAGGCGCTGGTGCGCGGCTGCGAGCGCCAGCGCAGGATCAGCGTGAAGGCCACACCGGCCAGCGCTGCGTTGAGCACGAACACCCAGGCCGTGCCGGCCGAGGCCAGCAGCGCGCCGGCCACGGTGGGGCCGATGACGCGCGACAGGTTCATCGAGATGCCGTTCAGCGCCATCGATGCCGGCAGCTGCGCGCGCGTCACGACCTCGGGCACGATGGCCGAGAACACCGGCCAGCGCATCGCCAGGCCGATGCCGTTCAGGAAGGTCAGCAGCAGCAGCAGCTCGGCCGTCAGCAGGTCGGCCAGCGCGCAGCCGGCGATCAGCAGCGCGATCAGCGACACCCAGAGCTGGGTGCCGGCGAAGTAGCGCCGGCGGTCGACGATGTCGGCCAGCGCGCCGCTGGGCAGCCCGAGCATGAACACCGGCAGCGTCGACGCGGTCTGCACCAGCGCCACCATCACCGGGCTCGGCGTGAGCGTCGTCATCAGCCAGGCGGCCGCGACGTCGTTCATCCACATCGTCATGTTCGCCGCCAGCCAGGCGAACCAAAGGCCCCGGAACACGGGGCCTTCGAGCGGGGCGAGGGCCGCCGGTAACCGCACTAGTCGGCGTCCTGGAACGCCTCTTCGCGCTTGTTCTTGATCGTCGGCAGCATCACCACCACGATCATCAGCGCGGCTGCGATCAGCAGCCCGGCCGACAGCGGGCGGGTCATGAAGGTCGACCAGTCGCCGCGCGACAGCAGCAGTGCGCGTCGCAAGTTCTCTTCCATCATCGGCCCGAGGATGAAGCCCAGCAGCAGCGGCGCCGGCTCGCAGCCGAGCTTGTAGAAGACGTAGCCGACGACAGCGAACAGCGCCCCGGCATAGACGTCGAACGCGCTGTTGTTCAGCGTGTACAGGCCGATGCAGCAGAAGACCATGATGGCCGGGAACAGGAAGCGGTACGGCACCGTCAGCAGCTTGATCCAGATACCGATCAGCGGCAGGTTCAGGATCACCAGCATCGCGTTGCCGACCCACATCGAAGCGATCAAGCCCCAGAACAACTGCGGGTTGCTCGTCATGACCTGCGGGCCGGGCTGGATGCCCTTGATCGTCATCGCGCCGACCATCAGCGCCATCACCGCGTTCGGCGGGATGCCCAGCGTCAGCATCGGGATGAACGAGGTCTGGGCACCGGCGTTGTTGGCCGACTCGGGCCCGGCGACGCCGCGGATGTTGCCCTGGCCGAACGGCACTTCGCCGGGCTTCATCGGCACCTTCTTCTCGACCGTGTAGGCGGCGAACGAGGCCAGCAGCGCACCGCCGCCGGGCAGCACGCCGAGGATGGAGCCCAGCGCCGTGCCGCGCATCACCGCCGGCCAGGCACGCTTGAAGTCGTCCCGCGTCGGCCACAGGCCCTTCACGTCCTTCGTGAAGACCTCGCGGTGCTCGGCCGGCATGCCCAGGTTGGCGATGATCTCGCCGAAGCCGAACACGCCCATCGCGATGGCGACGAAGCCGATGCCGTCGGTCAGCTCGGGAATGTCGAAGCTGTAGCGCGGCACGCCCGAGATCACGTCGGTGTTGATCTGGCCGAGCAGCAGCCCGAGCAGGATCATCGCGATCGCCTTGACCAGCGAGCCCGAGGCCAGCACCACGGCGCCGATCAGGCCCAGCACCATCAGCGAGAAGTACTCGGCCGGGCCGAACTTGAAGGCCAGCTCGGTGAGCGGCGGCGCGAACGCGGCGATGATGATGGTGCCGACGCAGCCGGCGAAGAACGAGCCCAGGCCGGCCGCTGCCAGCGCCGCACCGGCGCGGCCCTTGCGGGCCATCTGGTAGCCGTCGATCGCGGTCACGACCGAGCTGCTTTCGCCCGGCACGTTGATCAGGATGGCGGTCGTCGAGCCGCCGTACTGCGCGCCGTAGTAGATGCCGGCCAGCATGATCAGCGCCGGCGTCGCGTCGAGCGCGTAGATGCTGGGCAGCAGCATCGCGATGGTCGCCACCGGGCCCAGGCCCGGCAGCACGCCGATCAGCGTGCCGAGCACGGCCCCGCCGAAGGCATAGGCCAGGTTGATCCAGGTGAAGGCGACGCCGAAGCCGAGAATCAGGTTGTTGATGAGTTCCATGGTCGGTTCCTCAGCCCACGAAGGTCGGCCACAGCGGGATCGTCAGCTTCAGACCCCAGATGAAGATCACCCAGCTGCCGATGGTCAGCACGATGGCGTTGATGAGCGCGTCCTTCCAGTGGAATTCGTCGCCGGCGGCGGCCGCCACCACCACCAGGATCGGCAGCGCGATGACCATGCCCAGATGCGGCAGCACCCAGCCGAACGAAGCCACCGACAAGGTGATGATGGACAAGGGCTTCCAGGCCCAGGGGCCGATGGGATCGCCGCCTTCGACCTCGAAGGTCAGCGCCTTGAACAGCACCGCGCCGCCGAGGACGGCCATCAGCAGCCCCAGGCCGAACGGGAAGTAGCCCGGGCCGGGCCGGGCCGAAGCGCCGAAGCTGTAGTTCGTGGCGCCCCACGCAAACGCGATGCCGGTGACGATGAACATCAGTCCGGACCAGAAATCCTTCTGGCTCTTGATTTTCAAGGCTTGTCTCCTCTGAGGGTATCGCGGCTCATTCTAGGCAGCGCAGCCCCTGCGGCGGATGTGGTTTCCACGTAAGGCTCAGGAGAGGCCCGGTGTGCTGCGCAGCACCTCGTCGATCGTCGTCACCCCTTCGGCGACCTTCATCGCGCCGGCCAGGCGCAGCGGTTTCATGCCGTCCTTGATGGCCTGGCGGCGCAAGGCCACCGCGTCCAGCGCCGGGTGCACGGTGGCGCGCGCCGCCTCGGTCATGACCAGCAGCTCGTACAGGCCGGCGCGGCCGCGGTAGCCGGTGTGGCGGCATTCCAGGCAGCCCACCGCCTTGTGCGCGCGCACGCCGCCGGAAAGGCGCCACGGCCGGCTCATCTCTTCCAGGCTCTCGCGCGTGGTTGCTTCGTCGCGCACCTTGCACGCCGTGCACAAAGTGCGTGCCAGCCGCTGCGCGAGCACGCCGATGACGGTGGCCGCGATCAGGTACGGCGGCACGCCCAGGTCGGCCAGCCGCGTGATGGCGCCGGCCGAGTCGTTGGTGTGCAGCGTGCTGAACACCAGGTGCCCGGTCAGCGCGGCCTGGATCGCCATTTCGGCGGTGGCCAGGTCGCGGATTTCGCCGACCATGATGATGTCCGGATCCTGCCGCATCAGCGCGCGCAGGCCTTCGGCGAAGCCCATGTCGATGGCGCCGTGCACCTGGGTCTGGTTGAACGACGACTCGATCATCTCGATCGGGTCTTCGATGGTGCAGACGTTGACCTCTTCGGTCGACAGCGACTTCAGCGTCGAGTACAGCGTCGTCGTCTTGCCGCTGCCGGTCGGCCCGGTGACGAGGATGATGCCGTGCGGCTTGGCGATCAGCTCCTGCCAGCGTGCGGCCTCGGCAGCGCCGAAGCCCAGCGCCTCCACGTTCTTGACCACCGTTTCGGGGTCGAAGATGCGCATCACCATCTTTTCGCCGAAGGCGGTGGGCAGGGTCGACAGCCGCATCTCGACCTCGCCGCCGGATTGACCATCGACAGACGGCCGCACCGTCTTGATGCGCCCGTCCAGCGGCCGCCGGCGTTCGACCACGTCCATGCGGCCGAGCAGCTTGATGCGCGCCGTCATCGCGTTCATCACCGTCAGCGGCACCTGGTAGACGGTGTGCAGCACGCCGTCGATGCGGAAACGGATCGCGCCCATCTCGCGCCGCGGCTCCAGATGGATGTCGCTGGCGCGCTGGTCGAAGGCGTACTGCCACAGCCAGTCGACGACCTGGACCACGCCCTGGTCGTTGGCGTCCAGCGCCTTGTTCGTCTTGCCGAGCTCGACCAGCTGCTCGAAGCTGGCGCTGGACGAGGTTTCGCCGCTCTTCTGCGCCGCGCGCACCGACTTGGCCAGTGCGTAGAACTCGGTCGTGAAGCGGCGCACGTCGTCGGGGTTGGACACCACCAGGCGCACGCTGCGCCGGGTGTGGGCCTCGATCTCGGGCACCCAGGCGGTGTCGAAGGGCTCCGCGGTGGCGATCGTCACCTCGGTGGCCGACATCGCCACCGGCAGCGCGCGCCGGCTCTCGGCGTAGTGCACGCTCATCACGTCGGCGACGCGGCCGACATCGGCACGCAGCGGGTCGATGCGCAGGTAGGGCAACAAGGCGCGGCCGGCCAGCCATTCGGTCAGCGCCTCGGTGTCCAGCGCCTTGCCGCCGATGCGCACCAGCCCGGCGCCGCCCAGCCGCACCAGCGCGTGCAGCGCGGAAGCGCCGGCGCCGAAGCGGCGCGTCACGCGTTCGGCGTCGTCGGCACTGATCCAGCCGTCGTCGCGCAGCCAGCCGAGCAGCATGCGCCAGTCAAGGCGGCCGGTGTGCGGGGGAGCGGGCTTGTGCTTCATGCCTCTTCGTCGGGTGCTGATGCATACGGCCGCAACATGCGCAGCCACTTGCGCGCCGGCAGGCCATAGGCGCCGAAGCGGGCCTCGATGGTAGCGGCGCGTTCGAGCAGCACGTTGCGCTCCGGCATCCGGACGTTACGGCTTGCGATGACCACCGTGTTGCCTTCGCGCGTCGGCCGCAGGCTCCAGACCTGCTGCGCGCCGAAGACCGCGGCGATGCGCTCGGCGCTGCGCTCGAAGCTGGCATCGCGGCCGAACAGGTTCACGCTCATCACGCCGCCGTCGTCGAGCACGCTTCGGCAGTCGGCGTAGAAGGCTTCGTCGTCGAGCACCGGCGCCGCGGCTTCGTGGTCGTACAGGTCGACATGCAGCAGCTGCACGCTCTGCGGCTCGGCCTGCTCGTGCAGCCAGCGGCCGGCATCGGCCACCACCACCGCCACCTCGGCCGGCAGGTGGAACCAGGCGCGGCCGATGTCGACGACCTGCGGGTTCAGCTCGACCACCGTGGTCGACATGCGCAAGGCCTTGTGCGTGAAGCGCGTGATGGCGCCGGCGCCCAGGCCGAGCTGCAGCGCGCGGCCGCGGCCCAGCTCTTCGCTCGGCAGCCAGAGCAGGCTGGCCAGCATGCGCTGCACGTATTCGAGCTCGACGACCTGGGGCTTGCGGATGCGCATCGCACCCTGCACCCAGATCGAACCCAGGTGAAGAAAACGCACGCCGGCCGATTCGCTGATCGTGGCTTCGGGAAGTTCGGTCATGCCAGATCGTATGCGGCGAACACGTCGCGCCAGGCGGCGAGCTTGCGTTCGAACGACCAGCTGGCGTTGGCCGGGCTGGTGGACGGCAGCCGTTGCACCGTCAAGCCGAGGGCGGCCAGATGACGCATCGCACGCGCCGACTCGCCGCCGTTGTGCGCCACCGCGCCCAGCGCGGGCGCGCGGCGGCGCAAGGCGGCGAAGTCGTTGTACTCGGCATCCTGGATCGCCGTGTCCAGGCTGCCTTCGCGGCGGCAGGCGGCGTACACGTCCCACAGGCCGAGGCCGCGGCGCTTGACTTCGGCCAGGCGCTCCGGGTACGGCAAGGCGCGCAGGTCGACGCTCCAGATCGCCGACAGGATGGGCCAGAAGTGGTTGCGCGGATAGGCGTAGTACTCGCCGGCCGCCAGCGATGCCGCACCCGGAAAGCTGCCCAGCACGACCAGCCGCGTGTTGCGGCCGATCACCGGCGGCAGGCCGACCAGCCGATCGCTCAAGCGCCCGCCCCGGCCAGTCGCGCCAACCGCGCCAACTGCGGAAGGGCGGCGCGCACGTTGGCCGACGTGATCGCCGCCGTCTGTTCCAGCGTCCAGCCGCGCAACGCCGCCAGCGTCTGGGCGATGCGCGGCAGCTCGGCCGGCTCGTTGCGGCTGGTTTCACCGGCGGCGCGCTGGGCCGCGGTGCGGTACAGCCAATGCGGCGGGATGTCCGGCGCGTCGGTTTCCAGCACCAGCGCGGTTTCCGGCAGCGTCGCCGCCAGTTCGCGGATCTGCAAGGCGCGCTCGAAGGTCATGGCGCCGCCGAAGCCGAGCTTGAAGCCGCGCTCGACGAACTGCCTGGCCTGCACCGCGCTGCCGTTGAAGGCGTGGGCGATGCCGCCGGGCACGTCGATGCGGCGCAGGCCCTGCAGCAGCGTGTCGGCCGAACGCCGCACATGCAGGATCGCCGGCAGGCCGGCGTCGCGCGCCAGCTTCAGCTGGGCGATGTAGAACTGCTGCTGGCGCTGCCGGTCCAGGCCCGGCACGAAGTGGTCCAGGCCGATCTCGCCCACCGCCACCAGGCGCGGGTCGTCGCGGTGGTGCGCCAGCGCGTCGCGCAGCCGTTCCATGTCGCCGTCGTCGGCCGCGTCGACGCACAGCGGGTGGATGCCCAGGGCATAGGCGGCGCCATGCCGGTGCGCCAGCTCGCGCACCGCGTCGAAGTTCGCCACCGCCACGGCCGGCAGCACCAGCTGCGTGACGCCGGCCGCGCGGGCGCGCGCCACCACCGCGTCGCGGTCGGCGCCGAACTCGGCCGCGTCGAGGTGGCAGTGCGAATCGATCCACATGGCGCGATGATGCGGCATGGCCGGGCAGGTGCAGGCCGGCGCGCAACGTGATACTGTCTTTCCGAACTGGGCGCAGGGACTCCTCCGATGAGAAAGGCTCCTCTCTACAGCCGTTCGCGCCGGCCTGCGGCCGCGCCCGAACAGACGCCGGCCGCCGCGCCGGAGCTGCCGCCACAGCCGCCGTCGCGCTGGCGCGCCTTCTTCGGGCGCCACCGCGGCCCGCTGTGGGGCACGGCCGGCGCGCTGCTGGCCTGCCTGCTGCTGGTCGGCGCCTTCGGCCTGCGGCCGGGCCAGCACGCCATCACGCAGGACGACATCGACGCCGCGGTGCGCCAGTCGCTGGAAAAGGAACCGCTGCCGTCGGCCGCCGCCAAGGCCTACGAGGCCATCGCCGGTTCGGTGGTGCGCGTGGTCGGCCTGATGGACGAGCACGACAACGGCGAAGACAACGCCGAGCAGCGCGCGATGGAGCGCAGCCTGGGCACCGGCGTCGTCATCGTCGACAACGGCACCATCCTGACTAACCTGCACGTGGTGTCGGGCGCAAAGCGGGTGCGCGTGCGCTTCGCCAACGGGCAGGAATCCGAAGCCCAGGTCATCGGCGTGCAGGCCGAGAACGACCTCGCGGTGCTGAAGGCCAGCACGCTGCCCGACGACCTGGAAGCCGCCACCATGCGCAGCACTGCCGACCTGCGCCCGGGCGACCACGTCATCGCCGTCGGCAACCCGTTCGGCATCGGGCCTTCGGTGAGCTACGGCGTCGTCTCCGGGCTGAAGCGCGAGTTCCGCTCCGAAGCCGGCGAACGCACGCTGACGAACCTGATCCAGTTCGACGCCGCCGCCAACCCGGGCAATTCCGGCGGCCCGCTGGTCACGATGGACGGCCACGTCGTCGGCATCGTCACCGCCATCCTCAACCCGTCGGAGCAGCGCACGTTCATCGGCATCGGCTTCGCCGTGCCGATCGAGAACGCCGCGTCGGCAGTCGGCATGCCACCCTTCTAGGAATGCAAATGCTTCACCGCAGAGGTGCAGAGGACGCAGAGGAGCCGCAGAGAACTTCAAAGTATTCCTCTGCGTTTCCTCTGCGCTCTCCGCACCTCTGCGGTGAATGAATTCGCATTCGAACCCGAGCCCAAGCCCATGACCGATCAAGCCGAATCCACCGCCACGCTGATGGAACGCGTGCTCTACGAAGTCAAGCGCGTCGTCGTCGGGCAAGACCGCTTCCTCGAACGTGTGCTCGTGGCGCTGCTGGCACAAGGCCATCTGCTCGTCGAAGGCGTGCCGGGGCTGGCCAAGACGCTGACCGTGAAGACGCTGGCGCGCGCCGTGCGCGGCAGTTTCAAGCGCATCCAGTTCACGCCCGACCTGGTGCCCGCCGACCTGGTCGGCACGCGTATCTACAACCAGAAGACGGGCGAGTTCGGCACGTCGCTGGGGCCGGTGTTCGCGAACCTGCTCCTCGCCGACGAGATCAACCGCGCGCCGGCCAAGGTGCAGAGCGCGCTGCTCGAAGTCATGCAGGAACGCCAGGTCACGATCGCCGGCGAGACGCACAAGGTGCCCGACCCCTTCGTCGTGATGGCGACGCAGAACCCGATCGAGACCGAGGGCACCTACCCGCTGCCCGAGGCCCAGGTCGACCGCTTCATGATGAAGGTGCTGGTCGACTACCCGACCGAGGCCGAAGAGTTCGTCATCGCCGAGCGCGTCACCGGCCCGGCCGTGGAGATCAACGCCGTCGCCGACACCTTCCAGCTGGCCGCGCTGCAGCGCGAATGCCGCGCCGTATACGTCGACCCGTCGCTGATCCAGTACGCGGTGAAGATCGTCAGCGCGACGCGCAATCCGGCCAAGTACGAACTCGCCGACACGGCCAAGTTCCTGACCTACGGCGCCAGCCCACGCGCCACCATCGGCATGATCGAAGGCGCGCGCGCGCTGGCCATGCTGCGCGGCCGCCGCTACGCGCTGCCCGAAGACGTGACCGACATGGTCGCCGACGTGATGCGGCACCGCCTGGTGCTGAGCTACGAAGCGCTGGCCGAAGGCATCAGCGCCGACGCCCTGGTGCAGCGCGTGCTGAAGAAGATTCCCGCCCCGGACAAGCCGCTGGCGCACGCCAAGTTCGACGGGGCCGAGAATGCCTGAAACGGCAGACCACCTGCTGCGCCGCCTGGAGTGGACGGTGATCCGCCGGCTCGACGGCCTGCTGCAGGGCGACTACCGCACGCTGCTGCGCGGCGCCGGCATCGACCTGGCCGACCTGCGCGAATACCAGCACCACGACGACGTGCGCCACATCGACTGGAACGTCACCGCGCGGCTGCAGCAGCCCTACGTGCGCCAGTTCATCGAAGACCGCGACCTGACCGCCTGGTTCCTGCTCGACCTGTCCGGCAGCGTCGACTTCGGCTCCGGCGAGACCACGAAGCTCGGCGTGTCATCGGGCTTCGTCGGCGCCTTGTCGCGCGTCATCACGCGCCATGGCAACCGCGTCGGCGCGGTGTTCTACGGCAACCAGGTCGACTTCGTGCTGCCGCCGGGCGCGTCGCGCCTGCATGTGCTGAACCTGCTGCAGCGCATGCGCCGGCCGACACCACGGCCAGCAGCCGCGGGCAACGGCACCGCGCTGGCCGATCTGCTGCAGGCGGCGGCCGGCGTCATCAAGCGCCGCTCGCTGGTCTTCGTGGTGTCCGACTTCATCAGCGCGCCGGGCTGGGAAGACGCGTTGGCGCGGCTGGCGCAGCGCCATGAGGTCATCGCGGTGCGGCTGTTCGACCCGGCCGAGATGGCGCTGCCGGATGTCGGCCTGGTCACCGTGGAAGACGCCGAGACCGGTGAGCAACTGCTCATCGATGCCGCCGACCCGGGCTTTCGCGAACGCTATGCCGCCATCGCCGACGAACAGGAAGCGGCCTTGCGGCAAGCGCTGGCGCGCTCCGGCGCCGACACGCTGGAGCTGGCCACCGACGACGATCTGCTCGACGCGCTGCTGCGCTTTGCCGACCTGCGCCGCCAGCGCGCGCGGCTGAAGGCGCCGCTGCGCTTCCCGGCGCATCTGAAGGCGCGCGCCGAACTCACCGGGGCCAGTGCATGAGCTTCATCTGGCCGAACCTGCTGTGGTCGCTGCTGGCCCTGCCGCTGCTGGTGCTGAGCTACTTCTGGATCCTGCGCAAACGGCGCAAGAGCACGGTGCGGCTGGCCAGCATCGCGCTGGCCAAGCAGGCGCTGGGCAAAGGCCCGGGCTGGCGCCGCCATGTGCCGCCGCTGCTGCTGCTGCTGGCCTTCGCGACGCTGCTGTTCACGCTGGCGCGACCCACCGCGACCATCACGCTGCCGATGGCCGAGCGCACCATCATCCTGGCGATGGACGTCTCCGGCAGCATGCGCGCCGAAGACGTGAAGCCGAACCGGCTGGTGGCTTCGCAGGAAGCGGCCAAGGCCTTCGTCTCCGAACTGCCGCGCGAGGTGCGCATCGGCGTCGTCTCGTTCGCCGGCACCGCCGCGGTGGTGCAGGCGCCGACAACCAGCCGCGACGACGTCGTCGCCGCCATCGACCGCTTCCAGCTGCAGCGCGGCACGGCCATCGGCAGCGGCATCGTGCTCAGCCTGGCGACGCTGTTCCCCGACGCCGGCATCGACATCCAGCAGATCACCGGCCAGCGCAACATGCCGCGCATGCTCGGCGACAAGGATCCGAAGAAGGAATTCACGCCGGTGCCGGCGGGTTCGTACAACTCGGCCGCGGTGATCCTGCTGACCGATGGCCAGCGCACCACCGGCCCGGACCCGATCGACGCCGCGAAGATGGCTGCCGAGCGCGGCATTCGCGTCTACACGGTGGGCATCGGCACGACGCAAGGCGAGATCATCGGCTTCGAAGGCTGGAGCATGCGCGTGCGGCTGGACGAAGAGACGCTGAAGAACATCTCGCTGCTGACGCATGGCGAATACTTCTACGCCGGCACCGCCGAAGACCTGAAGAAGGTCTACCAGTCCCTGAGCTCGCGCATGGTCGTCGAGCGCAAGGAAACCGAGATCAGCGCCCTGTTCGCCGGCGCCGGCGCGCTGCTGGCGCTGCTGGCGGCCGGGTTGTCGCTGTGGTGGTTCGGGCGGGTGCTGTAGACGGCCCTCACCCCCTCTACCCTGGCTTGCTCCGGAGTTGCTGGGCGGATACCATATCACCCATACTTTTCCGTATGGGTGACCCATATGAAGACAACGGTGGAACTGTCCGACGACTTGTTCGCGCGCTCGCGTGCAGTGGCACAGCGTGACGGCGACACGATGCGCACGCTCATCGAAGAAGGCCTGCGCCTGGCGCTGGCGGCACGCGAGCAGCGCCCACGAAGTGCACCGTTCAAGTTCCGCACGTTCGGCGGCAAGGGCACGTCGGCCGGCCTGACACCCGAGTTCGAAGGCGCGGGCTGGGAAAGCATCCGCGACGCCGCCTACGGCAGCGAGCCGGCGTGATCGCGATCGACACCAACCTGCTGGTGTACGCGCACCGGTCCGATGCCGCTTTTCACGAAGCAGCGCGCAACTGCGTCGAACAGCTGGTCGGCTCGGGCGCGCCCTGGGCACTGCCATGGCCCTGCGTTCACGAATTCATCGCCGTCGTGACCCACCCGCGCATCTACAAGCGCCCGACGCCGCTGGCCCAGGCCATGGCCGAGTTGCGCGCGCTGGCCGCCAGCGGCAACGCCCACCTGCTGGCCGAGGCCCCGGGCTACTTCGAGCGACTCGAAGCACTGGCGACCGCGGCCCACGTCAGCGGCGGCGCCATTCACGACGCGCGCATTGCCGCGCTGTGCCTGAACCACGGCGTGCGGGAACTCTGGTCGGCCGACCGCGATTTCTCGCGCTTTGCCAACCTGCGTGTGCGCAACCCGCTGCAGCCGGCCTGACCGAAGCAACGGCCTCAGGCCCCTGCCGCCCGCCAATCCTCGCCGACAAACATCGCCCGCTCCGCCTTGCGCCGGCGCGTCAGGCCGGCCATGGGTTGCAGCACGCCGTTGACCGTGCCCTTGTTCCAGACAAGGAACTGCTCGGCAGCGCCGGCATAGTCGCCGGCGTTGAGCTTCTTCAGCAGCGTCGACGAACCCAGCCGCCCGGGGCCGAGGTTGAAGGTGAAGGCCAGCAGCGCGCCGAACTGGCCGTCGTCCAGTGCCACCGACACCAACCGTGACACGTCGCGGCTGGTGTCGACCAGGTCGCCGTGCAGCATTGCGACGGCTTGCGCCAGCGTGATGCCGCCCGGGTACAGCGCACGCGCCGTGGCCTTCTTGTCCGGGCCGCGCAGCCAGGCGCCGCCGCCGCCCGGTGCGGCGATGGCGTGGCCCCAGCCGATGGTCCAGATGCCGACGGGGTCGAGGTAGGCGTCGAGGTTGACGGTGGACGGGTCGCCGTCCGGAATGCCTTCGAAGCTCTTGATCAGCTCGATCGCCTCGTCGGGCACGTCGCGCAAGGGTCCGGCCATGGGCTGTCTCCTCCGTCTTCAGGGTGCAGGGATTGTGGGCAGCACCGGCGCAGCGGCAATCCCCATCTTTACCGACACGGCGCGCCGGGCCGCGGCCTATGATCGTTGCCGCCACATTCGCGAAAGCACCGGCATGTCCACCCAGTCTCTCGAGTCGATGATCACGGCGTTGTTCACCGCCCCGGGCCGCGCGGCCGTGCAGGCCGAAGCCGGCTACCGCCAGATCTGGGCCGACTGGCTGACCGCCAACAAGGCGCTGTTCGGCAACAACGTCGAAGCGCTGGCCAAGCAGATGCCGCAGGCCCCGGTGATGAAGTTCAGCGGCGTGCTCGAACTCGCGCTGACGATGCGCGTGGCCTCGGTCAGCCAGGTCGACGGCAGCCTGACGCTCGGGGCCGGGCCGGTCAGCGTCTCGGGCGGCTACTTCAGGCAAAGCTCGGAAGAGAGCTCGATGACGGTCCGCGGCACCTTCACGCTGACGAATGCCGAGGTCGACATGAGCACCTACCTGGCCCGCAGCGGCCTGACGCCGGCCGACCCCGCGTCGCTGGACAAGGCGATCGCCTTCCTCGGCACCAAGCCTGCGCTGCCGGCGAAATGAGCGACGCCGACACGCCGCCGCAGCAACCCGATGCGGCGATGCTGGAAGACGTGCTCGTCGCGCTGCAGAAGACCTTCAGCCGCCTCAGCGCCACCACCGCCACGCGCGGCAGCGACGAACACCGTGACAAGGCGCGCGCGCTGATCGTCGGCGATGTGGCTTTCGAGATCTCGCTGAACGTCGCGCCGCAGCCCGGCCACGACTCCGAAGGCTCGGCGCTGGCCGCCGAACACCTGCGCTACTGCGCCGACGGCAGCGGCTTCCCGCTCAAGCTCAGCGGCCGCATCGCCACCGATGTGCGCCACGTCGCACCGCCCGAGGCCGAGCCATGAACGGCGACAACGTCACCACGCTGGCCGCACCCGGCATCGACGAGGTCTTCATGAAGACCGTCGAATCGCTGCGCGAACGCATCGACAAGCTGCACACCGAGAGCCGCGCCTTCGCGTCGACGAACCCGTCGTTCGTGCAGGCCCGCATCGACGTCGTCGACATCGAGATGACGTTCAAGAGCGTCAGCATGGATTCGAGTTCGGGCCTGGCCAAGCTGCTGTTCTCCGACAAGCAGACCAGCAGCACGCTGGAGCTGAAGCTGACGACGCGGCTGCGGGTGGAGTGACGGACCCTTCACCCCGCCGCCTCCACCACCATCTGCACCCGCTGCTGCCCGTTCCATTCGTCCAGGCTGAGCCGGAAGGCCATGCGCACGCGGTCGGGCAGCGGCTCGGCGTGGCCGAACCAGATCGCGTCGCGCTGCGTGCCGGCGTGCTGCAGGCGCAGCTTCATGTGCTTGTCGCCGACCAGGCGCTGCTGCAGCACCTGCACGTCGTCGCAGAACACCGGCGCTTCGAAGCCCTGGCCCCAGACCTGGGCATCGAGCAAGGCCACCGTCTGGGCGTTGAACCATTCAACGGCCAGCGGGCCGTCGGTGCGCAGCGTGCGCGTCAGCGTGGCCGCGTCCAGCCATTCGCCGGCGACGCCGCGCAAGGCGGCGTCGAAGGTCGCGAAGCCGTCTTCGGCCAGCGTGCAGCCGGCCGCCATGGCGTGGCCGCCGAAGCGCAGCAGCAGCCCCGGGTGCCGCTTGGCCACGAGGTCCAGCGCGTCGCGCAGGTGGAAGCCCGGGATCGAGCGGCCCGATCCCTTCAGCGCGCCGTCGGCACCGCGCGCGAAGGCGAAGGTCGGGCGGTGCAGCTTGTCCTTGACGCGGCCGGCGACGATGCCGACCACGCCTTCGTGGAACGACGCGTCGAAAAGCGACACCGCCGGCGGCGTGTCGTCGAAGGTCATGGCCTCGATCGCGGCTTCGGCGCGCTCGCGCATGCCGGCTTCGACTTCGCGCCGTTCGCGGTTGATGGCGTCGAGCTGCGCCGCCAGTTCGGCCGCGCGCGTGGCGTCGTCGGTCAGCAGGCATTCGATGCCCAGCGTCATGTCGGCCAGCCGGCCGGCGGCGTTGATGCGCGGGCCCAGAGCGAAGCCGAAGTCGAAGGCCGCGGCGCGTGCCGGCTCGCGCCGTGCGGCGGCGAACAGCGCGGCCACGCCCGGCTGCATGCGGCCGGCGCGGATGCGCTTCAGGCCTTGCGCGACCAGGCGGCGGTTGTTCGCGTCGAGCTTGACGACGTCGGCCACAGTGCCCAGCGCCACCAGGTCGAGCAACGCATCCAGCCGCGGCTGGCTGGCGGCGTCGAAACGGCCACGCTGGCGCAGTTCAGCCCGGGTGGCGAGCAGCACGTAGAACATGACGCCGACACCGGCCAGCGCCTTGCTCTCGAAGCTGCAGCCGGGCTGGTTCGGATTGACGATCACGTCGGCCACCGGCAGCACGGCCACGCCGGCTTCGAGCGCCGGCAGATGGTGGTCGGTCACCAGCACCGCCATGCCGAGCGCGCGTGCATGCGCCACGCCGGCCAGGCTGGCGATGCCGTTGTCGACCGTCACCAGCAGATCGGGGCGGCGCTCGCGCGTCAGGTCGACGATGGTCGGCGTCAGGCCGTAGCCGTGCACGGCGCGGTCGGGCACGACGTAGCTCAGGCGCTCGCGCGGCACGCCCAGCATCGCCAGCCCGCGCAAGGCCACGGCGCAGGCGGTGGCGCCATCGCAGTCGTAGTCGGCGACGATGCAGATGCGCTGGCCCTTGTCGATGGCGTCGGCCAGCAGCCGGCCGGCTTCGACCGCACCGAGCAGGCCAGCGGGCAACAACAGCTTGGCCAGGCCGTCGTCCAGATCGTCGGCGCTGCGCACGCCGCGGGCCGCGAGCAGGCGCGCCAGCAGCGGGTGCACGCCGGCCTGTTCGAGCGCGAAGCTCACGCGCGGCGGGACATCACGGGTTTGCAGGATCACAAGGTCTCCAGGAGTGCGGCCGGCGCCGGGCGCGACCACATCGAACGCAGGCGCTGCCAGCGGCCACTGCCGGCACTGCAGGTGGCCGACGAACGTTCGCCGCACAAGCTCAACCGCACCGTCTCGCCACGCCGGTGTGCCGCGTGCAGCTCGGCGATCGGGCCTTCGTCCAGCGTGTCCCAGGCCTTGACCCAGGCCGCCCAGTCTTCGGCCAGCGCCGGGCTGCGCAAGCGCGCGTCGACGAACGGTGCCGTGCCGGTGGGGCCTTGAGCGACGCCGCAGCCGCTGAGCCAGAAGCTGTTCACCGGCAGCAGACCCTGCGCTTCGCGGCGCTCGTTGATCGGGTGCGTGTACAGCAGCATCTGGACTTCGTTCTGCAGGCGGCGCACCAGGCGCACGGCGGCATCCTCGGTCAGCCAGCGGTCGACGTTGCGGCCGATGACGCGGTCCAGCGACGCGCAGCGCAATTGGGCCAGGCTTTCGTGCGCCACGTACCAGCGCTGCGGCGCGCCGTACAGCATGGCGAAGCCTTCGCTGGTGAAGAGGTCCTGCACGGCTTCGAACAGCGCGCGCGAGCCGGCATCGTCCAGCACCAGCGCGGCCGGGTCGAGCAGGCTGACCTGGTCGGTGCCCAGGTGCCAGTGCACCGGCGTCACCAGGCCCCAGGCCAGGTCGTTCGGCGTCAAGCCGTCCGCGGCCGCCAGCCAGGCCGCCCACGGCAAGGCGCCGTCGCCGCCGGCAAAGCCCAGCGCCCCCGCCAGCGCACGTTCATGCGGCGGCGTGAAGCTCCATTCGTCGCCGTCGTCGCGGGCCACGTCGGGCAGCGCCGACAGCAGCGCGCGCAGCTGCGGCAGCGCCAGGCTGCGCAGTGCCGCGCGGCCGGCGTCGGACAGCGGGGCCGCGAAAGGGACGATCAGATGCATGGCCGCGATTATCCCGGGCGCTCGGGTAGCATCGCCCGCTCAATGAACCTTCCCTACGAGTGGCAAGTCGGCTGGCGCTACACGCGGGCCGGCCGCGCCGGCCGGCGCAACGGCTTCATCTCCTTCATCTCCGGCGTTTCGGTGCTCGGCATCGCGCTCGGCGTGGCCGCGCTGATCATCGTGCTGTCGGTGATGAACGGCTTCCAGAAGGAAGTGCGCGACCGCATGCTCAGCGTCATCTCGCACATCGAGGTCTTCGACGCCGCCGGCGGCGCCCTACCCGACTGGCAGGCCACCGCCACGGCGGCGAAGCGCAACCCGCAGGTCATCGGTGCCGCGCCCTTCGTCGCGGCGCAGACGCTGATCGGCCGCGGCGACGAGCTGCGCGGCGCCATCGTGCGCGGCATCGACCCGGCCGAAGAAGCCAAGGTCACGGACCTGGCGCGCCAGCTGCGCGACACCACGCTGGCCGGGCTGAAGCCGGGCGAGTGGAACGTGGTGCTCGGCGCGGAGCTGGCGCGGCTGCTCGGTGCGCGCGTCGGCGACAAGGTGACGATCGCCGCGCCGGGCGGCCAGGTCACGCCGGCCGGCGTGGTGCCGCGGCTGAAGCAGTTCACACTGGTCGGCACCTTCGAAGCCGGCCACTACGAATACGACAGCGGCCTGGCGCTGGTGGCGCTGGACGATGCCGCGAAGCTGTTCCGCAGCGAAGGCCCGACCGGCGTGCAGCTGCGCCTGAAAGACGTGCACCAGGCCCGCGGCGTCGCGGCCGAACTGGCGCAGAGCCTGGGGCCGGCGGTGATCCTGCGCGACTGGACACGCACCAACCGCAACTGGTTCGACGCGGTGCAGATCGAGAAGCGGCTGATGTTCATCATCCTGACGCTGATCGTCGCGGTGGCGGCGTTCAACCTCGTCTCGACGCTGGTCATGACCGTCACCGACAAGCGCGCCGACATCGCCATCCTGCGCACGCTCGGCGCCAGCCCGCGCTCGATCATGGGCGTGTTCATCGTGCAAGGCGCCACGGCCGGCATCATCGGCACGCTCAGCGGCGTGCTGTTCGGGCTGCTGATCGCCTTCAACATCGACATCATCGTCCCCGCGCTGGAACGGGCCTTGGGCGTGGCCTTCCTGCCGGGCAGCATCTACGTCATCAGCCGCATGCCGAGCGAGCCGCTGGCGACCGACATCGTGCCCATCGTCGTGATCTCGCTGCTGCTGTCGTTCGCGGCCACGCTGTACCCGAGCTGGCGCGCCAGCCGCGTCAACCCGGCGGAGGCGCTGCGCTATGAATGATGCGGTGCTGCGGTGCACGGCGCTGCACAAGCGTTATGTCGAAGGCCGTGGCGATGACGCGCTCGACGTGCAGGTGCTGCAAGGCGTGAACCTGACCGTCCACCGTGGCCAGACGCTGGCCATCGTCGGCGCGTCGGGCTCGGGCAAGAGCACGCTGCTGCACCTGCTGGGCGGGCTGGACGCGCCGACCTCGGGGCGTGTCGAGCTGATGGGCCGCGACTTCGGCGCCATGGATGCGGCCGAGCAAGGCCGCTGGCGCAACCGGCATCTCGGCTTCGTCTACCAGTTCCACCACCTGCTGCCCGAGTTCAGCGCGCTCGACAACGTGGCGATGCCTTTGCGCATCCGCCGCGAAACGCCGGAAGCCGCGCGCGCCGCGGCGCGCAAGGTGCTGGCCAGCGTGGGCCTGGCGCAGCGCGAGGCGCACCACCCGTCGCAGCTGTCGGGCGGCGAGCGCCAACGTGTCGCGATCGCGCGCGCGCTGGTGGCGCGGCCGGCCTGCGTGCTGGCCGACGAACCCACCGGCAACCTCGACCGCCACACCGCCGACGGCGTGTTCGAGCTGATGCTCAGCCTGGCGCACGAGCAAGGCACGGCCTTCGTCGTCGTGACGCACGACGCCAGCCTGGCCGCGCGCTGCGGCAATACCTTGCAGCTGGCCGGCTGAGCTACCGGTTGACCGACGGGTTGACCTAGGGGCTGATCTTCAGCGTCAGCTTGTAGCTGGCATTGCCGCGCGTGGCGCCGACCACGACCAGGTAGCTGCCGCTGTCAGGCAGCGCGCCGTCCCAGGCCTGGGCATCGTCGTCGGCACCGGCACCGGGCAGGCTGCTGCCTTCGATGTCGTCGCCGGGCTGGGTGGGCCGCTTCGCACCCGGCCGCCAGACCTGCAGCGCGGCGTTCTTTTCCAGCGCGCTGACGCCCAGGCTGGCCTGCTGCCCGGCCCGCGCCGTGAAGCGCCAGTAGTGCACTTCGCCGCGCACGACCGAGTCACGGACGGTGACGCTGGTGTGCCCGGGCGCGAAACGCAGCTCGCGCACCCGCTCGGCAGGCCCGGCGTCGGCCTGGGCAGCGCCGGGCACCCAGACGGCCAGCATCAGCAGCAAGCAGCACAGCACTCGTCTCATCGCGTCATTCCACCAGAAAGTAGCGCGCACGGTAGTAGTAGCGCATGCGGTCGTCGAGACCGTTGGTGCCGCCGTTGATGACCTTCGTGATCTTGCGGATCTCATCGGAATCGGCCAGCGCATTGAGCTTGTGCGTGTCCCAGAACCAGCCGGCCGCACCGACGGCCAGCACGGGGTCGGTGGCCACGGTCGTCCAGTTGCCATCATGGGTGAGATCGCGGCCCGCGGCCTTGCCGAACGCGATGTAGTTGGTGCGGCCGGTGAGCTGGATCAGGCCGCGGCCCTTGAAGCGCTTGCCATCGCCCTTCTCGGAGTTGCCCAGGTCCTTGCGACCTTCGTAGGCCGAGCCGTCGGCCAGCTCCGAGGCATAGACGAAACACAGGCTTTCGTGCGCCAGCTGCGCCAGGAAGTGCGCGCGCCGCAGCGGCGTGTTGATCGAGCGCAGCGCCATCTCCGTGACCAGGTGCTTGAAGTAGCGGGCAATGCTGGCCGGCGTGGCGCTGGTCATGATGGCCGCGAGCTTGTCTTCGTCGAAGTCGCTGGACAGCATGCGCCGCAGCCGATACAGCTCGGTGCTGCGCGGCTCGATGCGGCGGGTGACCTCGCCCTCCTGGTGCATGAAGCGCTCCTGGAAGAAGCGGATGCGCGCGATCAGCGCCCCGTCGCAGCGGCCGGTGAGCTTCAAGGGGGTCGCATTGCGAAAGCACCAGGCGCTGTTGAGCAGCACCTTCAGCGCAATCACATCAGCCTTCAGATTGTGGCCGCGATGGCCGACCGACATTCGCAAGCACATGCAAACCGGGCTTCGTCGCAAGGGTGGGCGGGAGTGTAGAGCAGCGCACGGCCAGCGCTCTACCCAACGTCGGACGTGTTGGCGTCCACGTGCACGATGCGGTCGCGTCCGCCGTGCTTGGCCTGGTACAGCGCGGCGTCGGCAGCCGCGATCATCGCGTCGACACCGGTGCTGGCAGACGGCTCCAGACCGATGGCGCCGAACGAACACGTCACGGTGATCGCGGTGTCGCCGACGTGCATCGCCGAAGCGGCGATGACGGCATGGATCCTCGACAGGCGCTCGTGGTTTTCGGTCACGCTCGAGCCGAGCCCGGGCAGGACCAGCACGAACTCTTCGCCCCCATAACGGCCGATGGCATCGTAGGGCCGGATGGCCGCCGACAAGCGCTGCACGAACTCGCACAGCACGGCGTCGCCCACCGGGTGGCCGTGCGTGTCGTTGACGCGCTTGAAGTGGTCGATGTCCGCCAGCACCAGCGTCAGCGACTGGTTCTCGCGCCGGGTGCGCCCGAGCTCGCGTTCGAGAATGTCGAGGATCGCGCGCCGGTTCCAGGCGCCGGTCAGGGCGTCCCTGGTCGCCAGCTCGCGCAGCCGCTCCCGCGAGTCTTCGAGTTCCCGCGTGCGTTCGCGCACCAGGGCCTGCAGCCGCTGTTCCGAGCGCACCAGCACCCGCGTTCGCCACCACGACCAGGCCCAGACCAGGCCCAGCGCGAGCACGGCGCAGGCGGCGTAGAAGGCACGCGTGGCCCACCACGGCGGCGTGATCTCGAAGTCGAGCGCCACGCTGCCCGATGGCGACCCGCGCTCCAGGTCCGTGGAGCGGGCCTCGAAGCGGTAGCTGCCGGCCGGCAGGCCGGTCAGGCGCACGTCGGGGTGCGGCGCCACGGTCCACCGGTCGTCGAAGCCGGCGAGCCGGTATTCCAGCGCGACGGCATTGCGGTTGCGGTAGGCGGGCGTCGCCAGTGCGATCTCCAGCGCCTCGCGCGACCAGGGCAGCGTCAATCGGCGATCGGCCGGCAGCGACTCGCCGCCGCGACGCACCGACTGCAGGGTCACGACGCCCGGCGCGAAGGTGGACAAGGCCTCCGGGGCGATCATGTGAGAGACGCCGCGGCTGGTGCCGATCCAGATCGTGCCGTCGACGTCCTCGTACAAGGCTCGGCCCGAGGTGTCGTTCCAGATCAGTCCGTCGCGCTGGTCGAGCAGGCGCCACAGGTGCCCGTTCCACACCGCCACGCCACCATCGGTGCTGGCCCACAGCCAGCCGCGCCGGTCTTCCAGCAGCGCGACGATGCTGCGCCCGCGCAGCAGTGGCGGCGTGATGTCGGTGACGACGATCGCTTCGCCATGCAGCACCAGCCGGCGCAGCCGGTGGTCCACGCTTGCCACGACGACCGTGCCGTCGCGCAGGCAGGCGATGGTTTCCTCGCCGCCGCCGTCGCGGCCGGGCTCGAGCACGCGCGGCGCCACCCAGCGCCCGTTGGCCCAGCGCGCGATGCCGGGTTCGCCGGCGAACCACAGCGTGCCGTCGGAGCCTTGGCACAGGTCCAGGAACACGCCCTTGGCCGTCTCGTCGACGCGACGGGGCTTGGCCCCGGGCTCGCCGGCCTGCCAGCGGAGCACGCCCACGTCGGTGGCGATCCACAGCTCGCCGTCGCCATCGCGCAGCATGCGGTAGACGATCGGGCCCGGGTCGAAGCTCGTGACGGCTTCGGGCTGCGCCCGCGGCCCCGCGCCGTAGCGCAGCCAGCTCCCGCCGAAGGTGCCGGCCCACAGGCCGCCGGCGCCATCCGGGACCAGCGCCGACACCTCGCGCGCGGCCGGCATGTCGCGACCCGCGGCAACGAAGCGGCGCGTGGCCGGATCGAAGGCGACCAGGCCGCCGCCGGTTGCGACATGCAGGCGCGCCGGGCTGCCGGCCGGCCCAACGCGCAGAGTCGTCCACACGGGGGACCGCGGCAGGCCGTCGGCCACCGACCAGTTCTCCCACCAGCCGTAGCCGCGCCACTGCAGCACGCCGGAGCCGAGCTGACCCAGCCACACCGTGCCTTCACGATCCGTCAACATGGCGCGCAGCTTGCCGCCCAGCGGCAGCCCGGCGTCGATGCCGAAACGCTGCCACGCCAGGCCATCCCAGCGCAGCAAGGCCTGCGGCACTGCGGTCAGGATGCGGTGCTCCGCATCCTCGACCAGCGGGTACATGGCGACCGGATCGTCGACGATCTGCGCATCGCCACGGTCGATGAAGCGCGCGGCGCCGGCCGGCAGTTGCACCACGCCGTGCGAACCGCGCGCCCACAGCGCGCCGTCGCGGCTGCGCAGCAGCGAGAACCAGCGCTGAGGCGGCACGCCACGCTCGGCATCCCAGACGTCCAGCTGCCCGGCGTGCATGCGGCACAGCGCCTTGCCGCAGCCGAGCCAGAATTCGTCGGCGCCGGTGGCCAGCACGCTGGTCAGCTGGCGCAGCGGCGCGTGCGCTGCCACCTGCGCGGCGGGCAGGCCGTCGCTCAGCTGCCAGTGGGCGCCGCCATCGCTGCTGCTGACCGCCAGCAGCCGGCGGTCGCCATCGACGACCCAGAGCCGGTCGGGACCGGCCAGCGCAAGGGCCTGCGGGAAGAAGACCGACAGCGCCTTCCCCGCGTGGTCGACGCGGCGCAGTGTGTCCTTGTGCCGCACGAAAAGGCCGTCGCCGGTGCCGATCCAGATGCGGCCGGCCGTGTCGGCGGCGAGCGCGTTCACGGTGTTCAGCCCCTGGTCGCCGCCGATGCGCTCGAAGCGCTCGCCGTCGAAGCGGTAGAGGCCGTTTTCGGTGCCGACCCAGATGAACCCGGCGCTGTCTTGCGCGAGTGCCCGCGCAGCCAGGTTGTTCAGGCCTTCGGCCTGGCCATATTCGCGCAGCGACAATTGCTCGGCCTGTGCCAGCAGCGCCATGGCGAGCAAGCATCCGCACAGCCATGCGCGGCCGGCGCGGGACCACGCCCCGATCATCGGGTCATCTTCCGCCCTTGGCGGCGGCAGCGCGAACTCGGGTTGGTCACGAGAAAGAGCATACCGTGCCCGCCGCGCCGAGACTGTCGACAGCGTCACGCTCGGAAACCCGGCGTGCGCCCGACCCGAAACCCGGCGGCCTCCTAGAATGGCCCGGTGCACCTTCTCAACGCCGACCTGCATTCGCATTCCAACGTCTCCGACGGTACCTTGACGCCCGAAGCGCTGGCGCAGCGCGCAAAGGCCGGCGGCGTCGAACTCTGGTCGCTGACCGACCACGACGAAACCGGCGGCCAGCAGCGCGCCCGCGACGCCGCCCTGGGCTTCGGCATGAGCTACCTCACCGGCACCGAGATCTCGGTCACCTTCGCCGGCGAGACCGTGCACATCGTCGGCCTCGGCTTCGACGCCGAAGACGACGCCTTGCGTGCCGGCCTGGCCCAGGTGCGCAGCGGCCGCCGCGAACGCGCGCGGCAGATGGCCGACGGGCTGGCGAAGGTCGGCATCCGCGGCGCGTTCGAAGGCGCGTTGCGCTACGTCGGCAACCCGGACCTGATCTCGCGCACGCACTTCGCGCGCTTCCTCGTCGACAGCGGCGTCTGCAGCGAGACGCACGAGGTCTTCCGTCGCTACCTCACCGAAGGCAAACCCGGCTACGTGCCGCACCGCTGGGCCAAGCTCGGCGACGCGGTGCGCTGGATCCGCGCGGCCGGCGGCATCGCCGTCATCGCGCACCCGGCGCGCTACCGCTTCACGCCGACGGTCGAATACGCGCTGATCACCGAGTTCATCGCCCACGGCGGCCGCGGCCTCGAAGTGATGACGGGTAGCCACAGCACCGCCGAGCAGGTGCAGTACACCGACACGGCGCTCGAATTCGGCCTGCTGGCCTCGCGCGGCAGCGACTTCCATGCCCCCGGCGAAAGCCGCGTCGAACTCGGCGCGCTGCCCAGCCTGCCGGGCCAGCTGCAACCGGTGTGGGAGGCGCTGGCCGGGCGCGTGCAGCACGCATGACGGGCGCACGTCCGGGCCTGGGCATCGCGCTCATCGTCGCGATGGCGGCCTGCTTCTCGGGCATGGACACCAGCGTGCGCTGGCTCGGCGGCGCCGTGCCCTTGCTGCTGCTGCTGAGCGTGCGCTACGCGGTGCAGGCGGTGCTGATGGCCGCGTGGCTGGCGCTGGACAGGCGCCAGTCGTTCCGCAGCACCCACCCGCGCTTCCAGGCACTGCGCGGCGCGCTGCTGCTGGCCACCAGCGCCTTCGGCTTCTTCGGCCTGCAGTTCATGCCGGTGCCCGAGTTCACGGCCATCAACATGCTGACGCCGGTGCTCGTGACGCTGCTCGCGGCCGGGCTGCTGAAGGAGCCGGTGTCGCGCTGGCGCTGGGCGCTGGTCATCGGCGGCTTCGCCGGCGCGCTGATCGTCATCCGCCCCGGCAGCGGCCTGTTCGGCTGGGCCGTGCTGTTCCCGCTGGCCGGCGCTTGCTGCAACGCCGCGTTCCAGGTGCTGACCAGCCGACTGGCGGTGCTGGAGAGCCCGTACACCACGCACTTCTGGACCGGCTTCACCGGCACCGCGATCATGCTGCCGCTGCTGCTGGCCAGCCCGCTGGACCTGCACGCCGTGCTCGCCGGCGCGCCACCGGGCCCGCTGGCGCTGGTGTTGCTGATCGGCATCCTGGGCACCAGCGGCCACCTGATGCTGATCCTGGCCATGGGCATGGCGCCGACGGCCACGCTGATGCCCTTCGTCTACACGCAGATCGCCACCGCCGCGCTGTTCGGCTGGCTGGTCTTCCACCACCTGCCCGACGGCTGGGGCTGGGTCGGCATGGCCGTCATCACGGCCTGCGGCGCAGCCAGCGCCTGGCTCAACGTGCGCAGCGCCAGCGCTGCGCGGCGGCCGGATTCGGCGGTCTGCGCGGATACCATCGCGGATTGAGAGACCGAGAGATGAAGACCTTGCTCGTCACCGGCAGCGCCGGCCACCTCGGCGAAGCCTTGATGCGCACGCTGCGCGACAGCGGCCAGCCGGTGCGCGGCATCGACATCGCGCCGTCGCCGTTCACCGATGCCGTCGGCTCGATCGCCGACCGCGGCTTCGTGCGCGACGCGATGGCCGGCGTCGGCGCCGTGCTGCACACGGCCACGCTGCACAAGCCGCACGTCGCGACGCACAGCCGCCAGGCGTTCGTCGACACCAACATCACCGGCACGCTGAACCTGCTGGAAGCGGCGGCCGCGGCGCAGGTGTCGGCCTTCGTCTTCACCAGCACCACCAGCAGCTTCGGCCATGCGATGGCGCCGCCGCCCGGCGCGCCGGCGGCCTGGGTCACCGAAGCGCTGAAGCCGCAGCCGAAGAACATCTACGGCGTCAGCAAGACCGCCGCCGAAGACCTGTGCGAGCTGATGCACGGGCTGCATGCCCTGCCCTGCATCGTGCTGCGCACATCGCGCTTCTTCCCCGAGGACGACGACGATCCCGATGCGCGGCAGGCACGCTCTTCAGCCAACCTGCAGGCCAACGAGTTCCTGCACCGCCGCGTCGACATCGAAGACGTCGTGGAAGCGCATCTGTGCGCCTTGCGCGAAGCCGGCCGCATCGGCTTCGGCCGCTTCATCGTCAGCGCGACGACGCCTTTCCTGCCCGAAGACCTGCCCGAGCTGCGGCGCGATGCCGCCGCCGTCGTGCGCCGGCGCGTGCCGGGCTGGGAGGCCGACTACGCGCGCCACGGCTGGACGATGTTCTCCGACATCGACCGCGTCTACGTCAACCAGGCCGCGCGCGAACAGCTCGGCTGGCAGCCGCGCACCGACTTCGCAGCGGTGGTCCAGCGGCTGCGCAGCAGCGGCGATATCCGCAGCCCGCTGGCGCGCAGCATCGGGCTGAAGGGCTACCACGGGCGGCGGCTGGACTGAGGTCTGATCAGCCGCCGTAGCGCTGGCGCGCCAGCGCCGCGCCCTGCGCCAGCGCTTCGAGCTTGGCCAGCGCCACGGCACGCGACATCGGCGCCAGGCCGCAGTTCGTGCACGGCCGCAGCCGCTCGCGCGGCACGAACTGCAGCGCGCGGCCTATCGTGTCGGCCACTTCGTCGGGCGTTTCGATGCTGTCACTGGCAACGTCGATGACGCCGACCATCACGTCCTTGCCCTGCAGCAGCGCCATCAGGTCCGGCGGCACGTGCGAGTGGATGCATTCCAGGCTGACCTGGTCGATGCTGCTGGCGGCCAGCGCCGGGAACACCTTTTCGTACTGGCGCCACTCGTCGCCGAGCGCGTTCTTCCAGTCGATGTTGGCCTGGATGCCGTAGCCGTAGCAGATGTGCACGGCCGTCGTGCAGGTCAGCCCCTGCGCCGCGCGCTCCAGCGCCTTGACGCCCCAGTCGGCAGCCTCGTCCATGTAGACGTTGAAAGCCGGCTCGTCGAACTGCACGATGTCGACGCCGTCGGCCTGTAGCGCCAGCGCCTCCTGGTTCAGCAGCTCGGCAAAGGCAAAGGCGAGCTTGACGCGGTCGCCGTAGCAGCGGTCGGCCACGGTGTCGACGATGGTCATCGGCCCCGGCAGCGTGAACTTGATCTGGCGCGGGGTGTGCGCGCGCAGGAAGCGCGCTTCGGCGGCATGCACGCGGCCCCGGAGCTTCAGCGGCGCCACGACCTGCGGCACCATCGCCTTGTAGCGCTCGGCGCGGATGCCCATCTCGACCTTGTGCTCGAAGTCGATGCCTTCGACCTGCTCCAGAAAGCCGTGCACGAAGTGCTGGCGGCTCTGCTCGCCGTCGCCGATGACGGACAGCCCCGCGTCTTCCTGGGCCTTGATCCACAGCAGCGTCGCGTCAAGCTTGGCCTGTTGCAATTCGGCGCCTTCGCTCTTCCACTTCGGCCAGAGCTTCTCGGTCTCGGCCAGCCAGCCCGGCTTGGGCAGGCTGCCGGCGATGGCAGTTTCGAACATGGCGTCGTCCTCCGGGTTGTCAGCCCGCCAGCATAGCCGGATGTCTCAGGCGGACTGCACGGTGCCGGCCAGCGGCCGGCCGGCCCGCAGGCGCTGCAGGTTGTCGGCCACGCCGTCGGCCAGCCGCGCCGTGCTGGCCGCGCTGCCGCCGCCGCCGAAATGCGGCGAGACCAGCAGGTTCGGGCAGGCCCACAGCGGGTCGGCTGCGGGCAGGGGCTCGGGGTCGGTGACGTCGAGACCGGCGCCGCCGAGCTGGCCCGCGTGCAGTGCGTCGCACAACGCCGCCTGGTCGACGACGCCGCCGCGCGCCACGTTGACCAGCAGCGCGCCACGCTTCAGCGCCGCGAACTCGGCGCGGCCGAGCAGATGCCGCGTCTCGGCGCTCAGCGCAATCGCCACCACCACCGCGTCGGCGCGCGCCAGCACGGCATGCAGCTGCGCCAGCGGCCAGGATTCGTCGAGCAGCGCATCGGGCGCGGCGCGGCGCGACAGGCCGACGCTGCGCATGCCGAAGGCCCGCGCGCGGCGCGCCACCTCGATGCCGATGTGGCCGAGGCCGACGATGGCCAGCACGCCGCCTTCCAGTGAGCGGGCGCGCGTCATCGGCGCGCGGTCCCAGCGGCGCTCGGCCGCCTGCTGCACCATCTCCGGCACGCGCCGCGCCAGGCCGAGCAGCAAGGCGAAGGCGTGTTCGGCGACGGTCGGCGCCACCGCGCCGGCGGCGTAGGTGATGCTGATGCCCGGCGGCAGCCCGACCGCTTCGAAGCCCTCGCGGCCGGCCGACACGAAGTGCATCCAGCGCACGCGGCTGCCCGGCGCCGAAACGGCGGCGACGACGCGCCGGGCCTCGGCCGGCGGTGCGTCGTACAGCACCAGCGCCTCGGCGCCGGGCAGCGCGGCCAGCGCGCCGTCCAGCGTCTCGGCGACGACGAGTTCGGTGTCCGGCTGGGCCTGCAGCCGGCCGGTGATCTCGGTGCGGGCCAGCGGATACCGGGCCCAGTAGACGACGCGCATGGACTCTCCGCTCGTTGACCCCGCGGTGCGCGGTCATCGTACAGCGCGTGCTTCGTCGCCGCCGCGGCGGCGCTGGTCGGCGGCCACCGGGGCTTCGTCGCAGGCCGGCCGGCCGGCGGCAGATCGCGGTTACGCTCGTCACCGATGAATGCAGCGCCCCTTCTCGACGCCCCGCTGCCGGCTGAACTGACCGGCCGGCATCCCGGCTGGTTCACGCAGTACCGGCGCTACCCGGTGTTCAGTGCGCCGTGGGTGCGCGGCCGGCTGCGCCGCTCGGCGCTGTCGCTGTCGCTGCTCATCGCGACGCTGCTGGCCACGGTGTTCCTCAGCGACTCGTCGAGCCGGCCGTGGCCCGGCCTGGCGGAGCTGGTGCTCGCGCTGGCCCTGCCCACCGTCGTTGGCCCCTGGCTGGGCCTGTGGGTGCGCCGGCGCGGCTGGCCGGAACGGCTCGAATGGTGGGCACTGGCAGCGGCGATGGCGCTGGTGGTCGGCGCCATGGCGCTGTTCACCGCGGTGGCCGCCGAGCCGCTGAAGCAGCGCATCGCGGAGAGCATCGGCGCCGTCGACGCGCAAGGCCAGCGCAAGCGCGTGACGATGTCGATCGGCGTCAGCATCAGCGCACCCGACGAAGCACCGAGCATGCCGCGAACCGATCCGCGCGGCGACTCGACGCTGGTCGCCATCAATCTGGTCGCGCGCTCGGCCATCACTTTCCTGCTGGCCGGCGGCCTGGCGCTTCGCGGCTGGCGGCGCGAACGCGACGGCCTGGCCGCGCTGGCGCACGAACGCGCGCTGGCCGAGGCGCAGGCGCAGCGCCGCGAAGCCGAGCTGCGGCTGTCGGTGCTGGCGGCGCAGGTGGAACCGCACTTCCTGTTCAACACGCTGGCCGGCGTGCGCAGCGCCATCACGTCGGACCCGCAGCGCGCCAGCGAGATGATCGACCGCCTCGTCGAATACCTGCGCGCGGCGATCCCGCGGCTGCGCAGCGACGGCTCGGCGCAGGCCACGGTGGGCGCGCAGTTCGACACCGTGCGCGCCTACCTGGCGCTGATGAACTCGCGCATGCCGCGGCTGCGCTTCACGGTCGAAGCCGAGCCGGCGCTGCTGAAGGCGCGGTGCCCGCCGCTGATGCTGATCTCGCTGGCCGAGAACGCCGTCAAGCACGGCGTCGAGATGAAGATCGGGCCGGCCCGCATCGCCGTGCGCGCCGAACGCACCGCTGACGGCGCGCTGGCGCTCAGCGTCGAGGACGACGGCGCCGGCTTCGGTGCCTCGCAGTCGGGCAGCGGCCTGGGGCTGACCAACATCCGCGAACGCCTGGCCCAGCTGTACGGCGAGCGCGGCTCGCTGAGCCTGAAAGCGCGGCCCGAAGGCGGCGTCACCGCCACCATCACCGTGCCGCTGGAGATGCCCGCATGAACGAGCCGAGCGCCATCATCGCCGACGACGAAGACCTGCCGCGTGCCGAGCTGCGCCGCATGCTGGCCACGGCCTGGCCCGAGCTGCGCATTGCCGCGGTCTGCGAACACGGCGTGGCCGCCGTCGAAGCCATCGAGGAACACGCGCCGGACATCGCCTTCCTCGACATCCGCATGCCGGGCTTGAGCGGCCTGGACGTGGCGCGCGCCGCCAGCGGCCGCTGCCACGCCGTCTTCACCACCGCCTACGACAGCCATGCCGTCGAAGCCTTCGACGCCGGTGCACTGGACTACCTGCTCAAGCCGGTGCTGGCCGAACGCCTGGCGCAGACCGTGGCGCGGCTGCGCGAGCGCCTGGCCGCCCGCAGCGCGGCGCCCGAACTCGACGGCCTGGTCGAGCGCCTGAGCCAGCGCCTGCAGCAGCGCGACGGCGCGGCGCAGCGGCTGCGCTGGATCAGCGCCAGCGTCGGCGACACGATCAAGATGTTCTCCATCGACGAGGTGCTGTTCTTCCAGAGCGACGAGAAGTACACGCGCGTCGTCACGGCCGGCGATGAAGCGCATGTGCGCAAGCCGCTGAAGGAGATCGCCGACGGCCTGGACACCGAAGCCTTCTGGCAGGTGCACCGCGGCGTCATCGTGCGCGCCGCGGCCATTGCGCGTGCGCAGCGAGACGAACTCGGGCGCATCACGCTGCACCTGAAGGGGCACGCGGAGAAGCTGGCGGTGAGCCAGGCTTATGGGTGGCGGTTCAAGCCGATGTAGCCAGCTGCGCCTCGTCGCGCGGCACCGGCCGCTGCACCGGCAGCGTGACGCGGAAGGTGGTGCCCTGGCCGACGATGCTGTCGACGTCGATGCGGCCATAGTGCTTCTGCACGATGCCGTACGACAAGGACAGCCCGAGTCCCGTGCCCTTGCCGACCGGCTTGGTGGTGAAGAAGGGTTCGAAGATGCGCTGCAGCACGTCCGGCGCCATGCCGGCGCCGTTGTCGGCGACCTCCAGCCACACGTGGTCGCCGTCGCTGCCGGCGCCAGTACCGGTGCGGATGGTGATGCAGCCGCGCTGCTCGCCCATGGCCTGCGCGGCATTCACCACCAGGTTCATCACCACCTGGTTGATCTGCGACGGCAGGCATTCGATGTCGGGGATGCTGCCGTATTCCTTGACCACGTCGGCCCGGTACTTGACCTCGCTGGCGACCACGTTCAGCGTCGAGTCGATGCCCTGGTGCAGGCTGGCCCACTGGAAGTCCTGCGTCGAATCCACGCGCGAGAAGTCCTTCAGGTCCTGCACGATCTGGCGCACGCGCGCGATGCCTTGCTTGGACTCGCGCATCAGCTGCGGGATGTCCTCTTTCAGGAACTCCAGCTCCAGCGCTTCGCGCAGGCCGCGCAGCCGGGCGGCCACGTCGGCTGCGCCGACGGCGGCCTCGGCGCTCTCGTAGGCGGCCAGCATCTCGAACAGCTGCGCGACGTAGCCTTCGAGCGTGCCGAAGTTGGAGAAGATGTAGCCGATCGGGTTGTTGATCTCGTGCGCCACGCCGGCCGCGAGCTGGCCGATGGACGCGAGCTTCTCCGACTGCACCAGCTGCCCCTGCAGCTGCTTGCGCTCGCTGATCTCGGTCTGCAGCGCCTGGTTGGCCTGGCTGATCTCGTGCGTGCGCTCGCGCACCGCTTCCTCGAGCCGCGTCAGCTGCGCCGCCGACGCCTGCTCCATCGCCCACTTCGCGCACAGTGTGCTGGCGAGCTGGCGGACCTCGATCGCCTCGAAGGGCTTCTTCAGGATCAGCAGGCGGTTGCGCACGTCCAGCCGGGCCAGCACCTCGTCCCACGAATGGTCGGAGTACGCGGTGCAGATCACCACCTGCAGCCGCTCGTCGGCCTGCCACAGCCGCTCGATCGTCTGCACGCCGTCCCAGCCCGGCGGCATGCGCATGTCGACGAAGGCCAGCGCGTACGGCCGGCCGGCCTGCAGCGCGGCCTGCACCTTGGCCAGGGCTTCCTGGCCCTGGTAGGCCGAGTCGAGCTCGAACGCCGCCGCCTGGACCTTGGGCGCGTCGCCGAACAGCGCCGCCTCGACGGCGCTGAGTTCGGCCCGTTCGGGCGCGCAGGGGACGAGGATCTTGCGGAAGTCCTGGTGGATCGCCGGCATGTCGTCGACGAGCAGGATGCGCCGGTTCTCTGCCGTGTGTTTCGCTGCTCTCATCTCGGGGCGGGCACCCATTTCGACTCCGGTCTCGGCCTCTCGACTCGACTCGCGGCCGTTCGCTCCGGCCGCCAACGTGCTTCTTCGGCACGGGCGGCCGGTTCTTGAGTCGGCGGGCCGGCCGCGGCGGCCGGCGCCGGCAAGAAGTCACCAGCTGTCGATGAACCCGCGCCGCGGCGGCAGCTCGCGCGCCGTCGCCGACGCCAGCACGCGCTGCAGCCAGGCGCGCGTTTCGGCCGGGTCGATGACGTCGTCGATCTCCAGGTGGCTGGCCATGTTCAGCGCCTGGCCGCGCTCGACGGCCGCCGCCAGCAGCCGCTCGAACAAGGCCTGGCGCTCGCCATCGGGCGCGGCCTCCAGCTCCCTGCGAAAGCCCAGCCGCACCGAGCCTTCCAGCCCCATCGCGCCGAACTCGCCGCTGGGCCAGGCGCAGGTGGCCACCGGCGCGTGGAAGTGCCCGGCCGTCAGCGCCATCGCGCCCAGCCCATAGCCGCGGCGCAGCACGACGCTGGCCACCGGCACGCGCAGCGCCGCGGCGTTGACGAACAGCCGCGCCGCGTGGCGCACCATCGCGGTCTTCTCCGAGTCGGGCCCGACCATGAAGCCGGGCGTGTCGACGAAGGTCACGAGCGGCAGGCCGTGGGCGTCGGCCAGCTGCATGAAACGCGCGAGCTTGTCGCAGGCCGGCGCATCGAGCGCGCCGCCGAGATGGCGCGGGTGGCTGGCCGCCACCGCGACCGCGCGGCCGCCCAGGCGCGCCAGCGCGGTGATGACGCCGATGCCGAACTCGCGCCGCAGCTCGAGCACGCTGCCCAGGTCCATCACCGTCTCGACGATGCGGCGCGCGTCGTACAGCGCGTTGCGGTTCTCGGGCAGCGCGTGGCGCAGCTGCAGCGCGTCGCCGCCGGCCGGTGCATCGGTGCCCAGCGGCGCCTTGACCAGGCCGATGTAGTGCCGCGCCGCCGCCACCGCCGCCGCTTCGTCGGCCACGCGCAGGTCGATGACGCCGTTGCCGGCCTGCACGCCGACCGGGCCGACGGCGTCGGCGTCGACACGGCCAAGGCCGCCGCCTTCGATCATCGCCGGCCCGCCCATGCCGATGCTGCTGCCTTCGGTGGCGATGATCAGGTCGCAGCAGCCGAGCAGTGCCGCGTTGCCGGCAAAGCAGCGTCCGGCGACGATGCCGATCAGCGGCACCTGCCCCGACAGCGCGGCCAGGCGGCCGAAGGTCGTGCAGTCCAGGCCTGCCACGCCCAGCCAGTCGACATCGCCCGGCCGGCCGCCGCCGCCTTCGGCGAACAGCACCACCGGCAGCCGCTGCGCCGCGGCGATGGCCAGCAGCCGGTCGCTCTTGCGGTGGTTGAACACGCCTTGCGTGCCGGCCAGCACGGTGTAGTCGTAGGCCAGCACCGCCACCGGCACGCCGGCGACCGTGCCGGTGCCGGTGATCAGGCCGTCGGCCGGCGTGTTGCGCTGCAGGTCGTCCAGGCTGCGCCGGCTGCGCTGCGCGGCCACGGCCAGCGCGCCGTATTCGGTGAAGCTGCCCGGGTCCAGCAGGTCGGCGACGTTCTCGCGCGCGGTGCGCTTGCCGCCGGCGTGGCGGCGCGCCACGGCCTCTGGGCGCGCGGCGTCGGTGGTCAGCGCCTGGCGCGCCTGCAGCGCCAGCAAGGCCGCGCGCGGCACGGCCGGATCGGCAGCGGCGGCCGGCGGCGGCGCTGCGGCGGGCGTGTCCAGCAGCTCCAGCTCGATCAGCGTTTCGCCTTCGGGCACCACGTCGCCGACGGCCACGCCGATGGCACGCACGATGCCGGCCGCCGGTGCTTCCAGCGGCACCTCCATCTTCATCGCTTCCTGCACCAGCAGCACCTGGCCGGCAACGACGCTCTGGCCGGCCACGACCTCGATGCCGATCACGGCGCCATGCACCGGCGCCGCCAGCGCCTTGTTCCTGCGAGCCATCGCCACCTCCTGCTGCATTGTCGGCCCGCTGCTTACGGCGCCGCGTCGCGCCGGCGACGCGGCATACTGCGGCTCTCTTGGTCTGCCGCCCCACCCCCGCTTCATGACGCTTTCCGCGCCTTCGACGCCGCCGCTCGACGCGTCTGCGCTCGGCTGCGTCAACGCTGGCGCGGCCGTCGAGTGGCTCGCCGCCAGCCCGGCCGCGATGGCCTGCGTGGACGCCGCCGGTACGCTGCGCTGGGCCAACGCCGCCGCCGCCCGACTGCTCGGCAACGCGGCCGCCGGGCTACCGCTGGCGGCGCAGATCGGCCTGGACAGCGCCGATGCCGCCCGGCTGCAGGCCGCGCTGGCCGGTGGCGGCCGGGTCGAGCTGCAGCCACGCGAAGCCGCCGCCGCGCTGCACATCGACGTGCAGGTGCTCGCCGACGGCCACCGGCTGCTCGCGCTGGCTGCTGTCGAGGCCGCCGCACCGGCGCCGGCGGGCGACGATGCGGCGTCGCAGCTGGCGCTGGCGGTGGACCTGGCCGGCATCACGATCTGGCGCCACGACCTGGCCACCGACCGCTTCCACGGCAACGCCCACGCCTTCGCGGCCCTGGGCTTGCCGCCGCAGCCCGAGGGCCTGCCGGTCGAAGTGGTGCGCGCGCTGATCCACCCGGACGACCTGCCGCAGGTGCTGGCGTCGGCGCAGGCGGCGCTGGACGGTGACAAACCCGCCGAGCTGGAGGCGCGCTACCGCCGCAGCGACGGCCAGTACCGCACGATGATGATGCGCCGCGCCGTGCAGCGCGACGCCAGCGGCCACCCGCGGGCCTTCATCGGCGTCGCGCTCGACGTCACCGAGCGCCTCGAAGCATCGCGCCGCGCTGTCGAGCTGGGCCGCCGCTTCGAGCTCGCGACCCGCGCCGCCGGCATCGGCTACTGGAGCCTTGAGGCCGGCAGCGACCGTGCGCGCTGGAGCGACCAGCTGCGCGCCATCCACGGCCTGCCCTTCGACGCGCCGTCACCGACCATGAGCGAGTGGCTGGCCCGCTGGGCGCACCCGGAAGACCGCGACGACGTCAAGCGCCGCTTCGTCGACTGGCTGAAGAGCGGGCGCGGCCGGCTCGTGTCCGAGTTCCGCATCGTCCGCAGCGACGGCGAGGTGCGCTACCTGACGATGCATTCGCGCGTCGAAGGCGGCACGCAGCGCTCGCTGCTGTTCGGCCTGGTCATCGACGTCAGCGAGCGGCGCAGCGTCGAGCTGGCCTTGCGCCAGGCCAGCGAACGTGCGTCGCTGGCCGCGCGCGGTGCCGGCCTCGGCGCCTGGGAGGCCGACCTGCGCGACGGCTCGGCCTACTGGGACGAGCAGATGTGGCGGCTGCGCGGCCTGTTGCCACGCGCGCAGCCGCTGTCGGCCGACGAGCGCATGGCCATCATCCACCCCGACGACCGCCCGGCGCTGCAGCGGCGGCTGGACGCGGCGCTCGACGACGACGTGCCGACGAACTACGAATTCCGCGTCGTGTTGCCGGACGGCCGCGTGCGCTGGCTGGCCTCGCGCTCGACCGCGGTGCGCGACGAGCAGGGCCGCGTGGTGCGCCGCATCGGCGTCAACTGGGACGTCACCGACACCCGCACCGCCGACGCGGTGCGCCAGGAGCGCGAGATCGCGCTGCGCGAGAGCCAGGCCAAGTCGAAGTTCCTGGCGCGCATGAGCCACGAGCTGCGCACGCCGCTGAACGCGGTGCTCGGCTTCGCGCAGCTGCTGCTGGCCGAGGACAACGGCCCCGACACGGCGGCCGCGGCACGGCGGCGCCGGCTCGAACACATCCGCGCGGCCGGGCAGCACCTGCTCGAACTGATCAACGACGTGCTCGACCTGTCCAGCCTGGAAGGCGGCGAGATCCGCATCGCGCTGCAGCCGGTGCCGCTGGCGCCGCTGCTGGCCGAGACGCTGCCGCTGATCGAGCCGCTGCTGCGCGAGCGCGGCGTCGAGCTGATCACGGGCACCTTCGAAGGCGTGCCGCTGGCCGACGCGACGCGGCTGCGCCAGATCCTGCTGAACCTGCTGACCAACGCCGTCAAGTACAACCGCGAGGGCGGGCACGTCACCGTCGAGGCGCTGCGCCGCGGCGGCAGCGTGCTGGTGCGCGTGTCGGACAACGGCCGCGGCATGACCGACCTGCAGCTGCGCCACCTGTTCGAGCCCTTCAACCGGCTCGGCATCGAACGCGAAGGCATCGAAGGCACCGGCATCGGGCTGGCCATCGTGAAGGCGCTGATCGAACGCATGGGCGGCTCGGTACACGTGGACAGCACGCTGGGCCAGGGCAGCGTGTTCGAGCTGCGCCTGGCCGACGGCTCGGCGCGCCCGCTGCCGCCGCCGGCCGCAGCCCACCTGGGCCTGCCGGCCACGGCGGGCGGCACCCTGCCGATGCCGCTGCCCGACGCGCAGCGGCCGCTGCGCGGCACGCTGCTGTACGTCGAGGACAACCCGGTCAACGCGCTGATCATCTCCGAGCTGATTGCACGGCGCAGCGACCTGAAACTGCATGTCGCCGAAGACGGACTCAGCGGCGTGAAGAAGGCCGTCGAGCTGCGGCCGGACCTGATCCTGCTCGACATGCAGCTGCCCGACATCGACGGCCACGAAGTGCTGCGCCGGCTGCGCGCGCAAAGCGGCACCGCGGGCATCCCGGTGATCGCGCTGTCGGCCAACGCGATGCCCGACGACATCGACCGCGCGCTGCGCGCCGGCATGTCCGACTACTGGACCAAGCCGCTGGACTTCCGCGCCTTCATGGCGTCGATCGACGCCTTGTTCGGGCCGGAGCTGCATTAGCTCTTCGGAGGAGGGAAGGCCACCGGCACCTATCACGAGCCGGACGTGGCCATGCGCGAGGACAAGGCGCGCTTCGGCGCCAGCCGGATCGCACGCTGGTTCGGGCGGTAGGCCGCCCGAACCATCGCTCAGGCCGGCACGCTGTCCTCGATCAGCCCGCGCTTCTTCAAGAGCGGCTGCACCGTCGGCGCGCGGCCGCGGAAGGCGGCGTAGGCGGCGCCGGGCTCCAGGCTGTTGCCACTGGCATAGATGTAGCGGCGCAAGGCTTCGGCCACGCGCGGGTCGAACGGGTTGCCGGCTTCGGCGAAGGCGTCGTAGCCGTCGGCGTCCAGCACCTCGGCCCACAGGTAGACGTAGTAGCCGGCGGCGTAGCTGGAGCCGGAGAACAGGTGCTGGAAGTGCACCAGCCGGTGGTTCAGCCCCACGCCCGAAGGCAGGCCTTGCCGCTGCAGCAGTTCGGCTTCAAAGGCGCACAGGTCGGCCGGCGGCTCGGCGTCGGGCAGCGCATGCACGGCCATGTCGACGATCGCGCTGGCGGTGTAGCGCACCGTCTCGTAGCCCTGGTTGAAGCGGCGCGCGGCATGCATGCGGCGGATCAGGTCGTCGGGGATCGTCTCGCCCGTCTGCCAGTGGCGCGCGTGGCGCTTCAGCACCTCGGGCTCGCCGATCCAGTGTTCGAAGATCTGCGACGGCAGTTCGACGAAGTCGCGCAGCACCTGGGTGCCCGACAGGCGCACGTAGGTCACGTTCGACAGCAGCCCGTGCAGGCCATGGCCGAATTCGTGGAACAGCGTGCGCGCGTCGTCCAGCGACAGCAGCGTCGGCTCGTCCGGCGAGCCCTTGGCGAAGTTGTTGTTGTTCAGGATCACCGGGATGTCGAGGCCCGCGAATCCCGGTGCGTTCCTGCTTTGCCAGCGCAGCGAACTCATCCACGCGCCGCTGCGCTTGGCCGGCCGCGCGAAGTTGTCCTGCAGGAACACGCCGACGACCACGCCGTCGGCGCTGCGCACCTCGTAGGCCTTCACGTCCGGGTGGTAGACCGGCAGGTCGGCGCGCGCGGTGAAGCGCAGGCCGAAGAGGCGGTTCGCGCAGTCGAACGCGGCCTCGACGATGTTCTCGAGCCGGAAGTACGGCTTGACCTCGGCATCGTCGAGCGCATAGCGCTGCTGGCGCACCTTCTCGGCCCAGTAGCGCCAGTCCCAGCTTTCGATCTCGCCGCGCGTGCCGGCGGCGTCCATCGCTTCGCGCAAGGCCGCGCGCTCGCGCTGCACGGCTGCCAGTGCGCGCGGCCAGACCTCGTCCAGCAGCTTCTGCACCGCGCTGCGCGTGCCGGCCATCGTGTCGGTGAGCGCGAAGTCGGCGTAGCTGGCGTGGCCGTGCAGCCGCGCCTGCTCGTTGCGCAGCTTCAGGATGCTGCGCGCGACGTCGCGGTTGTCGTGTTCGCCCGGCTGTTCGCCGCGGCTGGTCCAGGCGCGCCAGGCCTGCTCACGCAGGTCGCGCCGTTCGGAGAAGGTCAGGAAAGGTACTACAAGCGATCGCGACAGCGTGATCACGTGGCCTTCGACGCCGCGCTCCACCGCCGCCTGGCGCGCCGCGGCGCGCACGAAGCCGGGCAGGCCGGCGAGATCGCTTTCGCTCGTCAGCACGAGCTGGAAGCTCGACTCGTCGTGCAGCACGTTCTGCGCGAAGCGTGTCGTCAGCGCCGCCAGTTCTTCCATCACCTGGGCGTAGCGCTGCTGCGCCGCCGGGGCCAGCTGGGCGCCCGAACGCACGAAGTCCAGGTGCACGCGTTCGAGCAGACGCAGCTGCTCGCCGGCCAGGCCCAGGCTGTCGCGGCGCGTGTACAGCGCGTCGATGCGCGCGAACAGCGCCGCGTCCATGTAGACCGCGCTGTCGTGCGCGGCCAGCGGCGCGGCCATCTCGCGCTGCACGGCCTGCAGCGCCGGGCTGGTTTCCGATGCGGTGAGGTTGTAGAACACCGAAGCCACGCGCGACAGCAGCCGGCCGCTGCGGTCGAAAGCCGACACGGTGTTCTCGAAGTCCGGCGCTTCGGGCAGCGCGGCGATGGCGCGCAGCTCGTCGCGGTGCTGCTGCATCGCTGCCTGGAACGCGGGCGCGAAGTGCTCGGCGCGCAGCAGCGCGAAAGGCGGCAGGCCGTGCGGCGCGGTCCAGTCCTGCAGCAGCGGATTCGGGTTTTGCATGGTCGCTCCTGTCATTGGCCGCGGCGGATGGCGGTTTCGTCGTCTTCGCGGTAGCGCCGGTCGGCACATTCGCCGGCCCAGACTTCGCGGTCGGCGTTGACGGCGCGCACGCGCTCCGACAGCGCGGCGTTGCGTTGGTTCCAGTCGGCGATCTTCTGCTCCAGCGCGCCGGCGCGCTGGTTGAACGCAGCCACCGTCTGCTTCGAGTTGTCGCCGATGGCGGCGCGGTCGGTTTCGAGCTGCTTCTGCAAGCCCTGCAGTTCGGTGCGTTCGCGCTCGAGGTCGGCGCGCTGGCTGTCGGTCGATTTGCTGCCGCCTTCCTGCACGGCCTTGGCGCGTGCGTTGAAGTCCTCGACGCGGTCGCCATAGGCCTTGTAGCGGGCGTTCAGGTCGCTGACGCCCTGCTGCAATTCGCCGATCTTGGCGCGCTCGACCTTCAGCGCGGCCTGTTCCTGCATCAGCGCGTCCTTCTCGGCGTCCAGCGGCGCGCGCGCGGCCTCGACCTCGGTGCGGCGCGTGCCCAGCGTCTGCTGGCGCTGCATGCACGAGCGCAACTCCTCGCGAGTCAGCATCTTGCCGGTGCCGGTGCCGCCACCCAGCGACGTCGTCTTGCCGTCGGCCGCCTTGGACGCCGCGGCGGCCGGCTTGGCGGCCGGTTTGGCCGAATTAGCTGGCGGGGTCTGCGCGCCGACGCCAGCCGGGACAAGCAGGCAGGCGGCGGCCAGGCAGCTGGCCATCAGAACGGCCGCGGAACGGCGCGGCGCAACGGTGCGGGTCATGGAACGAGTCCTCGATAGGGTGGCCGGCGGCGGCCGGCGAAGCCTGCAATGATGCCATCGGCGCCCGCCCTTGGCGGCGCAGCCCGGCGCCGCCACACTCGGCACCTTCGGCAGGCGGATGGATGGGGTGCGCATGAAGATTCTCAAGTGGCTAGCCGGCATCGTGCTGCTGCTGGCGGCCGTGCTGCTGATCGGCGGCTGGCTGCTGTCGTCCAAGTTCAGCGTCGTGCGCAGCGCGAGCATCGCGGCGGCGCCGGACAAGGTCTACGCGCTCGTCGCCGACCCGCGCGGCTGGAAGGCCTGGGGCGTCTGGAGCCGGCGCGACCCGGCGATGAAGATCACCTATTCGGGCCCGCCGTCGGGCGCCGGCGCCGCCTGGGAGTGGAAGAGCGAGAGCCAGGGCGACGGCAAGATGACCTTCACCGCCGCCGAACCCGGCCGACGCGTCGCCTACGACCTGTACTTCCCGGACTTCGGCACCACGTCGCAGGGCGACCTGGTGTTCGCGCCGGACGGCGCCGGTACCCGCGTGACCTGGACGATGAACGGCGACATGGGCCGCAACCCGCTGTTCCACTGGATGGCCCTGTTCGTCGACGGCATGGTCGGCAAGGACTTCGACGCCGGGCTGGCCAACCTGAAGGCGCTGGCCGAGGCCCAGTAGTTCCGGTGCAACCCCGGCGCGGGGCTGTGGCACAGTGTCGCGCGGCCCTATGCCGTGTCACGGCACCCCATGGCCCTCAAATCGACCATCTACAAAGCCGCGCTGCAGATCGCGGACATGGACCGCGCGCTCTACGCCGACCATGCGCTGACGCTGGCGCTGCACCCGTCGGAAACCGAAGAACGGCTGATGGTGCGCCTGCTCGCCTTCGCGCTGCAGGTGGCACCCGACGACGAACGCGGCCAGCTGCAGTTCGCGCGCGGGCTGTCGGACAGCGACGAGCCCGATCTGTGGCAACACGACCTGACCGGCCAGCTGATCCACTGGATCGAGGTTGGCCAGCCCGACGACCGCCGCCTGGCCAAGGCCTGCGGCCGCGCCGAGCGCGTATCGCTGTACTGCTACAGCAGCGCCGCGCCGGTGTGGTGGGCCGCGATCCAGGGCAAGCTGACGCGCCTGCGCAACCTGCAGGTCTGGCAGCTGCCGGCCGCGCAAAGCCAGGAACTGGCCGGCCTGGCACAGCGCTCGATGCAGCTGCAGGTGACGGTGCAGGACGGCCACATCTGGATCGGCAACGGCGAACACAGCGTCGAGGTCGCGTTGATCCGGCTGCATGGTGGAACCTGAACGAATGGAAGTCATTCACCGCAGAGGTGCAGAGAGCGCAGAGTTCACGCAGAGGAAGTCAACAAGTGCATTCCTCTGCGAACCTCTGCGTCACTCCGTACCTCTGCGGTGAAGGCTGTTGAATGACCATGAACGAACAAGACCCCTACCTCTGGCTCGAAGACGTTCTCGGCGAGCGCGCGCTCGCCTGGGTGCGCGAGCGCAATGCCGAGACCGAAGCCCTGCTGCAGGCGCAGCCGCGTTTTGCCCAGACACGCCAGGCCGTGCTCGAAGTGCTGGACTCGCGCGAGCAGATCCCACATGTCGCCCGTCGCGGCGACTACTTCTACAACTTCTGGCGCGACGCCGACAACCCGCGCGGGCTGTGGCGGCGCACCAGCCTGGCCGAGTACCGGCAGGCCGCGCCGGCCTGGGAGGTCGTGCTCGACCTCGACGAGCTGGCCCGCGCCGAAGGCGAGAACTGGGTCTGGGCCGGCGCCGCGGCGCTCGGCCCCGAGTACCGGCGCTGCCTGGTGTCGCTGTCGCGCGGCGGCGCCGACGCGCATGTCGTGCGCGAGTTCGACCTCGTCGACAAGGGCTTCGTCGTCGGCGGCTTCGAGCTGCCCGAAGCGAAGAGCCGCGTCGAATGGATCGACATCGACCAGCTCTACGTCGGCACCGACACCGGCGCCGGCTCGCTGACCGATTCGGGCTACCCGCGCGTCATCCGGCGTTGGCAGCGCGGCCAGCCGCTGGCCGACGCGGCGACAGTGTTCGAAGCCGAGGCCGGCGACATCTCGGCTTCGGTCAGCGTCGACCACACGCCGGGTTTCGAGCGCACGCTGTTCGTGCGCGCCACCGATTTCTACAACAGCCGCATCTGGCTGCTGCAAGGCGAAAGCCTCGTCGAACTCGACAAACCCAGCGACGCCACGCTGCACTTCTGGCGCGAGCGGGTGCTGATCGAGCTGCGCAGCGACTGGGCGCTGCCCGCCCGCACCTGGCCGCGCGGCAGCCTGCTGGCCGGCGACGCTGCGGCCTTCCTGCGCGGCGAGCGCCGTTTCGAAGCGCTGTTCACGCCGACGGAAACCTGCTCGTTGGCCGGCCTGACGGCCACGCGCAGCACGCTGATCCTGAACCTGCTCGACAACGTCGCCAGCCGGCTCGAAGCCTGCACGCCGCAGGCGACGGGCTGGCTGCACCGGGCCATCGAAGCGCCGCACCCCGGCACGCTGTCGGTGACCGCACTGCACGACCCGCTGCTGGCCGACGATGCGTTCGCCGAAACCTATCTGCTGAACTACACCGACTTCCTGACGCCGGACTCGCTGCTGCTCGGCCAGCTGGGCGCTGCCGGCCACGAAACGCTGAAGTCGCGCCCGGCCTTCTTCGACGCCGCCGGCATGCGCGTCGAACAGCGCTTCGCGACCAGCCGCGACGGCACGCGCGTGCCCTACTTCGTGGTCTGGCCGGCGCTCGCCAAGGCCGATGGCAGCAACCCGACGCTGCTCTACGCCTACGGCGGCTTCGAGGTCTCGATGCAGCCCTACCACTCGGGCGCCACCGGCCGCATCTGGCTGGCGCGCGGCGGCGTCTACGTGATGGCCAACCTGCGCGGCGGCGGCGAGTTCGGCCCCGGCTGGCACCAGGCCGCCGTGCGCGAGAACAAGCAGAACAGCTACGACGACCTGGCCGCGGTCGCTGAAGACCTGGTCCAGGCCGGCATCACGCGGCCGGACAAGCTGGCCATCGAAGGCGGCAGCAACGGCGGGCTGCTCGTCGGCGCGGTGATGCTGCAGCGGCCCGAACTGTTCAACGCCGTCGTCTGCAGCGTGCCTTTGCTCGACATGCGGCGCTACCACCAGCTGCTCGCCGGTGCCTCGTGGATGGCCGAATACGGCGACCCCGACGATCCGGCCGACTGGGCCTTCATGCGCCGCTACAGCCCGTACCAGAACGTGAACGCGGCGCAGAAGCTGCCGCGCGTGCTGTTCACGACATCGACGCGCGACGACCGCGTGCACCCCGGCCATGCACGCAAGATGGCCGCGCGCATGCTCGAACAAGGCCATGCCGTGCTGTACTGGGAAAACATCGAAGGCGGCCACGGCGGCGCCGCCGACAACGCCCAGCGGGCGCAGATGGTGGCCCTGGAGAACACCTTCCTCTGGCTGCAGCTCGGCCCCGCCTGACTGCTCGATGCTGACCTGGATCGACGACGACACGCCGCTGCCGCCGGCCGGCAGCGCGCTCGGCCCTGACTCCGACGCGCCGGGGCTGGTGGCCGCCGGCGGCCGCATCACGCCGGCGCGGCTGGACGAGGCCTACCGCAAAGGCATCTTCCCCTGGTACGGCGCCGGCCAGCCGGTGCTGTGGTGGAGCCCGGACCCGCGCATGGTGCTGCCGACGGCCGAGTTCACGGTGTCGCATTCGCTGAAGAAAACGCTGCGCCGCTTCGCGCGCACGCCGGGCTGCGAGATCCGCATCGACAGCGCCTTCCGCAGCGTCATCGAAGCCTGTGCGAAGACCCCGCGCGACGGCCAGGACGGCACCTGGATCGTGCCGGCGGTGCTCGAAGCCTATGTCGCCTGGCACCGCACCGGGCGCGTGCACAGCGTCGAGACCTGGATCGACGGCGAACTGGTCGGCGGCCTGTACGGTGTCGGCATCGGGCGCATGTTCTTCGGCGAATCGATGTTCTCGTACCGCACCGACGCGTCGAAGATCGCGCTCGCGGCGCTGGTGGCTTTTGCGCGCGCCAACGGCATAGCGCTCATCGACTGCCAGCAGAACACGCGCCACCTGGCGTCATTGGGCGCGCGCGAAGTCACGCGAAGCGCCTTCGAGCAGCACCTGGCACGCGCCTCGGGGGCCCCGGACGTCGCCGATTGGACCTATCATCCTTCGCTGTGGGGTCAACTGTCGCTGTAAGCGGCCGGGCACCCGCGGTTCAGGGACGATTCGAGCGTGACGCACCCGAAAGAGCTTCCACTCTCATCGCTGCAGTTTTATGCCACGGCGCCCTACCCGTGCAGCTACCTGCCGGGCAAACAGGCGCGCTCGCAGGTGGCCACGCCCAGCCACCTGATCCACGCCGACGCCTATTCGGGCCTGGTCGCGAACGGCTTCCGCCGCAGCGGCATGTTCACCTACCGGCCGTATTGCGACGGCTGCCGCGCCTGCGTGCCGCTGCGCGTGCCGGTGGCCACCTTCGCGCCCACGCGCAGCCAGCGCCGCGCCTGGAAGGCGCATGCCGACCTGAAAGCGCGCGTGCTGCGCCTGTGTTTCGTGCCCGAGCACTACCAGCTCTACCTGCGCTACCAGTCGGGCCGCCACAGCGGCGGCGGCATGGACAACGACAGCGTCGACCAGTACACGCAGTTCCTGCTGCAAAGCCGCGTCAATTCACGCCTGGTCGAGTTTCGTGAACCCGGCATCGACGGCCAGCCCGGCGCGCTGAAGATGGTGTCCATCCTCGACGTGCTGAACGACGGCATCTCGGCCGTCTACACCTTCTACGAACCCGAAGAACACAAGAGCTACGGCACCTACAGCGTGCTGTGGCAGGTGGAGCAGACGCGGCTGCTGAAGCTGCCGCACGTCTACCTGGGCTACTGGATCGGCGAGAGCCCGAAGATGGCCTACAAGAAGCAGTTCGGGCCGCACCAGTTGCTGCTAGACGGGCGCTGGCAAGCGCCCGCCGCCTGATGCTCGGGCGCTGGCAGGCCGCGACGCCCGATCAGGCCACGTAGCGCCAGCGCTCGCCTTCGAGCGACGCCACGCCGTCGGCCTGCAGCTTCAGCAGGTGGGCCAGCAGCGAACGCCGGGCCACCGCGTGCAGCGCCTTCGGCACGTCGGCATAAACCTCCGGCAGCAGCGCATCCAGTTCGGCCGCAGCCTGGCGGCGCAGCGCGTCGACGACGCGGCCTTCGCGCTTCAGCCGGTGCTGGATCAAGCCGCGCAGCAGCGTGTGCGGCTGCGCCACCAGGAAGCCGTGGCCCGGGGCGAGCCAGTCCAGCGCTTCGTCGAGCAGCGCATTCAGCGCCTTCAGGTAGGCCACCATGTCGCCGTCGGGCGGGTTGATGACGACGGTCGAGCCCTGCATGACGTGGTCGCCGGTGAAGAGCAGCTTCTCTTCTTCGAGCAGATAGCACAGGTGGTTGGAGGCATGGCCCGGGGTGTGGATCACGCGCAGCGTGCAGCCGGCGCCGAGCTCGAAACGCTCGCCGTCGCGCAGCTCGCGCTGCGGCGCGAAGCTGGCGTCCTGGCCCTGCGAAAACGTCGCCACGCGCCCAAAGACCGGCGCGCCGGTGGCCAGCGCCAGCGCGGCGGCGCCCGGCGAATGGTCGACATGCGTGTGCGTGACGAGGATGCGCGTGATGCGCCCCGGCGCGGCGGCCAGCAGCGCCTGCAGATGCGCGTCGTCGACCGGGCCGGGGTCGATCACGGCCCAGTCGTCGCCGGTGCCGACGAAGTAGCTGTTCGTGCCCGGCCCGGTCATCATGCCGGGGTTCGGCGCGGTGACGCGCACGATGCGCGGCGACAGGCGCACGGCGCGGCCGGCCACCAGCTCGTTGCAGACATCGCCGCGGCCTTCGGGGTCGAGCCGGCCGACTTCGGCATACGGCCATTCGTCGGGCAGCACGACGACGCGTGCGCCCTGGCGCGACGCCGCCACGCGCGGCATCGTGATGCGGATGTCGCGGCGCGCGTGGGCTTCTTCGAGCGCCGCGTCGGCGCTGCCGAAGCGCGCCAGCTCCTGCAGCGTGCGCCGCGTCACCGGCAGCAGCTTCAGGCCGCGCTCGGGCGCCAGCGCGGCCTGCGGCGTCAGCCACATCAGTTCCAGCGCTTCGCCGTAGTCAGCCACCGCATTCTGGCCGGCCGGTGCGCGCATCGCGAAGAAGCGCGTGTCGAAGCGCTTGGGCACGCCCGGCGGCGTGAGCCAGTGGCTGTAGTACGCCAGGCCACGCAGGTCGAGCTTCAGGCCGAGCGATTCGCACATCTCGGCGGCACCGGCCTCGCCGTTCTGCAGCTTCGTGCGCCACGGCGCGGCCAAGGCGGCGTCGAACGGGCGGTCGGCCATCAACAGCCCGACTTCCTCGAAACTCTCGCGCACCGCGGCAACCGCGTAGTCGAGCGCACCTTCGGCCATGCCGAAGCGCCGGCTCAGCGCAGCATCGTCGCCGCCGACGCAGCAGCCATGCGCAGCGCGGTCGCGCGCATCGAGCACGCCGCCCGGGAAGACGCAGGCGCCGCTGCGCAGGTCGCCATCCCGCTCGGCCCGGCGCAGCATCAGCACTTCGAGGCCGGCCGCGCCATCGCGCAGCAGCAGCAGCGATGCGGCCGGCCGCGCGTCGGCGGGCACGCGGTAGCCGGCGCTCACCGCGCCACCCCGGCGGCCTTCAGCGCCGCGATCTCGTCGGCCGAGTAGCCGGCTTCGCCCAGCACCTCGGCGGTGTGCTCGCCGATCGCCGGCGCCGGCCGTGGCGGCTCGGGCCGGCAACGGTCGAAGCGCGGCGCCGGGCCTGGCTGCACCACGCCGTCCAGCGTGACGAAGGCCTCGCGCGCCTGAGCGTGGGCGTGCAGCGGCGCCTCGGCCATCGCCAGCACCGGCGCGAAGCAGGCGTCGCTGCCTTCGAGCACGGCGCACCAGTCGTCGCGGGTTTTCGCGCGCACGATGGCCGTGATGGCTTCGCGCATCTCGGGCCACAGCCGGCGGTCGTACTGGCCGGCCACGAAGCGTTCGGCCAGGCCGATGCGCTGCGCCAGCTCGGCGAAGAACTTCGGCTCCAGCGGCGCCAGCGCGATGTGGCCGCCATCGGCGCATTCATAGGTGTCGTAGAACGGCGCACCGCCGTCGAGCAGATTCTCGCCGCGCGAGCCGCCCCAGGCGCCGCCGGCCTGCAGACCGTAGAACAGGGACATCAGCGACGCGGCGCCATCGACCATCGCCGCGTCGACGACCTGGCCGAGCCCCGAACGCTGGCGCTCGAACAGCGCCGCCATCACGCCGAAGGCCAGGTACAGCGCGCCGCCGCCGTAGTCGCCGATCAGGTTCAGCGGCGGCAGCGGCTTGCCGCCGCGCGGGCCGATGGCGTGCAGCGCGCCGCTGAGCGCGATGTAGTTCAGGTCATGCCCCGCCGCCTGCGCCAGCGGGCCGGTCTGGCCGAAACCCGTCATGCGGCCGTAGACCAGGCCCGGGTTGCGTGCCTGGCAATCGGCCGGGCCGATGCCCAGCCGTTCGGCGACGCCGGGGCGCCAGCCTTCGATCAGCACGTCGGCACGCTCGGCCAGGCGCAGCAGCGCGTCGCGGCCGGCCGGGGCCTTCAGGTCCAGCGCCACCGAGCGCCGGCTGCGTGCGTTGACATCCTGGCGCGGGCCCATGTTCACGCCCAATCCGCTGCTTTCGAGCCGGTCCACGCGCACGACATCGGCGCCCTGGTCGGCGAGCAGCATCGTGCACATCGGGCCGGGGCCGATGCCGGCGAGTTCGATCACGCGCAGTCCGTGCAGGGGGCCCATCGTCGTCTCGCTTGTCTCAGTCCGCGCCGGCGGGTTGTTGTTCACGCAGCCGCACCGCCAGCGCCTCGACATCGGGCGCCGCACGGCGGGCGGCGCCGGGTGTCCATTCGAGCAGCGTCGCGCGCAGCAGCCGGCGCAGCGTCTCGGGTTGGGGCGTCAGCGGGCCGAAGAAGCGCACCGCGTCGCCGTCGACGATGGCCAGCGTCGGGAAGGTCTCGACATCGCAGTCGCCCAGCAGGTCGGCCTCGTCTTCGATGTCGATCCAGCGCACGCGCAGCCCCGGGTGCGCCGCTTCGAATTCGGCCGCCACGTCGCGCAGCACCGGCTGGTAGCCGTCGCAGGTGCGGCACCAGGCCGCGCACAAGCAGGCCAGCCAGACGGGAGCGTGGGGATTCATCGCTGGCAACTCTAACGCCTGCGCCGCGATCAAGCTCGGGTGTGGAACCGAAGCGCGCATGTGATGATTGCCGCATGTCCCGGTCCACGCCCCCGCACAAGACGCACCGCATCCCGTCCTTCCTGCGCCATGTCGGCCCCGGCGTCGTCACCGGCGCCGCCGACGACGACCCGTCGGGCATCGCCACCTACACCCAGGCCGGCGCGCAGTTCGGCACCGGCATCCTGTGGACGGTGTTCCTGTCGCTGCCGTTCATGGTGGCGATCCAGCTCGTCAGCGCGCGCATCGGCCGCCAGTCGGGCAAGGGCATCGCCGCCAATCTGCGCGAGCATGCGCCGCGGCCGCTGCTGCTGGCCATCGTGGCGCTGCTGCTGGTGGCCAACACCATCAACATCGCCGCCGACATCTCCGCCATGGGCGAGGCGCTGCAGCTCGTCGTCGGCGGCGGCGACCACTTCCACGCCGTGCTCTTCGGCGTCGTCACGGTGCTGCTGCAGATCTTCGTGCCGTACCGGCGGCTGGCGCCGATCCTGAAGTGGCTGACGCTGAGCCTGTTCGTCTACGTCGCGGTCGCGTTCACGGTGCAGATCCCCTGGGGCCAGGTTCTGCACGACCTGGTGCTGCCGCGCATTCAGGCCAGCTCGGCGTTCTGGATGACGATCGTCGCGGTGCTCGGCACCACGATCTCGCCCTACCTGTTCTTCTGGCAGGCCTCGCAGGAAGTCGAGGAGATGCGCCTGCGCGGCGTCATCGCCGGGCGCGAGAGCGAGGCCACCGTGCGCCGCGCACTGCGCCGGGTGCGGCTGGACACGATCATCGGCATGACCTTCTCCAACGGCATCGCCTTCTTCGTCATGCTCAGCGGCGCCGTCGTGCTGCACGCCGCCGGCGTGACCGATGTACAGAGCGCCGCGCAGGCAGCGCAGGCGCTGCGGCCGCTGGCCGGCGAGCTGGCTTTCGCGCTGTTCGCCGCCGGCATCATCGCCACCGGCTTGCTGGCCGTGCCGGTGCTGGCTTCGTCGTCGGCCTACGCGGTGGCCGAGGCGATGGGCTGGCCCGAAGGCCTGGAACGCCACTGGCGCGAGGCGAAAGGCTTCTACACCATCATCACGCTGGCCACCGTCGTTGGCACCGGGCTGGACTTCACGCCGGTCGACCCGATGAAGGCGCTGTACTGGAGCGCGGTGATCAACGGCATCGTTGCGGTACCCATCATGGCGGCGATGATGCTGCTGGCCGGCAAGCCGGCGGTGATGGGCACGCTGACCGTGCGCCGCAAGACGCGCGCGCTCGGCTGGGGCGGCGTGGCGCTGATGTTCGCCGCGGTGGCGATGATGGGCTGGGATGTGGTGCGCTGAACCGCTGCCGCTGCCGCTGCTGCGGCGCGCGCTCGCCGCTGCCGCGCTGGCCGTGGCCGGCGGGGCTTTCGCGGCCTCGCTGGCGCCGGTGGCGGCCGAGAACGGCATGGTCGTCACGGCCCAGCACCTGGCAACCCGGATCGGCGTCGACGTGCTGAAGGACGGCGGCAACGCCGTCGACGCCGCCGTGGCCGTCGGCTACGCGCTGGCCGTCGTCTACCCGGCCGCCGGCAACCTGGGTGGCGGCGGCTTCATGACGCTGCAGCTGGCCGACGGCCGCAAGACCTTTCTCGACTTCCGCGAGAAAGCACCGCTGGCGGCCACGGCCGACATGTACCTGGGCCCGGACGGCCAGGTGATCCCGGGCCTGAGCACCAAGGGCCACCTGGCGGTGGCCGTGCCGGGCACCGTGTCGGGGCTGGAAGCCGCGCTGGCGAAATACGGCACGATGAAGCGCGCCGCACTGCTGGCGCCGGCGCTGCGCCTGGCCGAAGACGGCTTCGTGCTCGAACAGGGCGATGTCGACATGCTGCGCACCGCCAGCGCCGACTTCCGCGCCGACCCACCGTCGGCAGCCATCTTCCTGAACCGCGGCGAGCCTTTCGAAGTGGGCAGCCGGCTGGTGCAGAAGGATCTGGCGAAGACGCTGCGCCGCATCGCCGACGAAGGTGCCCGCGGCTTCTACCAGGGGCCGGTGGGCGCGGCGCTGGTCACCGCCAGCCGGGCCGGCAAGGGCATCCTGACGCAGGCCGACCTGGACCGGTACACCACGCGCGAACTGGCGCCGGTGGAGTGCGACTACCGCGGCCTGCACATCGTCTCGGCGCCACCGCCAAGCTCCGGCGGCGTCATCCTGTGCGAGATGCTGAACGTGCTCGAAGGCTACCCGCTGAAGGACTGGGGCTTCCGCTCGGCGCGGGCGGTGCACGTGCAGATCGAGGCCATGCGCCACGCCTACCTGGACCGCAACAGCACCCTCGGAGACCCCGACTTCGTGAAGAACCCGCTGGAACGCCTGCTCGACAAGGCCTACGCGGCGCGGCTGCGTGCGGCCGTCGACCCGGCCCGAGCGGGGGTGTCGAAAAACACGGTGCCGGGCACGCCGCCGCACGAAGGCACGAACACGACGCACTACTCCATCGTCGACCGCTTCGGTAACGCCGTCGCCGTGACTTACACGCTGAACGACTGGTTCGGCGCCAAGGTCACCGCCGCCGGCACCGGTGTGCTGCTGAACAACGAGATGGACGACTTCACCGCCAAGCCCGGCGTGCCCAACCACTACGGCCTGGTGCAGGGCCAGGCGAATGCCATCGCGCCCGGCAAGCGGCCGCTGTCGTCGATGAGCCCGACCCTCGTCACGCAAGGCGGCAAGCCGCTGCTGGTGCTGGGCACGCCGGGCGGCAGCCGCATCATCACGACGGTGCTGCACACGCTGCTGAACGTCGTCGACTACGGCATGACGATCCAGGAAGCGGTGGACGCGCCCCGTTTCCACCACCAGTGGCTGCCGGACGCGACCTCTCTCGAACCCTTCGCGCTGAGCCCCGATACGCGGCAGATCCTGCTCGGCATGGGCCATGTCTTCGACGGTGCGCAGCCGGCCAACCACGTCGCCGCGGTCCTCATCGGCGCGCCGAAGCTCGGCGGCCAGCCGGTCGGCAGGAACCGCTACTACGGCGCCAACGACCCGCGCCGCAACACCGGGCTGGCGCTGGGCTACTGAGGCAACGACTGAGGCACGGTGCCGTGCGCGATGTAGACGCCGCCGCCCAGCAGCGACTCCACCTGCAGCTTGCCCAGCCGCGCCTGCAGGCCGCGCCACGGTGCGTCCATCCCGGCCAGCGAGCTGACCGAATGCAGCGCGGCCGGCAGCACGAACAGGTTCACCAGCGCGGCCCACGGCGGCGCCCACTGCAGCCCGACGGCCGCGACGCGCGCGCCCGGCTTCAGCAGGCGCAGCACCTTGTCCAGCGCACACGGCTGCTGCAGGATGTCGTGCGTGAAGTGGAACAGCGCCGCATCGGCCTTGACGTGGACCGGCGCCGTCTCGACCGGCGCTTCGACCAGCCGCACCTGGCGCCAGCCGGCCTGCGCCACGCGCTCGCGGGCACGGCCGAGCATCTCCGGGCTCTGCTCGATGCCGATGACGTGCCCGCGCGGGCCGACCGCCGGGGCCAGCAGCGGCAGGCTCAGGCCGGTGCCGCAGCCGAGGTCGAGCACGGTGTCGCCGGCTCGCAGCGCCAGCAGCGCCACCGCCTGGAGGCGCAGCGGCTCGAACAGCGCCAGTTCCAGGTCGTAGATGCCGGCACGCTGGCGATACATCGCCAGTGCTGCATCGTGGCCGCCTTCCGTGGTCTTTTTCACGGTCTATCGTAGCCCCCGGGCCGGCGCATGTAGCATTTCACCTTCGGACAACCCCCTACTTGCGATGAGCGCATTCAACGAAGAGCGCGTGCTGAGCGTGCACCACTGGACCGACCGTCTGTTCACGTTCACGACGACGCGTGACACCAGCCTGCGCTTTTCCAACGGTCATTTCACGATGATCGGGCTGCGCGTCAACAACAAGCCGCTGCTGCGCGCCTACAGCATCGTCAGCCCGAACTACGAGGAACACCTGGAGTTCCTCAGCATCAAGGTGCCCGACGGCCCGCTGACTTCGCGGCTGCAGCACATCCAGGTCGGCGACACGCTGATCGTCGGCAAGAAGCCCACCGGCACGCTGGTCGTCGACTACCTGCTGCCGGGCAAGCGCCTGTATCTGCTGTCCACCGGCACCGGCCTGGCGCCTTTCATGAGCATCATCCGCGACCCCGAGGTCTACGAACGCTTCGAGCATGTGATCCTGGTCCACGGCGTGCGCCAGGTCGACGAGCTGGCCTACCACGACGTGCTGACCGAGCACCTGCCGGCGCACGAGCTGATCGGCGACCTGGTGTCCAGCCAGCTGCGCTACTACCCGACCGTGACGCGCCAGGCCTGGCACAACATGGGCCGCGTGACCGAGCTGATCGAAACCGGCAAGCTGTTCGAAGACCTCGACATGCCGATGCTCGACCCGATCCACGACCGCGTCATGATCTGCGGCAGCCCGGGCATGCTGCGCGACCTGAAGCACATGCTCGAAGGCCGCGGCTTCAAGGAGGGCAACACCTCGACGCCGGGCGACTTCGTCATCGAACGCGCGTTTGCCGAGCAATGAGCGGCCGGCGTCGCCCAGACTAGGAGACGCCCCGAGATGAACCGTCCGATCCTTTGCAGCGCCACGCTGCTGCTGCTGGCGGTTCTGGCCGGCGGCTGCGCAGGCCCGTCGCGCGTCGAAGAAGACCTGCCGCCGCCGGTGGTGGAACGCACCAGCAACATGACGACCTGGTCGACGCCAGGTGCCATCGCGGCCGCGGCCGCCGCAGCCGCCGCCGCTTCGGCGGCCCGGGCGGCCCCCCGCACACCGCCGGCGCCGCCGCGGGCCGCGCCGGCCGCTCCACCGCCCCGCCCCGCGCCACCACCCGCTGCGCCGCCGGCGCCGGCCGCTGCGGCCGAAGTGTCCACCGCGCCGGCAGCTATCCAGCGCGTCGTCTACTTCGACTTCGACCGCTACGACATCAAGGACGAGTTCAAGCCGATGCTCGAACGCCGAGCCCAGGCGCTGGTTGCCGACCGCGGCAAGCGCTACGTCGTCGAAGGCCATGCCGACGAGCGCGGCAGCCGCGAATACAACCTGGCGCTGGGCCAGAAGCGCGCCGAAGCCGTGGTCAGCGCGCTCGAGCTGATGGGCGTGCAGCACGAACAGCTCGAACCCGTGAGCTTCGGCGACACGCGGCCGGCAGTGGAAGGCAGCGACGAGGTCGCCTGGTCGCAGAACCGCCGCGCCGAACTGGTCGATCCCTGAGGAGTACAGCTTGCTCGAAGCCACGCCGTCGATCGACAGCGGCCACCCCGCGGTGGCCGATTTCGCTGCCCGCCACGCCACCGGCGCCGATGCCCGCGAACGCGCCGTGGCGCTGTACCACGCGGTGCGCGACGGCTTCCGCTACGACCCGTACCGCATCGACCTGTCGCCGCACGGCATGCGCGCCAGCACGGTGCTGGCGCTCGGCCACGGCTGGTGCGTGACCAAGGCGGCGCTACTGGCCGCCGCCGCGCGCGCCGCCGGCATACCGGCCCGGCTGGGCTATGCCGACGTGCGCAACCACCTCAGCACCGAGCGCATGCGCCAGACGATGCAGACCGACCTCTTCATCTGGCACGGCTACACCGAGCTGTGGCTGGACGGCGCCTGGCGCAAGGCGACGCCGGCCTTCAACATCGAACTCTGCGAACGTTTCGGCCTGCTGCCGCTGGCGTTCGACGGCCGTGCCGATTCGATCTACCACCCGTTCGACCGAGCCGGCAACCGGCACATGGAATACGTGCGCCAGCGCGGCAGCTTCGACGAGATGCCGCTGGCGCAGATCGTCGCGGACTTCGCCATCACCTACCCGGGCCTGGGGCAGCCGCAGGCCGGCGACTTCATCGCCGATGTCGAACGGGAGACGCGATGAGCGCGGTTCCGGCCGCGGTCCCGGCCGCGGTCCCGGCTGGTTTTGAGCCGCTGACGATGGCCGGCGACTTCATCGGGGCCAACGGCCCGCTGTACCTGAAGCACGAAGGCGAGCTGGTGCAGCTGGGCTTTCGCGTCGAGCAGCGCCACACCAACCCGCTGGGCATCTGCCACGGCGGCATGATGGCCACCTTCTGCGACATGCTGCTGCCGATCTCGGCGCACCGCAAGAGCGCTGCCGTCGGCCACCGCTTCCTGCCGACCATCAACCTGCAGGTCGACTACCTCGCGCCGGCTTCGCTGGGCGCCTGGGTGCAGGGCGAAGCGCAGGTGCTGCGCGTGACGCGCACGCTGGTCTTCGCGCAAGGCCTGGTGCAGGCCGACGGCGTGCCGGTGGCGCGCGTCAGCGGCATCTTCAAGGTCGGCACGCTGTTCACGCCGCCGGGAGCTAAACAGTGAACCACGAGACGATCGCCACGGCACTGGCCGACGGCGTGTTCACGATCACGCTGAACCGGCCCGACAAGCTGAACGCCTTCAACCTGTCGATGATGACCGAGCTGATCGCGGCCTTCGACGAAGCCGATGCCGACGACAAGGTGCGCGCCGTCATCGTCACCGGCGCCGGCCGCGCCTTCTGCGCCGGTGCCGATTTGTCGGCCGGTGCCAAGACCTTCGACTACGCGGCGCGCAGCGACCGCCCCGACAAGGCCACGTCGCCGCGGCAGGCCGACGGCAGCATCGACTGGAGCGACCCCGCCGTGCGCGACGGCGGCGGCCGCGTCACCTTGCGCATCTTCCAGTGCCTGAAGCCGGTGATCGCGGCCATCAACGGCCCGGCGGTCGGCATCGGCGCGACGATGCTGCTGCCGATGGACATGCGGCTCGCATCCGACGACGCGCGCTTCGGCTTCGTCTTCGCGCGCCGCGGCATCACGCCCGAAGCCGCGTCGAGCTGGTTCCTGCCGCGGCTGGTCGGCATCAGCCAGGCGCTCGAATGGACCTGCACCGGCCGCGTCTTCCCGGCCAGCGAAGCCTTGGCCGGCGGCCTGGTGCGTTCGCTGCACCGCCCGGCCGAGCTGCTGCCGGCGGCACAGGCGCTGGCGCGCGAGATCGCCGACAACGCGGCGCCGGTGTCGGTGGCGCTGACGCGGCAGATGATGTGGCGCATGCTCGGCGCCGCGCACCCGATGGACGCGCACCGCGTCGACAGCCGCGCCATCTACTCGCGCGGTGCTTCGGCCGACGCGAAGGAAGGCGTCGGCGCCTTCCTTGAAAAGCGCGCGCCGCGCTTCGATGACCGGGTGTCGCAGGACATGCCGCCGTGGTTTCCGTGGTGGCACGAACCGGGCTACGAATAGCCGCCCGTCACAGCCGTGGCGCGGCGGCCAGCAGCGCCTTCGTGTAGTCGTGTTGCGGCGCGTCGAAGATCGCATCGCGTGAGCCGGCTTCGACGACGCGGCCGGCCTGCATCACGATCACGCGGTCGGCCACCTGCTCCACCGCCGGCAGGTCGTGCGAGATGAACAGGCAGGCAAAACCATGCTGGCGCTGCAGTGCGCGGAACAGCGCCAGCACCTGGGCCTGGATGCTCATGTCCAGCGCCGACACCGGCTCATCGGCAACGACGAAAGCCGGCCGGCGCACGATGGCGCGCGCGATCGCCACGCGCTGGCGCTGGCCGCCCGACAACTCGTGCGGAAAGCGCGTGCCGTAGCCGGCCAGGCCGACCTCGTCCAGCACCTCGGCGACGCGGCGCGTGGCCGTGCCGGTGTCGTAGCCGGGCAGCAGGCGCAGCGGTTCATCGACGATGGCGGCGATGCGTTGGCGCGGGTCCAGCGACGAATACGGATCCTGGAAAACCAGCTGGCATTCGAGCCGGAAGCGGCGCAGCGCGGCGCGGTCGTTCGGCAGCAGCGGCTGGCCGCGAAAACGCACTTCGCCGCCCGTCGGCGCGATCAGCTGCAACAGCGTACGGCCGAGCGTGGTCTTGCCGGAACCGCTGCCGCCGACGACGGCCAGCGTCTCGCCGACATGGATGTCGAGGTCCACGCCTTGCAGCGCCGCCGTCGCCGGCCGGCGCCCGAGCAGGCCGCGGCGGGCGCCGGGGTAGCTGAGCTGCAGGCCGCGCACTTCGATCAGCGGCGGCCCGCTGCGCTCCGGCACGGCCGCAGTGGCGCCGCGGCGCGGCATCGCGTCGACAAGCTGCCTCGTGTACGCGTGGGCCGGCGCACGCAGCACGGGCTGGGCGTCGCCGCGCTCGACAACGCGGCCCTGCTGCATCACCACCACGCGCTGCGCGTAGCGGCCGACCAGGCCGAGGTTGTGCGTGATCAGCAGCACAGCGGTGCCTTCGTCGCGCGCCAGTTCGAGCATCAGGTCGAGCACCTCGCGCTGGGTCAGCGTGTCCAGCGCCGTGGTTGGCTCGTCGGCGATCAGCAGCCTGGGCTTCAGCAGCATCACGCTGGCCAGCATGATGCGCTGGCGCATGCCGCCGCTGAATTCGTGCGGATGCGCGCGCAGGCAGTGCTTCGGGTCGCGGATCTGGATGCGTTCGAGCATCGCCAGGCAGCGCGCCTCGATCTCGGCCGCCGTCAGCCGGGTGTGCAGCTTCATCGCTTCGGCCATCTGCGTGCCAATGCGCATGGCCGGGTTCAGCGACACCATCGGCTCCTGGAAGACCATGCCGATGGCCGCACCGCGCAAGGCGCGCAGGCGCTGCGGCGGGGCCTGCAACAGCGCTTCGCCTTCGAGCGCGATGCGGCCGCCGGTGACGGCCACGCCGGCCGGCAGCAGGCCGAGCACGGCGCGCGCCGCCATCGTCTTGCCACTGCCCGATTCACCGACCACGGCCACGCATTCGCCGCGCCGGATGTCGAAGCCGGCGTCGTCGACCAGCGTCGTGCCGCGCTGCGGCGCGCGGATCGACAAACCTTCGACATGCAGCAGCGGCTCGTTCATTGGGGCACCCTACGGCCTACGGCCGGTCCCGCCGAGCGGGAATGAGCCCCTTCGGGCGGCCGTGCGGGGCTCATGCCAGAGCCATGCGCGGGTCAAGCCGGTCGCGCAGCGCGTCACCGAGCAGGTTGATGCCCAGCAGCGTGAGTGCGATGCACAGCCCCGGCGCCAGGCCCAGCCAGACGGCGCTTTGCATGTACGGCCGGCCGCTGGCCAGCATATTGCCCCAGGTCGGCGCCGGCGGCGGCACGCCCAGGCCGAGGAAGCTCAACGCGCTTTCGGCCAGCAGCACCCAGCCGAACATGCTCGTCGCCAGCACCGCCACCGGCGCCACGCAATTCGGCAGCACGTGGCGCGCCATCGTCACCCACTCGGCATTGCCGATCATGCGCGAGGCTTCGACGAACTCCTTCTCGCGCAGGCTCAGGCAGGTGCCGCGCACGACCCGCGCCACGCTCGGCGCATAGGCCAGGCCGAGCGCCAGCACGATGCCCCAGCGGTTCGCGCCCACCACCACCATCAGCGCCAACGCGAGCAGGATGCCAGGGAAGGCGAGCAAGGTGTCGTTGAAGGCCATCAGCACGCGGTCGGTCCAGCCGCGCAGGAACCCGGCGACGACGCCGACCAGCGCCCCCAGCACGACTGCGAAGACGACCGTCACGCCGGCCACCAGCGTGCTGGTGGCGGCGCCGGCCATGATGCGGCTGGCGACATCGCGGCCGAACTCGTCGGTGCCCAGCCAATGCGCAGCCGTCGGCGCCTGCAGCTTGGCGCGCAGGCTGATGGCCAGCGGGTCGTAAGGCGTCCAGCCCCACGCGACGACCGCCAGCAGCAGCATGCCGCCGACCAGCACAGCGCCGAGCACGGCATTCGCGCGCCAGCGCTTCATTGCACCGACACCCGCGGGTCGAACAGCGGGTACAGCAGATCGACCAGCAGGTTGATCAGCACGTAGATCGTCGCCGTGAACAGCAGCACGCCCTGCACCACCGGGTAGTCGCGCGCGAAGATGGCGTCGACCAGCAGCCGGCCCAACCCCGGCAAGGTGAACACCGTCTCCAGCACGGCGATGCCGCCAAGCAGGTTGCCCAGCACCAGGCCGATCAGCGTCAGCGTCGGCGCAAACGCATTCGGCAGCACATGCCGCGCCAGCACGCGCCATTCGGGCAGGCCCTTGGCGCGCGCGTGGGTCACGTATTCGAGCCGCTGCACCTCGATGGCGCTGGCGCGCGACATGCGTGTGAAGGTGCCGATCTCGATCAGGGTCAGCGTCACGATCGGCAGCACCAGGTACAGCGCGCCGGCACTGAAGTCCTGGCCCAGCGGCACGTAGCCCACCACCGGCAGCCAGCCGAGTTGCAAGCCGAAGAACAGCAGCAGCAGCAGGCCGAGCCAGAAGCTGGGCACCGACAGCAGCAGCGTCGCGCCGAGCACGATGAACAGGTCCAGCGGCCGGTTCTGCTGCCAGGCGGCAACCAGACCGGCCGGCACCGCCAGCAGCGTGGCCAGCGCCACCGCCACCAACACGATGGCGGCGCTGACGCCGAAGCGCTCCCAGATCAGCGGCAGCACCGCCTGCTGGTCGGTGATGGAACGCCCCAGGTCGCCGTGCACCACCGCTGCGAGCCAGCGGCCGAACTGCAGCGGCAGCGGCGCGTCCAGCCCTATGCGCGCACGCTGCTCGGCCACCTGCGCCGCGTCGGCCATGTCGCCGAGCATCACCTGCACCGGGTCACCGGGGATCAGCCGCATCAGCGTGAACACCGCCAGCGCCACCAGCAGCAGCGTCGGCAGGGTCAGCAGCAGGCGGCGCAGAACGTAGCCGAGCATGGCGCTACGGCTGCTGCAGCTTCACGTTCCACAGCCGCGGCTGCCCGGCAGGCCAGCCTTTGAAGCCAACGACGTTGCGCCGCGTCGCCGCGACCTCCACGCCGTTGTAGAAGACGATGATCGGCACGTCGTCGAGCATGCGTTTGTGCAGCTCGTCGAACAGGCTCTGGCGCTGCGCGCGGTCCGGCGTGTCGAGCGCCGTTGCCAGCTTGGCCTGCGCGTCGGGGTTGTCCCAGACCTTGCGCGGCTGCTTGTCTTTCGGGCCTATCAGCATCTCGAAGTTCAGCGCCGGGTCCAGCCGCGCCGAGTAGCTGAACGACATCAGCTGGTAGTCGCCCTTGGTGTAGCGGTCGAGCTGGGTGGCCCAGTCGATGACCTCGAGCTCGATCTTGAAGCCGGCGGCCTGCGCCATGTTCTGCACCAGCACGGCCACGTCGAACATGGAGTTGTAGCGCTTGTTGGTGATCAGCTTCAGCGGCTGGCCGCTGTAGCCGGCGGCGGCCAGCAGGCGCTTGGCCTCGGCCACGTCGTGCTTGAAGCCGCCGGCCTGCACCGTGCCGTAGAACGGGCTCGTCGTCGGCACGGCCGAGTTGTTGCGCTTGGACAGGCCTTCGCTGACCGCCTTGGCCAGCTCTTCGCCGTCGATGGCCAGTGCCAGCGCGCGGCGGATGCGCACATCCTTCAGCAGCGGGTCGCGGGTCTGGATCAGCAGGCCGTTCAAGCCCATCGACGGGCTGGCGTCGACCTTCACGTCGGGCCGTGCCTTCAGCTCGGTGAAGTCCGACGACGCGGCATCGGTGATCACGTCGACGCCATTGCTGTACAGCGCCGCCTTCGCCGCGGCGCTGTCGGGAATGATCATGAAACGCACTCGATCGACCTCGGCCTTCTTGGCGCCGGTGGTGCCGCTGGCGGCGTCGCTGCGCGACGCGTAGTCGTCAAAGCGCTGCAGCTCGATGCTCTGGCCGCGCTTCCATTCGCCGAGCTTGAACGGCCCGGTGCCGACCGGCGCCAGCCACTTGCCGTCGGACCCCAGCGACGAGCGGTGCAGGATGCCCGAGCCGCCGCAGTCCATGCGCGCCATCGTGCCGAGGAACAGCGCCGACGCGCTGTCGATCTTGAAGACCACGGTCCTCGGGTTCGGCGACTCCACCGCCAGCAGCTTGACGAGGCCGCGGCCGTCGAACTCGCTGAGGCAGCGCCAGTTGGTGGCCGGGTCCATGTAGCGCTTCCAGCTCCACAGCACGTCGTCGGCCGCCAGCGCTGCGCCGTTGTGGAACTTGAGGCCGTCGCGCAGCGTGAAGGTGTAGGTCTTGCCGTCGGCCGACAGGTCGACCTTGCTCGCCAGCAGCGGGCCGACGCTGGTGTCTTCCTTCAGCCCGACCAGGCCTTCGACGAGGTGCGAGACCACCGCGTCGGTGTTGGCGTCGCGATTCACGCCGGGGTCGGTGGAGCGGATGTCGGCGTTCAGGCGCACGCGCAACGTCTGCGCTTGCGCCGTCGCGGCCAGCACCGCCAGCAGCAGGATCGGCACGCGCCTCATGCGAAGTCCTCGGCGGCGACGGCCGGCACGGCCTGGAAGGTGGTGTTGAGCGAGTAGCTCTGGAACTCGCGGTTCAGCGCCGGCAGCATCGCGACCTGCATCGTGCCGAGTGCCGGCTCCATCACGATCATCGCCACCGACGCGCTCATGTTGTTGGCCAGCGTGCGCCGCGGTGGCCGGCACACCGCCCAGTCGCCGGCAAAGCTGTCGAACAGCGCTGCCTTGACGTGCGCCGGCGTGATGCGGCCGTGCGCCGGCTCCAGCAGCGAGCGCACGCGCAGGTCGCGGTACAGGCTGTCGGGCGTGGAGTCGACGCCGGTGTCGCGCAGCTTGCCCAGCGCCACCGGGCTTTGCCAGTGGTTGGCGTGCACCAGCAGGCCGCCCTGCGCATGCACCTGGAAGGTCTCGTCGGGCGCGCATTCGAAGTCGATGACGACGCCTTGCGCGTGGCTGACGATCATGTTGTTCGATGCCGACTTCGGCGTGCAGTACACCGACCGCAGCGCCAGCGCGAAGTGCTTCTGCGCCAGCACCTTGCGCCGGATCAGCGCCAGCGGCACGCCGGTCTGCGAATAGTCGCGCTCGCTTTCCAGGTAGTTGGCGGTGATGGCGATGCCGGCGGCGTTGAAGCCGCAGCGGCCCAGGGCGCCGGCTTCGGTGAAGGTCATCAGGTCGGGGCCGTCGTCGCTGTCGTGCGCGTGCACCTTCAGCACCACCGCGGTCTCGGCACATTCGACCTTCCAGTCCCAGTTCTGGGCGTGGATCAGGCGGCCGTCACGCGTGGCTTCGGGCAGCACGACGAGGCCGGTGCAGCCGTCGGGGTCGTCATCGCTGCCGGGGTCGGCGGCCTTGGCGCGTCGGCGCGCGATCTGCAGCAGTTCGGTGCGGGCGTTCAGCAGCACGATGTTCTCGAACGGCTGCTCGGCGCCGGCGGCGATGGCGCGCATCTCGGCGACGAAGCTGGCGTCGAAGCCTTCGATCACCGGCAGGTAGGCGGCCACCGCCTCGCGCAGCGCAGCCGCGTCGAACTGGCTGCGCGACAGCTGCTCGGCGTAGTGGGCGATGCCGCGCGCGATGCGCTCGCCGGCCAGGCGGCCGTACTGGCGGCCACGTTCGGCCGCGGGGCCGTCGACTTCAATCAGGGGGCACGGGGTCGGCATGGCGGTCGATGGGAAGTCAGGGCTTCCATGATGATGTATTTTGTGATGATATACAACACCATAAACTCCTTGCCCGATGCGTACCAACCCGAACCCACCCCCATCGCCGCTGCAGCAGAAGCTGGCCGCGCGCATCGTCGACGCCGCACGCGCAGCCGTGCCCGGCAGCGCGCTGACCGAGCTCGGCCTGGCGCAGGCGCTGGGCGTTTCGCGTTCGCCGGTGCGCGCCGCGCTGGCCTGGCTGCAGGACGGCGGCGTGATGCAGCGCCGCCCCGGCAGCGGCTGGACGCTGACCGGCCGCGCCGCACGCGCGCCGAAGATCGACCTGGCCGCGCCGGTCGAAGAAGCCGAGCGCCTGTTCATCGCCATCGCACGCGACCGCCTCCAGGGCACCCTGCCCGGCGACACCACCGAAGCCGACCTGATGCGCCGCTATGCCGTCACCCGGCCGACCGTGCTGAAGGTGCTGGCGCGGCTGGCCGAGGTCGGCCTGGTCGAACGCAAGCGCGGCCACGGCTGGAGCTTTCCGCCGGCCGCTTATGACGACGCCGCGCGGGCCGAGAGTTATGCCTTCCGGCTGCTGGTCGAGCCCGCCGCGCTGCTGTCGCCGGCCTTCAAGCTCGACCCGGCCTGGCTCGCGGCCATGCGCAGCCGCCACGAAGCGATGCTGACGCAGCCCTGGCGCGACACGTCGAGCGTGGCGCTATTCGACCTGAACGCCGAGTTCCACGAAGGCCTGGCCGCGGCCTCGGGCAACCGCTTCTTCCAGATGACGATCCAGCAGCAGAACCGGCTGCGCCGCTTCGTCAACGTGCACTGGACCTACGGGCCCGGCCGCGTGCAGGTGTCTTGCCGCGAGCACCTGGAAATCCTGGCCCGCGCCGAAGCCGGGCAGCCCGAGGTGGCGGCGGCGCTGATGCGCCAGCATCTGGTGCAGGCCAGCCTGGTGTAGCGCCGGCGGCTGACGCCAAGTTCACAAGACTTCATTGAATCAACAACTGAGGTGCCTTTCGTCGCCGCAACCGCGAACGCCAACTGGCTTGTGCCCGGCTGACTCCAGCACCACACGCAGGCGCCGAAATCTCGAACCCTGCGAGGGATCCTGGCCGCGACAGCTTGTGAGGTATTGTCGCTGCCGACCATGCGCCACGATCTCGTCAGTCTGAAGATCTTTGTTGCCGTCGCCGAGTGTGGAAACCTGACCCGCGCCGCCGAGCGCGAGCACCTGGCCGTCTCGGCCATCAGCAAGCGCATCGGCGAACTCGAGACACTCGTCGGCACGCCGCTGCTGCAGCGTTACCACCGTGGCGTCGGCCTGACGCCGGCAGGGCAGTCGCTCCTGCACCATGCACGCCAGATGCTGCAGCTGGTCGACCGCATGGAGGCAGAACTCGGCGAGTTCGCCAGCGGCGTGAAAGGTCATGTGCATGTACACGCCGTTGCATCGGCCCTGATCCAGTTCCTGCCCGAGGAGATCGAGGCGTTCCTGACGAGGTATCCCGGCGTTCGCATATCGCTGGAAGAGCGCACCGGCAAGGGCGTGGTTCTGGCGGTGGCAGACGGCTCGGCCGACCTCGGCGTCGTCGCCAACCACACGTCGCTGCACGGGCTGACATCGTTTCCCTACCGCAGTGACCATCTGATGATCGGCGTGCCGATCGACCACCCGCTGGCGCGGCGCAAGTCGATCCGCTTCGCCGATGCGCTGGACTATGCCTTCGTCGGCCCGCATGCCGACAGCTCGCTGGCGGTTCTCATGGCCGAAGGCGCACGCGCCTGCGGCAAGCCCATCGAACAGCGTATCCAGGCCAGCAGCTTCGAGGCCATGTGTCGACTCGTGGAGACCCGCCTGGGCATCACGATGCTGCCCGAAGGGGTGCTTGCACGGCATGCGGCCGAAGGGCGCATCCGCATGATCGGCCTCAAGGAGACCTGGGCACGGCGACAGATGTTCTTGGTGGTCCGTGATCCGGGCCAGTTGAGCCATATCGGGCGCAGCTTGATCGAGCACCTGCAGCGCTCGGCGGCCGCCGCCGACGCCACCTGAGCATTGCGTTCTCCGTCGGAGAACGCAGCCTTGGCAAGAGTTCAATTTCCAAGGTCGGGAGCGCTCCCTAGGATGCGCACAAAGCCGAATTCATCGGCCCGATCCCGGAGACAGCACTTGACTACCCACGCCGGAACTCGCCGCGCGCTCTGCCTGGCCGCCCTGGCCGCCACGCTTCCCGTTACCGTCCATGCGCAGGACGCGGCCTACCCGACCAAGCCGCTGACCATCATCGTGCCGTTTTCCGCCGGCGGTGGTGTCGACGTGATGGCACGGCTGCTGGCCGAGAAACTGCGCATCGCGCTGGGGCAGACGGTCAATGTCGAGAACAAGGCTGGCGGCAGCGGGATGATCGGCACGGTGGCTGCGGTTCGCGCACCGGCGGACGGCTACACGCTGTTGATGGCGACGGCCGGAGAGGCAGCCATCAACCCGCACGTCCACAAGGGCAAGATGCAGTACGTCCCGGAGAAGGACCTGGCGCCGATCACGCTCGTCGTGAAGGTGCCGAACGTGGTGGTGGTCAACCCCAAGCTGCCGGTCAAGACCGTTGCCGAGTTGCTGGCCTACGCGAAGGGCAACCCGGGCAAGTTGAGCTACGGCTCGAGCGGCGTCGGCAACCCGCAGCATCTGGCTGGTGAACTGCTGGAGCAACTCTCGGGCACGCCGCTCGCGCACGTGCCGTACCGCGGGGCCTCCAACCAGCTGACCGACACCGCCGGCGGCAGCATCGACATGACCTTCGTGAGCCTGGCCGGCGCGCGGCCGTTCATGAAGGATGGACGCGTGCGCGCGATTGCGATGACTTCGCCAGCGCGTTCGCCTCTTGCGCCCGAGCTGCCCGCCGTGGCCGAGACCAAGGGACTGGAGAAGTACGCACTCGAGAACTGGTTCGGCTTGTTCGCGCCTGCGGCCACACCACCCGCCATCGTTCAGAAGCTCAATGGCGCAGTGACGCAGGCGCTAAAGGATCCTGACCTGGTCAAACGCCTCAACGAACTGGGCGCCGAGCCGGCGCCGATGGCGTCCGCGCAGTTCAAGGTCTTCATCCAGGGCGAGTCGGCCCGGTTCGCCAAGCTCGTCGAAGACGCCAAGATCACCCCCGACAACTGAGGCGACCACCATGACCAACCTCGTTCACCTCGTGCGCAAGTCGCTCAAGCCCATCGCGGCCGCGCTGCTGGCCACCGCGGCACTCGCTGCCCTGGCCCAGGCCTACCCGTCGAAACCTATCACCGTAGTCGTTGCGTTCTCCGCCGGTGGCAACAACGACCTGCGCGCCCGCCAGCTCGGCGTGCCGGTTGGCGCGACCTTGGGTCAGACCATCGTCGTCGACAACAAGCCGGGCGCCAGCGGCAACATCGGCCACGACATCGTCGCCCGGGCGCCCGGTGACGGCTACACGCTGGGCATCGGCGCGATGGGACCGATGACGGTGAATCCATCGCTGTTCCCGAAGATGCCCTTCGATCCCGCCAAGGATCTGATCCCGGTGGTGCTGATCGAGAAGGCGCCGCTGGTGCTGGTGACCCGCAGCGACAAGCCCTACAAGAGCGTCAAGGACATCGTCGCCGCGGCGAAGGCCAAGCCCGGCGCCTTGAACGCGGGCAATGCCGGTACGGGCGGCGCCCACCACTTGTCGGCCGAACTGTTCGAAGATGCCGCCGGGATGCAACTGACCCACGTGCCGTACAAGGGCGGCGGCCCGGCGGCCACGGCGCTGTTGTCCGGCGAGATCGACATGATGTTCGAACAGACCTACGCCGCGCTGCCATCGATCCAGGCGGGCAAGGTGCGCGCGTTGGCGGTGACCAGCGACAGGCGGCTGCCCAGCCTGCCCGATGTCCCGACCATGGCCGAACTGGGCTACCCCCAGGTGACCGTGTCGAACTGGCTCGGTGTCGTCGCGCCGAAGGGCACGCCAGCCGCGGTGGTGCGCCAGATCAACGAGGCGTACAACAAGGCACTCGCCCTGCCCGACATGCGCGAGAAGATCGCGGGTCCGGGCAACGTCGTCGGCGGCGGTACGCCCGAAGAGTTCGGTGCCCTGATCGCTGCCGAGTCCAAGCGCTGGGCCGCGTTGATCAAGGCCAAGGGCATCAAGCTCGAATGAGTCCGCAACCAGCCGATCCGAAGAGTCCATGATGTTTGCCTACGTCGGAAGCCGCACGACCCGGGAGCGCAACGCCAGGGGCGATGGCATCAGCGTCTTCGACTTCGACGTGTCGAGTGGATCGCTGGAGCGCATCCAGCTCGTTGTCGATCTGGTCAATCCATCGTACCTGGCGCTCGGGCTCGGTGGCCACCATCTCTACTGCGTTCATGGCGACCAGAGCGAGGTCAGCGCTTTCCACATCGACCCCGCCAGTGGCCGCTTGAGTTTCATCAACCAACAGAGCACCGAGGGACGCAACCCGGTGCACCTGGCGGTCGACCCGAGCGGCCAGTTCCTGATCGTCACGAACCACATCGGCGCGAGCCTAGCCGTCTTGCCCATCGACGGTGGAGGCGCACTCGGGGCACTGACGCAGTGCGTTCCGATCGCCGGCCCCATCGGCCCGCATCGGATCGAGCAACAGCAGGCCAAGCCGCATTTCAACCCGTTCGATCCGAGCGGACGCTACGTCATCGTGCCCGACAAGGGGCTGGATCGCGTGTTCAGCTTTCGCTTCGAACAGGGCCGCCTCGCCCCGGCCGAAACGCCTTTCGTCGCCACGCGCGAAGGTGCCGGCCCGAGGAGCGCCGTGTTCCATCCCCGGCGGCCGCTGGCCTACGTCGTGAACGAACTGGACTCGACCGTGACGACGTACAGCTTCGAGGCAGAGAACGGCGCGCTGACGCCGCTGCACGTCCTGCCGACGCTGCCTGCCAGCTTCACCGGCAACAGCCGGGCGGCCGGGATCGCCATCGACCGCGTCGGGCGCACGCTGTACACCTCCAACCGGGGCCACGACAGCATCGCGATGTTCCGCCTTGATGCCAACACCGGCCTGCCGGAGTTCATCGGCGCCGAGCCGTCCGGAGGCCGCACCCCGCGGTTCTTCGCCTTGTCGCCCGATGGCAAGATCTTGCTGGCATTGAACGAAGACAGCGACACGATCACTGCCTTCGACGTCGATGCGGCCACCGGGCGCCTGACAGCGCCGAGGCAGGCCGCACCCTGCGGCAGCCCGGTTTGCCTGCTGTTCGCAGGCGCGAACTCGTAGGCCGGCGATGAACGAGCCGCTGGCGTTCGCGACGCACGAGTTGGCGCTCGATGATCAGGTCGCCCGCGTGGTCGACCTGCCGGCGCTGTTCGGCGATGAAGTGTTCCGCCTGCCGGTCGTGCTGCGACTGCTGCTGGAGAACGTGGTGCGCTGCATGAAGGGCAGCGAACGCCGCGAGGCCGTGACGGCACTGCTCGCGTGGCTGGCCACCGGCAGCAGCGACGCGGAGATCGCGTTCCAGCCCGGCCGCGTGCTGATGCACGACACCACCAGCACGCCCGCGCTTGTCGACATCGCGGCGATGCGCGATGCGCTGGCGGAGAGCGGCGTCGATCCGTCGCGGCTGAACCCCGTGTTGCCGGTGGACGTGTCGGTCGATCACTCGCTCGCAGTCGAGGCTTTCGCAAGACCGGACGCACCGCAGATCAACCTCACGCACGAGATGCGCCGCAACCGCGAGCGCTATACCTTCCTGCGCTGGGCGTCGAAGGCCTTGAAGGGCGTGCACATCAATCCGCCGGGCACCGGGATCATGCACACGATCAACCTGGAACAGCTCGCCACGGTGGTGACCACCGAGGTGCGCGACGGCCAGCACTGGCTCGTGCCCGACATGATGATCGGCACCGACAGCCACACACCGATGATCAACGGCATCGGCGTGCTCGGCTGGGGCGTCGGTGGGCTCGAGGCGCAGACGGTCATGTTCGGCATGCCGACGATGCTGCGCATCCCGGAGGTGATCGGTGTCCGGCTGACGGGCGCTTTGCGGCCGGGATCCCTTGCAACGGACCTCGCGCTGACGGTGACCCAGCGGCTGCGCGCCGTCGGGGTCGCCGGCGAGTTCGTCGAGTTCTTCGGCCCCGGCGTTGCCACGCTCAGCGCAGGCGAGCGCAGTGTGGTGGCCAACATGGCGCCGGAGTACGGTGCCACGACGGGATTCTTCGCCATCGACGCCGGCACGATCGACTACCTGCACTCGACGGGACGCGAGCCAGCACACGTGCGGCGCGTCGAGGCCTACGCACGGCGCGTAGGCCTCTGGTTCGACCCGCAGGCCGAGCCGCGCTACACACGGACGATCAGCATCGACCTGGCGACCGTGGGCATGCACATCGCGGGCCCGCGCCGGCCGCAAGACCTGCTCGAGCACACGCAAGCGCGTGCCACGCTGGCGGCGTTGGCGTTCAAGCGCGCGATTGCGCATCCGATCATGCCGCGCCACCCGGTCGCCGTCGCCGCGATCACGAGCTGCACGAACACGTCCGATCCGAGCCTCCTGATCGCGGCGGGATTGGTGGCGCGCAAGGCGCGGCAGTTCGGCCTGCGCGCTCCAGCCTGGGTCAAGACGTCGCTGGCGCCGGGTTCGCCAGCTGCCGCGGCCTACCTGCAGCGAGCCGGCCTCGTCGACGACCTGTCCGCCGTGGGCTTCGACATCGTCGGCTACGGTTGCACCACCTGCATCGGCAACTCGGGCCCGTTGCCCGAGTCCATCCGCATGGCCCGCGATGCCGGGTCCGTCCACCCGGTGGCAGTCCTCTCAGGTAACCGCAACTTTCCGGGGCGCATCCATCCCGATCTCGATCTGGGCTTCCTGATGTCGCCGCCGCTGGTCATCGCCTTTGCACTGGCCGGCGATGCCGAGATCGACCTGGGCACCGAACCCATCCAGATCAACGCGCAAGGGCGTGCAGTGCACTTGCGCGACCTGTGGCCAAGCCGCGAGGAGGTGGCCGCCGTGATGAGCCAGGCAGCCGACCCTGGTGACTTCCGCCGCGAGTTCGCGATCGCCAGCCGCAACCCGGCATGGCATGCGCTCGAGGCCCCGGACTCGCCGCGCTTTCCGTGGAACCCGAAGTCCACGGCATTGCGCCGGCCTCCGTTCGCCGCCGCCGACCAGGGCACGCAGCTCGGCCGGTACACCGCCTACCCGCTGCTGGTGGTGGGCGACGACATCACGACCGACCACATCTCGCCGGCCAGCGCGATCCCGCCGGACAGCCTGGTCGCCGACTTCCTCGTCGAGCGCGGAGACGACCGCCGTGACTTGAATGTGTTCGCGTCCCGGCGCGGCAACTGGGAAGTGATGATGCGCGCTGCATTCCACAGCAAGACGCTCGTGAACCTGTTGAAGCCGGGCCTGCCGGTGGCGCACACGCTCCACGTTCCCAGCGGCACGGTCGGCCCGATCTGGGAGGTCGCCGCGCGCTACCAGGCCAGCGGGGACTCCGTCGTGCTTGTGGCCGGCGAACGTTATGGCACCGGGTCGTCGCGCGACTGGGCCGCCAAGGGGCAGCGCCTGCTGGGCGTTCGGGCCGTGCTGGCCGTCAGCTTCGAACGCATCCATCGCTCGAATCTGGTTGGCATGGGGATCCTCCCGCTACGATGGCCAGCAGGAACCGGCCCCGATTCGCTGGCGCTGCAACCGGGTGACCGCATCGAGGTGGATGCCCCAGCCGAGACGCTGGCACCTCGCTGCATCGTGCCCGTTCGCGTGCTGCGTGCGCATGGCAGCATCGAAGCGCTGCAGGCCACCGCCGCGGTGGAAACCCAGCTCGAGGTCGAACTGCTGCGCGACGGCGGCGTCATCCCGTCCATCCTGAAGAAGACGATTCGCGAGGAGATCGCATGACGGCTGCAACCGACATCCTGGCCGCATTCACGCCCACGGGCACGCTCCGCGCATCGATCAATCTCGGCAATCCGATCCTCGCGAACACCGATCCGGCCTCGGGTGCGCCGTGCGGCGTGTCGGTCGACCTGGCCCACGCGTTCGCGCAACGCCTGGGTGTGGGCATCGAGTTCGTGGTCTTCGACGCCGCCGGCAAGTCGGTGCAGGCGGTGACCGACGAGAAGGCGGACATCGGCTTCTTCGCCGTCGACCCCTTGCGGGGTACAGGCATCGCCTTCACCGCGCCCTACGTGCTCATCGAGGGCTGCTATCTGGTGCGTGACGAGTCGCCCATCCGTGCCAACGAAGCGGTGGACCGGGTCGGCCTAAGCGTCGTCGTGGGCAAGGGCAGTGCCTACGATCTTCACCTGACGCGCGAGTTGCGCAACGCCACCATCGTGCGCGCGCCCACCTCGCCGGCCGTCGTCGACACCTTCGTCGAGCAGAGGGCCGATGTCGCCGCGGGCGTGAGACAGCAACTCGAAGCGGATGCGAAGCGTCTCGGCGGCCTGCGCTTGCTCGACGGTCGGTTCATGGTCATCCAGCAGGCCATGGGAACATCCAAAGGTCGGGGGCCGGCCGCGGCGAAGTTCCTGGCGGCCTTTGTCGAAGAGATGAAGGCTGGCGGCTTCGTCGCGAGTGCGCTCGCACGGCACGGTATCCGCGGCGCCTCGGTCGCACCTCTGGAAGGGGCCAGCACATGAAGCTTCTCGTGTTGCCCGGCGACGGCATCGGCCCTGAAATCGTCCAGGCTGCGCTCGAGGTGGCGCAGGCCGCAGACCGGCGCTTCGCCCTGGGACTGGCGTTCGAGCACGACGAGGTCGGATTCGCGAGCCTGCACAGGCATGGAACGACGCTGCGGCCCGAGGTGCTCGAACTCGCGAAGCAGTGCGATGGCGTGATCCTGGGGACACAGTCGCACGCCGACTATCCAGCGCCTGAACAGGGCGGGCGCAACGTGTCGGCCGGATTCCGGGTCGGGCTGGACCTGTACGCGAACGTGCGGCCGGCACGCACGCGGCCGTTCCTTACGTCGAATCTACGCGCCGGGCGCAGCATGGACCTGGTCATCATGCGCGAGGCCACCGAAGGCTTCTACCCCGACCGCAACATGAGCCGGGGTTGGGGCGAGGTGATGCCCGACCCCGACATGGCGCTGTCGATCCGCAAGATCACGCGCAAGGGCTGCGACCGGATTTCGCGCCGGGCCTTCGACCTTGCGCGCACGCGCCGCCGCAAGGTCACGGCGATCCACAAGGCCAACAGCTTCCACATGACCGATGGGTTGTTTCTGGAGTGCACGCGCGCCGTTGCGTCGGAGTACCCGGACGTGCAACTCGACGATCTGCTGGTCGATGCGGCGACCGCGCACCTGGTGCGCGAACCCGAGCGCTTCGACGTCATCCTGGCGACGAACTTCTACGGCGACATCCTGTCGGATCTGGCCAGCGAACTGTCCGGCAGTCTGGGACTCGCCGGTTCCATCATGGCCAGTGACGTTCTGTGCTGTGCGCAGGCTCAGCATGGGTCCGCACCAACCTTGGCCGGCAAGGACGTGGCCAGTCCGGCCTCCATGATCTTGTCGGTGGCGATGCTCATGGCCTGGTTGGGCCAACGCCACCAACGCAGCGATCTCGTGCAGGCCGCGGCGTGCATCGACCGCAGCGTCGATGCCACTCTGGCGAATCCGTCGACACGCACGGCCGATCTTCAGGGCACGTTGGGGTGTCGTGCGTTCGGTCGCTTGGTCGCCGAACGCACGGGCGCGTAGCCGTGGGCCCGTCCGCCCATCAGCGCCTTCAGGAGTGCTGACCTTTCCGTCACGACCTGTCTGTCCACTCCAAGGGATCCCATTGACCATCATCACCGTCACCACGCCCGAGAACCGGCTGTCGCATGAGCAGCGCCGCCAGCTGGCCGAGTCGCTGACCGACGCCGTGCTCGTGCCCGAGGTCGGCCAGCTTGCGCCGCCAGCGCGCATCGGCTTTCAGGTCCACTTCGTCGAGCGCACGCCCGATCGCATGGCGATCGGCGGCAAGCTGCTGTCCGACCAGTGGCCGATGCCCGATGTCGCGACGATCGACATCTGCGTGATGGACGCCGCCTGGCCCAAAACCGTTCGCAAGCAGGTGATCGACAACGTGTTGGCGGCCATGGCGAGATCCTGCGGCATGGCCGCACCGTCACCGGCCTGGTGGGCCACCTTCCGCGTCATCGATGAAGGGAGCTGGGGCTCGCGCGGCACGGTGCTGTCGATGCTGGACCTGCTGGCCACCGGTGTCTTCACGCCTGAGCGCATCGCCGAGGTCCGCAAGGCATTGAGCTGAACTCGGGTAGCGGTGCCCCGGGGAGGAGGCCGCAGGATTCGAACCACGATGCCCTTGCAGGCATGCTTGATTTCGGCGCTAACGCGCGACCTTCGACGACGCCTGCCCACGCAAGGCCTGAAGCTTGGCGTTCAACCAGGCCGCGCTGCTCACCGGCGGCGCGTTGCCGCAGCGCACGCGGTAGGGTTCGCCGCTCAGGCTGCTACCGCTGCCGGCCTGGGCGATGAAGTCCTGCGTCGACGCAAGCAGGCCCTTATCGAGCATGTACTCGTACTTGCGCCGCAGGTGATCGCTGGCGGTGGCCGCGGCGTGCCAGTCGCCGTTGCGAAAGAACTCGCAGCCCGAGACGGCCAGACTCGCGATCAACTGCTCGACCTCGGCCTTGACCGTGCCCGGCGCCTCGGCAGCGCGGATGCTCGCCACGCTCAGCGCGCACAGCAGCCCCAGTGCGCCGGTTCGGGCGGGGCCCAGGGAGGTCAATCCGAACACGCAAGCTCCTTGCGAAGACGCCGTTTCGCGCCGGAGCGTAGGATATTCGAGGCGAACACGCAAACTCCGGCCGCGGCCGAGGCCACTGTCCGTTTGCCGCGATCGCCTGCGGTTTTACCAAGCGTTAGTCGCGCCGCTTCTCGACCCGATTTCCAACCACGCCGCCCACCACCGCACCGGCCGCGACACCGGCCGGGCTGCCATCGGTGAGGATCGCGCCGGCCACGCCACCCACGGTGGCACCGGCTGCGGTGGCCCGCTCGCTGCGGCTCATGCCGGCACAGCCGGCCATCGACAGCGCGGCGACCAGACTGCAGACCAGGGTCAGGTTTCGGGTGATGTTCATGTCTTCGCTCCAGAGTTGAAAGCTCCGTGCGCAAAGGCGCCGGGCCTCTCAACAAAGGTAGCGCTCGACCGCGCCGATAGAACTCGGAGCAGGCCGCCCTTGCCTGTCGGACTGGGCCGCGCCGGCCCCTTTTCAGCGTGCACGTCAACGCTGTTCCTTGTGCGGGAACGGCGCCATCCAGGCCAGGATGACCGGCGGCACGGAGGCGATCAACACGAAGGCGAAGAAGGTCGCGTAGTTGTGGTCGAAGGCGGCGTAGGTCCAGCCGCTGACGGTGCCGGTCGCCCACTTGGTCATGGCCATGACGCCGGTGGCAAAGGCGTAGTGCGTCATCTTGAACGGGCCGGGCGCGATCTGCTGCATCATGTAAAGCATGTGGCCGACCGAGCCCATGCCGAAGCCGAACTTCTCCAGCGCGACGATGGCGCCGATCCACACGATGTTGTCGGGCATCGCATGGCTGAGATAGAAGTACGTCACGTGCGGCAGGTTCAACACCAGCGCGAGCAACAAGAACGATCGTGGCAAGGTCAACCGGGCGACGACGAATCCGCCCAGAAACGCACCGACGATGAAGGCTACCGTGCCGACCGTGCCGTTGATGAAACCAAGCGACTCGTTATCCAGCCCCAGGCCACCGGCACTGCGCGGGTCGAGCATGAAGAGCGGGCCGAATTTCTCGATGAAGCCTTCGCCGAAGCGATAGAAGAAGATCACGGCCAGCATCATCCAGATGCCCGGCTTCTGGAAGAAGGTGACCCAGGAGTCGCGCAAGGCCGGGAGCGTGGCCCTGAAGCCCTGCCCTTGCACCGCCGACGGCGCGCCCGGCGGCAGCACGCGCAGGTGCCACAGCCCGAAGGCCCCCATCGCCAGCGCGGTGCCGGCCATGACGATCATCCAGCAATGCACCCATGACAGCCCGACGCGGTTGTGCAGCCACCCGGTCAGCGAGACCAGCAGGCCGGAGGCGATGACGGCACCCATGTTCCAGCACATGCCCTGCAAGCCGGCATAGCGCGCCTGGTCGACCAGCGGCATCGTGGTCATGAAGACGCCGTCGGCCACGATGTCCTGCGTGGCCGAGGCGAAACCGGTGATCCAGAAGAACGCCAGCGAGGCGCGGAAGAAGTCGTCCAGCGGCAGGCAGAACGCCACGAGGCCCAGCGATGCCATCATCGTGAACTGCATGCTGATGACCCACCAGCGCTTGGTCTTGAACGGCTCGAGAAAGGGCGACCAGACCGGCTTCAGCACCCACGGCAGGTACATCTGCGACGTGTAGAGCGCGATGTCTTCGTTGGAGATGCCGAGATTCTTGAAGATGATCGCGGCCACCACGCCGACGGTGACGTTGGGCAGGCCCATCGCCAGGTACAGCGAAGGCACCCAGGTCAAGGGGTGGCGGGCCGGCGGGGAGATGGGGGCAGCGGACGAGGACACGGCGGGGGGATCTTTCCGTTCGGGGGGAAGTCAGGGCGCGGGGTTCAATGCGCGGGAGATGTCGCTCTTGCCCTTGCCGGCCTTGATGGCCTCGATGGCATCGCGCACACGCGCCGACTGCTGCGGGTCGTGCGGGTTGGAGGCCAATGGCATCAAGGCCTGCACGGCCTTGTCGCGCTCGTTGGCATCGATATCGATGAAGGCTTCATAGATCGCATAGTCGGAGACACCCGGGGCCAGCGCGCGTGCGCCCCGCGCCGCGTTCACCACGCTGGCGCTGACGCCGTCGACGGCCATGGCCTGGGCAAGGTGGTAGAGATTGGCGGCGTCCAGCTTCTTCAGCCGGTAGGCCTTCAGGAACTGCGAGCGCGCCTGGGCCATCGCGGCGGCTCTGCCTTCGCCGTCGAGATCCTGGGCAACCGTCATCCAGGCGCGCCCTAGAAGGTGATGCGCGTCGAAGCTGGTCTCGTCTGCGGTCACATACGCCTGCAGGTCGTCACGCGCGGCCTTGACGTCGCCGAAGAGGATCTCCGCCCGGTCGATAGCCAGCCTCAGCGCGGGAGGCGGGTTTCCGGCCGCACCCTTGAGTGCACGCAGCTGCGCCAGCACCGTCTCGCCCTGCGGCTTGGACAGGCAGGTCTTCAGCAGCGATGCATTCAGCAGATAGTCTTTCGCGTTGTCGGGAAGCACTTCCGTCTTGATGCTCGCCTTCGGCATGCCCTTGCTCGCGACCGTGACCACCGGCATGTTTTCGGCATATCGCTTCAGGCGGCGCTCGAGGGTGTCGATGGCCATGCCGGTTGCCGGCTCGAAAGCGGCAATCGGATCTTCGCCGGCGCCGATGCGCGCGAAGTAGGCGTTGAACTTCTGCGTTCGATCGCTGTCGCCCAGCATGTAGTGCACCAGGATCCACGACTGGGCGTAGAAGCTCAAGACCTCCCACTCGTCATCGGCCTTGTCACCGCGGCCCTTGAAACCGGGCTTCAGCACGCGATCGAAGCCGATCCAGCGGCCCTGTCGCAGCAGCCAGCTCCGTTCCGGAAAGGGGTAGCCGAGCGAGATCTTGTCTTCTTCCACGTAGGCCGTGCTCATGTACTCCGCGAAGCCTTCGACATACCACTGCGGGTAGTAGGCCTTGGCGTACTGGGTCATCAGATGGTGGGCGTATTCATGGAACAGCACCACCTGGCCCGGGTCGATGTCGTCGATGCGCGGGCGATCCTGCAGCGTCGAATAGGCGCCGGAGCCCTCGGCGCAGTGGAAGTAGACCCCGGCCACCAACTTTGAGAACTCCGGGCGGACCTTCTGCATGTCCGCCTGGTCTCTCAGCAGGTGGATGTCGAACTTGACCTGCTCGCGCGCGCCGGCGGCATCGGCGCCCAGCATCAGCAGGCTCAGGTAGCGGAAGGCTTCGAGCTTGCGCAGATAGTCCTGCACCTTGCGCCCGGGGCCGTCGGACCTGACGATGAAGTGCTCGCTCTCGGCCGTCAGCCAGTCGCCGGCACTTGCGGGTGCGGCCGCACTGGCTGCAACGAGCACGGCGATCCGTGCGATGGCAAGGGTCTCTCGCATCATTTCGCATCACCGGTCAGAACCTGCAGGGCCGCCGATACATAGACCAGCGGCGCATTCCAGTTGATCGTGACCTCGTTGCTGGCGTAGCTGCAGTAGTGGTCCAGATAGGACTTGGCCGCCACACGAGACGGGTATGCCGGGCAATGCCGGCCGTCCTGCTGCCCGGGGTTCGGGCCGCCGGCCAGAAAGCCTGGAACCGGCGCCGCGATCCCATCGGCTTCTGACGGGCGATGGTGCGGATGGCGCGTGGACTTCTCGCCGAACCCGGTCACCATCGACGTGTCGGTGGCATTGCGGCCCAAAACGTAGTCCAGCAGGGCCTGCGCCGCGTCCAGTTGGCTGCGTGTGCCATTCAGGCGATAGCCCTGGATCAGCATCACGGCCTGATTCAAGGCGCCGGAATTGCTGCCCCAATTGAAATCGCGGGCTTCCATGCTCACGCGGTAGGCTGAGGATTGCCAGGCCGCCGCCAGTTGGGCAGCCAGCGTGTCGATGCGGCTGGCAATCAGGCGTTGGTCGGCCGCGGCCGTGAGGCGGTGGCGGTGATGGGCCAGCGAGACCCAGGCCAGCCCGTTCACGCTGCCCCACGACGGCACGCCATTGGGCACGTCGGCCGCGTTCATTGCGGCGTAGTAGGCATCGTTGCGGGTGCCGATGTACAGCTCGGCCGCGGCCCACGCGAATTCGTCGCTCAACTGGCTGTCGCCATAACCACCGGTGTGGATGTCGGCGGGCTGCTCGTAGATGACGGCGGGATGGGTTTGCGCCCAACGCCAGGCCGACTCGGCCGCCGCCAGCATGCGGGCCGACAGCGCCGGGCGCTGCACGTCGAAGGCGCTGAAGACGCGGCTGGCCGTGGCCATCACCGCCGCGAAGTCCAGCGTGGCGGCCGTCGTCTTCTGCACCACGTAGCGCGGGCTGGTGGCCTGGTTCGGCATCACCGTGCCGTCGAAAGCCTTGTTGGTGAGCTTGCTGTAGACGCCGCCGTCTGCGGGGTCCTGCATGCTGAGCATCCATTCCAGATTCCACAGCGCTTCATTCAGCAGGTCGGGAATGGCGTTGCCGCTTTCGGGGATGTTCAGCGCCTGCTTCTGGAAGAACGCGGGAAAGTGTTCATAGGCGGCGAGCAGCGTGTAGGTCGAAATGCCCGAATTGACGATGTACTTGTTGTAGTCGCCCGCGTCGTACCAGCCTTTGGGGCTCGAGATCACCGAGCCTTCCGGGCGCGCCGGGCCGGCGGCCGACGCATGGACCCGCACGTGTGTGTCCGGATGCCCGGCTTCGCGCGCGTACACGCCGGCATGCTGGCTCAGCAGCGGCGTGCCGGCACGGTTGAAATAGAAGGCCTTGATGCTGGCGGCATTGAGGGCGGCGTAGGCATCGGCCGCAATCGTGAACCGGAACGAGTCTGCCAGGCCTTCCACACGCAACTGGTAGGTGCCCGGCACCGAGAGCGCGGAGAAGTCGGCCAGCTTGACGGACTCCTGCGCCGGCGCCCAGGTGGCCGCGGCAGTCAGTCGGCCATGGAACACTTCGGTATCGGTGCCCGACTTGACGACTTTGAAACCTGTGGCCGCCGTGTCCGGAACCACCGCCCACTTGGCCGCGCCCGGCACAAAGCCGACCTGGTTGACCTTGATCAGGCGCGTGACCGCATCGTGAGCAGGCGGCAATTGGCCGCCACCGGTGCTGCAGGCGATCAACGCCGACGCCGGAGCGAGCACAAGGCAAGCCCGAGCCGCGAAGAAGGTACGGAAGCTATCGAGGAACATGGGCTTGCGCGGGTGCTTGATTCAGCTCACCCGTCCTCGATAGACGAAGTCGCGGACCCTGACATGGCCGGCACCCGCGCAATAGATGCCGACTTTCAAACTCAGGAAGCCGCCGAACACGTTGTGGTGGAACCCCGATACCTCCATCTGCCACGGATGCTTGACCCAGGCGCCGTCGCCGCGCGCATAGTGGAAGGTCACGATGTGGTCGTGGTTGCTGACCTTCAAACGCACCGACTTCGTGGGCATGTCCTGGCGCATCCAGCCGTGCTCCTGCCCGTAGTGGTAGGTGAACATCTGCTGGTTGCTGAAGCCGACGCCGCAGAACATGCGCTCGCTGTAGAACAGCGTCAGACCCGCCTGCGCGCCGTCGTCGATGTCCAGCGTGACCTCGGCTTCGTAGCTTCTGTCGCCCACCAGCGTGGTCAGCGGCGAGCTGTCGGCCGGACTCGTGCCCTTGGCGGCGACGACCAGCGCATGGGCCTCGTAGCGAAAACGCTGCATCTCGTTTTCGCCGGGATTGAAGAAACTCCATTGCACGCCGAACCGGTTCGCGGAGAAGTCGTCCGACAGCGCAAAGCCGGACCGCCCTTTCGACGCCTTGACGGGCTTGGGCAGCGGGGACGACAAGGTGCCGCCGAGCGCGCGGGGCCAACCGTCGCGGGTCCACGCCATGGGTTCCAGCAAGGTCTGACGCCCCAGCGTGCGAAAGCCGTTTTCATAGCCGTGGTAGACCAGCCACCAATCCCCAGCGGGGCCTTCGACGGCCGTTGCGTGGCCGCGAGACCACCACGGTTCGTCGGCACTCCGGGTCCGCACGATCGGGTTGTGCGGGCAGTCCAGCCAGGGGCCGTGAATCGAACGCGAGCGCGCCACGATGACCATGTGGCTCGTCGGTGGCCCCGACGTACCGCCCACGGCCGTCATCAGATAGAACCAGCCGCCACGGCGGAAGAGCTTCGGCCCTTCGGGCGCGAACATCTCGACCACCCAGTCGTCGGGGTAGCGCCATGGGTTGTAGACCTGCTCCAAGGCGCCGACGGTCGCGAGGCCGTCGTCCGTCAAGGCGATGCGGCGCACGCCGTTGAAGAACAGATAGCGCTTGCCGTCTTCGCCGACGGCGTGCCCCGGGTCGATGCAACCGTCGATCTTCAGATCGACCGGGTCGCTCCAGGGGCCGCGGATGTCGTCTGCATGGATGACGAAGATCGACTGCCGTTCATTCGGGTTGGCCGGAATGTAGATGTAGTAGCGGCCCTTGTGCTTGACCAGATCCATCGCCCAGACGGTGCCTAGCGGCCGGGTCAGCGCCGGGCCGATCGGCGTCCAGTTCACGAGGTCGGTCGAATGCCAGATGATGACGCCGGGGTACGAGAAGAACGACGAGAACGTCATGTAGTAATCGTCACCGTCCTTCAGCACCGTCGGATCGGGATGGTCCCCCGGAACGATCGGATTGAGATAGGTGCCGTCACCCCGGTCGGCCTTGCGCTGGCCCTCCAGGCCGCTTGCGAATTTGAGCGCGGGTTTCGCGCCTGGCTTGGCCGCGGCCGGTGTCGCTTCGGCCAGCATCTGCGCCGCCGCCGTGCCCACGAGCAGCGCCTTGAATGCCCCCCGTCGGGAGTTCGATGTCATGGAGGTTCCCAGATCGGTGCTCAAGCGCGCGGCATCAAGCCCGGCACCGGATCGGCCCGGACGTGCCGTTCGATGTAGTCGGTCTGGTCCGGCATGCCCGACACGGTGTTGGCGATGGCGGTGCGCACGCGGGCGAAGTGCGTGCGCAGCTGCTGTTCATCGATCATGTCGACAAAGGGGTCGTAGGTTTGCGGCACCACGCCCAGGCCCAGCAACAGCGAAACCCAGGACGGTTCGGCGAAACCTGTCGGGTCGAGAATGGCGACGCGCGCGGACGAGCGGAACAGTTCGATCTGGTGCTGCAGCGCATCGGGAATCGGCATCGCCGCGCAATAGCGCCAGAACTCCGAATCGGTGCGATTCGTCAGCTTGTAATGCATGATGATGAAATCGCGAATCGACTCGTATTGCCCCAGGATCTTGCGGTTGAATTCCGCCGCCAGGCTGGGATGGAAGTCGCGATCGGGGAAATACTGGATCAGTTCGCCGACGCCGTTCATGATCAGCTGGATGCTGGTCGATTCGAGCGGCTCCACGAAGCCGGCCGCCAGGCCCAGCGCGACGACGTTCTTGTCCCAGGATTTGCGGCGGCGGCCGGTCGTGAAGCGCAATGCACGCGGCTCGTCCAGCGCTTCGCCGTCCAGGCCTTCGAGCAGGATTCGCCGTGCCTCGTCGTCGGTGGTGAAGTGGTTGCAGTAGACGTGGCCGTTGCCGGTGCGGTGCTGCAGCGGTATGCGCCACTGCCAGCCATTCGGTCGGGCGGTGGACGTGGTGTACGGCGTCAGCTTCGCCACCTTGGCGCAGGGCACGGCCAGCGCGCTGTTGCACGGCAGCGCGGCGCTCCAGTCGTCGTAGCCGGCCTTCATCGCGCCTTCGATCAGCAGGCCGCGAAAGCCCGAGCAGTCGATGAACAGGTCGCCGTCGATGCGCCGGCCATCGCGCAGCTTCACGGCGGCGACGAAGCCGTCTTCGGGGCGCAGTTCGACGTCGACGATGGTGCCTTCGATGCGGGTGGCGCCGCGCTGCATCGCGTAGTCGCGCAGGTAGGCCGCGTACAGGCCGGCATCGAAGTGGAAGGCGTAGGAGTAGGCGTTGGCAGCCGAAGGCACTTCGCCCTGCGGCGGCGTGAAGCGGTTGTTGCGCGCCATCACCGTCGCGGTGGACCATTCTTCGTACGATGGCATCGGGCCCGCACGGTTCAGCCGCAACCAGTGCATGTGCGGCGAACGGTTCTCGATGGCCGGCCCGAAGTCGCCGAAGCCGTGGAAGAAGCGGTGCCCGATGTGGCCCCAGTCCTTGAACTCGATGCCGAGCTTGAAGGTCGCCTGCGTCTTCTTGATGAAATCCGCGCCGTCCAGGCCCAGGGTCCGGTTGTAGAAGCGGATCGTCGGCAAGGTGGCTTCGCCGACGCCGATGGTGCCGATGTCGGGCGATTCGATCAGCACGATCTCACAAGGCTTTTCGCGGCCCTGGAGCTTTTGCGCCAGCGGGGCTGCCGCCATCCAGCCGGCAGTGCCGCCGCCGACGATGACGATCTTGCGTAGGGCCTTGTCGTCCATGCTGAACACTCTTTCCAATTCCACAGATTCAGGACAACGCGCGGTCCAGATGGGTGTAGCCACCGTCGACGAAGACCCATTGGCCGGTGGTGTGCGACGACGCGTCTGACAGCAGAAACACGCACATGCGCGCAATCTCTTCCGGCATCGTCATGCGCTGCCCCAGCGGGATCCGCGCGGTGATGCCGGCCAGCTTCGCCGCCGGGTCGTCGAAGCTGCCGATCCAGCGCTCGTACAAAGGCGTCATGACCTCGGCCGGGATCAGCGCGTTCACGCGCACGCCGTCGCCCAACAGCGCTGCCGCCCATTCGCGCGTCAGCGACAGCTGCGCACCCTTGGACGCGCAATAGCCGCTGGTGTTGCCCTGGCCCGTGATGGCCGTCTTGGACGACACGTTGACGATGGCGCCGCGGCTGCGCTTCAGGTGTTCGACGCAGCAGTGCGCCATCGTGTAGTAGTGCACCAGGTTGCGCTGCAGCGACTCGACGAAGGCGGCCGGGCCTGCGTCCAGCCCGACGCTGTCGTTGACGCCGGCGTTGTTGACCAGGCCGTCGATGCGGCCCAGCTCTTGCACCGTGCGGTCGACGGCGGCCCGGCAGGCTTGCGCGTCCGAAAGCTCGACCGGGATGAACAGGTGCTTAGCCGCGACGGCATCGAGTTGATCGAGCAAGTCCTGCGGCACCGGGTGCCGGCCGAGGATGACCGGGATCGCACCCTCTTGCGCCAAGGTCAGCGAAATGGCCGCGCCGATGCCGCTGGCGCCGCCCGTCACGATGACCACCTTGTCTTTCAGATGCAGGTCCATGGCTGTTTCTCTTGGCGCGAGCGTCAGGCCGCCGCCGGCAGCTGCAGGCTGTAGCAGCGCACGGCGTTGCCACTCCAGAACGCCGCCTGCTCGGCTGGCGACAGCGACGCTTGCGCCCAGCGGTCGGCCAGGCCGTGCACGAGGTCATAGCCGGCCGCCAGTTCGCAGACGGGCCAGTCGGAGCCGAACAGGATCCGGTCCGGGCCGAAGGCTTCCAAGGCGTGGTCGAAGCAGGCGCGGATTGCGTCGGCCTCGGCGCGCAAGGGCTGGCCGGGTGTCAGGCCGGACTCGGTGACCAGGCCCGACAGCTTGCACATCGTGTGCGGCAGCCGTGCCAGCGCGCTGATGGCATTGCGCCAGGGCCGGGCCTGCTCGGCGTCGGGGCGCCCGTCTCGCAGCCGGGGCTTGCCGACATGGTCCAGCACCAGCCAGTGCGCATCGTGCCGCGCGCAGAAGGCCATGACATCCTGAAGCTGGTGCTCGAAGACCAGCACGTCGTAGGTCAATCGCTGGCGCTGCAGCGTGCGCAAGCCGTCGTTGACCTGGCGGTCCTGCACCCAGGCAGCGACATCGGGCTCGTCCTGAAGCAAATGGCGCAGCCCTTTGAAGGCACTGTGCTGCCCCCAGGACTCGAGGGCCGGCGTCAAGTCAGCCGTGCGCAGATCGGCCCAACCCACAACGCCCACCACCGCCGGGTACTGGTCGGCCAGATCGAGCAGGAAGTCGGTCTCGGCCGCCTCCGTACGCGCCTGCACGGCCAGCGCAGCCGTCACGCCCGCCGCCTGCATCACCGCGGCGTTGTCCGGCGGCAGGCGGTCCCGGCGCAGCACGGGCATGGCCTCGCTGATCCAAGGCAAGGCCTCGGCGCGGTAGTGCCAGTAGTGCTGGTGGGTGTCGATCTTCACGCGGCCCCGGCCTGCAATCAGTCGTACAGCAGCGGCGCGATCTTGGGGTCGTTCATGCTGGCCTTGTCGTAGTAGAAGAAGCCGGTGTCGATGATCTTGGGCAGCGTCTCGCCCTTCAGCGCTTTCACTGCGGCCTCCACGGTCTTGTAGCCGATGCCCACCGGGTTCTGCGTGATGGCGCCGGCGATGACGCCGCTGTTGATCAAGTCCTTCTGCGCCTTGCCGGAGTCGAAGCCGATGATGATCAGGCCGGTCTTCTTCGATTCCTTCAGCCCCTTGCCGGCGCCGATGGCAGAGCCCTCGTTCGTGCCGAAGATGCCCTTCAGCTTCGGGTGCGCCTGCAGCAGCGTCTTGGCGATCTCGGCCGACTTGAGCTGGTCGCCGCCACCGTACTGGATGTCGACGATCTTGATCTTCGGGTACTTGGCCTTGATCTGGTCGACGAAGCCGTCGCGCCGGCCAGTGCCCGTGGTGCTGGTCTGGTCGTGGCCAATCACGGCCACCTCACCTTCGCCGCCGATCTTCTCGGCCATCTTGTCGGCGGCCATCGCGGCAGCCGCCTTGTTGTCGGTCTGCGTGGTGGTCAGCGGTATCGTGCTGTCGACGCCGGAGTCGAACGCGATCACCGGGATCTTGGCGGCCTGCGCCTTCTTCAGCAGCGGCAGCGCGGCCTTGCTGTCGAGCGCGGCCAGGCCGATCGCGCTGGGCTTCTTGGCCAGCGCCGCGGCCAGCATGTCGATCTGCTTGTCCACCTGCTGCTCGGTCTCGGGGCCCTCGAACGAGACCTTGACCTTGTAGTCGCTGGCGGCCTGGTCGGCGCCCTTCTTCACGGCCTGCCAGAACTGGTGCTGAAAGCCCTTGGAGATCAGCGGGATGTAGATCTCCTGGGCCGAGGCCAGGCCGGCCAGCGTCAGGCCGGCGCACAGGGTCAGCAGTGTTCTTCTTGCATTCATGATGGGCCTTGATGTGAGGGGGTTGAGGAGCGCCCGCGGGCGCGGGCTAAGGCTGCGCGCTGCGCAGCCTGTCGGCATAAACCGCCAGGATGACGATGAGGCCGGTCAGCACCATCTGCCACTCCTGGGCGACGGACATGATGCGCAGGCCGTTGATCAGCACGCTCATGATGAAAGCGCCGATGACGGTACCCATGATCGTGCCGACGCCGCCGCTGAGCGACGTGCCGCCGATCACCACGGCCGCGATGGCGTCCAGCTCGTAGCCCTGTCCCAGCGCGGGCTGTGCCGAGTTCAGCCGCGACGCGATCAGCAGCCCGGCAATGCCGCAGATGCCGCCGCCGAAGGTATAGACGATCAACTTCCAGCGGTCGACGTTGACGCCCGACAGGCGTGCCGCCTCTTCGTTGCTGCCCAAGGCGAAGGTGTAGCGTCCGAGCACGGTCTTGTTCAGGATCACCGCGCACAGCACGGCCACCACGAACAGGATCAGCACGCCGTTCGGGATCGGCAGGCCGGGCAGCACGTCGCCGATCAGCGAGCCCAGCGCGATCTGGTCAAAGCCTTCGACATCGCTGAAGTAGATCGGGCGTGCGTTGGTGATGATCAGCGACGCACCCTTCAGCAGCATCATCATGCCCAGTGTGGCGATGAAAGGCGGCACCTTGAGCCGGGTGATGGCCAGGCCCGACGTGGCGCCCGCCAGCGCGCCCATGGCCAAGGTGGCGACGATGCCCAGCGGCATCGGCAAGCCCAGGTTGACCATGAACACGCCGGCCATCACCGCGCAGAAGGTCATCAGCACGCCGACCGACAGGTCGATGCCCGACGTGATGATGACGAAGGTGCTGGCCAGCGCCAGCACGCCGATCACAGTGGTGGACTGCAGGATGCCGATGACGTTGTCCTGCGTCATGAACGCATCGGGCTTGAGCAGGCTGAACACGGCCAGCAAGGCCACGAGGCTGGCAAAGGCAAGCAGCTTCTGCCGCGCCTGAACACCCGAGCGGCGCGCCGGCCCGTTCGAAGGGGAAGCGGACTCGGGCATCGACAGGCTTTCGGTCTTCATGGGGCGTTCAGTGCAGGACGGCTGCAGCGGCCGTAGTGGCCGTGGCGACAGCAACGGCCGGGCGCCGCGTGGCCAGCGCCATCACGGCTTCCTGGCTGGCTTCGCGGGCGTGCAGCTCGCCGGTGACGCGGCCTTCGCACATCACGAGCACGCGGTGGCTCAGCGCCAGCACCTCGGGCAGCTCGCTGGAGATCACGACGATGGCGCGGCCCTGGGCGGCCAGCTCGTCCAGCAGCTTGTAGATCTCGCTCTTCGCGCCGACATCGATGCCGCGTGTCGGTTCGTCGAAGATCAGGATGTCGCAGTCCTGCACCAGCCACTTGGCGATGACCACCTTCTGCTGGTTGCCGCCCGACAGCAGGCGGGCCGGCTGGTTCAACGAAGGCGTCTTGATGCGCAGCTTGTCCACCATCTGCTGCGCGACCGCTTGTATGGCCGTGCCGTCGAGCAGCAGGCCCCACTTGAGCCAGCGCCGCAGGCTGGGCAGCGTGATGTTGGCGGCCACGTCCATGCCCGTGGCCAGGCCGAGCAGCTTGCGGTCTTCGGACAGATAGCCGATGCCGGCCCGCACGGCGTCTTGCGGCGACCGCAGCCGGATCGGCCGGCCGCGCACCAGCACCTGGCCCGAGTCGAGCGCGTCGGCGCCGAACACGGCCCGCGCCACTTCGGTCCGGCCGGCGCCCATCAAGCCGGCGAAGCCGAGGATCTCGCCGCGCCGCACGCTGAAGCTGACATCGCGAACCCAGCGGCCACGGTTCAGGCCGCGCGCTTCCAGCAGCACCTCGTGGGCCGCGGTATCGGCGATGCGCCGGCTTTGCGGTTGCAGCGGCCGCCCGACCATCATCGCGATCAGCTCCGGCATCGGCGTGCTCGCCGGCAGCGTGGCCACGTGGACACCGTCGCGCAGCACCGTGATGCGGTCTGCGATGCGCTGGATCTCGTCCATCCGGTGCGAGATGTAGACGATGGCCACGCCGTCGCGCTTCAGCTGCTGCATGAGCCGGAACAAGGTCTCGACCTCGACATGGTTCAGCGCCGCGGTGGGCTCGTCCATGATCAGCACGCGCGACTTGAACGACAGCGCCTTGGCGATCTCCACCATCTGCTGGCCGGCCACCGTCAATCGGCCGACGATCGTGCCCGGCGCGAGCGCCAGGCCCATGCGCTCGAACAGGGCCGACGCAGCCCGGTTCATCTGCGCCTCGTCGATGAACAAGCCGCCGGCCTTGCGCGGCTCGCGGCCGAGAAAGATGTTCTGCGCGGCGCTGAGATGCGGCATCAGCTGCAGCTCCTGGTGGATGATGCCGATCGCCAGCGACTGCGCATGCGCGGGGCTGTCGATCTCGACCGGCTGGCCGTCCAGCAGCACGTCGCCGCTGTCCTTGCGGTAGACGCCGGCCAGGATCTTCATCAGCGTGGACTTGCCGGCGCCGTTCTCGCCCATCAGCGCATGTACCTCGCCGGCGCGCAGGTCGAAACGAACACTGTCCAGGGCCTTGACGCCCGGGAACGACTTGCTGAGATGGCGGACCTCCAGCACGGCAGGCAGGGACGACTCAACCACGGTGTTTCGGCGCGCGGGCAGTGGAACGCGGACCGCAGTGTGCCCAGATCGACCGGCCGTTCTTTAGGTGTTTACACCGCTTTTATTAAGTTCGTCGACCGAACTATGATCCCGCCGTCACAAAACTGATTGCGGTCCAGGAGCGCGTCTTTGCTTGCCGATCTTGCCGAAGTTGCCGGCCATCAACAGCTGCTGAAGGGCATCAACCGGATGACCCTGGTGAGGCACCTGTGCGCGAAGCCGGGCTTGTCGCGGGCCGACCTGGCCTCGGCCGTCGGACTGACGAAGTCGACGGTCAGCCTGCTGGTCCGTGAGCTGGTCGCGGAAGGCTGGCTGGTCGAGCGCGAGATCGTCGCCACCGGCGATCTCGGCCGGCGGCCGACGCCCTTGTTCATCGACCCCACGCGCCTGCTGCTGCTGGGTGCCGAGGTCGGCATCGAGTCGATCCGCGTCGTGGCCACGTCGCTGACCGGCGACGTGCTGGCCCGCTCGGTGGCGAGCTATGCATCGGGCAAAGGCGCCAAGGCCTGCGTCGCCAGTCTGGCCACAGCCCTGCTGAAGGTCGGCAAACAGCTGGACCCGCTGAAGCACCGGATCATCGGCATGGGTGTCGGCCTGCCCGGCGGTGTCGACGAAGCCAGCGGCATCCTGAACTTCGCGCCCAACCTCGGCTGGCGCGACATTGCCTTCGGCTCGCTGCTGACCGAGAAGCTCGCCGGCTCGCCGCTGGCCGATGTGCCGATGTTCCTGCAGAACGAGGCCGATGTCGCAGCGCTCGGCGAGATGGAATTCAACCCGTCGCAGGCCTGGGACCCGCTGCTCTACGTCAGCATCAACCAGGGCGTGGGCGCCGGCGTCATCGTCGGCGACCGGCTGCTGACCGGCAGCCGCGGCTTCGCCGGCGAGGTCGGCCACATCATCCTGCAACTCGGCGGGCCGCTGTGCTCGTGCGGCCGCCGTGGCTGCGCCGAGGCGCTGATCGGCGTGCGCGCCATGCTGCTGCCGCCCGAGCAGCAAGCGCAACCGGCGTCGTCGCCGCTGGCCGGCATCCGGCGCCGACTGACCGAGCAGGACGCCGACACGATCCAGGCCGTCACGAAGGCCGGCAGCTACCTGGGCGTCTTGCTGCAGAACCTGGCCGTGGCCTACGACCCGGCGTGCATCGTGCTCGGCGGCCTGGGTGTCGATCTCGGCGAGACGTTCCTGCAACCCGCGCTGCAGACGCTGAACGACTATGCCGCGGCCGCGAACCTGCCGCCGCCCACGGTGCGGACCTCGCGCTTCGGCGCCGATGCGGTCGCGGTCGGTGCTGCCGCCTTGGCCCGCTACCGGTTGACGCGCCCGTTGATCGCGCCGACCTTCGCCGGCAGGGTCGCGGCATGAACCCTTCGATGCCATGGAAGGCCCGCTGATGGTCCTCGGCATCGACCTGGGCACCTCCGAAGTCAAGCTCTTGCTGCTGGACTCGGCGGGCCGCATCGTCGGCCAGGCCGGCGCGCCGCTGACGGTGTCGCGCCCGCAACCGCTGTGGGCCGAGCAGGCGCCGCAAGACTGGTGGCAGGCCACCGAAAGCGCCGTGGCCTTGTTGCGCCAGGCGCATCCGGAAGCCTTCGCGCAGGTGCGCGCGATCGGCCTGTCCGGGCAGATGCATGGTGCGGTGCTGCTGGGCGCACAGGACCAGGTGCTGCGCCCGGCGATTCTCTGGAACGATGGCCGCAGCCACGCCGAGTGCGCAGACTTGACCGAGCGCGCACCGAACCTGCACGCCATCGCCGGCAACCTGGCCATGCCGGGTTTCACGGCGCCGAAGCTGCTGTGGGTCGCAAAGCACGAGCCTGCGGTCTTCGCGCAGGTTCATTGCGTGCTGCTGCCCAAGGACTATCTGCGCCTGCTGCTCAGCGGCGAGAAGGTCTCCGACCCGTCTGACGCCGCCGGCACCTTGTGGCTGGACGTGGCCGCGCGCGACTGGTCTGACGAACTGCTGGCCGCCTGCGATCTGAGCCGGGCCCAGATGCCGCGGCTGGTCGAAAGCAACGCGCCGTCGGGCTTTCTGCGCCCGGACATCGCCAAGGCCTGGGGCCTGGGCTCGGCAGTCGTCATCGCCGGCGGCGCCGGCGACAACGCCGCCAGCGCCATCGGCATCGGCGCGACGACGCCGGGCGACGGCTTCATCTCGCTCGGCACGTCGGGTGTGCTGTTCGTCGTCAACGACCGCTACCGCCCGAACCCGGCATCGGCCGTGCACGCCTTCTGCCATGCGCTGCCGCAGCGCTGGCACCAGATGAGCGTGATGCTGTCGGCCGCCAGCTGCCTGAAGTGGTTCGTGCAGCTCAGCGGCGCAACGGATGAAGCGGCACTGCTGGGCGAAGTCGCCGCCTTGCCCGCCGAGGCGCTGGCCGACGCACCGATCTTCCTGCCCTACCTGGCCGGTGAACGCACGCCGCACAACGACCCCTTTGCGCAAGCCCTGTTCTTCGGCCTGAATCATCAAAGCACGCGGGCTTTGTGCGGCCATGCCGTACTGGAAGGCGTGGCCTTCGGCCTGGCCGACGGCCTGGCCGCCTTGCAGGCTTCAGGCACCGAAGTCGCGACCCTGTCGCTGGTGGGCGGCGGTGCCCGCAGCAGCCTGTGGGCGCAGCTGATTGCCGACGCGCTCGGCGTCGAGATCCTGCTGCACGCCGGCGGCGAAGCCGGCGGTGCGCTCGGCGCAGCACGCCTGGGCTGGATGGCGGCCGGCGGCACCGAGGCCGAGGTCTGCACCAAGCCCGATGTCGCCGCCCGCCACCGACCGGACCCGGCCCGCCATGCCCAGCTGCAGCCGCGGCTGCAACGCTTTCGCGAGATCTATCAACGGCTCAAGCCCATCTCGGCCCCCGGCGGCCGGGGCTGAGCGAAGCCATTGCCCGATTCATCCAAAAACCTGCCATGAAGAGCTATTTCCAAGACATCCCTTCGATCGAATACCGCGGCCCGGACAGCAACGATGCGCTGGCCTTTCGCCATTACGACAAGAACCAGGTCGTGCTGGGCAAGAGCATGGCCGAGCACTTGCGCTTTGCCGTCTGCTACTGGCACAGCTTCTGCTGGACGGGCCTGGACCCCTTCGGCGGCGCCACCTTCCAGCGGCCCTGGTTCGAAGGCGGGTCGCCGATGGAACTGGCCTTGCTGAAGGCCGACTCGGCATTCGAGTTCTTCAGCAAGCTGGGCGCGCCGTACTACACCTTCCACGACCGCGACGTCGCTCCGGAAGGCGCCACGCCGCGCGAAAGCCACGACAACTTCAAGCGCATGGTCGACGTGCTGGGTGCGCATCAGCAGCGCACCGGCATGAAGCTGCTGTGGGGCACGGCGAATCTGTTCACGCACCGCCGCTTCATGGCCGGCGCGGCCAGCAACCCCGATCCGGCCGTGTTCGCGATGGCCGCCGCGCAGGTGCGCGACGCGATGGACGCGACGCTGACGCTCGGCGGCGAAAACTACGTGCTGTGGGGCGGACGCGAAGGCTACGAGACGCTGCTCAACACGCGCGTGGGCCAGGAACTGGATCAGCTGGGCCGCTTCCTGAACATGGCGGTCGAATACAAGCACAAGATCGGCTTCAAGGGCGCGATCCTGATCGAGCCGAAGCCGCGCGAGCCGACAAAGCACCAGTACGACTTCGACACCGCCACCGTCTACGGCTTCCTCGTGCGCTACGGCCTGGAGAAGGAAGTCAAGGTCAACATCGAGGCCAACCACGCGACCTTGTCCGGCCACAGCTTCGAACACGAGATCGCCACCGCCGCCGCCTTGGGCATCCTGGGCAGCATCGACATGAACCGCGGCGACCCGCAACTCGGCTGGGACACCGACCAGTTTCCGAACAGCGTGCCCGAGACCGCGATGGCGATGTACCACATCCTGCAGGCCGGTGGGCTGGGCAGCGGCGGCTTGAACTTCGACACCAAGGTACGGCGCCAGTCGATCGACCCGGCGGACTTGTTCCACGGCCACATCGGCGCGATGGATGTTTGCGCCCGCGCGTTGCTGATTGCCGAAAAGATGATTCAGGACGGCCGGCTCGAAGGCGCGCTGAAGGCGCGTTATGCCGGCTGGGAAACCGCAGCAGGGCAAGACATTCTGGCCGGCCGCATCTCGCTGGACCAACTCGCCGACCAGGTACTCGCCAGCAACGCCGACGTGCTGCCGGTGTCGGGGCGCCAGGAGTATCTGGAAAACCTCGTCAACCGACTCTGTGGAGGCTGACCCATTTTCACCGTAGTAACGATAGCTGCCCCTTCGCGAATGCCATCCCTGACCGGGATATCTCCTAAACCACTTTGAAAATAGAGCACATAACATGAGACAATTTCAAAGGACAGCGCTGTCAATCGCAGCGGCTCAAGTTGCCCTGATGTCGAGCGGAGTCGCTCTGGCCCAAACGGCGCCTGCACCAGCGGCAGCCGCTTCTGCAGCCGCCGGCAGCAAGTCGGAGGCCGCCCAGGAACCGACAGTCGTGATCGTCACCGGCCAAAGGGCGGCGCTGGCTTCGGCGCAGAAGATCAAGCAGGAGTCCGACGAGATCGTCGACTCGATCGTTGCCGAAGACATCGGCAAACTGCCGGACCGCTCGGTCACGGAAGTCCTGCAGCGCATCGTCGGCGTCACCATCGACCGCACCATGGCCAAGGGCGACCCGGAGCACTACTCCGTCGAGGGCTCGGGCGTCAACATCCGCGGCCTGTCGTTCGTGCGTTCCGAAGTCAACGGCCGCGACACCTTCTCGGCCAATGGCGGCCGCGCGCTCAACTTCGAGGACGTGCCGCCCGAGTTGCTGTCCGCCGTCGACGTCTACAAGAACCCGTCGGCCATCCAGATCGAAGGTGCCATCGGCGGCCTGGTGAACCTGCGCACGGCGATGCCCTTCGACCACCCCGGCTTCAAGGCCAGCCTCTCGCTGAGCGGCAACTACAACCAGCTGCAGGACCAGTGGAGTCCGGCGACGTCCGGCCTGGTGTCGAACCGCTGGAGCACCGATCTCGGCGAGTTCGGCGCGCTGCTGAGCCTGGCCCGGAGCAAGAGCACCTCGCGAACCGACCTCTGGCAGGTGGAGCCCTACTACAACATCGACGGCACGCACTGGGTGCCCAAGGGCGCGCAGTGGCGCGACTCGAACTTCGACCGCACGCGCGAGGGCGTCTACGGCGCGCTGCAATGGCGCAAGGGCGACCTGAGCAGCTCGCTCACGATGTTCCAGTCCAAGTACCGCATGCACTGGGACGAGAACGCGCTGTTCGCGTCGTCCAACCCGTGGAACATCCAGGTCAGCAACGCCACTTGGGGCGCCAACAACGAGTTGGTACGAGGCACGCTCACGGCCCCTGTCGACGGCGGCATCAACTTCGGAGCCGACACGCGCTACATGACGCGCGACTCGAAGACGCGCGATGTGGGCTGGAACCTGGCCTGGCGGGCCAACGACCGCTGGTCCTTCAGCACCGACGTGCAGGTCGTGAAGTCCAAGACCCAGTCCTTCGACTCCACAGTTGCCACCGGCCTGGTGATGCCCAGGGAAGTGCTGGACCTGTCGGGCACGACGCCGCGCGTGGTGTTCGACGCCACCGACCTGGCCGCACTGGCCGACCGCAACAACTATTACTGGGGCTTCACGATGGAGCACCAGGACCGCAGCAAGGCCGACCTGAAGGCCTGGCGCACCGACGCGAAGTTCAACTTCGACCAGCCGGTGCTGCAAGACCTGCAGTTCGGCCTGCGCTTCACTGAACGCTCGGCCACCACCGTCAAGACCGTGCCGGACTACAACTGGTCGGCCATCTCCCAGCCCTGGCAGGTGGGCTGGGACATCAGCGGCCTGGCGCGCCTGAGCGACCCGCGCTTCCAGGCCCCGACCCGCCTGCACACCTTCGACAACTTCTTCGGTGGCCAGAGCGTGCCGGCCATCTATGTGCCCGACGTCTCGCTGGCCAAGGATTACCCCGGCTCCTACACGACGCTGCACAAGTACCACGACGTCCTGTGCGCCGAGCAGGCCGCGGCGCAGGGCTGGAGCAGCGGCTGCGCGACCTGGACGCCAGCCAGCTTCGGCACCGACCCCGCGGGGAGCAATGATCAAAAGGAACGCACGCAGGCCGCCTACGCGCAGTTGCGGTTCGACTTCGCCGACTGGAAAGTGCCGATCGACGGTAACGCGGGCATGCGCGTCGTGCGCACCGACATGAAGGCCAATGGCCACATGGTGTTCACCAACAGCGCGGTAACGCTGCAGGAGGGCCAGTCGCAGGCCGGTGTGCCGGTGCCGTCGATCACCACGTTCAGCTCGCCGATCCAGACCGAGCAGAGCTATACCGACGTCCTGCCCAGCCTGAACCTGCGCCTGAAAGCCGGCCACGACCTGCAGTTCCGCGCGGCGATGGCGCGCGCCATCGCGCGGCCCGATTTCTCGAAGATGCAGGCCTACGCCACCATGGGGCTGACGACGACGCAGCACACCGAAGGCAACACAGTGGTCGTCGACAGCGTCACCCTGAGCGGTACAGCCAGTGGCAACCCGCTTCTCAAACCGGTCAAGTCCAACCAGTTCGACCTCACGGGCGAGTGGTACTTCTCCAAGAACGGCTCGTTTACCGTGGCGCTGTTCGACAAGGAGTTGAAGGACATCATCCTCGGCGAAACCGCGACGGTGCAGTTGCCCACCACGGACGGCCAGCCGGTGAACTTCACGCTGACGTCGCCGGTCAACGGCGCCAAGGGCTACGCCCGCGGCATCGAGTTCGCATTCCAGCGCTATCTCGACATGCTGCCGGGCTGGGCTTCGGGCCTCGGTGTGCAGCTCAACTACACCTACGTCGACAGCAAGACCAAGTTGTACAACCCGGTGACCACCGCCGTCTGCGTGGGCACCGACCAAGGTGCGGCCAACCTGACACTGAACCTCAACGGCTGCGACACCGACGGCAAGACCTTCGGCGACCTGCCGCTGGAAGGCCTGTCCAAGCACTCCTATAACGTGGCGCTGCTCTTTGACCAGGGGCCGGTCTCGGCACGGGTGGCGTACAGCTGGCGCTCCAAGTACCTGCAGGGCGTCAATGTCAACGGCACGCGCGGCAACGACGGGCGCCTGCCCGGCACCACCACCAGCGTGGCCTGGGCCTTGCCGACCTGGAGCGATGACTACGGCCAGGTCGACGCCGGCATCACCTACCGCATCAGCGACGGCTTCACGGTCAGCCTCGAAGGGCAGAATCTGACCAACACGCTGGCCCGGCAGCTGATGCAGCAACAGATCGGTGACATGACACGTGCCGTCAACTACACCGGCCGGCGCTACTCGCTGCAGGCGAGCTACACGTTCTGACCGCACCGGCGCACCGGCGGCATTCGCCCGCCGGTGCGCGCCCCTTGCTCCAGAACCGGCCGGGTGCCCCTCATGCACACCGGCCACTTCGTTTCGACGCGCTTGAGATGACACACCCCTCCCCGTCCCGCCGCCTGCACCTGACCGGCAGCCTGATCCGGATGACCCGGCTCGGCGCCGTGCTCGTGCTCGCCGGTGCCAGCCTGGCCGCGTCTGCCGCTCCCGGCGACCGCCCTCATCTCGTGCAGCGCGACGGCCGCCACGCCCTCATCGTCGACGGCGCCCCGTTCCTGATGCTGGGCGCCCAGGTCCACAACTCGAGCAACTATCCGAAGATGCTCGACAAGGTCTGGCCGGCGGTGAAGGACATCAACGCCAACACGGTGGAAGTGCCGGTGGCCTGGGAGCAGATCGAGCCCGTCGAGGGCCGCTTCGACTTCAGCTTCGTCGACGCGCTGGTCAAGCAGGCACGGCAGAACAAGGTCCGCCTGGTGCTGCTGTGGTTCGGCACCTGGAAGAACACCGGGCCCTCGTATGCGCCCGAATGGGTGAAGCTGGACAACCGGCGCTTTCCGCGCATGGTCGACAAGGACGGCAAGCTCAGCTATTGCCTGTCGCCGTTCGGCGAAGAAACACTGAAGGCGGACAAGAAGGCGTTCGTCGCCTTGATGAGCCACATCCGCCAGATCGACCAGAAGCAGAACACGGTCATCGTCATGCAGGTCGAGAACGAGGTCGGCACCTACGGCACGGTGCGGGACTTCGGCGCCAAGGCCCAGGCGGCGTTCGAACAGAAGGTGCCGCAAGCCGTTCTGGAGCGCAAGAAGCCGCCGGTGGCGCTGGCCAAGACGGGCAGCTGGCGCGAGGTCTATGGCGACTACGCCGACGAATACTTCCACGCCTGGGCCATTGCCAGCTATATCGAGGAAATCGCCAAGGCCGGGCGCGCCGTGCACGACCTGCCGATGTACGTCAACAACGCGCTGCGCGATTCATCCGAGCCGGTGGCTCCGTGGAAGGACAACTTCGCGAGCGGCGGCCCGACCTTCGACGTGATCGACATCTACAAGGCGGCGGCGCCGCACATCGATATTGCCGCACCCGACATCTACAACGCGGAATCCGCGAAGTTCGCGGCAACGCTCGACAAGTTCCAGCGCGCGGACAACGCGCTGATGGTGCCCGAGATGGGCAACGCGGCCGAATATGCGCGCTACATCTACCTGATCCTGGGCCGCGGGGCGCTGGGCGTCGCGCCGTTCGGCATCGACTACACCGACTACAGCAACTTTCCGCTGGGCGCCAAGCTCACCGGCAAACCGATGGTCGAACCCTTCGGCAAGATCTACGCGGTCTTCAGATCCGTGCAGCGCCAGTGGGCGAAGTGGGCCTTCGAAGGCCGCACCTACGGCGTTGCAGAAGGCGACGACCGCAAAGACCAGACCGTTTCAATGAAGGAATGGAAAGCCACGGTCTCATTCCGCGAATGGCAATTCGGCGAGCGCTCGTGGCCCAACTTCACGAAGGAAGTGCCGCCGAACACCGAGATTCCGAATGGCGGCGTGTCGATCGCGCAGATCGCCGACAACGAATTCATCGTCGTCGGGCAGAACGCCCGCCTGAAGATCGATTCGATCGCCAAGCAAGGCAATGGCCATCTGTACGCCCGCGTCGAGGAAGGGCATTTCGATGCGTCGGACCGTTGGGTCATGGAACGCAACTGGAATGGCGACCAGACCGACTACGGCATCAACCTGACCGCCAACCCCGTCGTTCTGAAGATCAAGATGGGACGGTATTGAGCGATGTTGCGGCGTCAATTCATCCGGCACGCCAGCCTTGGCGCCCTGCTCGGCGCCCGTTTGCCTGCGGCCTTCGGCGCCTCGGCTGCGGCCCCGCAGGATGGCACCGGCCCCTACCGCTGGCAGAGCGTGGTCTACGGCGCCGGTGGCTTCATCGATGGTTTCGTCTTCCACCCGCGTGAGCCGGGGCTGCTGTATGCCCGCACCGACATCGGCGGCGCGTACCGCTTCGACCCGGCATCGAAGTCGTGGCTGCCCTTGCTCGACCACCTGTCGAAGGCCGATGCCGACCTGATGGGCGTGCTGAGCCTGGCCGTCGACCCGAACGATGCCAACCGGCTCTATGCGGCCTGCGGGCTGTACCTGGACAAGTGGTCGCGCGATGCAGCCGTGCTGACCTCGGCCGACCGCGGCGCCACGTGGCAGGTCACCGAACTCGGCATCAAGCTCGGCGGCAACTGGCATGGGCGCGGCACCGGCGAACGCCTGCAAGTCGACCCGAACCGGGGCGACATCCTGTTGCTCGGCACATCGCAAGACGGCCTGATGATCAGCAAGGATCGGGGCAAGAGCTTCAGCCGGCTGGGCTTTCCGGCCAAGCATGTGTCGCTGGTGCTGTTCGACCCCGCCAGCGGCACGCCCGGCAGCGCCACGCGCACGGTGTTTGCCGGCAGCCACGACAAGCCGGGGCTCTATGTCTCGCGCGACGCGGGGCAGAGCTTCGCGAAGGAGCCGGGTGCCCCTGAGCAGGTGCCGCAGCGCGCCGTCTTCGCGGCCGACGGCACGCTCTACGTCAGCTTTGCCATCGGCGATGGCGAATACGCCGTCAACCCGAGCTATCTGAAGTCCGGCAGCGTGTGGAAGCGCGACGCGGGCGGCCGCTGGACCGACATCTCGCCGCAGAAGGCCGGCAACGGCCCACTGGGCTTCGGCTATTCCGGGCTCGACATCGACCGGCAGGTGCCGGGGCGCATCGTCGTCTCGACGCTCGAACGCTGGACGGCCGGCGACGATGTCTTCGTTTCGAACGACAACGGCGCGACCTGGGCACCGCTCGGCGCGCGCTCCAGACACGACGCGACGGCCTATCCCTGGCTCGTGGCCTACATGCGCGGCGACAACAAGATGGGGCACTGGATCGCCGATGTGAAGATCGACCCCTTCAATGGCGAGCGCGCGATCTACGGCACCGGCTACGGCCTGTGGCTGACGAACAATCTGGGCGCCGCGCAAAAGAGTGGTGTCGTGAACTGGGACTTCACCGTCGCCAACCTGGAAGAGACCGCCACGCTGGAGATCAAGAGCCCGTCCGGTGGCGCCACGCTGCTGGCCGCGATGGGCGACGTGTCCGGCGGCGCCTGGGACGATGTCGGCAAGACGCCGAAGGTGGGGCTGTTCGCGCCGGCCTCGGAAACCAACCGCTCGGTGGACTTCGCGGAGCTGAAGCCCGCCATCCTGGCGCGCACGTCGGACAAGCCCGCCACCGGCGGCTACTGGTCTGCCGATGGCGGCGTCAGCTGGCGCCCGTTCGGGCCTTCTTCGCGCCAGGCGAAATCGGAGTCAGGCCGCATCGCCGTTTCGGCCGGCGGCAACTTCTTTCTCTGGGTGCCGCAGAAGCAGGCGGCGCTGTGCTCGAACGATCACGGCAAGACCTGGTCGGTGTCGGCAGGCTGGCCGGCCGCGAGCGATGTCGACCTGGTGCCGGTGGCCGACCGCGCGATCGACGGCGTCTTCTACGTGCTCGACCGTGCGAACCAGCAGATCCTCGTCAGCGTCGATGGCGGCAGGAGCTTCAAGCCGGGAATCACCGGCCTGCCCAAGCTCGAAAGCTGGCAGTCGGCGCAGATGATCAGCGCGCCCGGTGTCGTCCGCGATCTCTGGCTGGCCTTGCCCGACGGCTTGCTGCACCTGCCCGGGCTGGACCAGCCGGCCAAGACCATCCGCGGCGTGGCCGAGCCCTGGATGATCGCGCTGGGCAAACGTGCACCGGGCGCGCCGTATCACAGCCTGTACGTGTGGGGCAAGGTGCAGGCCGGCGGCGCACTGACCGAAGGCCTGTTCCGTTCGGACGATGCCGGCTGGACCTTCAAGCGCATCGACGACGACGGCCACCGCTACGGCAGGCTGCTGTCGATGGCGGCCGACCCGCTCGAGCATGGCACCGTGTACCTCGCGCCCCACGGGCGCGGCGTCATCGTCGGGCGGCCCCGACTCGGGGCTTGAACGGTGGACAGACGATCCCAGGGCCGCATCTCGCGCCGTGACCTGCTGCGCGCGGGGGCGGCCGGGCTTTCAGCGCTTCCGCCGCTGGGCTTTGCCGGGCCGGCGGGGTCGCCCAGCGACCAGCGTCTTTGGTACCGTCAACCCGCCTCGCGCTGGGAAGAAGCCCTGCCGCTGGGCAATGGCCGCCTGGGGGCCATGGTGTTCGGACGCGTCGCCCAGGAACGCCTGCAACTCAACGAAGACACCTTGTGGGCCGGGGCGCCGTACACGCCCGACAATGCCGAGGCCCTGGCCGCGCTGCCACGGGTCCGCCAGCTGATCGCGGACGGCCAGTACAAGCAAGCCAGCGATCTGGCCAGCGCGAAGATGATGGCCAAGCCCTTGTGGCAGATGTCCTATGGCAGCCTGGGCGATCTGCTGCTGACCTTCGATGCGGCGCATGACGCTTCGCGCGAACCTTCGCAATACGAGCGCTGGCTGGACCTCGACAGCGCCATCACCCAAACTCGCTACCGAACCCCGGGCGGCGAATTCCTTCGCGAAGCCTTTGTTTCGGCACCCGATCAGGTCATCGTCCTTCACCTGCAAGCCAGGACGGGCCGCTTCGGCTTCGAGCTCGCCTATCGCGGCCCGCGCCAGGTCGAGTACACGTCGCCCGACTATGCCGGTTCGGCGACCCGCCTGGTCACGGCCCAGGCGACCGACTGGTCGATGATCGAGAGCGCCGGCCCACGCCGCGCCGATACCGTCATGGCCGCGGATGGCCGCGACGCGCTTCTGATCACCGGCCGAAACGAGGCCGGGCCGGATGTTGCCGCCGGGCTTGCCTACGCGCTGCGCGTCAAGGTCTTGTGCGATGGCGCGCTGAGCATCGGAAGCAACGGCATCGGCGTCAGCGGCGCGCGCAAGGTGACACTGCTGATTGCCGCGGCCACCAGCCATGTCAACTACCGCGATGTCAGCGGCGATCCGGTCGCCCAGGTCCGGCGGCATAGCGATCGGGCCGCGCAAAAGCCGTATGAACGCTTGAAGCGCGACCATGTCCGCGATCATCAAGGCCTGTTCAGGACCGTGTCGCTCGATCTCGGACGCACCGCAGCGGCAGGCCAGCCCACCGACGCCCGCATCGCCGCCGCCGAAACCGCCGATGACCCGGCCCTCGTCGCGCTGTATTTCCAGTACGCGCGCTATCTGCTGATCTCGTCGTCGCGGCCGGGAACGCAGCCGGCCAATCTGCAAGGCATCTGGAACGAAGGCACGAATCCGCCCTGGAACAGCAAGTACACGATCAACATCAATACGGAGATGAACTACTGGCCGGCCGATCCGGCGGGCCTGGGCGCGTGCGTGGAACCGCTGTTGCGCCTGGCCGAGGATCTGTCGGCCACCGGCGCGAAAACGGCGCGCACGATGTATGCCGCGCGCGGCTGGGTGGCGCACCACAATACCGACCTGTGGCGCGCGGCCGCGCCGATCGACGGCCCGCAGTGGGGGCTGTGGCCCTGCGGCGGCGCGTGGCTGTGCAACACGCTGTGGGATCACTACGACTACAGCCGCAACCCTGCGTTCCTGAAGCGGCTCTATCCGCTGCTGAAGGGCGCCTCGCTGTTCTTCGTGGACACGCTGGTCGAGGACCCCAAGGGGCGCGGGCTGCTCACCTCGCCTTCGCTATCGCCGGAAAACCAGCATCCGTTCGAGTCGTCGCTTTGTGCCGGCCCGGCGATGGACCGCCAGATCGTCCGCGACCTGTTCGCCCACACGGTCGAGGCCGGCCAGCTTCTCGGCCAGGACGCCGCGCTGATCGATCAGCTGGCACGGATGCGCGGGCGCATCGCGCTCGATCGTATCGGCAAAGAGGGGCAGTTGCAGGAATGGCTGGAAGACTGGGACAGCCAGGCGGCGGACCCGCACCACCGCCATGTCTCGCACCTCTACGCCGTCTACCCGAGCGGCCAGATCAATGTGCGCGACACGCCGGAGCTGCTGGAGGCCGCCAAGGCCAGCCTGGTCCAGCGTGGCGACCTGGCCACCGGCTGGGGTACGGCCTGGCGCTTGTGCCTGTGGGCGCGCATGGGCGAAGGCGACCACGCCCATGAAGTGCTGAAGGCCCTGACCGGCCCGCAGCGGACCTATCCCAACATGTTCGACGCCCACCCGCCGTTCCAGATCGACGGCAATTTCGGCGGCGCGGCAGGCATCATGGAGATGCTGGTCCAGTCCTGGGGCGGTGAGATCATTCTGCTGCCGGCCTTGCCGGCGGCCTGGCCGTCGGGGGCCATCAAAGGCCTGAAAGCTCGCGGCGGGATCACGGTGGACATGGCCTGGCGACAATCCAAGCTGGTGTCGCTGGTGCTCCAGGGCAAGCCGGGCGCGCCGGCCCGGCTGCGTTATCGCGGCCAGGCCAGCGATGTGCGCTTCGACGCGCAAGGGGCTTACCGACGAAAGGGGTTCAGCACATGAAGCTCCTCTTTCGTGCCTGGCTGTTTCTCGCTTGCGCATCAATCGCCATCGGTGCTGCCGCGGCCAGTGATCTAAGCCTGCGTTACCTGAAGCCGGCACCCGACACGGCGCAAGGCTGGGAGCGCGAGGCGCTGCCCATCGGCAACGGCCGCATCGGCGCGATGCTCTTCGGCCAGCTGGCGCGCGAGCACATCCAGTTCAACGACATCACGCTGTGGACCGGTGACGCCAAGACCATGGGGGCCTACCAAGCCTTCGGCGACGTGTTCATCCAGCTGGCCCACCACGACCAGCCGGCCGGCGGCTACGTGCGCGAACTGGACCTCGAACAAGGCCGGCACGGCGTCAGCTACACGATGGGCGGCGTGTCGTTCCAGCGCGAAGCCTTTGCGAGCCATCCGGCGCAGGTGATCGTGCTGCGCTTCAGTGCCGACAAGAAGGGGCAGTACACCGGCAGCGTCGCGCTGACCGACATGCACGGCGCGCACATCACGGCGGCCGCGAACCGCCTCGTCGCCACCGGCACGCTGGCCGGCGCCACGCCGGCAGCCAAGCGCATGGCCTATGCGAGCGCGCTGCAGGTGCTGCACGAAGGCGGCTCGGTGCAGGTCAAGGGCGACACGCTGGTGTTTGCCGATTGCGATGCGCTGACCTTCATCCTGGGTGCCGGCACGAGCTATGTCGCCGACGCCGCGCGGCAGTTCCACGGCCAGCCGCCGTTGCCGCGCGTAGCCGCCCAGGTGTCGGCCGCGGCCGCGCGCCCGTGGCGCGAACTGCGCGCCGAGCATCAGGCCGACTACCGCGCCTTGTTCGAGCGCGTGGCCATCGACCTCGGCAGCACCGCGCCGGCACGCCGCGCGCTGCCCACCGACAAGCGCCTGGAGACCTACACGGTCGAGGGCAAAGACCCCGGGCTGGAGGCGCTGTTCTTCCAGTTCGGCCGCTACCTGCTGATCTCGAGCTCGCGCGACTCGCTGCCCGCCAACCTGCAAGGCCTGTGGAACAACAGCCTGGCGCCGCCGTGGAATTCGGACTACCACACCAACATCAACATCCAGATGAACTACTGGCCGGCCGAGCCGGCCAACCTGTCGGCGCTGGCTCAGCCGTTCTTCCAGTTCGTGCAAAGCGTGGTGCCGGTCTACCGGCAGGTCATTGCCGACACCGCCGCACTGGCGCAGACGAACCCGCGTGCCTTGCCGGTGGAGCCGCCGGCCTACGGCGGCCCTGCCAGCCCGCCCAAGGAAGCGTTCCTGACGGCCGGCGGCAAGCCCGCAAGACCGGTCCGCGGCTGGACCGTGCGCACCGAGTCGAACCCCTTCGGTGCGATGGGCTACCTGTGGAACAAGACCGGCAATGCCTGGTACGCCCAGCACTTCTGGGAGCACTACGCCTTCACGCAGGACAAGGCGTTTCTCCGCAACGTCGCCTACCCGCTGATGAAAGAAGTCTGCGAGTTCTGGCAGGACCATCTGAAGGCCTTGCCCGATGGCCGGCTCGTGGCGCCGCAGGGCTGGTCGCCCGAGCACGGGCCGGTCGAAGACGGCGTCACCTACGACCAGGAAATCATCTGGGACCTGTTCAACAACACCGTCGAGGCCGCCGACGCGCTCGGCATCGACAAGGCCTTCAGGAACGACATCGCAGCGCTGCGCGACCGGCTTGCCGCGCCGCGGGTCGGCCGCTGGGGGCAACTGCTGGAATGGCTGAACGAGAAGGATGACCCGGTGCTGGACACGCCCGGCGACACGCACCGCCACGTGTCGCACCTGTTTGCGGTGTTCCCCGGGCGGCAGATCTCGCCGACGCGCACGCCCGAGCTGGCCGCCGCCGCGCGCAAGTCGCTCGAAGCCCGCGGCGACGCCGGCACCGGCTGGTCCATGGCCTGGAAGACGGCCTTCTGGGCCCGGCTGCTGGATGGCGACCGTGCCTACCGCATGCTGCGCGGCCAGCTGGCCCAGCCCGGCGCGCGCGCGGCCCAGCAAGGCGGCCCGGGCACCGAAGTCAACAACGCCGGCGGCACCTACCCGAACCTGTTCGATGCGCACCCGCCGTTCCAGATCGACGGCAACTTCGGCGCCACCGCGGCCGTCTGCGAGCTGCTGCTCCAGTCGCACAACGGCGAGATCCATCTGCTGCCGGCGCTGCCGTCCGCCTGGCCACAAGGCTCGGTGAAGGGCCTGCGCGCGCGCGGCGGCTTCGAGGTCGACCTGGCCTGGGCCGACGGCAAGCTCACCGCGGCCTCGGTAAGGTCCGCGGCCGGGCCGGGCGGCGGCAAGGTCCGCTATCTCGGCAAGCTCATCGAACTGCAACTCAAGCCCGGCGAAACCCGGCGCCTGGCTGCAGACCTCTCGTCGCGTTGATGACCCCGACCCACATGCTCCGCATCGCCGCCCTTCTGATGCTGCTGACCGGCCTGGGCGCCTGGGCGCCGGCGCAGGCGCAGAAGTTCGACGAGCTGGCACGCACGCCGCAGCTCGGCTGGAACAGCTGGAACAAGTTCGGCTGCAACGTCAGCGAAGCCCTGATCCGCGAGACCGCCGACGCCATGGTGGCCTCGGGCATGCGCGACGCCGGCTACCAGTACGTGAACATCGACGACTGCTGGCAGGGCGGCCGCGACGCCCAGGGCAACATCTTCCCGGATGCCAAGCGCTTCCCGTCCGGCATCAAGGCGCTGGCCGACTACGTGCATGCCAAGGGCCTGAAGCTCGGCATCTATTCGGACGCCGGCAGCAAGACCTGCGGCGGCTATCCGGCCAGCCGGGGCCGCGAATACCAGGACGCGCAGACCTACGCCGCCTGGGGCGTGGACTACCTGAAGTACGACTGGTGCAACACCGAAGGCATGGACGCCGCGTCGGCCTACACGACGATGCGCGACGCGCTGTACGCGGCCGGCCGCCCGATCCTGTTCTCCATCTGCGAATGGGGCGAAAGCAAGCCCTGGAACTGGGCGCCGAAGGTCGGCCACTCCTGGCGCACCACCGGCGACATCCATGCCTGCTGGAACTGCGAAGTCGGGCACGGCAACTGGGCGTCGTTCGGGGTCATGCGCATCGTCGACATGCAGGCCGCGCTGCGCAAGCATTCGGGCCCCGGCCACTGGAACGACATGGACATGCTCGAAGTCGGCAACGGGCTCACCGAGGCCGAGGACCGCGCCCACTTCACGCTCTGGTCGATGATGAATTCGCCGCTGATCGCCGGCAACGACCTGCGCAGCATGCCGGCGTCGGTGCGCAAGACGCTGACCAATCGCGATGTCATCGCGCTCGGGCAGGACGCGCTGGGCATCCAGGCCTTCCGCGCCCTGGCCGACGGCGACATCGAGGTCTGGGCCAAGCCGCTGGCCAACGGTGAATGGGCGGTGGCGTTCCTGAACCGCGGCGACGTGCCGCGCAGCCACGCCTTCCGCTGGAAAGACCAGGCCATCGGCGACGGGCTCAGCAACCGCAACCTGGAAGCGGGCAAATCCATCTACACCTGGACCGAGTTGTGGACCCAGGCCAAGGGCAGCACGGCACAGGACTTCAAGCAGCCGATCGCCCCGCACTCGGTGATCGTCTACCGTCTGGTGCCAAGCACCGCGTCACCGGGATGAGTCTTCCAATGATGAAACCGATCTGCTCCATTCGCCCCGTGTGCATGCTGTTCGGGCTGTTCGGGCTGTCCGTGTTGTCGGCCTTGACGGCGTGCGCCGTGGCGCCCGGCGACAAGGCCGAGCTGGTCATCTACGCGGCGCGGCCGTTGGCGTCCGGGCGCGTCGCGGTGGCCGACTTCGAAGGCCGGCAGGAACTGACCGGGACCTCCGCCGCCGTGCCCAAGCCGGCCAAGCCGCGGGTGCCCGACAGCCAGGTCGGCGTCAAGGTGTCCGGCAAGGACAGCACCGGCGACGCCCTGACGCTGCAGTGGAAGGACGCCTGGTACGCCAGCCTGCGGGTGGAAAGCGGCACGCCGCTGGACCTGCGCCCCTTCGTGCCGGACGGCACGCTGGAATTCGACCTTCAGGTTGTCGACATGGCCAAGGGCGGCCTCACGTTCGCGATGGGCTGCGGCGCCGACTGCACGCGCAAGCTGCAGTACGTGCTGCCGTCCCGCGCGCTGGCCGGCAAGGGCTGGCAGCACATGGCCTTCTCGATGGCGTGTTTCGTGCGCGACGGCGACGATGTCAGCGCCGTCACGCAACCCTTCGCCATGGACTCCAGCGGTACCGGCGAAGCGGCGCTGGCCAACGTCCGGTTCGTCAAGCACGGCAAGGCCAATGCGGCCTGCCCCGACTACATGACCGAGTCGGTCACGCCGGTGCCGCTGACGCAGGTCTGGGCGCTGGAGTGGTGGATACCGCGCCACCAGAAGAAGCTGGAAGAGATCGCCAAGCTCAGGCAAGCCGGGTCGAACAGCGACATCGTCTTCATCGGCGACTCCATCACCCACGGTTGGGAAGATGCCGGCCTGGCGGTGTGGAACCAGCACTACAAGAAGTACAACGCGCTGGACCTGGGCTTCGGCGGCGACCACACCGAAAACGTGCTGTGGCGGCTGCAGAACGGCGAACTGGACGGCATCCGCCCGAAGGTGGCCGTGCTGATGATCGGCACCAACAACACCGGCGATCGCCAGGAAGACCCCAGGACCACGGCCGCCGGCATCAAGCGCATCACCGAAGAAATCCGCCAGCGCCTGCCGGACACGCGAATCCTGCTGTTGGCAGTCTTCCCGCGCGACGAGAAACCCGGCAGCGCCCTGCGCCGGCTCAACGACCGCGTCAACGGCATCATCTCGGGTTTTGCCGACGGCCAGAAGGTCTTCTTCCTGAACATCAACGAGTCGCTGTCCAACCCGGACGGCACCCTGTCCAAGGACATCATGCCCGACCTGCTGCACCTCAGCGAAGCGGGCTACGGCATCTGGGCCCGGAGCATGGAACCCACGTTGCTGCAGTTGCTCGCGCCGAAGTAGGCGCGGGCCGTACCCACCCACCGAATGAACATGTTCACTTACTCGAGTCCGTTCCCGCCCGCGTTCGTTTTCGGCGTTGCCGCTGCTTCGGCGCAAGTCGAGGGCGCTGCATTCGCCGACGGCAAGGGCGAATCCATCTGGGACCGCTTTGCCCGCATTCCGGGCAAGGTGGCCGGTGGCGACAATCTCGACGTCGCCTGCGACCACTACCACCGTTTCGACGAAGACTTCGCGCTGATGCAGTCGCTCGGCGTCAAGCACTACCGGCTGTCCATCGCGTGGCCGCGCATCTATCCGCAAGGCGACGGCCCGGTCAACCCGGCGGGCATCGACTTCTACCGCCGGCTGCTGGCCAGCATGGCCAAGCATGGCATCACGCCGTGGATCACGCTGTTTCACTGGGATCTCCCGCAAGCCCTGGAAGACCGCGGCGGCTGGACCTCGCGCGTGACGGTGGACGCCTTCGCCCGCTATGCCGAGACCGTGGTGCAGGAATTCGGCGGGGTCGTGAAGAACTGGATCACGCTGAACGAGATCCGCTGCTTCACGATGCTGGCCTACGGCTTCGGCACCAAGGCCCCGGGGCGGCGCGAGAGTGCCGCCGTCGTCAACCAGACCTATCACCACGCCCTGCTCTGCCACGGCCATGGCGTGCGCGCCGTGCGCCGCTTCGGCGGGCTGGGTGCCCGGGTCGGCCTGACCGACAACTGCGACGTCAGCGTGCCCGTCACGGAGTCCCCCACCGACATCGCCGCCGCCAAGGCCTGGTTCGTCGACAAGAACCTGCACATCCTCGGCGCCATCCACGGCAAGGCGTATGCCGACGCCTACCTCGAACGCGCCGGCGCCGACGCACCGCAAGTCCAGCCGGGCGACTTCGACCTGATCAGCCTGCCCACCGACTTCCTCGGGCTGAACATCTACACCGCCACCTATGTGCGCGCCGGGCGCGATGGCCAGCCCTACGAAGCGCTGAACCTGCCGCCCAACTACCCGCGCGCCGACAGCCCGTGGCTGAACCTCGTGCCGCAGGCGATCTACTGGGCCTCGCGCATGTGCCATGAGCTGTACGGCTACCCGTCGATCTTCATCACCGAGAACGGCTGCGGCTACAACGACGAGCCCGTCGTCAACGGCGAGGTCATCGACCTGCACCGCCGCGACTACCTGCGCAACCACCTGCGCGAGGTGCACCGCGCCATTGCCGACGGTGTGCCCGTCGACGGCTACTTCCTCTGGTCCTTCATCGACAACTACGAGTGGGAAGACGGCTACCAGCGCCGCTTCGGCATCGTGCATTGCGACTTCGACACGCTGGCCCGCACGCCGAAGCTGTCCGCCCGCTACTACGCCGACGTGATGCGCACGCGCACCATCCTCTAGCGCCCGCACCTTGGTCACCACCCCGCCCAAACCCAAGAGAGTCCGCCACGCAGCCACGCTGGCCGACGTCGGCCGCGAGGCCGGCGTTTCAGCCATGGCCGCGTCCGCCGTGCTGAATGGCGCCAAGACCTCGGCGCGCATCTCCGACGAGACGCGCGTGCGCATCCTGGCCGCCGCCACGCGCCTGCGCTACCGCGCCAATGCCACCGCCCGTGCCCTGGCCGACCGGCGCATGAACACGATCGGTGTGGCCACCACGCTGTCGCGCAACGAGCTGAACCAGTACTTCCTGGAAGTCTTCAACGGCGTCATCGAAGCCGCGGCCACGGCCGGCCAGAACACCACCGTCTTCGCGCTGCCCGACTGGAAGGACGGCGCCCGCCGCATCCCCGCCATCTGCGACGGCCGCATCGACGGGCTCATCCTGCTGGCTCCGCTGCTGGACCTGGACGCGGCGCAGTACCTGCCCGACCACACGCCGCTCGTCTCCGTCCATGCCAACAGCGAACTGCCCGGTGTGGTGAACCTGGAGTCCGACGAAGAGGCCGGCGCCTACGCGATGGTGCGCCACATGCTCGGCCTCGGGCACCGGCGCATCCTGCACATCGGCGGCCCGGCCGATTCGGTCGGCGCCGTGCGGCGCGTCGAAGGCTATTTGCGCGCCCATGCCGATGCGCGGGTGAAGCCCCTGCCCGGCTACGTCGTCAACGGCGAATTCAGCGCCGAGTCCGGCCGCCGTGCATTGGACGAGTGGATTCAACGACATCGCGCCGAAGCCCTGCCGCAAGCGATCTTCGGCGGCAACGACGCCATCGCGCTCGGCTGCCTGGACACGCTGGCCGCGCGCGGCATCCGCACGCCGGCCGACATCTCCGTGGTGGGCTTCGACGACACCTTGCTCGCCCGCTCGGCGCACCTGGCCACCGTGCGCCAACCGCTGCGCGAGCTGGGCCACCGCGCCGTCGAACTGCTGGTCGGCCGCATCGAGGCAAAACACCAAGACAGCGTCTACCGCACGCCGAATAACATCGTGCTGCCCACCGAGATCGTTCTCGGCCCCACCTTGTCCAAGCCGCGGGCGAAGCCGCTCGTTCTCAACTGAACCCCATCGTTACGGTCGAAAAACATGAGCCTCTCGCTGCAAGCTGATTTAGCGTTACATCCGGACAAGGAAGCCGCGCCCGGCAGCGCTGCGTCGGACCGCGTTCCGCTGCCGCAGAAGGTGGGCTACGGCCTCGGCGCCTTCATCGACATGTGGGGGCACTGGCTCTATCCGTCGCTGGCGTTCCACGTCTACAACGTGTTCCTCGGCATGGCGCCCGGGCTCATTTCCACGGCGCAGATGATCAAGGTGCTGGTCGATGCCGCGTCCGACGCGCTGTTCGGCTGGGTCTCGGACAACACGCGCACGCGCTTCGGGCGCCGCCGCCCCTTCATCCTCGTCGGCGGCGTGCTCGCCGGCATCGGCCTGCCGCTGATGTTTGCGGTCGGCAAGGGCTGGACCGACACCGAGTACTTCATCTTCATGGTCGTCTCCACGATCATCTACGTGCCGGTGATGAGCTGCTTCAACATGCCCTGGGTCAGCCTCGGCTCGGAGATGACGCCCGCTTATCACGAACGCACGAGCGTGATGTCGATCCGCAACGCGATCCAGAAGGTGCCCGAGCTGGCGATGTTCTTCGCGGCGCAGTTCACCACGCTGGCCATCTTCAACGACGCGTCGGGCAAGCCCGACATCCTGCGCGGCGCGCAGACCTACTGCGCGATCCTCGGCGCCATCATGGTCGTCGCGGCCATCGCCATCTTCCTGCTCGTGCACGAGCGCTACTACGAGCACCTGGTCAGCAAGAAGCAGGAGAAGATCCCGTTTGCCGACACGCTGGGGCGCACGCTTCGCTGCCTTCCGTTCCGCCACGTGCTCACCATGGTGCTGGCCTACGGCATCGGCACCGCGATGGTCGGCGCGCTGGGCTATTACGCCACCGTCTACTACGTCTGCCACGGCGACATCGGGCTGGCCACGCGCTGGAACACCGCGATGGGCGCGGCCGGCATGGGCTTCGGTTTCCTGGGCATTCCGTTCTTCACCTTCGTTGCCCGCCGCTTCGGCAAACGCAACGCGATGGCCACGGTGTTCGTGCTCGCCATCGGTGCCTTCATCGGCGACTGGTGGTTCTATGACCCGCAGCGGCCGATGCTGCAACTGCTGGCCTGCGGCTTCGTCGCCTTCACCGGTGCCGGCTTCTGGACGCTGTACGGGTCGATCCTGGCCGACGTCATCGACTACGACGAGCTGGAAACCGGGCAACGCCGCGAAGGTTCTTTCTCGGCCTGCCAATCATGGATCTCCAAGGTCGGCATCGCGCTGGGCGCGGGCGCGTCGGGCTGGATCCTGCAGTTCACCGGCTTCGACTCGAAGCTGCCGGTGCAAAGCGAGCAGGCGATCTTCATCATCCGGATCCTGCTGTCCAGCATTCCGGTCATCGGCCTGGTGATCGCGCTCATCGCCGTGCTGCGTTTCCCGCTGACCGAAGGCCGCATGCGCGAGATCCGCACCGGCCTGGAGGCCCGCCGCGGGCTCGTCTGAATGGCCCTGCAGCGACACACCCGATTGGCGATGGCGGCTGGCTTGGTCCTCGCACTCGGAAGCCCGGCCACGGCAACAGCCGGCGGCGTGCGGCCGTTGACGATGCGCCAGATCGGCGTCGACGTGGCTCGCGCGGCCGAGCCGGTCGACCGGTTCTTCGACCTGTCCGTCGGCTCCGACTTTCCAGGCACGCTGATCCGGGCCGACAGCCAGGCCCAGCTGAAGACCTTGGTCGACGAGCTGGGCTTCCGCTATGTCCGGTTTCACGCCATCTTCCACGACGTGCTGGGGACCGTCAGCGTCGTCGACGGCCGCACCGTCTACGACTTCAGCGGCATCGACAGGCTCTACGACGGCCTGCTGGCCAAAGGCATCCGGCCCTTCGTCGAACTGGGCTTCACGCCGCAGGCGATGGCGACTTCGGCGCAGACCATCTTCTACTGGAAGGGCAACACGTCGCATCCCGAGCCGGCGGCGTGGCGCAACCTGGTCGAGGCCTTCGTCCGCCACGTGCAAAGCCGCTACGGCGTGGACGAAGTGCGGCGCTGGTACTTCGAAGTCTGGAACGAACCGAATCTCGACGGCTTCTGGGAGCGCGCCGACCAGAAGGCCTACTTCGAGCTGTATGCCCAGACGGCGAAGGCGATCAAGGCGATCGACCCGGCCTTGCGCGTCGGCGGGCCGGCCACGGCGGGCGCCGCCTGGGTGCCGGAGTTTCTCGATCATGCCAAGGCGAGCGGCGCGCCGGTCGACTTCGTCACCACGCACAGCTATGGCGTCGACGGCGGGTTTCTCGACGAGAAGGGGCAGGAAGACACGAAGCTGTCGACGTCCCCGGACGCGATCGTCGGCGACGTGCGCCGCGTGCGGCAGCAGATCGGCGCGTCGCCGTTTCCTGACCTGCCGCTGCACTTCACCGAGTGGAGCACGAGCTACACGCCACGCGACGCCGTGCACGATGCCTACATCAGCGCGCCGTATGTGCTGACGAAGCTCAAGGAAAGCCGCGGCCTGGTCCAGAGCATGAGCTACTGGAGCTACAGCGATCTGTTCGAAGAGCCCGGCCCGCCGCCGACGCCTTTCCATGGCGGGTTCGGCCTGCTCAACCGCGAAGGCATCCGCAAGCCGGTGTTCTTCGCCTACAAGTACCTGAACGCGCTGCGGGGCCGCGAGATCCCGTGCGCCGACAGCGCGGCCTGGGCCGCCTTCGACGGCACGAAGGTGGCCACCGTGGTCTGGGCTTGGCAGCAACCGGTGCAACCGTTGAGCAACCGGCCCTTCTATACCCAGCCCGTGAAGCCGACCGCGGCGGCGCCGGTGCGCTTGAATGTGGCGCATCTCGAGCCGGGAGCGTATCGGCTGAAGGTCCATCGCACGGGCTACCGGGCCAACGATGCCTACACCGCGTATCTGGAGATGGGCTCGCCGGCGTCTCTGACCCCGGGCCAGCTGCGGCGGCTGCAGGCGCTGACCACGGACGCGGCGCAGACCGACCGCACGGTTCGCGTCGGTCCGAAGGGCACGCTGACGGTGAACCTGCCGATGCGCAGCAACGACGTGGTGCTGGTGACGGTGGAACGCGTGCAACAGCCACGCTGACCTGAAATGAAACGACTCTCATGGATGGCTGGAATGCGCGCCACGGAAACGACGGCTTGCGGCCCGCTGCTGTCGTTGGCGTACGACCGCTTTTGCGTGCGTCGGTCGCAGCGTGGGCGCGGCGAGCGGTGCCCGCTGAGGGTTCGGGGTTCGTCGGTCGGCCCTGGGGGG